>JAABUQ010004003.1_pt1 | contig 25920 bp, 28 predicted proteins | sample 5560001 | NCBI WGS metagenome assembly JAABUQ01 (sample SAMN10711888, study PRJNA513371) | rock metagenome | isolation source: Antarctica rocks | place: Antarctica: Victoria Land, Finger Mt nord | collected 2015-12-18
CACCGCGTGAAACGGCTCCGCCGCCAGCCACGATAACGGCGGCCCAGAGTCGGATCGCAACGTCAAGCAATCTCCGCTGCGTCGCCGCCGCTACGCTTACGCTTTCTCTCGGTGGCACAGCAGGAAGTCATGGATGGTCGGCCTTCGCCGACCATGGCGAGGGAAGGTGCGAGGAGTCATGTGTTCTGGCGGCTGTTATCAGCCGGCGCCTGACCCGTTCGAGGTTCCGGCTCCATACAGCCGCTCGCACTCCTCGATGTACAGCCGCTCGCGCTCCGCAGCGGCTTCTCCGAGCCGGTCGAACGCTCCCGGCCGGTCGGCAATTACGTCAGACCCGTATTGTCGCAAGACATCGGCCACGGTCGTGAACCAGGCCTGCACGTCGGCCTCCGTTGTGATTTCCTGACCCTGCGGCAGTGCCAGCGACACGGATCGGCCGCCCATAAAGAGGAGGTCTTCCAATGCGAACGCTCTGGCCGGATCGGACAGCTGTTTCAGCTGACATGAAGAATCGTACTCGGTAGGAAGGTCGAGGCGAACGGAAATCCGGCCCGACTCGTATTCAGCCTCGGTCAGAAGCTCTCTGACGAGCGTGAGGCCGAACCCGGACTCAAGGAACGCGAATGTCTGCCTGATGATCTTTAGCGAGCCGAGATAACCGTCCGGGTCGAGCCTGCGCTTCTTGCCCTCAGCAATGACGCGCTCTCCCGCCTGCATGATGCTTGAGTAATCGGGGTTCGTCAGGAGCGCTTCTCGGTAGAATGCCTGCAACCGTGCGAAAAGTTCTACTTCCTGCTGCATGCGCCCGGGGAAATCGGTCCGGCCGGTGTTCCGGATCAGCCGTTCGGCAAGATCCCTCCAGCCGTCGGCGGCTTCGAACATGTCGTTGACGATCGCGCTGTCCTTCCGCCCTGGCTCAAGCTTTGCCGCAAGCGTACGAAGGGCTTCTACGTCCCGAATTATCATTTCCATGGCCTTACGATCACGGTCGCTCTCTTTCCTCCCTTCGTATAGTAGTTGATGTGCGGTTCGTGGTGGACGTCGCCACCCGGCTGCGCTTCGCCCGCGACTCCTGGACAGCCTGCTGCAGATCGCCGGGCAGGCGAAGGTGGCATAACCGGGCGGCAGCGCCACCCGTCATCGCATCAGCCGGCGCCTGGCCCGTTCGAGGTTTCAGCTCGATACAGACGCTCGCACTCTTCGTTGATCAGCCGCTCGCGTTCCGCCGAGGCTCGGGCGAGCCGGTCGAAGGCTCCCGGCCGGTCGGCGAGCACGTCGGACCCGTATCGCTGCAAGACATCGGCCACGGTCGTGAACCAGGCCTGCACATCGGCCTCCGTGGCAATGGCCTGACCCGCCGGAAGCGCCAGCGATACGGACCGGCCGCCCACGAAGAGCAGGTCTTCCAGTGCGAAGTCTTTGTCCGGATCGGACAGCTGTTTCAGCCGACATTCAGAGTCGTAATGGCTCGGCAGGCGGAGGGAGACGCAAACCCGATCCGACGCGTAGTCCCACATATCGTTAGGTTCCGGGCCGGGCATGAGGCCGAAGTCGGTTTGCAAAAACGCGAAGGTCTGCCGGACGATCTTCATCGAGCCGAGATAGCCGTCCGGGTCGATCTTCCGCTGGTTCCCTGCAGCAATGAGCCGCGCTCCCAACTCCATAATGCCCGCGTAGTCGGGGTCTTGCTCGAGAGCGTCGCCGTAGAACGCCCGCAATTCCGCAAACAACTCCTCTTCCTGTTTTATGCGCCCCCTCAGGTCCCGGCGTTCGTCTTCAAGCATCAGCCTGCCTAGACTTTTCCAGTCGTCCGCGGCTTCGAACATGTCGTTGACAATGCCGCTGTCCTTTCGTCCAGGCTCAAGCTTCGCCGCAAGAGCGCGAAGGGCCTCCATGTATTGCGAGATCACTTCCATGGCTGAATGATCACCGTCGCTCTCTTCTCACCGTTTCGCCCGTTACCACCGTGGTGTACATGACGTGTGGCAGATCGCCGGGCAGGCGACGGCGGTAAAACCGGGCGGCAGCGCGGCCCGTCATTGACTCAGCCGGCGCCTGACCCCTGTCAGGTATCGGCTCCATACAGCCGCTCGCACTCCTCGATATACAGCCGCTCGCGTTCCGCAGCGGCCTCTCCGAGCCGGTCGAACGCTCCCGGCCGGTCGGCAAGTACGTCGGACCCGTATTGCCGCAGAACATCGGCCACGGTCGTGAACCAAGCCTGCACGTCGGCCTCCGTTGCAATGGCCTGGCCCGCCGGAAGCGCCAGCGATACGGACCGGCCGCCCATGAAGAGCAGGTCTTCTAGTGCGAAGTTTCTGTCCGGGTTAGATGGTTGCTTGATCCAACAAAAGGAGTCGAACTGATTGGGTAGACGGAGGCCTACGCAAACTCGATCCGACGCATAGTCCCACATGCCGTCAGGTTCCGGGCCGGGCATCAGGCCGAAGTCGGATTGTAGAAACGCAAAGGTTTGCCGGACGATCCTCATCGAGCCGAGATAGCCGTCCGGATCGGGCTTGTACCGCTTCCCGGCGGCGATGATCCGCGCTCCCGCTTCCATGACCCTCACGTAGTCCGGGTTCTGCTCCAGCCTCGCTCCGTAGAAGGAATGCAAGCGGTCGAACAGCTCAACTTCCTGCTTCACACGCCCGGAGATGTCCCAACCTTTGTTTTCGATTAGGATGCGACCGAGATTCTTCCAGTCGTCTGCGGCCTCGAATACGTCGTTGACGATCGGGCTGCCGTTCCGTCCCGGTTCCAGCTTCGCCGCAAGAGCGATGAGAGCCTCGACGTCTTGCGATATCATTTCCATGGTTTGACGATCACCGTTGCTTTCTTCTCACCAAGTGGCGTCTCGCCACCTGTAGTGTAGTTGATATGTGGCTCGTGATGGGAACTATCCCCATCTGGATGATGACCTTCCTCGGTACGATCGACGCGACCGCCTGTTTCCTCGATCATCCGAACCGCCTCCTCCCGTGTCGGAACGCGGCCGTTAAGTGTTTTGTGCGTTCCAGGCTGCTTAAGCTGGTTTTTTGCAGCATTGTATGGTGCCGAATTGTTCCAGCCCCACTGCGTCATGATGGGAGCCGCGGCACCAACCAACGGTGGCCCGATTGGCTGCCCGCGCGTCTCCTTCTCGAGCGCGAGCACCTCGTCGTCCGACATCTGCTCGACGTTCAGGGGAACGCCGTCCAGCATGTAAATACGGCCGCCCTGGGCGCCCATGGCGCGTCGGAGGAGGGTCGCTTGCTCGTGCCGGGTGTTGGCCAGGCCGAGGCCATGTAGCCACCACCAAATTCGGCCGTGCTCCGGCTCCGCTGCCGCACCTGGGGCGGGAGCCGCTTCGCGATCGGCTACCTGCGCCGGCGCGGGCCGCGCTTCGGCCCTGATTTCGGCGAGACGGGCTGCCTGACGCTGGCTTGCCGCGACCGCCGTCCGCGTTGCCGGGTCATGCGCCCGCTGCCGCGCATCGGCCAGGAAGCGTTGCCAGCGATCGAGGCCGATGGTCTGCATGGCCGCCGCAAGCTGCTCGGCGGCTTGCTGCACCGCGGCGCGGTCGGAGGTCGGGCTAACGGCGCGTGCGGTGCCGTGCAGCGCCTCCGCGACTGGATCGTCAGCGTCGCGCCCGAAGAACCGCTCGGCGAACTCTGCTTCTCCGAGCTTCGCGCCATCGCTCCAGGCGGTCATCACCTCCGCTAACCGCGACAGGCTTCCGGCGTCGTGCTGCGTTTCGGCGCGCTTGCGGAGCGACCGTGGCAGAGCGGCGATGGCGCCGTAGGCGATAGCCTGGATGCGCTGAGCGGCATGGTCGGACCTAGCGCCGGCGCCGGACGCGTCCGTGGAGTTTGCCGGGCCGGTGCCGTGGCCGAACCACCCTCGCTCCTGCCGCCCCTGGTCTTCCCAGCTCAACGCCGCCCCGCTCGCCTGTAGGTAGTTATACTAACATTATCTACTGACATTGTGTCCAGGTGCAGTTGACGCCAACACTGTTCATTCAGGTTGCGGGGACAACCCCGTCGGCCAGAGGAGCTAATCCGCGGCGGCTGCGTTTAGCGACGTAACGAAGGAGTGGCGAATAATGCGGAATACCATTTTGGCGGCCGCCGCGATCGGTCTGATCGCCACCGCCGCGCCGCCTAGGGCACATGCGATCGGGTGCATCAGCGGTGGCGCGTTGGGAGCCGTCGCCGGTCATCAGGTGCATCACGGCGTCGTCGGTGCCGTCGGCGGCTGCGTCGCCGGGCACTACGCGAACAAGCGCGCCAAGCGCGCGGCGGCAGCGCAGAAGGTCCAGCAGCAGCAACAGAACTATGCCGCCCCGGCCGCCAATACGGCCCCCGGGGCAACGAACAACACCGATTATTCAAGCCCATCCACGCCAACCAGGCCGTAGTCACGCGCGCGGCGGCCCATACGCTTGCTGGGCCGCCGCGCCCCGGGCCTGAACGCACCGGGAGCCGGCAATCCGTTCCGCCCCTGAGACTGTAAAGCGAGGTTGACAAAGAAACTTGTCAACCTACCATGACGCCTGTCAAACGTCCGGGCGTTGGCGGACGCCGGCTTCCACATGGTTCGCGCCGGGGCGTCGCGGGCATGTAGGACGCCCGCCGCGCCGTTGGCCGAGCTCGGGAGAGGTGGCGATCGACGCACGAGCGAATGCTGCAAGCAACGATCACCTGACGCCACAGTAACGACGCAACAAATCTCTGGAGGGGGTTCTAGATGAGCGAGGATCCAAACAACAGGCTCGATGATCCGGACAGGGTCTGGCCTACCGGCTTGACGATCAGGGAATCGGAGGAGCTACACAAGCACGTCATCGACGGTGCGCGCGTCTTCCTCGCCATTTCGATCGTCGCGCACTTCCTGGCGTTCATCTGGTCGCCTTGGCTGCATTGAGGAGGGAAGGATATGAACCAAGGTCGAATTTGGTGCGTGGTCAGTCCCAACGTAGGCCTGCCGCTGCTCCTGGGTAGCGTCGCGGCGACGTCGTTGATCGTGCACGCCTGCGTCATGACGCAGACCACCTGGATGTCCAACTACTGGCAGGGCCGAGCGCCCCGGACGGCGGACAACGGGGGCGCCGCGCCCGTCGCGGCGGCGACGCCGCAGGGCTCGCCGGCTTTCGCGGTCACCGTCGCGCCGGTGCCCGGAACACCCGGCAAGACCGAAACCACGTTCGTCGTCAGCGTGACGCCCAATCCGGGCGCCAACGTACGTGCGCAATCGGCTGTCGGCGATTCGGTGCCTCAGGGTGGCGGCGGCACGCTGGCCCTCGCGGCTCCGATCGGGAAATAGCGGCCCGCGCTCCGCCGGCAACCCCGACGGGACGCGACTCCGCTCTCGTTCGTCGACAGGAAGACCGCTCGACGTAGAAGAAACGACCTTGCCGGGATGGCCGCGACATGAACCGTGTGAGCCGGAGCGTGATGCGAGCGTGGGCCGGCATGGGCTCACGTTTTCTGCCTTTCGCCGACGTCGCGACACCGGACCTGCCGCTGTCGCAGCTGCTGCGCCTCTCGCTGTTCCAGGTGTCGGTCGGCATGGCCCTGGTCTTGCTGATCGGCACGCTCAACCGGGTCATGATCGTCGAGCTTCGGGTGCCGGCGTCGATCGTCGGCATTATGATCTCGCTGCCGCTGATCTTCGCGCCGTTCCGGGCGCTGATCGGCTTCCGTTCCGACACCCACCGTTCGGAGCTGGGCTGGAAGCGGGTGCCCTTTATCTACCGCGGCATGATGGTGCAGTTTGGCGGTCTGGCCATCATGCCGTTCGCGCTGCTGGTGCTCTCCGGCACGGGCAACGCCGCCGACGCGCCGGCCTGGATCGGCATCGCCGGTGCGGCGCTGGCGTTCCTGCTGGTCGGCGCCGGCTTGCACACGATCCAGACCGCCGGCTTGGCGTTGGCGACGGACCTCGCGCCCACGGATACGCAGCCCAAGGTCGTGGGCTTGATGTATGTCATGCTGCTGCTGGGCATGATCGCGAGCGCCCTCGCCTTCGGGACGATGCTGGCGTCCTTCAGTCCGGGCCGGCTCGTCCAGGTGATCCAGGCGGCGGCGGTCGCGACAATCATCCTCAACGCGGTCGCACTATGGAAACAGGAGCCCCGCCGAGCCGCCGTGTCGCGGCCGTCGCAGCCGGGCTTCCGGGATGCGTGGCGCGATTTCACGCGCGGCGGCCAGGTCACCCGACGGCTGCTGGCCGTCGGTCTCGGAACCATGGCGTTCAGTATGGAAGATGTCCTGCTCGAACCGTATGGGGGCCAGATCCTGCAACTCAGCGTCGGCGATACCACCAAGCTGACCGCGGCGCTTGCCATCGGCGGGCTGTTCGGGTTCGGCTGGGCCTCCCGCGTGCTCAGCAGGGGCGCCGACCCGTTCCGCATGGCGAGCTACGGCGCGCTGCTCGGGCTGCCGGCGTTCGCATCGGTTACCCTGGCGGCACCGCTGCAATCCACCGTGCTGTTCGGCGCGGGAACCCTGCTGATCGGCTTCGGCGCCGGACTGTTCGGCCACGGCACCCTGACCGCCACGATGAGTCTGGCACCTCGGCAACAGACCGGACTCGCACTCGGCGCCTGGGGCGCCGTGCAGGCCTCCGCCGCCGGGCTGGCGATCGCGCTCGGGGGCATCGTCCGCGACCTGGTGGCCGGGATCGTCGAGCCGGGCGGGTCCGGGGCGGCGATGGCCTATCAGACCGTGTACGTGATCGAGTTCGTCTTGCTGCTGGTGACGCTGGTGACGATGCTGCCGCTCATCCGCCGGACGGCGGCCTATGCCTAAGCCGGCGGGCCAGCTTTCGAAATGCCGACAAACCGGCCTGCGGGTGGGGGCGCCATGAGTTCAGTTACCCGACTGTTCGACAACCGCGAGCACGCGATGGGAGCGGTCGCCGAGTTGAAACGCAATGACTTCACCGCGGAAGCCATCACCGTGGTAGGGCCGGCGGAGGGTCAAGGCGTCGAACGTGAGTCCGCCGTCGGATCGGACGATGCGATCGTGGCGTCGATCATGCGGGCGGGCGTCTCGCGGGCGAGCGCCGAGGCGTATGCGGACGGCGTCCGTCGGGGTGGCACGGTTGTCTCGGTGCGCCCGCGGTTCGGCTTCGCCTTGGCCGCGAGGGCCATCCTCGACCAGTTCAACTCGACCTACCTTGGCGCTTCGGACGATCAGAGCGTTGCCGGTTCGACGGACCGTCCGCCGCCCGACCCGGCGGCGCCGCTGTCCTCGGCCGCGGGTTGGCCGGTGCTGTCCCAAGATCCGACACCGCTCTCCTCGTGGTTGGGCTGGCGCACGCTGTCGCAGCGGCAGACGCCGTCCGTGACGCTTTCGGACGAACCGGCGCCGCTCTCCCAGCGCGTCGGCGTGGCCGTGCTGGCGGAGAATGCCGCGCCGCTCTCCCGCCTGGTTGGCCTCAAGGTGCTGTTGGATCGCCAGACACCCTGGAGCACGCTTTCCGACAACCCGGCCCCGCTCTCCTCGCGGCTCCGGCTGCGGTTGCTGTGGGGCGATGCGGCGCCGTTGTCTTCGTGGCTTGGCTGGCGTGTGCTCCTGCACGACCCGGCGCCGCTTTCCTCATGGCTCCGCTGGCGCGTGCTCTCGCGAGACTGACGGCCGGCGGCTGGTGGCTTGCCGTTCAGGCCGCCGGCGGTGGATGTTCGACCTGCGGGGGCAGGGCGGCTTCATGCGGCGGGATGGGCTCGAGCGCGGGCGGGAGCGGCTCGCGGGCAGCCGGTTGGACCGCCGGCGCAGCGCGAACCCGGCCGCGCAGGTACGGCAAGCGGATTGCCGCGATCAGCACGACCGCGATCAGCACCAATAGACCAAACGGGAGGCGGACGGCGATCGTGAGCGCGAGGTTTACCGCACCGACGAGCACCAGCGCCCACACGATCAGCTGGAATCGCCAGAGTTCCGGGAAGCTCTCGTACCAATGGTTCGCGCGAGACATCAAGCCGCCGTGGGAGGGCTCAGGAGCAGCCGGCTCGGGCTCGCCCCAGTCGGATCGCGCGGGATTGTCCGGGCCGATGAGGTAGGGCAGCCGGATGGCGGCCAGCACGGCGATCGCGAGCAGCACCAGCAGCCCGAACGGAAACCTCGTCGCGATGGTCAGCGCCAAGTTGATCGCGCCGACGATAACCAGCAACCCCAGTACGACGGGGAAGCGCAGCAACTCCGGCAACTCGTCGTACCAGCGGTTCCATCGGCGCAGCTGACCCATGCGTCCGGCCCCCCTTGCCGGCCGTCGAGCCGGCGAGGGAAGCGTAACGGAACGCATCTATTCCTGGCAATCTCGGTTTGGGATGGAAAACAAGTTGCGGCGGGCCAGTCAGCCCGGCGCGGCGCCCTGGGTCTGCACTTGCAGCGCATACAGCGACTGGCTCGCGCACATCATGAGATGGTTCCGCTTCGGGCCACCGAAGGTGAGGTTGGCGCACACCTCCGGCAGCCGGATGCGGCCGAGCAGCTTGCCGGCTGGCGAGAACGCCAGCACGCCGGCGTAGCCGAGCGGCGCGTTCGAGCTGCACCAGAGCGCGCCGGTGACATCGGCGCGCATCCCGTCCGGCCCGCAATGCACGCCGTCCACCATCATGTCGGTGAACATGCGCTGGTTGGCGAGCTTGGCGTCCTGCACGTCGAACGCGAAGATCACGCCCTTGCCGCCGGCACCGCTGTCGCCCGGCCCGCGGCCGGTGCTGATGACGTAGAGGGTCTTGTGGTCCGGCGAGAAGCAGAGCCCGTTCGGATCTGGCAACTGGTCGCCGGAAACCACCATGTCGACCCGGCCGCTCGGGTCCCAGCGATACACGTTGCCGGGGAGCTGGCGCGTCTGGCCGCCGATGGCGCCGGCGTTGGGCGCGCCGATGCGCGGGTTGAACAGGCCTGCGGTGTTGGTGGGACCGCCGGCATTGTCCGAGTGGCCCTCGGACAGCGTGTCGCCGTAAGGGGGGTCGGTGAACCAGATGCTGCCGTCCGGGTGCGGCACGAGGTCGTTCGGCGAGTTCAGCGGCTTGCCGTCGAAGGAGTCGGCGATCACCGTCATCGTGCCGTCGTGCTCCCAACGCACGACGCGGCGGTAGAAATCCTCGGTGGAAAGCTGGCGCCCCTCGAAGTCGAAGGCGTTGCCGTTGCTGTTGTTCGATGGCTTGCGCAACGGCGTTACCCGTCGGTCGTCCCAGAGGAAACGATATTGCGTGTCGCCCTGGACGTCGCTGAACACCAGGTATTGCCCTTGGCTGGACCAGGCCGGCCCTTCGGCCCACAGGAAGCCGGTCCAAACCCGGCGGATGGCGGTGATGCCGAGCAGGTACGGCTTGAAGGCGTCATCCACCACGATGATGTCCGGGTCGGGATAGATCTCGGGCGCGGCGCCGCGGCCCCACTGTCGCGGCGGGTTGCCGATGACGCTGGGCGGGGTGCCCTGGCTGGCGCTCGGCTGCGCGTGGGACGCGGCCGGCACGGCGGCCGCTACGGTCAGCCCCGCCGCGGCCTTGAACAGGCGCCGTCGTCCCGGATCGGCCAGGCGCGCGGCGCCGTGTTCCCCGATGCTCGCTGCTTCGTTCATCGCTTCCCCCTTTTTTGTGATCTTCGTGTTGCGAGGCGGCCCCTTTCGCTAGGGTCCGCCTGCCTCAAGCGCCGCCACGTCCAGCAAGCGCTCGATCACCTCCGGTTCCTGAGCCCCGGCAATCGCGTGCCGACCGCCGATGACGAAGCAGGGGACGCCGTTGATCCCGAGCCGGTGGGCGCGAAGATTGTCGGCGTGCACGGCATCGCCCTCCTGCTCGCCGCGGATGAACACGCGAACGCCGTCGGGCTGCAGCCCGATCGCCTGCGCGACGGCGACCAGCGTCTCGGTCTCGCCGATGTCCAGCCCATCCGTGAAGTGGGCCGAGAACAAGGCCTCCACCGCCTCGCTCGCACGACCGTAGCGCGCCGCCAGGCGCACCAGCCGGTGCGCGTTGACGCTGCTCGGCGTGCGGCGGATACGGTCGAAGCGGAACTGCACGCCCTCCGCCCTGCCGATCTCGCTGATCGAGGCATACAGCCGACGGGCGCGATCCTCGCCGCCGAACTTGCGGATCACGTAGTCGGGCCGGGACATGCCGGCGCGGGGCATGTCGGGGTTCAGCAGGAACGGGCGCCAGGACAGCTCGAACAGCAGGTCCGGCCGGCGGCGCAACGTGCGCATCAGGCGTCGGACGCCGAGGAAGCACCACGGGCACACCAAGTCTTGCACGATCTCGATCGTCAGGCGCGCCTTGGCTGGGGCCAGCACGTTCATCGCACCAGCCCCGTGGTCGGTCGTTCCCTCACGCGCGCATCATCGCCAGGCCCGCGGCGCCGGGCAATAGCCAGCCCGCTCAGTTCACCCGGACGAACCGGAGCAGGAAGTAGTTGTCCGCCGGCTGGACCACATCGATGTTCGATCGCGTCGCCCAGGCCAGCATCTGCTGATGCAGCGGGATATAGCCGAAATCGTTCTGCAGGATCGTGGCCGCCTCGCGGATCAACGCCATGCGTTTCGCCGGATCGATTTCCACGGCGATTTGGTCGGTCAGCGCATCGATCTCCGGATTGCTGTAACCGCCGTAGTTCACCTCCCCCTGCGGCAGCTTGCGGCTGGCGACGAGGTTGTAGAGCACGTCGTGCGCGTCGTATGTCGTGGGCGTCCAGCCGAGCATGTAGAAATCCGTGTCGTAGCCGGGCGCCTGGATCTTGCTGAAGAACCGCACCTTGGTCTGCGCCGTGAGGTCCACCTTGACGCCGATCCGGGCCAGCATGGCGACCACCGCGGTGCAGATCGCCTCGTCGTTGACGTAACGGTCGTTCGGGCAGTCCATGCTCAAGTTGAACCCGTCGGGATAGCCCGCTTCGGCGAGCAGCTGCCTGGCGCGCGCGGGATCGGGCTTGGGGCGCACGTTCTGCGTGGCGTCGAAGCCGTTCACGCCCGGCGCCCACATGAGCCAGGTCGGGTGCGCCTGGCCGCGCATGATGCGCGCCGCGATCGCCGGCTCGTCGATGGCGAGCGTGAAGGCTTGGCGCACGCGGGCATCCTTGAGCGGGTTCTTGCCCTTCACGTTGGAGCGCAGCAGCTCGTCGCGCGACTGGTCCATGCCGAGGAAGATCGTGCGCAGCTCGGGGCCGGTGATGAGTTTCAGTCCCGGCGTGTTGCCGATGCGGTCCATGTCTTGCGGCGGGACGGCGTAGATCATGTCGATCTCGCCCGAGAGCAGGGCGGCGACGCGGGTCGCGGCGTTGCCGATCACCAGCAACTCGGCACGGGTGACGTTGCCCGGCAGCTTGTCCCACCAGTCTGGGTTGGCTTCGACGACGGTCCGCCGGTCCGGCTCGCGGATCACCAGCTTATACGGGCCGGTGCCCATCGCGTGGCGGATCGCGTAGTTCTCGCTGCCGGAGCTGAGGTTCACCGGCTCCGTGGCGCCGTTCTTCTCCGCCCACGCGCGGTTCATGATCAGCCAGGTGGCGATCTGCTGCGGCAGGATCAGGTCCGGACGCTTGGTCTCGATCTCCACCGTCAGTTCGTCGACCTTGCGGACCTGCTTCACCGCCCCGAGAACCGTGCGAAGCACGGAGTTCGGCGACATCACCCGTGTCGCCGAGAACACCACGTCGTCCGCCGTGAAGGCCGAGCCGTCCTGCCATTTGACCCCGGCACGCAGGTTGAACCGCCAAACGGTCGGGCTCGTCTGCTCCCATCTGACGGCAAGAGCGGGCTCGAGCGCGAGGTTGCGATCCCGCCGGATCAACGGCTCGTAGATATTCGACAGGAAGGAGAGCTGGACCGTCTCGTTCCGAGTGTAGGGGTCCATTGCGCTGACATCGCCGTCATTGCCCCAGCGGAACACCGCTGCCGACACATTCGGCGCATGGCTCAAGGCGGCCAGCATGGCCAGTGTGAAAACCCAGCATCGCATGTGAAACAGTCCCGAGAACCCGATAGCGAAGGATTAACGGTGTTTTCACGATCTGATGACGAAAATCAAGTGTCGCGTGCGTTGTGCTCGCCTCGCGCCAGCATTGCGCGAGTAGACACCGGGGGCCGTGCTGGCACAATGCGGCATGACCATCGTCTTGCATGATCTCGCCGGGGCCGACCCGATGCTGCGGTTTAGCCCGTACTGCTGGCGCACGCGCCTGGCGCTCGCGCACAAGGGCCTTGCGGTGGAAACCGTGCCGTGGCGGTTCACCGACACCGACGCGCTGGCGTTCTCCGGCCAGGGCAAGGTGCCCGTCATCCAGGATCAGGGAACGGTGGTGTCGGACTCCTGGTCCATCGCCTGTTACCTGGAGGATCGCTATCCGGACCGACCGAGCCTGTTCGGCGGCGCAATCGGTCGCAGTCACGCACGCTTCATTAACGGCTGGGCCGATGCGGTCCTGGTCGGCGGTATCGCCCGGTTCATCGTTCGCGACCTGCTGGACATTCTGGCGCCCGAGGACGTGGCCTACTTTCGCGCAAGCCGCGAGGCGCGGTTCGCCGCTACCCTGGAAGCCGTGCAGGACGGGCGGGAGAGCCGATTGGACGGGTTCCGCCAATCGCTGCTGCCGATGCGGCTGGTGTTGCGTAACCAGGCGTTCCTGGGCGACGATGGTCCGAGCTATGCCGACCACATCGTGGCCGGCACCCTGATGTGGCCCAGTTGCGTCACCCGCTTCGAGTTATTGGCGGCGGACGACACGGTCTGGGGATGGCGCGAGCGGATGCTCGATCTCTACGGCGGGCTGGCGCGCGACGCCAAGCTGGCAGCCTGAGCGAGCGAGCCGTCAACTCCGTCCGCCGACCGGCAACAGCGCGCCGGTGACGCCGCTGGCCGAATCCGAGAGCAGGAACAGGATCGCCTCCGCCACTTCCGTCGGCTTGACCCAGAGTGCGGGATCGGCGTCCGGCATCGCCGCGCGGTTCTGCGGCGTGTCGATGGTCCCGGGGAGCACGGCGTTGACCCGCACCCCGCTCGTCCTCAACTCGTCGGCGAGGGCTTCGGTCAGCCGTAATACGGCGCTCTTCGACGCGGCGTAGGCCGCCATCTGGCCGGGCGCGCGCAAGGCCGCGGCGGCGCCGATTGCGACCAGGCTGCCGCCTCCCGCTGCCACCATGGTCGGCACGACGGCGCGATACAGGTTGAGCGCGCTCTTCAAGTTCACGTCGAACAAGCTGTTCCACAGATCGGGCGTCGAGTCGCCGAGCGGCGCCATCGCGAAGCCGCCGACCGTGTTCACCGCGCCGTCGATCCCGCCCAAGGCCTGGGTGACGCGCGTGACGATGCTCGCGCATGCGGCGGGGTCCAGCAAATCGTGCCCGGACAGCGCGAGATGCCGGCTGGCTCCGGGCAGGCCCGCGACGGCACGCTCGAGCGGCTCCTTCAGTGCGTCGACCGCGGCCACCCGGGCACCTCGCTCGGCGAGCAAACGCGCCACGGCACTGCCGACATTGCCCGCGGCCCCGGTGACGATGACCGCCTTGCCGGTGAAATCCATCGTGCCCTCGCTCCCTGACGCGGCGCAGAATGGCCCGGTCCGGCAGCCAGCGGAAGGGTGCCCCCGCGGGTGTGTTCCTGTATGGTTGTCTTCGCGATCAAGGAAGCGCGCGCATGGAACATCATCGCCGGACCTTGCTGCTGACCGGCGCCAGCCGGGGCATCGGTCACGCCACGGTCAAGCGTTTCGCCGGCGCCGGCTGGCGCGTGCTGACCGTGTCGCGCCACGCGTTCCCCGAGGAGTGCCCCTGGGAAGGCGGCGAGCGCGACCACGTGCAGCTCGACCTCGCCGACATCGAGAACATGCCGGTCGCCGTCGAGGACATCCGCGGCCGGCTCGATCACGGAATGCTGCACGCTCTCGTCAACAACGCGGCGATCTCGCCCAAGGGCGAGGCCGGCGCGCGGCTCGGTGCGCTGGAGACGGACGCGGCGCTGCTGCAGCACGTGTTCCGGGTGAACACGTTCTCGACCGCATTGTTGGCGCGGGCGCTATTTCCCGAGCTGCGGGCGGCGAAAGGCTCGATCGTGAACGTGACCAGCATCGCGGGCTCGCGGGTGCACCCGTTCGCCGGCATGGCCTACGCCTGCTCGAAGGCGGCGCTGGCAGCGCTCACCCGCGAGATGGCGCACGATTTCGGCCGCCACGGCGTGCGGGTGAACGCGATCGCGCCGGGGGAGATCAACACCTCGATCCTGTCGCCCGGCACCAGCAGCATCGTCGAGAACGAGATCCCGATGCGCCGGCTCGGCACCTCCGCCGAGGTGGCGGAGACGATCTTCTTCCTATGCACGGAGGCGTCGTCCTACATCAACGGCGCCGAAATCCACATCAACGGCGGCCAGCACGTCTGATCGATCCGCTTCCCAAGCACCTACGGCGCCGGTCGGCCGGCCTCCTCGCGGATGGCGTGCAGGATGTCGCCGCGCAGCGCATTGAAGGCGGGGTCCGTCAGCATTTCGAGGTCCCTCGGGCGCGACAGGGGGACGACGTGGCGTTCGCGGATGCGGCCGGGCCGCGCGCTCATCACATGTACTGTGTCGGCCAGGAAGATCGCCTCGTCGATGTCGTGGGTGATGAAGATCACCGTTCGCTTCAGCGTGTCCCACACGTGCAGCAGCAGTTCCTGCATCTGTAGCCGCGTCTGCGCGTCCAGCGCGCCGAACGGCTCGTCCATCAGGAACAGGCGCGGCTCCATCAGCAGGCAGCGGGCGATGCCGACCCGCTGCTTCATCCCGCCGGAGAGCTGTTCGGGGTAGTGCCGCTCGAAACCGGCAAGGCCGACCAGCTCGATGAACCGCCTTGCCTGATCGGCATAGCGGTCGCGCGGCGCGCGTTGCACGCGCGGGCCGAAGGTGACGTTGTCCCAGACGGTCAGCCACGGGAACAGCGCGGCCTCCTGGAACACCATCGCGCGATCCGGACCGGGCGGCCGGGGCGGCGCACCGAACACGCTGAGCGTGCCGGTGCCCGGCTGCTCGAAGCCTGCAACGATGTTGAGCAGGGTGGATTTGCCGCAGCCGCTGGGGCCGAGCAGGGCGGCGAATTCGCCCTCTGCCACGTCCAGATCGACCCCGGTGAGCGCGACCACCGGCGCCCGCCCGCCGTAGGTCTTGCCGACGCCGCGCATGGCGACCGCCGTCATGCGGATTGCCCGTGGGATTGCCAGTGCAGCACGCGCGCTTGCAGCAGCAGCATCAGCCGATCGGTCAAGAAGCCGGCCAGCCCGATGGAGACCATGTCGGCCAGCACGACATCCATGCGGCCGACGTAGTAGGCGTCCCACAGCACGTAGCCCAGGCCCGATTTCACTGCGACGATCTCGGCCACGATCACCGCCGTCCAGGCAACGCCGAGGCCGATCCGCATGCCGGTCAGGATGGCGGGCAAGGCGCTGGGGAACACCACGCGCAGCAGCAGGTCGGCACGGCCGGCGCCCATCATGCGCGCGGCGCGCATGAGGTTGCGCCCGACGTCGCGCGCGCCGTGCGTCGCATTCACCACGATCGGGTAAAAGGCGCCGAGCGCGATCAAGAACACGGCGCCCATGTCGCGGATGCCGAACAGCGCGATCGAGAACGGCAGCCAGGCGGTGATCGGGATCGGGCGCAACCCCTGGATCAGCGGGTCGATGCTGCGCGCGACGATGCGGCTCCAGCCGATCAGGATGCCGGTCGGCACGCCGACCGCGACGGCCAGTAGGAAGCCTTCCGCCACCCGTCGCGCCGAGTACAGCACGGTCAGGACCCAGGTGCCGGAATACGGATTAAGCCCGAAGCCGCCGGCGCCGAACGCCCACACCCGCCACGTGGCAAGGATGGTGCTGGGCGCCGGCAGGATGCCTTCGGGCAGCAGTCCGGCCCGGCTCGCGCCCTCCCACAGGATCAGCAGGCAGGTCGGCAGCAGCAGCCCCTGGATCGCCGCCCGCACGTTCAGGAGGCTGCCACGCGGGTCGCCAGCCCCGAGTCGAAATACTGATCGAGCTCGCCGCTTACATCCTTCGTCAGCACGCCGAGCTGATGGAACGTGGCCGCCTGCCGCTTCATCTGGTCAAGTGTGAGGAACTGGCCGAGCGTGGTCACGTCGGCCACGCTGCGCGCCACGTTCTCAGGCAGGCCGGTATAGGCGGCGATCGCCGTCGCCAAGGCCTGCTTCGAGGCGTCGAGGCGCTGCTGGATCGACAGATAGGCCCACACCAGCCGCTCGACCGCCTCGGGATGCGCCTTCAGGTAGTCGCGGTTGACGCCGACCAAGCCAAGCTCCGCGCCCACCGCCTTCGACTTGCTGTAGTCGAGCGCGCCGTCGCGCACCCCGAGCCCACCCAGCACCGCCTGGCTCTCGAACGGCTCCCAGCCGATGAACAGGTCGATGTCGCCGCGCTGCATCGCCTGCAGGAACGCCGTCCCGGCGCCCTGCATGTTGATCGTGTTGAGCTTGCCGTACGGCACGTTCGCTTCGGTCAACGTCGCGGCGAACTGGAACCAGACCGCCGAGCCGGGGGCGATGCCGATGCGCGGCCCGATCAAGTCATCCCATTTCGTCAGTCGCAGACCCTGCTTGACGATCGGGTTCTTGACCGAGACTCCGACGCCCATCAGGGCGACGATGGTGCGCAGCCCCTGGCTGAGCGCGATCGCGACGTCGGCCGGGCCGATCGAGCCGGCATCGATCGAGCCGGAGGCCATCGCCGTCCGCGTGTCGGCGTAGCGGGCGAACTTCGCCAGTTCGACCTGCACGCCGAGCGGCTTCAGCTCGTCCACGATGTAATGGAAAGGTGCCACATGCGGCACGATGTTGGCGCCCAAAGTCAGCTTCACCGGCGGCGACAGCGGCGCCGGCCGCGGCATCAGCGCGCGAGCGGGACGCACCGCCCCCACTGCCGCAGCAGAGGTGAGCGCGATCAGTTGGCGTCGGCCGAGGACGGACATGGCGCGCTCCGGTGCAAACCGTGAGCGTACCACGGGATGCCGGCACCGCAATGTTCGCCGACCCGCAAGGAGGGCGACTTATTTCACCCAATAAACTGGCTCGCACTAAAACCAGTCTCCTTCGATCTAGCCTACTTTGTTGCATCGATGGGCCGTTCCCCAACAGGATAGGCGCGTGCGCCGCGTGGCGTCGTGGCGAAGGCGCGGCGGAAGGCGTGACCGAACGCGCTCTGCGACGCGTAGCCGACGCTCATGGCCACCTGCGCTACGGTGTCCATCTCTCGACCAAGCATCGCGCGAGCACGCACCAGCCGCCAGGACCGGACGTAGGCGAGCGGCGGCTGACCAACCATCCGCGTGAAAAGCGCCGAGAAAGCCGAACGCGACATGCCCGCTTCTGCAGCAAGACGTGCCACCGTCCACGGCTCGGCGATTTCGGCGTGCACGAGAGCGAGCGCGCGACCCAGGCGTGGATCGGCAAGCGCACCCAACCAGCCGGCGGGTGCGATTCCGCCTACGCACGCGCGGATCGCCTCTACGAGCAACACTTCGGCGAGCCGTGCGGCGACCGCCTCCGATCCGATCGCCGTGCGCGTCATCTCGGTGTCGAGCAGCGCAAGTACTGCCGCGACGCTCGCCGCAACGTCGGACGAGCGCGGCACCAATGCGAAAACGGGCAACACGTCGAGCAGGAAGCCGGCATTCTCGGGCGCAAGCGTGATCCCGCCGCCAAGCATCACTGTATCGTCGCCACCGAGCCGCAACGAGTCTTGCCCCGCGCCATCGTAGAACGACATGCCGTTGATTGCGGGTACGTCGGGATCGCTGGCGACCGTGTAGGCGGTGCGCCCAATCAGGCAGACGTCGCCGGCGGAGAGGCGCTCGCACCCCCGACTGGGGGTCTCGATCCAGCACGTCCCCTTTGAGACGGCAACGAATTTGAGCCGGTCGAGCATGGGAAACGCGAGCGACCAGTCGCCCGACGCCTCGAAGCGCGCCCGGCGAGTGGCGCGCGCATTAAGCACGGCGAGCACCTCGGACAACGGGTCGAGTACGGTCTTGGACGATCGCGACAAATCCACGGCGGCACGAGCATAGCTCATCTTGCGCAAACGCCTAGCTTCGTCCCCGAAGGAGAAGCGACATGGTCGATACGAACAAGGTAGTCGCCATCACGGGCGCTAGTAGCGGGATCGGACGGGCGACCGCGCAGCTGCTCTGTAAGCATGGCTACGCAGTGGTGCTCGGCGCGCGACGTGAGAATACCCTCGCCGCGCTGGCGTCCGAGCTGAACGATGCTGGCGGACGGGCCGCGTATCGCGGCACCGATGTCACGCGACGCGCCGATCTCGAAGCTCTGACGGCGCACGCGGTCGAACGCTTCGGTCAGCTCGACGCGATCGTCAACAATGCCGGGATTGGCCCGATTTCCCGCTTCGACGCGCTGCGCGTCGAGGATTGGGACGCAATGATCGACGTCAACCTACGCGGCACCCTCTACGGCATCGCCGCCGCCTTGCCGGTGTTCGTGCGGCAGGGTCGGGGCCACGTCATCAACGTGATTTCCACCGCCGGCCTCAAGATCCTGCCGACGATGGGCGTCTACGCAGCCACCAAGAACGCGGTGCGCACGGTGACCGAGGCGCTGCGGCAGGAAGCAGGGCCGAACCTACGCGTGACCGAGGTGTCGCCGGGCGTGATCGCCACGGATTTCGCGAGTTCCATGACCGATGAGCGGGCAAAGGCGGCGGTCGAAGAACGGTTGAAGGGCATCGCAATTCCCCCGGACGCTATCGCGCGTGGCATTCTCTTCGCGCTTGAGCAGCCGCCCGAAGTGGATGTCGGCAGCATCGTCATCCGGCCGACCGCACAGGACTAAGAACGGCGACAGCCCGCCGGGTCAGCCGCCCGCCGCCGCCGCGAATCGCGTCCGGATCCGCTTCGGATATTCGGCGGTGAAGTAGACCGCGCCCGCCAATGCCGCGACGTTAGCGGCGAGCGGCAGTGCGGGCGGCAGGTCGGGCACCCAGGCGACGCAGGCGCTCGCGATCGCCTCGACGATGAAGGCCAGCACCCAGACGGCGGTGATGTTGCGGTTCACGGTGAAGAACAGCGGATGGCTCTGCCGCTCGGGCGGCACCTGTTCGCGGGCGTATTGCAAGGTGAACGGCCGGCCGATCAGGATCGAGCCCAGGGTGATCGCCACCAAGCCGAGATCGACCGCGAGGCGAACCTCGAACACCGACCAGTCCGGCCGCACGAAGCTGGCGACGGCGGCGAGGGCGACGAACAGCACCGCGGCGCCGGCCTCCAAGACCTTGACCGGGCCGCGCGTCCGCTGGCGCGAGCGCACCACCACCGCGACCGCGATCACCGCGGCCGCCCACAGCCCGACCGCGACGCCGACGGCGCGGGCGAGCAGGAAGAACGCGATGAACGGCGCGAGTCCGAAGAGGATGCTCACGCCACGGTCTCCGTCGCGATGAAGTTGCCGTGGAACCCGAACGGCACGCGATGCGAGAGCTGCACGATCGCGACCGGCTCCCGATCGATGCCTTGCGTGTCGAGCACCAGGAGGTCGCTCCGGTTCTCGGCGCCGCGCCAGGCGAGGGCAAGCAGCCAGCCGTCGCCCTCCGGCGCGTCCGGCGCGCGCGGCACGAACACCGCCTCGGACACGGCGTCGCCCGCCGGCAAGGTGTGCAAGGTGCGGCGGTTGGATGCCAGATCATACCAGGCGACGGTGTCCGTGAGCCCTTCCGCGCCGCTGCGTCCGGCCACGGCGCCGAAGCGGTTCTTGAGCCCGGCGCGACGGTCGTCGAGGCGAGGGAACTCGCCCGTGAGATCGTCGAGCGGCGTGCGCGAGAACGCATCGGTCCCGGCGGCAAGATCGAGCCGCCAGCGCACCAGGCGCGCGGTCGTCGCCGCGGTGGGCGGGCTGCCGTCGGCAAGCGGGAACAGCGGCGGCGCGTCGTACTGCATCACGTCGAGCAGCAGCACGTCGTCCTCCTCCCAGGCGTTCAGGACGTGAAACACGAAGCAGCTCTCGCCCCGGAACCACCGCAGCGAGGCAACCCCTTCATTCCGGCGGAGCACGCCGATATGGGCGGCGAGCCCCGGTTCCCAAGCGAAGGGAGGGCCGCCGCCCATCGCGCGCTGCATGCTCCCGGTCAGGGGCAGCACGGGGAACAGCACGTGCCGTTCGGTCACAGCGAAGTCGTGGACCATGCTGCAATAGGGCGCCTCGAACCGCTCGAAGCGGGTGACGCGACCGGTGCTGTCGAGCGTGCCGTAGCTCATCTGCGGCATCAGCGGGCCGCCCGCCGAGTAGCCGAAGAACACCAGTTCGCCGGTGCGCGGGTCCAGCTTCGGATGCGCGGTGAACGGCCCTTCGAGCGCGCCGCCAAAATCCTGCTTGCCGCGCGTCGCCAGGCTGCGCGGGTCGAGCTCCATCGGCAGGTGGCCCTCCTCCAGCGCGAGCAGTCGGCCGGCGTGCATCAGGATGTTGGTGTTGGCGACCCCGTCATCGGGGGTGCCCTCCGGCTTCGGCCCGAGCCCGAGTCCGAGCGAGCGCCCCGCCGCTGCTTCCGCGGCGAACTTGCCCGTGCGGACCCATCGGTTGCGGTAGGAGACCCGCCCGTCCTCGAAGGTGAAGGCGTGCACCATGCCGTCGCCGATGAACCAGTGGTCCTGCGCCGGGTCTGCGACCGGGAACTGCGGGTTCGGCCCGTTGCGATACAGCGTGCCGTTCAACGCCTTCGGCAGCGCGCCCCGGACGGGCAGGTGCGGCGCGTCGGCCTCGAAGCCGATCGGCGCGAAATTGTCGAGCTGGTCGCGAGGTGCTGGTTGTTGCATGGTGACACAATCTTGACAGTGACAAGATAACGTTTACCCTGCCGCAGCGGGTCAGGTCAAGGGTTTATCTTGTCAGCGTCAAGATCGAAGAGCCGAGCGTCGGCGGACGCGACCGCCGAGGGGAACGGCTATCACCACGGCGCCTTGCGGGCGTCGTTGCTGGCCGTGGCGGCGGCAATGCTGGAGGCGGGGGGCATCCCGGCCCTGACGCTGCGGGGCGTGTCCCGCGCCGCCGGCGTTTCTCACGCCGCGCCGGCACATCATTTCGGCGATCTGACGGGCTTGCTCAGCGAGCTCGCCGGCTCAGGCTTCGTGCAGCTCCGAGACAAGTTCGACGCGGCGATGGCGGCGGCGGGCGCCGATGGCGCGGCGCGGCTGACGGCGATGGGCAAGGCCTATGTCGGGTTCGCTCGCGCACACCCGGGGCTGTTCGCGCTCATGTTCCGCAGCGAGTCGCTGGACATGTGCCGGCCGGTCCTTCGCGACGCGGTGGCGGAGGTTCGCGAGGCGCTGCGGCGAGCGGCCGGCGAGGGTGCCCCCGGCGAGGGTGCCCCCGGCAAAAGTGCCCCCAGCGGGGAGGCGCTGGCGCGGAGCGTCGCGCTCTGGTCGCTCGTGCATGGCTTCGCCGTGCTGCTGATCGATGACCGGCTGCGAGGCGCGCTCGCGACGCTGCCGCAGGGTGCCGACGCCGACACGCTGCTTGACGCGGTGCTCGACATCACCAGCGTCGCGGGACCGCATCGGGCGGCGAAGTAGGGCCGGTCGTCGATTTGCCCCGCTAATCCGTGTGCTCCGGCCAGCGCCAGTCCGCCACCTCGGGCATGTCGCGGCCGTGCGCGGCGATGTATTCGCGGTGCTCGATCAGCTTGTCGCGAATGGTCTGCTTGACGTAGGCGGCGGCGGGGCCGAGCTGCGGCAGGCGATCGACCACCAGGGCGACGAGGTGGAACCGGTCGAGGCCGTTCAGCACCACCATGTCGAACGGCGTGGTGGTGGTGCCCTCTTCCTGGTAGCCGCGAACATGGAAGTTGTCGTGGTTGGTCCGCTTGTAGGTCAGCCGGTGGATCAGGGTCGGGTAGCCGTGGAAGGCGAACACGACCTGCTTGTCGCGGGTGAACAACGTATCGAAGTCGTGGTCCGATAGCCCGTGCGGGTGCGCGTAGTCCGGCACCAGGGTCATCAGGTCGACGACGTTGACGAGGCGGACGCGCAACTCCGGCAGGTGTTGGCGTAGCAAATCGACGGCGGCGAGGGTTTCCAGGGTAGGGACGTCGCCGGCGCAGGCCATCACCACGTCGGGCTCGCCGCCGCGGTCGTTGCTGGCCCATTCCCAGATGCCGATGCCGGCGGCGCAGTGCCGCTCCGCTTCCTGCATGGACAGCCATTGCGGCGCCGGCTGCTTGCCGGCGACGATCACGTTGATCCGGTTCCAGCCGCGCAACACGTGGTCCGTCACCCAGAGCAAGGTATTGGCGTCGGGCGGCAGGTAGACGCGGATCGTATCGGCCTTCTTGTTCATCACGTAGTCGAGGAAGCCGGGGTCCTGGTGGCTGAACCCGTTATGGTCCTGCCGCCACACGTGCGAGGTGAGCAGGTAGTTGAGCGACGAGATCGGCCGTCGCCAGGCGATCTCGTCGCTGCTCTTGATCCATTTGGCGTGCTGGTTGACCATCGAATCGACGATGTGGATGAACGCCTCGTAGCAGCTGAACAGCCCGTGCCGTCCGGTCAGCAGGTAGCCTTCGAGCCAGCCCTGGCAGGTGTGCTCGCTGAGGATCTCCATCACCCGTCCTTCACGGCCGAGATGCTCGTCGTAGGGGAGCAGCTCGGCTTCCCAGACGCGGTCGGTCGCCTCGAAGGTCGCCTGCAGCCGGTTGGACGCGGTCTCGTCGGGGCCGAACAGGCGGAAGTTGCGTTCCGCCGCGTTGCGCTTGATCACGTCGCGCAGGTACTCGCCCATCACGAACGTCGCCTCCCCGTCGGCGCCGCCCGGGTACGCGACGGGCAGCGCGTAGGCGCGGAAATCCGGCAGCCGGAGATCGCGCCGCAGTTCGCCGCCGTTGCTGTGCGGGTTGGCGCTCATGCGCCGCTGACCCTTGGGCGCCAGCGCGGTGATCTCCGGGATCGGCCGCCCCGCCTCGTCGAACAGCTCTTCCGGCCGATAGCTGCGCAGCCACTGGTCGAGCAGCGCCACGTGGCCGGGTTTTTCCATATGGTCGATCGGCACCTGGTGCGCGCGCCAGAACCCCTCGACGCGCTTGCCGTCCACCTCCTTGGGGCCGGTCCAGCCCTTCGGCGTGCGCAGCACGAGCATCGGCCAGCGCGGCCGCTCGTCGGGGCTGCGGCGGATCAGCCGGATCTGCGCGAGCATCTCGTCCATCGCGCGGGCCATCTGGCGGTGCATGGTCGCCGGGTCGTCGCCCTCCACGAAGTAGGGGGTGTAGCCGTAGCCCTCGAACAGCTTCTGCAGCTCGTCGTGGCCGATGCGCGCGAGGATCGTCGGATTAGCGATTTTGTAGCCATTGAGATGCAGGATCGGCAGGACCGTGCCGTCCGTACGGGGATTGAGGAACTTGTTGGAATGCCAGGAGGTCGCCATCGGCCCGGTCTCGGCCTCGCCGTCGCCGACAACGCAGGCGACGATGAGGTCGGGGTTGTCGAACGCGGCGCCGTAGGCGTGCGACAGCGCGTAGCCGAGCTCGCCGCCCTCGTGGATCGAGCCCGGGGTTTCGGGGGCGCAGTGGCTCGGGATGCCGCCGGGGAAGGAGAACTGGCGGACGAACTTTCGCAGCCCGTCCTCGTCCTGCCCGACATTGGGGTAGACCTCGCTGTAGGTGCCCTCGAGCCAGGTGTTGGCCAGCACCCCCGGCGCGCCGTGGCCGGGACCACACACGAACATCATGTTGAGATCATGCTTGGCGATCAGTCGGTTGAGATGCACGTAGATGAAGTTGAGGCCCGGCACCGTGCCGAAATGGCCGAGCAGCCGCGGCTTGATGTGTTCGAGCAGCAGCGGCTCGCGCAGCAGCGGGTTGGCCAGGAGGTACACCTGACCCACCGACAGGTAATTGGCGGCCCGCCACCACAGGTTCATGCGGCGCAGGAGGTCGGGGTCGGTCGTGTCGCTCATGTCCGTTGCTCGCCTGTGTCGGCTGAAGCTGGCACGGGGTCGGCCGCGCTGAAAGCCTCTACGCATGACGACCCGGCCGCGCTCGCCTGTGAGCACCAACGCTTTGGGCCGGCGAGCACCGCCCGGCTGGCCAGGGTTACGATGCAGCGTCGGTCTATGCCTCTCCGCAACTCCGTATACGGTTGATCATCGCATGTCTGATGTCCGGCGCCTTTCCACGCTGCCTAGTCTCCGCGGGATGCGGGTCCTGGTGGTCGAGGACACGTGCATGGTCGCCGAAATGATCGCGGACCAGCTCGCGGAGTGTGGCTGCGACGTCGTGGGGCCGGCCGGGCGCCTGCAAGCCGCCGTATCGCTCGCGACGGAGGCGATGCTCGACGGAGCACTGCTCGACGTCAATCTGGCGGGCGAGCACAGCTTCCCGGTCGCCCGCATCCTGCGCGACCGCGGCATCCGCTTCGCGTTCCTGACCGGCTACTCGGACGATTCGCTGCCGAGCGAGTTTTCCGACAGTCCGTGCCTGACCAAGCCGTTCAACCTCGAAAGCCTCGTGCGGCTGGTAGCGGCGCGGTTTCGATAAACCCCTGATCGCCAGCCGGGGTTACCGAGAAGTCGGGTGCCGCGATAGCTTTCCCGGTCGGGCGGCCGGCGGCGGGCGCGGCGCCCGGCCTGACTGGAGTTACAGGCTGGGGCGGCGGTCAGGCCGTCATCTGCACCAGAGCTTCCGGCTGCTTCACCTCGATCTCCACGAAGCTGATCGGATGGGGTGAGGCGTTCATCACGTCGTGCTTGATACCGGCCGGGCGCATGTAGGACTGGCCTTTTTCCAGCGGCACGTCTGTGATTTCAGTCCCATTGTGTACCCGAAGCGTGCCGGCCACGAGCATGGTGACGAAATAAGGCCAGCCATGCTCGTGCCAGCCCGTCACTGCGCCGGGCTCGAAGTCCCAGCGGGTAATACGGAGGGTCGCATCATCCTGCTGCACGTTGGGCACGGCGGGGATGGTGCAGGTGAAAGCCATTTGGGTTTGTCCTTTCGCAGCGGCCGGCCCTGTCGTCGCTGTCCAGCGGAACATGCAAGGCAGGCGTTGGCGCATCTACAAGCTGGGACAGGACGGTACGAACTAGGCGCCCAGGGCGGCCGCGAGCGCGTCGAAGCCGGGCACGACGAGATCGATTTCCGGACGCGGCTCGGGGTCGGGCGGCCCGGCGTCGCCCCACTCGTCCGGCCGTCGGACGAACGCGGTCCGGTATCCCTCCCGCTGCGCCGCGACCAGATCGAAATTGTGGCAGGCGACCATGAGGATGTCGCCGGGCGCGCGCTGCATCAGCCCGGCCGCGCGCCGGTAGGCGTCGGGCCGCGGCTTGTAGACGCCGAGCATCTCGCAGGAGATCACCGCATCCCAGCCGAAGCCGTTGCGGTGCGAGACGTCCATGATGAGCCCGACGCTCAGGATGGTGAACGAGACGAGCGGATAGCGCCGCCGCAGCCGCCCCATCGCCGGCGGGAAGTCGGCCCACGCATCGAGCGCGTGCCAGGCGCGCACGATGCCGGCGCGATCATCCGCGTCGAGCGCGCCGAGATCGTGCTCGACGGCGATCTGGTCCAACGTCTCGCGATGCACGTCGTCGATGTTGAACGCCGGCGCCACCTGATTGGTCATGCGCCCGAGCGCCGCGCGGCGATAGGCGTTGGTGATCGCCGGCCAGTCGCGCGCGAGGCCGCGCCGCTCGCCGGCCTCGGCGAGTGCGGCGGAGACGCCGCGATGCCAGTCGAGCACGGTGCCGCCGGTGTCGAAGGCGAGGGCTTTGACTTCCAGCATGGCGCGTCTCCCGTCGATTGCCTCGATCCTGCCGCGTGGGATCTCGCGATGCAAAGCGGGGTGGCCTTCGCCCGGCCGCGCTCGTATCGTCGGCGCAGGCGGGCCGCAAGAGCCTGCCGGGAGGGAACCATGCCGACAGGCATCGAAGCCGCCGTCATGCGCAAGGTCGCGTGGCGTCTCGT
>JAABUQ010004004.1_pt1 | contig 25899 bp, 24 predicted proteins | sample 5560001 | NCBI WGS metagenome assembly JAABUQ01 (sample SAMN10711888, study PRJNA513371) | rock metagenome | isolation source: Antarctica rocks | place: Antarctica: Victoria Land, Finger Mt nord | collected 2015-12-18
TCGTGTCGGAGTCACCCGAGAAACAGCCGGAGCGTAAACCGCAGCGAAGCGGCAACAGATCGTCCAGCAATCCATTAGCGGGCAGCGCGCTCTTTTCTTCTGCTGCTGATCCTGTGGCGAACCTACCGGAGTTGCCAGAGGAGGCACCAGCAACACCGCCCGTGCGGAAACCATCTCCTGCTTCTGGTGAGCAGCGATCATCGCTGATGTACAACACGCCACCTCCACCGGATTACATCTTGCGACAATTTGAGCAGCGGCATGATCGGCAGACGATTTATATTGATGCACGGAAAGCCGGAGCCCTGGATGCATTAGTGAAACTTGTCGCGAGAGGCAACAAGACGGACCTGGTGGACGAGATGGTCAGTGACATCCTCGAAAAACATGCACAGGCTCTCCAGAATAATGAGGAACTGGTCGGAATATTAGAGGAACGCTATCGGAGAAAGCACAACTTATAGGTGAAACAAAGCCCCAATGTTGATGAAATGTGGGGGCTCATGTGTCCTGATAGTAATGATATATGGCGAGGATTACGCCATTGGTGGCGTCTGCTCAGGATAGTGTGCCTGTGGTTGCTCATAGTCGATGGTACGATCCTGCTTCGGCATTGCGCTCCCGCGCGTCTTTGGGGGCTGTTGTGGAGCCTGTGGCTGGTAGCCCTGCTGATAGTGCTTCGAGAGTTGCTGATACTCCTGGGGACTGAGATCAAACCCCAGCGGAGGATTCGCTCGGGGCGGTTCAGGCTTCGATGATGGTGGAGGTTGCTGTGGTGGCTGGTAATAGACTGTTGGTTCACGAAGCTTTGCAAACAGTGTATTCACAAAGCCGCTTCGGATGACCAGCAAGATCAGGTAGACAAGAGCGATGGACAGGAACGGTGCGAAGGCGTTCCACCAGATCGAGAGTACCAGGAGCACAGGAACGAGAATAAACAAAAACCGTATTATCTTTTGATTGTTCATGGCTCTACCCCTTTCAGTGAAGAACAACACCTCCTACTTATAGTATACGCAGAATCTCGTCCTGATAAAAGTGTCTCACTTTTCCTCTATTTTTCGTACGCTTCGCAAGCCATAAATGGTGAATGGTTGCCAATCGTCATTAACCGGGTCAGTTACTTTTGATTGGCTACTGACTGAAAGCGCGTTGATCCATGATCGGAACTATTAGCGATTGTTACCAGTGAATTATAAGCTCACGCAGATTGGTGATGCGCCTATCGCCAGGCCAGACGCCTTCCATAATCTCATAGGCGGTCACGGCTTCGCTCAACCGTTGTTCACTGTGCAAGGTTTTAGCGCCTTCTATTCCTGCTTGCCAGTATTTTATGGTCCGTTCCATGTCTTTTGTTGGACTCTTCACTGAAGCCAGGGCCATGTGATTCAAAAACTCGACGCGCACGCGCTCTGATACCGGCATCTTTGTTGCCAGTGTTGTCGGATCGATAATCTCCGTGAATGATTGCAATGCATCTTCTGGATGCCCTGTACGTGCATGCACAAGGCCCCAGGTCAGCGCAATCTCAGAATAATCATAGTCCATATAACTGAACTCATTCGCTGGCGTCGTTGAGAAGAACGTCTGCGTTGCCATATGGAGTGCTGTAAGCGCTTCGTCTCTGTGCCCATTCTGAGCAGAATAAGCTCCGAGGACGGCATAGGTGTTGCTCTCTACGAGAGGATGCACATCTTTGGCATGCTTCAGAAGGTGCTCGGCGAACTGTGCCGTCTCCAGTGCTTTGTGATATTGCTTATCACAGGAAAAAATCCAGGCTAATTGTCCCAGAGAAGTAAGCAGAAGCTCAAGATTACCACTTATTTCACTGAAGTGTACTGCCTGCCGTGCATAGCCGATTGCAGCTCTCGACCCTTCCAGGTGCAGGCCAAGGGCGGCCAGGAGTAGCATTGCTTGCGTGGTTAACTCTGCTGCATTCTTCTGCAGCAACGGGCAATTCCTGGCGATGCTTTTCAGTGTTGGCACATAGGCTGAGGTAGCCGTGTATGCTAAGTTAAGATCTATGCCTTTGCTGAGATGTTCACAGGCAGTAATGCCTGCTGCGCAATGTATGAGGATATCTTCAGGGGCAAAAGGGCGTTCAGTAGAGGCTCCAAGCGCGCTGAGACCAAATGCCTGTAGAGGAATTAAAGCCAGGTGACGTAACAGCTTGCGGCGTTCAAGGTCCATAGTGATACTTCCTTCTAATGTTAGTACGCTCGTGAGTTTCCTCTGAAGCTCATAGAGAGACGTTCGCCGAGACAGCGCTTCGTAGATGATGCACTGGATGCGGAACTCTAGATCAGTGCAAAGAGATTCAAATTCCTTCATTGGAACTTGGCTAGATGCTTGTGGTAGCAACACTGGTATTGAAACTATATTCACGAAGTCGAGCTGATCAGCGGTGACGCCATACAGCAGGCAAAGCTTTTCGCGATAATAGGGACTCGGCACCTTGACGCCGCGCTCCCACTCTCCAACCATGTCGGCATTGCATCCAGGCCGCTTACCAGTCTGACTTACGCACAGTGCGCATATCTCATCTGCAACGTGCTGTAAAGACCATCCTCGAAGAAGACGCCGGTAACGAAGCATATTATTCGACTTGTTTGGGCTGCTCATACCTGCACCTCCTTATGTGCCAGAAATCTTTCTCTCCATACTGATTCTACCTGAGCCTCTCTCTACAGGCAAGCCCCAAGAGAGGGGATTGTTAAAAAAGACTGGTAAAAGACTGGTAAAAAGACTGCTGCTGAGGGTTGAATTTTTTTTAAGATGGGGTATGCTTGTAATCGTAACAAGAAAGTCCTTGACTATTCGAGACACTCTGAGTTATACTCTGAAAAACTGGTATATTTTGAGGAGTCATTATGACTATCAGAGAAATTAGAGAGAATCAGGGACTTACCCCCACTCAATTAGCTGCCAAAGCTAATGTGAGTGCTCAAACTGTCTACCGCATTGAGCGGGGTGATCCTGTTGGTCGCGTGTACATAGCACGTGTTTGTAATGCTTTAGGAGTCCGAATAGAGGATGTTCAAGGTTTGAACATCAAAGATTAATCTTTTTGACATCGTAGAACGTCAGACGCCAACCCGGTCAGTGTTCCTGCACCAACCGGGCCGACTAACCAGCGACCCCATTAGTAACCGTTAATCGACAGTTTTCGAGCGCTGGCTTACGTAACCCATAAATGAGTTACGTTAAGGCTCATTATAGCCTCTTGCCAGTGCAAACACAATCAGTTGTTTTAGCTATGCAAGGAGGCTATCTCTCATGGCAGCAGCACAGACTCAATCAAAGTCAACCCACATGCTGGCTGAAGACGATCAGAGGCTCCTTGTAAAGCCATTGGCAGAAGGAGCCAACACACATGGAACTAGTCCCCTACACTTTTCAAGGCACCATTACCACCCTACCGGAAGCACAGCAACCACTCTCGCCAGGCCAGTCTCAGCTTGTACATTTTACTGTTGACGCTGAGCAGCTCGACTGGATACGAGAGAAAATCGAGCGATGGTTTGAGTATCGTGATGAGGTAATTCTGGTAGATCACGGAACCACGTGCAAGGCCAGTGACGGCTGTATCGTCCTGGAGTGGGACGGCTATCAGGTTGATCCACTGTTCATCTCCATTTTAGAAAACGAAGATTTTGTGATCGATTTCACAGTCTACACCCGCACAGAAGGAGTCTAGCTATGCCAATGCGTGGAAGTCAAAGTCAAACAGCAACAGCCGCCGCAAGCAGCGCAGGAGGAATCGCGCTTGGTATGGCAATCTACGGCGCGATTGAGCTGGTCGCCTGGGGCTATTGCTCTTTTCAGCAACTCATCACGACGCACGATAGCATTGTCAGCATCATGCAAGGCGGCGTACTGATCCCCTCGAATATGAACGCGCAACAACTGCTCGCCTTCTTGCAGTCCAACATGGACAAATACAACAAAGTGGCCTGGACAGTCGCCATCGTCACCCAGGTGATCTATTGGGGTGCATCGCTTCCTGGTAGCCCTCTCCACAATAGGCTCCTCCATACCCTCATTGTGTGGGGCTTCTTCCTGCTGGAAGTGGTGACCGATCTCTGGTACAGCATGGCAACAAACACCACGCTGGGCGGGGCCATCGTGTTCGTCTTCAACTTTGGCAATGGCGGTTGGTTGGTGAGCTTGTGTTATATCGCTGCGATGTCTGCCGGGTCAATCTTCCTGGGTATACGCGGCATCAACCATCTCAGCAAGGCTCTTGGGCCGGTTTTCCGTAGCGCATAAAAAGTCGAAAGGAGGCAGTGATGCCGGAGGAGACACAGGTACAGGAACAAATACAGCAAGAAGAAGGCGGCTTGGGTGCAGGCACACAGCTTGGCATCGCTGCGTTCTTCTTGGGCTTGCCATTTCTTGGAATGGGTATTGAGATGTTAGGCTGGGGCGAACCCGCGCTCGTGCTCGCAGCTGTCGGCGCGGGTTCACTCGGTCTTGGAACAAAGCTTGTCATTGATCGGAATCGATCTAACGACCAAGAGCCAGGCGACCAGGAACCCGGCGCTCACCGGGGCCTGCCGATGCCTCACCTCTCAGCACTAGATCGGTTGCAATCGGCGAACTGGAAAGCGTTACTCAGGCCACTGGATGAGATCGGAGGGGAGCAGGACGAAACGCTCTCTCCTACTTTAAATGAAAGTCAGCAGCCAGCAGACAATCAGCAAGATTACCTCAATCTTGGGCCGACGCTTCGCCCGCACGCGAATACTTTTCTGAGCGGTCGTAAGGTCCTGCTCGGAGTGAGTGGATCGGGCAAGAGTAACAATCTTATTGTCTGCTGTGAAGAACTGGGGAGGCTAGAACCACCTCCCCCGCTCATCCTGTTTGATACGGATGATGAAAACCGGCAACTCTGCAATCCGGCCTATCTTCCCAATCCTGTATGGATGGATAAGTCCCGACGGCTCACACCGGGCAATGCCTACAAGTCAGCGCAAACGATCATGGAGCGGCGCTACCAGTGCATCATCAATCTACAATGCTTCGAGGATGAGGAAGCGGCTTGGATCATGATCAATATGATCAAAGGAGTCAAAGATTGGGAAGAGTCGCGCACCGTCCGTATCCCGTGCGAGATCGTGCTCGATGAGGCAACCGTGTGGCTTCCTCAGAATCCCAGAGAAAGCACGCTGAGCAGCGTTATGGTAGAAGATCCTGACGGGAATGCTGATGAGTATGGCAAAGCGAAACAGGTTTCGCTGCTTTCTCTGGTCCAGCGAGCGTTCTTCTCGACGGTGGTGAGGCGCGGTCGCAAGCGCGGCATGGGCTTTACTCTGGCTGCGCAGCGCATTGCGGAGATTGATAAGCGGGCGCTCCAGGGGTCATGGACATTCCTGATGCGGCAAACACAGGCCGCTGATTTTCGAGAGTATGCCAAATTTGGCATCAGTCCAGAGGAAGCGATGGGACTCCTAGATGGCGAGGCATTTGTTTTTGCTCCAGGCAATCCACGGGAAAAGCACCGATTGCGAGAGAGTAAATGTCCCCACGATGGGGGATCTACTCCTGGTCTCAAGGAACTGCGCAGCCCGGCAAAACGTGAGCAGGTCGCAAAGCTAGCGCCAGAGTCCACGCCTGCTACGGATAAGCTGTCAATGTCGCAATCAGCGACTCCTGCGCCAGTGCCAGTGGCGACACCTGCTCCTGCTACGGTGCGGTTCCCTGATGCGGAAGAGTTGCCGCCATCGCAACCAGCACCGAAAAATCAGAGCCAGGAGCCTCGGCAGTATCATACGCGAACGATCAACCCAGCGTTACAAAAGGCCTATGATGCCTACCAACCCGGTATGAAGCACCATAGTCTCGCCAGTCGTCTCGGAGTGACCCCGGCCACTGCGGGACAACTGCTCCAGCAATTGCACGATCACGGCTATATCGACGCGTGGGGCAACAGGGTGCATGAGGATGAGAATATCGTCTCTATGGCTCCAAGGAAAGCAGCGCTACGCGCAGAAGATATTGATCTCCAGGAAGCGATCAGGGCCTGGCACGAAGAAGGCTACAACTCGGAGGATAAATTGATGCGTCGCTTCCCTGGACTCACCAAGTACCAGGCCGGGAAGTTACGCGACCGAATTTTTTCACCGAAGCAGCAGGTAAATGGTCAAATGAATGGCTGAATGAATGGCCGAATTTTCGTAGAGATAGGATTTTAAGCTCAAACTAGGGGTAACGGTCCTCATTCATTCATTCATTTACCCGTTCATTCAGACATTTAAATGACAAGCGAGCAGTAAACACGAGAGGGGAAGAAGCAACATGACCTACCTGCGCTACATCGGGAAGACGATCCTGGCGTTCATCTTTGCAGTGTTCTTGTGGATCGTCGCCATTATCGCGACTCATGGCAATAGCATTGCCAATCTCGTCTTCTGGCTGAGCCTGGTTGCGGCCATGATAGCCATCCAGGATGACGCAGCGAAACGGGCATAGCCGCGCATTCACGCGGAAGTTCTTTGTAGGTTGTTCCAAGTCAGCACTTAGTACTGACAAAGTGAGTACTTAGTCAGACTCATCTGCTGTTTTCTATGCTGAGAGTCCTTGTAGTTGTTCTAAGTACCGACAAAGTGAGCACTTAGTCAGCACTTAGTCAGGATAGCGGCAAAATCATCATTGTTCTTAATTCGGAAAAAGTAAAACTGGTACGCACCTTCTTCTTCAGTGCGTACCAGTTCGCTTCCCGTAAAGGTGAGCATAACACATAAGGAGTGTATCACAGATGCAAACGACAAGCAAAACGGTTACAGGTAGCGCGTATTATGCAGGCTTCGATCCTGGTTCTGGCATGGCGACCCTCCAGGTCATCCCGGTGGATGATATCGAGATGGGGCAAGACATTTTCACGATCCCCAGCATCCTTGCGGATATCGATGTGAGCAAGGTGCTAGATCGTGGCGACGTAGACACAACGTTGGCGAAAGTATTACGCAACGATGAGTACGTGATGACGATGAGCGATGGCAGCAGCTATGCGCTCCACGACCTGGCCGTCAAAGAGGGGCGCAACGCTACTGATGCGTTGGGCGCGGCTGACCGCTACTGGTCGAACCATTCCCGCATTCTCCTGCTGACACTGGCCTGCATGCTCATTCCTGAGCGCTCGTTTGAATTGCGCCTGGTCACGGCGTTGCCGGTCAGCCTCTACACCAAAGAGAATCGCAAGCGGGTGAAAGAGAAGCTGGAGGGCTACTACCGCTTTTCCTTCAGCACCAAATGCCGTGATTACAAGGACCGCGAGGTGTATATCAAAGTGGGCTACGTCGGCATGGAAGGGCAAGGCATTCTCATTCACGATGGCGAGCAGAGCGGCATGCAGGCCGTGGTGGACATCGGAGAGCGCACAACCGATGTGGTGGCTGCCGATGGTCAGCAGATACTCACCAACCTCTGTAAGGGCGATGAGATTGGCGTCGGCCAGCTCGTGGACGACCTGAACGCCTACGCCCATACTTTCGGGCGCAGGCTGAGCACCAACATGGCGCATGAAGTGCTGCGTGCCTATGCCCACGGGAAATCGTTGCCCCGGATCGTCAGCGATAAAGGCACTCTGCCAGAGAGCGGGATGCGCGATGTGATCGACAAATCCATCAAGAAGGTGGGCCGGAGCCTGAACATGCTCATCAGTGCAGCGCTCAATGCGGAGGGTGCAAACGTTGCCTCTGATTACGACATGATCTACCTGGCCGGAGGGGGCGCGCACTACTTTGAGGACACGGTGAAAACCCTGGTGGGCAGAGTAGCGTGGATTCCTGATCCAGAGTTAGCCAATGCACGCGGCTATGCCGACCTGGCGACATCGCTCGAAGGGGTGCGCCCGGACATTTGGGGGATGGACTAATGGCGAAGAAGCGCGACTACGAAACCTGGGGAACGGGACTGCCCGAAGATTCCGAGGCGTTAGAGGATCTGGACGCCTTTTGTGAAGAGATGGGCAATATCACCCGCGCGGAGGCTACGCGATTTATTCTCATCGCGTGGTCCAAGGCCCGGCGCGGCAAGTTTCAGCAGATGTGGGGTTTTGCCTCTGGAAGCCCTGCTCAGGTCAACGTCAGCATGGATCAGACTCCTGCGGCGAAAGGGACTGCGAAAAGGCCGCGCAGCAGTCGCAATGGAACAGTAGCAGCGCAATCGATAGAACTGGATTAGTGGCTGCACGGGCCAAGGTGGGAGTCAGATCCGTCAACGCGAGTGGCCGATGTACAAGTCCCGGCCCTGGTTCTTATCGGACCTGTAATGTGTTGGAGATAGCTATAGTAAGGAGGTATCGCGATCTATGGTGGCACTGCTAATCTTAGTTACTGTGATTGTTGGTATTGTTGTGTTTTTTAATGCTCTAAAACATTCTTATGAGCAGTGGTATTACGGTCGCTTGAATCGCGAAACGTTTGAAGCGTGGCGTAACGAGCGAAGATAGAAGTAGTTGTTCAAATGTGGGCCAGGTTACACTGGCCCACCAGCCACGGAAAGGATTAGTTTCACATGGCTAGCGATCAGATTATACGCTACCTGGAGGAAGATCAGTTTAGGTACTACTTCCTCAATCTCAAGGGTGTGAACCTTCTCAATGAAGCGCACTCCTTAGTAGTCAACCAAAGCTCAGGCCACGCAACATTAGTAAACTGGCAGCGATGGCAATTTCTTAAAGAGTGCGACTTTCGCGATGAGCTGCTCCCACTTCTCACAACGCTTTTAGAGCGTTGGCCCTCTTATGTTCAGCATGAACTGTTATTCCAGGGTATCAGCGACAAGGACCCGCTACACATCGTTCAGCAGATTGATGATGCTCGTGACGATGGTACGCTCGACCAGGTACTTGCGCCACTCACGTCTCGTCTGGCTGGATGCCGTGAACTGCTGCATCTCTTCCAGATCGACATTGTACCAGTTGGGGATCTGGGGTATAAGCTCAGTCGCTATGAAGAAGGAGTGCAGGCATGAACACACTACAGGCTGAGCAGCAGCAGATCCAGGCAGCAGAGCGACAACGCTTGATCGAGACGGACATCGCCATTCGTCAGCAGCAGGCGGAAGTCCGCCGCCATGCTGATGACGCATTGAAAGCAGCAGGGAGGTTGTGGGAAAACGGACGTGACTGGTGCAGCAGGAGGGGCAGCATGGAGAGCGAGGTCTACGTGGTCGCCGACTTCACGAATGATGACCTGGCAAGTCGAGCGTTTGTGACGACCATTTTTCCGTATGAGCGTGGCGATGCCTGCCTCGTGCTCGATCTCATTCAGTCGCGAACCGTCCTTCGACTTGCACGACCAATGGCGACAGAGGACCAACTGCGTATTCTCATGAATACTCCAGCAATCGTGGGGTATGCGCTGAAAACCAAAGAAGAGGTAGTGCATCTCTTACCAGAGTAAGTGTTTCAAGCATTGGTAACAAAGGCCCTTTGTTACCAATGCTCCTGGAGAATGATTATGGTGAACGAAACTGTAGTGAACCAGGTACCCAGCAATTGCGTCGTCTGTGGTGCTCCTACTGAGCAGGTAGGAGGCGGCCACCGTCGTCGCCAATACTGCGATAACAACAATGGTTGTAAGCAGAAAGCACATCGTCTGAATAAGCTTGAGCAGCGCGAAGAGCAGATACGTGAGCGATGGATAGGCTTTGCACCTGACACTCAAAGCTATCTTGAATGGCTTATGGATAAATATGGTCGTGATTTTGCAGAAGGCTTTGGTCGCATCATTAAGCGCGAACAAGAGTTGGTGATGCCGGAACCTGTTCTCACGCTCGAAGAGGCCCTGCAACGGGCGCAGTGGAACAACTACACCAATCCGACTTCGTACCTTGAAAGCACTGGCAGACTGTTTCTGTCTTTGCTGCAAACGGCAGGAGCAGAAACAGCACGTCAGGTTGCCGAGGCCATCAACCATGAGCGCGGCCAGCTACGGCAAGCTATGCAGCCGCTCATCACCGAATTGCTGCAGGCACTTGAAGGCGAGCGAGCGCAGGTGGAGGAGCAAGAGCGCAAAATTAAGTGTCAGCGGGAGCGTATAGACAAGCAACTTCTCCAATTGCATGCAGCTCTGGACGAGAAAAAAGCTCTGGCTGCGCGAGTTGAGACACTGGAACAGGAAATTACTAAGTATCGCGAAGTTGCGGACCTCAACAACCGTGAGCAGCTTGAGCAGCAGTTTATGGCAATTGGCTTTCAGATCGGCTACAAATCTCTTCTCGTTGGCGTAGCCGCAGGTGTAGATTGCTGGATGTCTTTCATGCGCGACGCGACGGATGAGGAACTGGTCAAGGCCATTGTGTCGGCCAAATACTATGCTGAGAACTTGATAGGCTTAGAGTTGGAGGAGCAGCTCCACCGAGCCAACAGGCGCATCGTGGAGCTAGAACGACAGCAAGGTACACTCAAGGCCGTCTCGTAGGGGAGCGCAACGTTGATGAGACGTTGCGCTTTATTGTATTCGTCAACAACCAGGCTTGTTACTTCAGCAATTTTTAGAGAAGACTGGAAGCCATGCACAGATCTAAAGAAACTCTTGAACATCCGTCTCCAATGCACTACAATGGACGCATTATTGATAGGGGGTATTATTGCTATGACCTAGTTTCTCACGCACGATCACCGCCAAAAACAAAATTACTAGTGGCCGGGAATCCACTAGTAACCTTGTACATTATTCATGTTGTTGCACTGGTAGGCCGCTCACAAAGCACTTTCCAGGCGCAGTAATCTCTTACTCCCTGATACTGTATCACATCTGCGTCTAAAAGTGAAGGCTTTGCCGCTTAAAATGCGGCAATTTTCCCATTGTTCGTCCAAATTTGGGACCTGCGTACCCGGTCTACCATGCGTCAACCATGCTTCGATCACTGTTTTTGTACCCACCATTGATTGAAAGAAGGATTCGTATGGACACACTCGTATTCTCAGCATATCGTAACATACTTTCTCATGAGTATCGTGCTTTCAACAACTATTCCCCCCAGAAAGGGAAACGTTGCGCCAACGTAAGGGCAACTACGCTCTTACTTGTAAGGGAGGGTTACTATGAGTAGTGTTGCCACTGCAACTGCTATAGAGCCTTCAGGCTTTCATGACGCGACTACTGATGATGCAGTATTTCTTGCCTCTGTTGATGCCTGGCAGCGGGAGCTGGAGAGTAACTGGAGCGGCGGGTATGCCCAGATGCCTAATGCTGTTCGCAACGATCCCTCGCTCTCGGCCAAAGCCAAGCTGGTCTACGAGCAGCTCCTGTCGCACATGTGGTTTAAGACGGATCGCTGTTGGCCGTCACAGGCAACCCTCGCGGAGGCTACCGGCTACAGCCGCAGAACGGTGATCCGTGCGGTACAAGAGCTGTATGAGCGCGGATATATTGAGTCCTGGCGGCGTGGACTCGGCAGCACCAACTACTACTTCATCAATCCATTGTCCTTTGCTCGCTCGTTTCGACCCATTCCTGGGCCCAGGACAGCAATGCGCTTGCCGCACACCAACGTGCTTCCCATCCGGGACCCTGCGTTTCTTGGCGACCTTAGTGGAGCAACAGCACGGCCTGTAGAGCCAATGTATCCAGAAGTGACAACTTGTCACACTGGAAGTGACAGCATGGCACAAGCAGAAGTGACAGATTGTCACACAAACTATACGAAAGCGAAAGTAAACATAATCCAAAAAAATGAGACTTCGATTTCGAGCGGCACAGCCGCAGGCTTCAAAAATGAGACGGATGTAGCCGCGACGACTATACGAAATATCAAAACGAGAGTTACGACGAAGACCAATGACGAAAATGAACGACAATCGAACTCGAACTCGAAACCTTCGTCAACCTCTTCTGAAATAGGCGGCGTGGGACGTGCAAAAGCGTCGTTACCTGAGAAAAGCGACGTGAAAGCGTCGAAATGGGAAGCGATTGTTCTCGCAAGTGGCGTGTCACTTGAAGCCTTGGAAGCCTTGGAGACGTTTATGCAGCATTGTACACACCCGGATCGTGTGCCATTGCTGGTAGAAGGACTTATTGACCAGGCATCGCAGCAATTTGGCAATATCTCCGCCCTCACTGGGAACCGAACGCAGGCTGCGAAGTTGTACCAGTACGCTCGTATGCGTGGAATGGAACCGGAGGTGCTAGAGGATGCATTCCGCGAGTGGATCCGCGTTGCCTCTCACGTTCCTCCTTTTGTACAGAAGAAGATGGCCTGGTTCTTCAAAGCACTGAAATTAGAGCTGCTCAAGGCCCTGCTCACACACACCATGGTAGCAGCTGACGTGGCTGTTAGTAGTGACCTTAGCGCTACTTCTGTGAAGGAAGATTACGATCACGAAGCAGAATCGCCGCTGCCAACGATCTCAGCTCAAGAAGAAGCTATCCAGGACCATGTTTCGTCGCCAATCAGTGCCGAGCCGGAGTGCCAGGAGCAACCAGTACAGGAACCGAAATACCTGATGACTGACGATCCTGCCGCTGGGTGGGCAACGTCTACCAGTGCAGGCCATTGGGCTGATCGCTTGCGTGAGCATGTGGGCAAAGACTATTATAGGTACGAGGTCCGGCCAACGCGCTGTGGCCGTTGGGGATTTCTCCTGTTTGAGCGGAGCAACAGGGAACGTCTGTGGGAATACACCTCAACAGATGCTGTGAAAATGGACCTGAAAGAGGAAGGGCAATGAAACTCACGTATTCTGTGCCAACTACTGAGCAAGCCAAAGAGAACCTGTGCGCTATAGTGCAGCACCTCTTTCAGGTGGAGCCGATGATCGTCCAGCGAATGACAGACGTGCAGGTTGACCTTGCATCACTAGACGCGTTAGCCGATCTGCTCAACGTGCCAGTGACCCAGACGCCTCATGTCGTCTTTACGCTTGATCAACCTGGAAGCCTCTCACGAGAGCAACACCTGTTCGTGAGCCGACCAGGAATAGAGGTCAAGCGCGAATATAGCCCGGAAGAGGTGCTCTACGAATCTATTCAGGAAAACAACCAGGTGTAGCATCACATAACGTGATGGAGCATCTCCAGGAGACGTGTGAAAATAAGTTACAGGGACACAACGTTTCATCAACGTTGTGTCATGAAAATTCGAAGGGAGAACAGCAATCGTAACAGCAAGGACCCTGAAGTCTGCGCCGATTTCGGGTTACGATTGCTAGGCTATGTATACGTAACGGTTCGCAAGTTGCACCGATACGTAACGATTGCTCACGCTCATTCCAGGAAGACTCCTGTACTATGAAGTAGGCCGTTGGCGAGGTATCATTGCTGCTGTTTCATGTTTCTCGGCCCTGAACTACGCTGGCTTCCACCAGACGCAAAGGAGCGGATAATATCTGTGCAAAGGCGTGTTAGTGGAGAGGGAATGCATCGAAGCAGCTTGAGTTGTAGGGCATTAGCATATGATACGTGTCTATCCGATGGCTTCTTGACCCCCGAAGACTGTAGGAGAGGCGAAGCGGTGAGGAATGAGAAGCATTATCACCCAAATGAGCACCTCTATACATCTCGTACCCACTTCCCTGCCCTTGGTGATAGCTGCATAGCTTAGGGCCAACCGGAAAAAGATTTAGCTGGCACCATATTATTTTACGCAACGCCTGTGATTGTCTCTACTTGCCGGTATGCAATCACGAAGCGAGGAATAACAGGGCAGCCAGCCGTTCTCTCTGGAAAAGAGTAACATCGAAATCTGACATTACTATACCGCTTCTATATCACTTGTATACCGTTTTGGCCCTTTCCTTCAAAAAAGTCTTCGCTTTTATATCGTTTGTGTATCACTTTCTCCGATCCAGGAGGACTAGCTGCCTTTTCTATTGAGAATCGCCCTAATTTCTGTTATCCTCCTTGTAATGGATCGCTGTGTCCAGACGCAACGCTTGTGGTTGTCTCTACTTGCCGGTATGCAATCACGAAGCGAGGAATAGCAGGGCAGACCAGCATCGTTGCAGGAATCTTATTTCCGCACAATCTGGTTCATACTGCCCTACTCGTAAAAGAGAGAGGATGTATGAACAATACACATGGTCAATCTTCGCTCCACCAAAGCGACTTCCCTAAGCGAAAAATTGTTGCCTTCTTTACTATTGCCGCCACGCTCATTGCCTGTGGCACGATCATCTGGGTTCTCAACATCGTCGGAATTATACCCGGCCCCTGGTCCAATGTCTTTGGTGCTATCTTTACCGGCATTGGTATCATCGTCGCGTTGCTTAACTGCCTGCTCTCATTAGCTCCTGCACGCGAGCGTAAGGAAGACGGACAATGGTAAACGAGAACCTGAGACAGGCACGAAAAAAGCACCTTTGGACGTTGCAACAGGCTGCTATACGAGCAGGAGTGAGCTTCCAGACGTACATCCGTTGGGAGCACGGTACACAAAAACCGCACCTCTCGACGCTTGCAACACTATGCAATGCATTCGATATGACCGCAGAAGAATTAGGATTCGGTGAGCTGGTAGGGGCTAAACAGGAGACCGGGTTCGAATACTACACCTGTTTCATCGCACATTCGAGCGAGAACAAGCCGTTTGTCTTACGCCTCCTTGCCGATCTAGAAAGCCAAGGAGTGCTTTGCTGGTATGCTCCAGAAGATCTCATGATTGGTGATAACTTCGTTTCGCGGATTGACGAATCCATCCGTACATATGACAAGGTTTTGTTAGTACTCTCCGAGCATTCAGTAGCCAGCCCTTGGGTCGCTTATGAGGTCAAAAAGGCTCTGGATAGGGAAGTTGAGCAGGAACAGGAAGTCCTCTTTCCGATCCGCATTGATAATGCAGTGCTTTCGAGCACCAGCAACTGGGCTGACTCTCTGCGAAGCAGCCGACACATTGGCGACTTCACGAGGTGGAAAGAGCACGGTCCCTACCACAAGGCACTCACCCACCTGTTGCGCACACTCAAGGTCCAGCGTTAAGATGGCCCAGCGCTACGTGAGGTATCATGAGCCGCAAAGGAAGTGAGCGTTCTACTGGAAATACCTGCTTTACTCGTTCCTGATTCAAGCAAAAACGACCTTTGGCCTCTCGTCAGTTCCCAAAACAGGTGGAGGAGGAACGAGACCGACGAGAAATGAACAAAAACAGGGCTATTTTCGCGCTGGATCTCCTAAAAACGGCCAAAGTTCCGCTTCCAATGAGGAACTCGGTACTCGAATAGAACCGCGAAAAACAGCCAAAAATGAGCCATGCTTCTCATGCCCTCTCCTCTGCCCTTTATGTCAGCTTACGTAGCGCTGGGCCTATGAGGGAATGCATAGAGGTATTGGTTGCGAACCCTAGCTTAGGGGCTAGCCCTTTGTCTAGGGGGAGAAGTCCTCCATCAGCCCGAGAAGCGTGAAGAATGCTTCGATGAATGAACAAAGAATAACAAGTAAGAAAGCGAGAATCACCAACATGGCAGAAATGACACTCAATGCGCCGGGGTTTGGTGCAACCTGGGCTACTCTCCGCGTCGAGTCAACTCAGATTGGAGCGCAAGGGGGACCAGCATTTCCGCAACTGCTAATGCCTCTGTCCGTCGTGCTTCACCCTGTTGAGCCAAAGTTGGTTATGGGAGACTATTTTCCGACTCCTGATGATCCCATTCAGCACTACTCTCTGCTCCAACTCTCCGGGTCGCTCGTTGTTAACTCCATCCCGATTGGAACATTTCAGACGACACCCATTACGTTGAACAGCCGCAATAACCAGAGTGGCACAGTCCTGATTCTTGTTCCTCTTGATCTCTTCCGTATTCAATACATAGAGGAGCGACGGTCTGGCGATGTATCTCTTCGACTCGATATAACCCCCTGGATCGCCAAACATTATCGGGTGGCGAGAAAAGAACCATTGTCAGGCTATGAACAATTTGAAACCAACTTTCATCAACTCTCGGTTCAGGTTCCACAATCACACTGGATACAGAATATTCTTCCCGGTCTAGGATATGGAAGAATTCACCTGATCGAAGTGCCAATTCCAGCGACTGCTATCGGTGAGGGTCTAACGAAGACCGTGACTGAATTGCAGCACGCCCAGGATGCATTTACGAACGGAGATTATAACAAGTCTCTCCTTTTCTGTCGGAACGCTATCGAACTGCTCTCAACCATACGGCCTTACGTAGGAGAAGTGAAACGACCAACCTTTGCAGACAAAATTGATTTTCTGTTAGAAGTCTTGCCAGGAACACCCACAGGAGTTCGACGAGAGAATCTTGCGCGGTTGCTTAAAGACCTGTGGGGATTTACGAGCATGTCCCCACACCCCTCAAAGCTTCAGTTCACACGGGACGACGCCCAAATGACGATGCTTATTGTAACAGCTATTCTCTCATACATGAGCCATTTTGTGGATGCAGCGCAAAAAGTACAACAAATATAGAGATAAAAACAAAAGCTCCTTACCGGATTGCTTACTCAAATAGATAGGCCCAGCGACACGCTACGTGGCTCGGACCAGGAAGAGAAGCTATATTGTACCAACGTTGTGTCAGGGCGACGTTGCATCATACTTCAAGCCGCTTCTGAAGTGACACGAGGGACTAGACAAATATGCTTTCAGCATGTATGATATGTAATCGTAACTAACGCCTCGTTACGATTAGCGAGACTTTCACATAGGCTGTTTTGTCCCATCGATGCACAGTGCTGCAAGAATAGAGCGGGTCTATCAGCCTGAGAAGCGGCATGGTAATCTGGTTGTAGTGGTACTCAAGCTCCCAATATGGACTTGACGTGTCTCCTACAATTCCGACTGAACTGTTTTTTCTCACCGCTACACTATGATGCTGACCGCTGCTGGGCATGGTATCTGTTCATCGACGGACGGGCAGTTGGAAGCGAAAACACGCTGAAAGGATGATCTCCAATTATGCTTGAGCCAGATCAGCCAGGAACACCCCCTGCTCCCGGCGACGAGAGCAAGAAGATGACACGCAAGCGGACCAGTTCATCACGTGCGAAGAAGAAGAGCCAGGGCGATGCAGCTCCCGATGACCTCGGCAAGAAGAAGAAAGCGCGGGCCACGCGCGAAGATAAAGGCATTCCACGATTGGAAGAACGGGATCTCATCGTTCTGCGCTGGATTCTCCAAATGTACGCTGTGAGGTTCGACCAGCTTCAAGTTCTCCTGGCACGCCATTCGCCCAAAAAAGAAGAGTTAGTGGATCCGGAACATGTCTCACCAAGCACCGTTCGGACACACCTTCGTCGATGGAAGGCCCTTGGCTTAGTGATGTATAAGAAGATCTTGGCTAATAAGGAGAACCCGTTGTGGTGCTGGCTCGCCCCTTATGGGCTGGACTATCTCGCGTTCGAGGAAGATGAGCAAGGCAAAGCCATTGTGTACAGTTACTACCTGCCAAAACCACGGGAACTGCCGCACGTCTACCTGATCAACCAGGCACGGCTCTATATCGAGCGATATTATCCAACGTACACTTTTAAATCAGAGCGGCAACTGCGCCGGGAGCAGAATGCACGTCCTAAAGCCATTAAGCAGCGACATTTCACGGACGGCCTCATCTTCCGACCAGACGACGGGAGAGCAATCGCTCTGGAAGTGGAGCGCTGGGACAAAGCAGGTGCCCGATTGAAGGACATCCTGCAGGAGTTAGCACAGACCTATCACCGGACCTGGTATTTTGTGAGTAAGACCGCACGAACGGCTGTCATGAAAGCCTATGAGCAACTGCCTGAAGGACAGCGCAAGCGGATTCAGATTCTCTCCGCAGAGGTCAAGCTCTTGAGCCTCGCGCCAGCACAAGAAGTGGAACAAGAAGAAATCAGCGAAGGGTAGATGAAACGTTGATGCAATATAGTGAAATAGACATCGGTACAAAATGTAACAACCTGGCTTGTGACGATTTGAAACTTTGTTCATCCATATTCGTCTAAGTAAAAAAGAATACTGATTGAAACAGCCTGAAGGTTGTTTGCCGTCTTCACAATATGGAGGTTTGCGTATAGTCAAGAGGTCTACTAGAAAGAGGGGAGCAGCAGATGAGCTACAATGATCATTCTCAGCACAATACCCCATCGTCAGACACTTTTGTCGAGATAGCGTGGAAGGTCGCCGTTGTTTTGCTTTGTGTGCTGGGTGCGCCTATTCTGCTTATCGGCCATGTAGGTGCTCGCCAGATCGAGGAGCGTTTTCCGAATCACCAGCGTCTGATCTGGAGCATTATCGTTGTTCTTGCAAGTGTCTGTTTCTACGTTGGATATCATTTCTTCTGGCCTCTTTCCCGTCCCGGATCACCGCTCACGATCCTGCTGATCGATTTCGCGCACGGTGTGCATACTGGTGCACAGTTCAATTATATGAGACTGCTGCGTGAGATCCTGTCGGTGTGGGCGATGGTGTTGTTGTTGGCACCTGTTGCTACCATCATGTTTGGAGTCAACAACCAGACACGTTTGAAGAGTCCCACCCAGCTCGCCCGGCTCCGTTCCCGACAAAAGAACGTGGCGACGCAGCAGGCCCAGAAGGTGGCTGAGCGCACGCTCCAGAAAAAAGAGATTCCAGACGCTATCATCTTGCGTGAAGGTGAACCATATATCGTGCTGGGTGTGCCCGTCGAGGGGACATTGTTGGACTGGATTAAAAATCGCCTCTTCACCCTCCCGTTCGAGGCGCTCATCAGGCATGCGGTTGTGATCGGAGCCTCCGGCTCTGGTAAAAGTGAGACGTTGCTGCGCATTGCCATCGCCGTGGTGAAGGCGTTACGCTGGCAGGTGATCTATATCGACGCAAAAGGCGACTACAAGGCTGCGGCCAAGTTCGTACTCATGATGCGGGAAGCAGGAATCACAAACGTGCGCATGTTCCCGGTTGAGTCCTACGATGGATGGCGCGGAAGCCGTGATGCGCTGCTTTCTCGCCTGCTCGCCATTGATACTGTCGCCGAGGTCACCAGCTCCGGCCAGCATCACTACGCGACCGTAAGAGAGAATCTGGTCGAAATGTGCATCAACGCGCCTGGTGGTCCTCCGAAAAGTAGCCAGGAGCTGCTGGACCGTCTTCTGCTGACCAATGGCAAGCTCTATGACCTCTACGACGGCTATGCCGAACAGCAATCCTACCTGGAGACGATCCTGGAGCGGCCACACGATGCACTCAGCGCCTATGGTCACTATCGTGCCTTTTTTGCGAAACTGCATGGGAAGCTTGATGGCACCTGGTCGTTCGACGACTGCGATGCGGCCTACGTGCTCCTGGATGGGTTAGCCTTGCCAGAGATTACCGACGGCATGGGGCGGTTTTTGCTCGCTGACTTTGTGAACTATGCGACACGCAAGGACTGGGACAAGCGGGTGATGTTCATCTTCGATGAAGTCGGCTCTTTGAACCTTCCCCTCTACAATGTTTTTGAAAAAGTGCGGTTCCGTCAGGTCAGTGTCGTTGTCTCCTCCCAAGATCCTTCTGGCCTTGCGCGTAAGCCAGGCGGCATTGGAACGTGGGATGAGGTTCGGCGTGTGCTCGGCAACTCTGCCATCAAGATCCTGCATCGCTGTGAAGATGCCTATGAAGTGATCAAGCGAGCTGGAACAGTGTCTGTCCCGGAAGAGGATTACCGGACGAATGAGTATGGAGCAACTAGTGGCGCGGGAACGACCCGCTTCCGCGAGGAACTGAAGATCGATCACAATGATGTCTTGAGGCTCAAGGATGGTGAGACCTTTGTGATTGGGCCTGGGGAGTATGAGCGGGTGCACGTTACGATGCGCGACATTGATGAGGCGCGTTGGAGAGATCTTTACAAGGATCTGGAGCGCCGATCAAAAGAAGAATCCCCACCTTTGCAGCGGCGACATGGTGGCCAAATGGTAGTAGACTCAACGCTTGCGACACCCTCGCCAAATGGCAGCGCAGCATCAACGCACAAGCCTGGAAGTGGCGGTAACAACTCAGCTTCTAAGAAGAATGGCAAGCCATCAGGGCAAAAGCAACAGGGAAAGAAGGGATTGCCGTCGCCATCGACACCACCTGCAGGGCAGCAGGGAAAGAATGGAACACAGCCAGCGAAACTGGCACCGCAATCTCCAGCGCACACGCCACCAGATCCAGCAGCACCTTCTACAGGGAAAGTGGGACCTGATGTTGATGAAACGTTGCCCTTCCTGTTCCCAGAAGTGAATCCGCAGGCACCCACGCAACCGGGGGTACTGCCTCTGTGGGGTGAGAATGAAGGTGAGGATTTGTTGCCATAGTTGTAAATGTCAGAATGAAATGAGCGAAATCGCTACAAGTATGCGGGTGACTACTCCCTCAAAAAAGAGCAGACCACCCCTAGAAGTATCAAAATTCTACCCATTTCATTCTGATATTTACAATCAACCGGAGTGGGTAGATGACGATTCTGTGGTCGATGCAGACAGCTAGGATTATGTAGGTGAGAGTGATGGCGGCGATGACACGGATAGCGAGGGCTATGATGCTGGGAGCGTCAACGGCTATCAATGAGTGAAGTAGTAGAAAAGAGATGGACATGGAAAAGAGACAAAGCGTCACCATAGGAGCCTTGACGTTTCGGTGGGCTGACGACGTGTTGACAGTGACAACTCCAACGGCGCACTATGTACTCACAGGGCAAGAGACCTCAGAACTGCTCTCCTATTTGTTTGCTTATGGGGATGAGATGGCTGATGTGACGCAGGAGGTACCGTCCTGGGCGCGACCTCCAAAGCAGCCTGTTGACAATGCTGCGTCCAATCCGCAGATCACAACGGGGCATTATGACGCACAGGGAGATAATGAAGAGTGGGAGAGAAACCACGAGTAAAGGCCGTGCTCTTCTGGCTTGGCTTAGCAGAGTATCCCATGACTGGGCGGCATCTGTCCCTGTTTCCAGAAGAAGTAATCAAGTGAAGGCATACGTAACGGTTCGCGAGATGCATTGATGCGTTACGTATGCCTCTCTCTCCCGCTGTGCTGGCTACTTGGGACATCCGTTCTCAAAATCCGTTGCTTTCCACGAACGGATATTCCAAGTAGCCAGCACAGGCGCGCGAGCACACCAAAGAGCGCGACCATGCTGTGGTGCGCGCGGAAGCGTATGCCAGTAAGGAGTATTTACCGGCCAGAGCCAGAAGATGCTACCTTATGTAAACGAGACTCACAGATGCTCCTTAAGGTGGAAGACACTTTTCAAGGTTTTTTCTAGTGTAACATAGATGTGCATAGAATGCCAAACTACTGAGAGGCTGTGTGCAAAGGCTCCAAATCCACTTGCATTCAGCGTGATATTCTAGAAAGGAGTCATCGTAAGGAAGGGAGGCCAGCCTGATGGGAAGTCGAATGACGCGAGCAGCCATGCATTTGCCCCAGGACGCGGTCCACGAGCGGATGCAAGGGGAACAGCGCCTCTGGCGCCAGCAGCGTTGGGAGATCATTTATCAAGCTCTGAAAGCTCCGTAGCCTCGCCGAGGACATTGCAAGAACGGTTGGCGTATCGCCCTCGACCGTCCACCGTGTGATTGCCACCTACAAGCAAGGGGAGTGGCTGCCATCGAGACCCCTGGGAAAGGCGGGCGGTTGCATACCCCCCTTTGATGTACTAACGCTAGGCCACGACAGCGGAGTAGGACCGAGTAAGAAAAGCAGTATCAACAGCAAGCTGTTCTCTGTCCTACCATCCATCAGGACTGAAGGGCCAATGCAACTGCGCACAGACGAACTGCCACCGGTTGTACATTTCTGCAGTAGAAAGATTTGGGATGTACCCCAGCTTAAAATATATCTTCAACGCTGCTAGCCGTTCATCCTCAGTGTAGAGATGGATATTACGATAGCCTGCTGCAATTAGTCGCGCCGTAACAGCCGCACTCACGGCCACTCCCAAACCTTTACCGCTATGAGCTAGATGAGCAGCAACCCACCCAAGCTTACCACTAAAAGGATACTAGATACTATGGTCATGGAGACCCATCGCCGTTGCAACGATGATATCGCTTTCCTCATCAATGACCATAAACCAGCTCTCTGGAGGCATTCTTGCTATACAGGGCTGTAATTTTTCATCATTCGAGCCCAGCCATCCTACAAAGTTCATTAGTTGGTAAAAGCCCGCTTCATCCCCCCACCTGTAAGTACGCGTAACTATTCAGAAGGGTAGCGTAAAAGGCTCATTTCCTGCAATTGCTGTCGTGTTAGTGGCTGCATCTTGCTCAAGGGAAGGGAAGCTTGCATGATTTACACTTTCTGCATGGGTCTTCTGAATAATTACCCTAATACAGGAGTAGTACTTTTTGCTATAACGTATAGTTATATTCTCCCAGCAAATACAGTTGCATATACTTTCTCCAGGACTTGAGGTAGTATTAGAGAGCCATCTCCATTTAGAATGATATCGTGTTGGTAAAGAAAGAGAAAGACTCTTTAATAATGAGGCACAAGCATATTAAGAGTCAACGCAGAGATAACGCCGAAAGAGGTTCATGTGGAAGTATCCGATAGACAGATATCTATAGAGTCATCAACGACAGAAATTAAACTCGTTTCTGAAGAATACGTACCGCTGACGATGCCACGTATCCTGGGTACATTCGATATGACAGCGGTTTATTTGATGATTATCTTCTTTATCACTAATGCTACTACTGCTGCTGGAGGCGGTGCTGCCGCTTTCACCTATTTGCTTATAGGTGGAATCACATTCTTTCTTCCTGCAGTCGCTGCTACTGCTCAACTCGGTGTATTATTTCCAAATGAAGGTGCTCTCTACAACTGGACGCATAAAGTCTTAGGGGGTTATTGGAGCTTCTTTGCTGCTTTCTGCGCCTGGTTCCCTGGCGTACTCGTTATGGTTACTGCAGGTGACGTAATTGTTGGCTATCTTCAAGGACTCAATAGTCAATGGCTCGTCCAACCTTGGCAACAAGGCTTAGTACTAATTTTTTTCCTCGCTTTTTCAGGAGTGATAGCGGTGCAACGCTTTCGTACAGTTCAAAATATTGTCAACGTCGTTATCATGCTCACGTTTTTAGGTGTGCTTTTAATTGGAATAGCAGGAGTTGTCTGGCTCGTAAAAGGCAATCAACCTGTGACCAGTTTTCACCACCTGTCCGACTGGATGCCTAACCCAGGGAACTACAGTCTGTTCGGACTCGTCACGCTTGCCTATCTTGGGATGGATACAGCGTTAAACATGGGCGGTGAGATCACCGAGACCAAGGTGATAAAGAAACACCTTCTTTGGGGAACTTTACTCGTCTTATTGGGATATTTCGTGGCAACGTTTTCTTTGCTGGTGGTGGAAGGCCCTGTGAATGGAGCTATTCCTTTCGCGCTAGTTAGCTTGGTAGATATAACCCTAGGAAAGTTTGCAGGAAATATTACTGCGATTTGTCTCATGAGTTTTTTTGTACTAGCGGCAGTTGTTTACAATTATGCTTATGCGCGTCTCCTTCTGGTGGCGGGTATTGACAAGCGTCTGCCCATAAACATGGGGAAACTCAATAAGCATCGGATTCCGGCCAATGCAATCATCTTGCAGACAATTGTCGCTGGTGTGGTCGCTGCCTTTATCTTTCTCATTTTCCCATATGTGCTCAAATTGAACAATCCAGTCAACCTTTCCACAGAAGTGTACAACGTGATACTCGCTAGCTCAACATTGGTCTGGGCACTATCATCCCTTTTCCTCTTCGTTAATCTCGCGCTCATCTATTTCCGTGATCGATCAAGGCTACTAAAGCAGCTGATCTTCCCTAGACCAGTTTTGTGGCTCTGTATTGTGCTCGGTTCTATTTCTTGCGTTATTGCTATTGCTGACAGTTTGTTTTTCTCTTGGATAGGATTGCTAATCGATAATGCTCACTGGTGGTATATCATCGGCGGAATCACATTCATCTTTCTTGTTTTTGCTGCCATTGGCAGTATGCTTGCAAGTAGCGAAATAGAATGGCAGAAGATGAACGAATAGAGTGTCGCCTTCCAACTTTTTTAGTACAGATTACATTGACATCTACTGATACACATGCTATGTTTGAAATGTGCGTATGGCTCAACTATAGAGAGCTTATTGCACAATGTATAAGTTTCTACGCAAGGGGTCTCTCATTAGCGTTTATTTACGGAGGTAACTTTGGCCGCACAGGACGAACGCACTCAAGTAAGTGCATTAGCAGGCGATATTGATATCGACTCCGCTAATGTTGACAAGTTGCATAAAAATGCAATAGGTCTTCCTGGTGTCCTATATTTTTGTCTGGCTGGCTCTGCGCCGATCTCTGCCATGCTCTTCAACGTCCCTAGTATGGCAGGACAAGCAGGCGCAACTACTCCGCTCGTTTTTCTCCTTTCGGGCATCGGTCTACTTTTGCTCGGTGTCTCCATCGTTTATCTGTCTCGCCGTTTGACCTCGGCAGGTGGTTTCTACACATGGGTACGTCATAGTCTTGGGAAAGGACCAGCCTTCCAAGCAGGCTGGTTGATGATGGGAGGCTATGCACTCTTCGAGACCTCACTGCTTGGTGCCTTCGGCTCCTACACCAATTCTTCCATTTCCACCTATCTTCATATTCAGCTTCCAGGTGGTTGGGTCACCTATGCCCTGATCGGAGGTGTGCTCATCTTCTCGCTCTCATATTTTGATGTCAAATGGTCGGTTTACGCGATGGCTCCCTTTCTTCTTTTGGAGATTGGAGTCCTAGTCATCCTTAATATCGCCATTGGTGTTAAAGGAGGAGCGGCTGGTCATGATTTGGTGCATACCTTCACGGTTGCTGGTGCCAATCTCAAAGGAGCTGCTCCAGGGGGCATACTAGGAATTGGTGTTGCCTTAGCACTTGGTGTATGGTCCTGGGTTGGTTTCGAGGCAGGTACTGTTTACGGTGAGGAAGCTAGAAATCCTCGTCGCGCTGTTCCCATTGCCGTTTTCTCGGTAGTTGCTTTTTTGACCCTCTTATATGTTTGGACTTCCTACTCCGCAACTATTGGTTTCGGTTGGACACATGCGGTTGATACATTTGGTAATTTGTCTCTCAGTCCTCCACCCTACTACCAACTTGCTGATAGGTTCGCCCCCGGCGGAGTGCTCAAGGCGTTCATGATCGTCGCCATCAGCACGAGTTCGCTCGCCTGTGGTTTGGCTTTCCATAATGGAATGGTGCGCTACCTGTATGCAATGGGACGCGAAGGCATTCTGGGCCAGAATTTTGGCAAAACTCATGCCAAATATCGCAGTCCACACATCGCTATCATTGCTCAGTCGCTCTTCACCATTCTGCTCATCCTTGTCTTCGCATTTGTTCTACAGTCAACTAAGGCGAATCCAGATGGCAGTTACAACTATGCCTTTGGCATTGGTGATGGCAAAGCGTTTACCCAGGTAGATGGACTCTACCCCTATACATGGCTCGCCATTATGGGGACCATTGCCTTTATCATTGTCTACATTATGGTCAACATTGCGGCTCCTACCTTCGCTCTGCGCCACGATAGGAAGAGCTTTAACGTGTTGGCGCATATTGTTGCTCCCGTACTCAGTACGCTTATTCTGCTAATCCCCTTGATCTCTTTCGTGATGCCTGCCATTCCTGGACCTATAGGGAACTACTTTACAGGTCTCGGTTTTGCTACAACACCGTTCCCGTTAAACATCTTACCTGCATTCGTTTTTGTATGGATAGTACTGGGAATCGTTTACGCTAGCTACCTTGCTCGTACTGCACCGGAACAGTACGAAGGAATGGGTCGTATCATTCGAGGTGATGTATCTTCATAGACAATAACGAAGAGGAAAAGGAAAACGTCTGACGTTTTCCTTTTATTATCTGATTAACGCGATGTGCAAGTTTTTTAAGCAACCAGCCGATCAAACTGGAGATAGGGAGCCTGCTCTTGCTGATTGAAGAAAAAGCAAACGGTATGCATCAACAGGCAGCGCAACAAGCGATTGCGCAGATG
>JAABUQ010004005.1_pt1 | contig 25889 bp, 26 predicted proteins | sample 5560001 | NCBI WGS metagenome assembly JAABUQ01 (sample SAMN10711888, study PRJNA513371) | rock metagenome | isolation source: Antarctica rocks | place: Antarctica: Victoria Land, Finger Mt nord | collected 2015-12-18
GTCGCTGGGCCGGGGCGACGTATTCCGCTCGTGTCATCCGCGAGCGTTCTCGCGCCGCTTCTCGGGCCGCCTGGCGCGATCGCTCGCGCTCCCGCTGCGCCGCAATTCGCGCTTCGCGTAACAGCGCCCGCGACTCCCAGCAGCGGATCTGTGGCCGGAAGAAGCACCGTGCGTGCCGGAACGCAATCATCTCCGAGCTGAAGAAGTATCGCGCCGGGCAAACGTGCGTAGCTGATCAGCCTTTAGCCGCAAGCCATGTAGCACCGTCGTCATGCGATCGCACGAGAACGGCCCGATGATCGGGCGAATAACCCGCTCCAATGAGCGTTCCATCAGCCGTGGGTATGACGGTTTGAATGCCCTCCGGCAACCCGCGTTGCGACCAGCTCGATCCTCCGTCGCTCGAGACAAATAGTGGGCCACCTCCACTCAGGTAGAGACGGTTGTCGTTGCGCGGGTCGCTTGCGAGGACCATTCCACCGATATTTTGATTGACCATACTCCAAGAAGCGCCACCGTCGGTCGATCGAAGCAGACCGCTCGGCATCGTCGGAATTACAATCGTCTTTCCGCGCACAAGCGCGTCGCCCATCGGTTCCGTCTGCGGTGCGGCGAGCCGTCGCCAAGCAACGCCCGCGTTCGCCGTTGCAAAGACGCCTTTTCCGACGACATAAGCGATCCAATGCTTTGGGTTCGCGGGATCAAGTCCGAAGCTGTGTACGTCACGTCCTGGCAGCCCGGTAACGTCGCTCCAGGAGCGTCCGCCGTCGCGACTCACCTTGGCGCCCTCATGCCCGGCGACCACGATCACGTCTCCGGAACGATCGGCGCCACTTTCCATCGCGTCGACACCGTCGAGGTCGTCGACCTTCGTGAGAGTTTTTCCGCCATCGGTGCTGAGCGCGGTCGCACCATGCGTACCCACCAAGATCGCTTGTCGTGGGCCGTACGCAAGCAGCGAATGCAAATGCTCACCAAGCTCGGGCGATCCGGCGCCTGATTCCGTCGGCCGCGAGACGTAAGCAACGACGACCAGCACGGCAATCAAAAAGAGTCCGCCCGTTCCGAGCACGATCAGGTTCCTCAGACGTGCGGAACGAGCTGGCAACGGCGAGCGCTTGTGTAGTGTTGACATGGTTGACCTCCGCGGGAAACGATGCCGAACGTGCGTGGAGAAGTTATGGAGAAACGTCCGACCAGGTAGAGCTTCAAGACGACCTTCAATAGCTAACACGTAGGTCTCGAAGAGCGACAACCAGCGAGCGCCTCTTCGTAGACAATCGCCGGTCGGCGACGCAACAATTGGACTCCACAGAATCTCCATATCGCGCCGATACACTAGCCGTGAAAGAAGGTTACTTATGAACTACCGTACGGCTCTTTTCTCGCTAGCGGTCCTGGCCACGGCGACGGCCGGCATTGCAACCGCTCAGACCGCGGCACCCTCACCTGCAGCAAGCGATGCTGTGCACGGCACGTCGAACGACTCGATGAAAGGGGACAACATGCATGGCATGTCAGGCGGTTCGATGCAAGGCGGAGGCATGGGTATGATGGGCATGATGATGGGTAAAGACCCTGTCGGATCGTGCGCATCTATGATGAGCAAGATCGCTGCAGATCCGACCCTCCATAAGAAAATGAATGCGATCATGAGTGACGCAATGAGCGGTAAGAACTAACGGAAGGCGTGGCGCCGCTACGCGCTACTTCCCACGATTGCGGCCGTCGCCGCAATCGTGGGAGTTGCTGCACATACGTGGCCGTGGGACGGCATCGGTGCACGGATGGCTACTTTTTGTTCTCGCGATCCTGTGCCCGATCGGCATGTGGTTTATAATGCGTTTCATGCCAGGCATGTCGTCGCCGGCGGAGCGGAAGCCGTGATTCGTATTCTTATGGTCGAAGACGACCCATCGGTCGCCGACGCCGTCGCTCCGTACATCCGCAGAGCAGGCTGGGAATTCGGGTGGGTGCGTTCGGTTGAGGAAGCCGCGAACGATTTGCACGAGTTCGATACGAATGTCGTCTTGCTCGACCGTGGGTTGCCGGGAGTTGCCGGGGACGTGCTGGCGGCGCGGCTCGTCGTCTCCGGTAAGCCGTTCCTCATGTTAACCGCCCGCGGTGCGGAGTCCGATCGAATCGGCGGCTTCGATCTTGGCGCTGAAGATTATGTGGTGAAACCATTCAGTCCCGGCGAACTGGTGCGGCGGATCGAGGTTGTGCTTCGCCGCCGAGGGTCACGACGACTGAAGCTGGGCACCCGAGCCGACGTGGAGTTAGATCGCGATGCGCGCGTCTCCGTCATCGCGACCGGCCACCAATGTCGCTGACACCGAAAGAATTTGATCTGTTGGAAATGCTCGCCGTAGAGGCGGGCCGTGCTCTCACACGGGGGCAACTTGTCGATCGCCTCGATCTCGACCATGACACGTCGGATCGGGCTCTCGATTCACACGTGAAAAATATTCGCAAGAAACTTCGTGCCGTGGCAATCGATGATTCGATTGTTGAAACCGTTGTTGGTATCGGCTATCGACTCCGGGCTATGGAATGACGCTCTCCCGACGCATCACATTTGCGATCGCTGGAACGGTAGCGATCGTGATGCTCGGCGCTTCCGTGGCAATACATGCTGTCATACGACACGATTTCGAACCGTATGCGGGCCATTTTGCGATGATGCAGTCGATGATGGGCTCGGCGCCGAGGTTGTCAGAAGTCTATGCGCTTGTTGATGGTATCCTCCTACAAGCGCTCCTTCTCGCAATGGCTGTCGGCATCGTCGTTGGCCTCGCGATCGCCCGCGGCGTTTCCAAATCAGTTGCTTCGATCAGTACGGGTCTCTCGCGCTTTGCCGGTGGTGAGTTCGAGAAGCCGATCGCGGTGAGCGGTCCGTGGGAACTCGCACAGATCGCCCGAGACGCAAACGTGATGTCTTCGGAAATGGCGCACAGTCGAAGGCAAGAACGTGAGCTCGTCGCCGGCATCGCACACGATCTCGCTCATCCATTAACTGCCATGCGCGGCACGCTCGAGGGTGTACGCGATGGCATCGTCGATCCCGCCGATCCGACGTCAACGTCGCGCTTGCTCGATGCCGTTGAGACGATGCAGTCAACGGTTCACGATCTCCGCGATGTGGCAGCACATCGGGCCGGACGCTTACGGCTCGATCTACGGCCCGTCGACGTTCGGACGGTCATCGATAGCGTCGTCACGCTTTATGGTGACGTTGCGCAGCGGCGCGGATTGCGACTTGGTGCAGTAGAAGCTGAGCACGTTATGATCGATACGGATGAACGCCGCATGGAGCGAATCATCGCAAACCTGGTTGTGAACGCACTCAAGGAAACTGCCCCCGGCGGCAGCATTCGCATCGGTGTCGTGGCCGATCGCGCGAAGCGACAAGTCGCGATCCTCAGCGTTGAAGACGACGCGGGACCAGCGGCGTTCGAACGGCTTCTTGCCGCCTTTCATTCAAACGAGGGTGGAGGGCTCGGCCTGCGAGTCGTGGCTGCGATCGCCAAAGCGCTCGACGCGACGGTCCGAATCGAGCAAACGCGGACGGGGTCTCGTGTTGAACTTTTCTTGCCGTCCATTCGATCTCACACGGTGCGGCGACGATCTCCCGACGACAACATGTCGGCACTTACTTCGCCTCAGACTCGGTAATTAAGACGGCGGGATCGCTCGCAGAAACGGCGATGCGAAACCAGATGAACGGCAGCAGCGGGTTCGGCAGAACATACATCCAGCCGAGACTGCGTTCGCGTCGGCGTTCGAGCAAGACGAGATTCATTCACACATAGAAAAACTTTTCTATGCAAAGCCCGGGCACGAAGTTCGGCTTGAACGATGCGCGCAGGTAACGCTTCGCAATGTAGTAGTTTCCCTCGAACGGCGTCACACCCGAGCCCTTGGGCCCTTCGCCGATGATGATTCTCGTCTCGGCGTGAACGATGCGAATCGATTTGGCCATTACGTGCCGGCCCCTGCGCCGCAGAGGAGCGCATTGCGCAGGCGCGGTTTGCAACGTTTAAAACGAGCATCGAGCTTGAGGCTAAATGTCATCGCACGCCAGAGCGTTTGACTCTTTCCGTTCTCAGGCGCGTTCCATAACTTTGCCGCAACAGCGCCGTTCCAACGAGGAAGGGCTGAACCAGAGACGGCGTGCCGGCGTGCTGCGTCCACGGCGTTACAACGACAACGATGGCATTCGCCACGAAGAAGGCGAGTGCGAGCCAGCCGGCCCAGCGCATCTGCGAATTCGTCATCTCCATGTCCATGCCGCCGGTAATCGGCGCGATCTCCCCGATTTTACCGAGCATGCCCGCAGCTTGACGTTCGACCTCCGGCTCGACGTCATCGACGGTTTCCTCTGGCATCTTCATCTGCCCGTGATCGCCGTGCTCCATTGTTGGAGCCGAGCTCGTGGCCTGTGATCCTTGCATGTCATGCCCGGGGTCTGCTGCGGGAGTTGACGGTACGTCGTTGCCCGCCGTCATCATGAAGCCGCCCGAATCTTCCATAAGCATGAGCATAAACAGAATCATCCCGAGCATCGCGGGACCGAACATCATGATCGTCATGGTCGCGACAACGTCCGCATGCAAGGTGAAGAGCAAGAACGCCGCGCCGAGCGCGCTACCCATCAACGCAACGCCCGCTTGAGCATGCTCATCGTGCGGAGCATGAAATATGCTGCCCCGAGCGTGAGCGCTGACGCGCCAATGAAGAAAAGAATCGATGCGCTCATCTGACGCCGACCAGAATGAGTGCGCCGACGAGCACGACGTTCGCGAGCGCAAGCGGCATGGCAACGCGCCAGAAGATGCGCAGCAGTCGCTCGTATCCAATCTCGAAGCGGCGAAGCGGTGCGAGGATGACTAAGAAAACCAGTGTTTTTACGATCAGCAGCACCGTCCACCATGCACCTCCGCCAGCGCCCGTGAAGAGCACCACGGCAAGGGCCGCCATCGTGAACGCGGCAAGATCGAGACCCCAGCGGAAGGCGAGCGACGGCAATCCGCCGAGCGCATCGAACGCACCCTCGATCGGCTTCGTGAATGGCGGTCGGAATGTTTGAGCGAGGCCGCCAATGATGTAGAGCGCAAGCGACACCGGTTGCATAATCACGTAGGGCAGGACACCCGTCTGGCCCTGCGCGATCCGTAGCGGCGACAGCGACTGCGCCGCCATTGCCGGTCCAATCGTCCCGAATTCGATGACAATGCCGTACGCCACCAGTTGCAGGATCGCCCCGAAAAGCGCGGCGACGCCGAGGGCGCGATTCGCGGACCAGCCGATCGTTCCGACGATCACGGCAACGAAGTCGAAGCAGCATGATCAGAAGAAAGACGCCGATGCTCGAATCCCCAGCTCGGAACGACGGCGTCCGCGGTAGCAATGACAACGCAGCTAATGCCAGTGCAGGCAAGATCAACGCCGCACCGACCACCCAGCGAGGCTGCCGAGTGAAGTGTCCGGCGTCGGGGAAACAAGATGCTTGCGAACGACCGTCGCAGGCGCGAGGAAAGCACGCACGCCACTTCCGGCTGCAATTGCATCGATCGTTTCGACGGACCAGATCGCGACGACCGCCACGCCGAGCAGCACCAACGCTTCATTCATCCGGCGCTCGAAATCTAACACGCCCGTGCGCCACATGTAAGTTAGCGCGACACCAAGGATGACGACAAAGACCAACATGTCACCAAATCCGACGATCCCTTGCGATCGAAACGCCACGGCCCACGGATACATGAACTCCATCTCCATATCGAAGACGACGAACGCGAGCACGAGAAGCGCGTATCTCGCGTGATACTGACGCCAGGCATTTCGCGGATGTTCTTCGGGGTGGGGAGGAGGCGGCTTGAGCAACTTGCTGATAAGCGCAACCACGAAAAGCGCGCCGAAGAGCGCGAGGAGAGCGACGAGCGTCAGCGGCGAGGTCTAACTCACGTACCGAGTTGCCGCGAAAAACGTAGTGGGACGATCATCCTATGGCCTCTCGTGCCCCAACGTCATTGGAATTCCTCATGAGTTCGGCATGGCCCTGAAGGACCGGACGGAATCGGATGAAGATGATGTACTACGCCCGGCGACGTCGGTATGGCATTGGCTCCACGAAGCCGGCGACCAGTTGGACGCGGGAGCCTCGAGCACATCGAACTGTTGCTGCGAGCACGCCTTACGCTCTTGTCGATGAAGGCCGAGACGGGTAAGACGCTGACCGTGATGGGCCGGCCGCACCGCCATCGTCGAGCAGGGTTTCATACGTGGCGTCGAGCCAGCGTGACGAGTTGAGTGATTTCCGACCGGACGACGCATGACGGTGAGCGGCGTTAGCATAGGGCTATATGTCGTATGGTGACGACGGTGCACTAAGGTTCTCTGTTTGAAAGACGGGTCTACCAATACTTGTGGCTTCCAAGAATCGTAGAGATCAGGCCTTGCTTGCGGGGCCGTTTTTAGCGGCCGCGATGCACGCGTACAGGCCGTTCGCTCCCAAAACGAAGGCCCCCAACATCGAGCGCAACCGGGGCGGTCCGCCGGAACTTCCGGCGTATCCGAGCGCGCGATCGCGCTCGACCGGCAGGTCGTCGCCCATAGCGAGGACGAGCGAGAACCGGAGCGCTCGATGCCCCGTTTCAAAACGTAAGCGACGACATACCCGCACATGAGCTCTCGCCTTGACGATCGTGTTACAATTTACCTCAATAGGCGATAATCCCGGACACTCGATTGGACGAAACCGTTCTCCCTTTCCGTCGCGCGCGCGGGGGCACAGAGCATCGATAGCGGCCGACACTGTGAACTGTGCGGCGATTAGTAATTTTGCGGCCGTTTGATCGGGCTTATCTCACGTGCGCGACCCGCGATCGGGTCGATCGTCGGAACGGTGACCTATTACACGGGCCGTTTGCCGACAACGGCGATTGCGAGCGCATGCATCGGCGTCGTCGCATTGATTCTTTTCGTCACGGAACTAGGCGTCTTCAGCAGTAAGCGCCGCATCGCTGAGGTAAAATGAACGCATCGACTCCCGAACGCGCCCGGCAATTAGCGTACGATTTCTTTCGACGCGTTTTGGGCGCCGCCGCACGACCTGAGCGCGATCGACGAACTCATGACCGAGGATTATCGCATCACAACGGCCGGCAAGATCGTCGCCGCCCGCGATGCATTTAAACAATGGGTCGCCGAAATGCAAACCACGATCGGGAACGCGACAAACGAACACCTCGACGTGTTCGCGAACGAGCACGGCGATCGCGTCGTCTCGCGCTGGATCTGCCGCGGCACGAATAAGGGCATGTCGGTCTGCCCGAAGACGGTGCGCCCGTTTCATTTTCCGGCATCGCCATCTTGCACGTGCGAGATGGCCGATTCGCGGAATGTTGGGTCGAGCGCAGCGCCTACGAGCTCTATAATGAAATCAAAGCAAAACAAGGGACGAAACTCTACCGATCTAAATCTTGACCGTGAGCAAGTCGCCCAGACCAACGGCAACATCTCGGCGCGTACACTGTCAACTCCGGTGAGAGGTTCCCCACTTTCTCCGGTGAGAAGTTCCCCACTAACCCTGCTGAGCTGAGGGAGCGTTAGCGGCTGACCTCCCACCTATTTTAGGGGCGGCGAGGACGCCAGCGCGTCGCTTGTCCTTGAGTTGGTAGCTTTCGCCGGTGATCGAGATCGTCGTCGCATGATGTAGCAAACGATCGAGTATCGCCGCGGCGAGCGTCTCGTCGCCAATGAGTTCGCCCCATTCGGAAAATCGTTTGTTTGACGTTAACACAATCGAGCCGCGTTCATAGCGTTCGCAAATCAACCGAAAAAAGTGCGTTGCCGCTAAGTGGTCGAGCGGCTCATAGCCGATCTCGTCGATGATGAGCAGCTTCGCACGCGTTGCTGCGAGCCGCTTGAACTGCGCGTTGGCGCTCGTTGGATTGAGCAATTTCGCAAACAACTCACGCGCCGTAGTGATGTGCACTAACTCGCCGGCAGTAATTGCCGCGTGCCCCAGGCTCGTACTCAAGTGCGTCTTCCCGCACCCAGGTGGTCCGAGTAGAATAACATTGTGCCCGTGCGCCATGAAGCGCAAGGTGTGTAGGTCACGCACCTTCTCTTGATCGCGCGATGGTTGAAACGCGAAGTCGAATTGATCGAGCGTCTTCACGGTCGGCAAACCCGCTAATTTCAAACGCATGGCAATGCTACGTTCGCGCCGCACGCCGAGCTCGGCCGTCAGGAGCTGATCGAGGACGCCAACGGTCGTAAGTTCGCCGCCGGCCGCACGATCGAGCAGCGTATCGACCGTTTCTAGAGCGCGGCTCAGGTGCAATTGTTCGAGCGAGGCACGCATCCGTTCGTAGGCAAGGTTGCTCATCCGATCAGCTCTTCATACACATCGAACGAACGCCGCTCGACAATTACGGTCGGCTGCGACCGGGGACGAGCTTCTTCAACATGCGCCCGCTTGGCTCGTAGCGATCGTCCACTGCCCAAGCCATGCTCGCATACCAGAGCGCCAGCGTCGAAGACGCGCAGGCAGCGGCCGTCATCGCGGACCGTTAGATTGCGGCCACGATACCCCCGCGGCACCTCGTAATGATTGCTTCCGTAAACGATTGCTCCCTCAGCATCGACGGTTCGCGCGACGACTCGCTCGATGGTTTGCATGTCGCGACGCAGCTGAATAAGCAGCGGTTGTTCGGCGGCAAAACGCTCGTGGACAAGCTCACCATGCGTGCCGTGCCTGCGCGTGTTTACTTCTGCGAGCCAGGTCTTGAGTTGCGCGTTTGCGTCGACAACATCCGCAAATTTCCGGCCGGCAAGAAAGGAACGCCGGATAAAGCCAATCGGACGCTCGACCTTGCCTTTGGTTTTTGCGCGATAGGGTCGAGCGCATTTCGGCGTGAATCCGTAGCGACCGGCGAAATCGGTGAACGACCGCTGCCAAATTGGGTCGCCCTCCGCGTCGCGACCGATCGTCACGGTTTTCATATTGTCGTACAACATTTCCGCCGGCACGCCGCCGAAGTCGACGAATCCCGCGTGGTGCTCGCGCTGCAAAGAGCTTTCGTCCATGCTCGTCGTGAATTGCCCGAAGGTATGACGCGAATACCCCAGCACCATGGCGAATAATGATAAATCTTGCGTCCGGCCGTCTTCCATGACCGTGCCGCAATCGGCCCAATCGCATTGACCTTGTTTGGCGGGAGCCGTCTCGAAACGAACTTCCTCCTCCGGCTCCTTCGTTTTCGTTTGCAGCTTCATCGCAAACTCCCAAAAACTGGTATACGGAATCGGCTTGCCGACGGAACGCACCAGATCGCGCGCAATCTGCGCGATCGGAACACCAACGCTCAGTCGTTCGCGAACGTATTCCGTGTGTTCAATGAAGCGCGTTTGTCGGCTCCGCGTAATTGGGCCGCGTGGATCGCTAACAGCGTCACGTAATTTGCGCGCTGTCTTTCGATCGATGCCGCAGTCGGCGGCGATCTGGCTTAGTGGAATCCCTTGAGCGGTCTTGACCTTGATTTCCATCCACAATCCTCTTACGATGATCCGGTCCCCCATCAGGCTGGCAGGCGTGATGGGGGATCCTTCGTTGTTCAGGAGTGGGGAATTTCTCGCCGGAGATTGTGGGGATTATTTTACCGGAGACGACATACACGATCCAACATAGGATTGACGACCATCGAGCCATCATCGGTTGCATCGACGCTGAGCGGTAGCCCGATAAGACTCCAGAAAATAGGTGTGGAATCCTGAGGCCTCAGCCTCGAGGGAGACCACCGTGAAGAGACTCGATTCACCGAACCGCAGATCGTCGCGATCCTGTTTTACTTCGACGTCGGCGGTGCGGCGGCAATCGTCGGTACAGTCGCCTTCGCGTTATTAAGACGAGGCGCTTCGCAAACTCTTAAGTGGACTGCGATCCAGGGCTGTGCATTGCGTCTCATCGAGCATGAGACGACGTTCGATGGCGGTAACGAGGCGATCGAACATATGCGGGCTTACGTTGCGACCTATCCGCGCCGCGGGATCACTCGACGCTTTCGCACGTAAATCTTGGCGGCTTTCGGCGTCGAGCGATGCGATGAGAGCGTCGGCCAGTCGGCTGCGCTCGCGATAAATCTCTTCGGCTGCATCTTCTGCTTCTGCTTTTTGGGCGCGAGGAAATAGCTCTTCGCGTTCGCGTAAAACACGCTTCGCGAGATTAGGGAAAGTATCTCCCACCGTGAAGCCTAAGCGGACTTTGCTCGCAGCGAATGCGGTTTTGTTAGCGATCCCATTCGTTTCCGCGGACTGAACCCATGTCGCCCATTCGAGCAACTCGAGATGGAGTAGTCGGCGGCCACGACCAGCGTGAAGCCCGAGATCAGCCGAAGTGATATTAACTCCGACGCGTTGCAGCGATGCGATTGCTTCGGGTCCGTCGTCGTTTTCTACGATAACTTCACCAACATTCGCCTTACTCGCGTCTTGTTGATGTTGGTTCTCTATATGTGACTGGTTCTTATTAGTGCCGCATCCGTGCGGTGCTTCGATGGTCTTAGACCGCTGTGGTGCGGCGTTTACTGGCCGCACGGGTGCGGTTGATGGAGCTCGGTCCGAGGCTTCGATAGGCCGCACGCGTGCGGCTAGTTCTGCGCGTAAGCTACTATCCCCAATAGACCGCACCGGTGCGGCGCTTTGCGGCGGGGCTTTTGCAGCAGCCTTGGCTACGAGCGGCCGCGGTCGCAACGAACGAGGTGACGGAGGTTCCCGCTTCGGCTGATTCTCGACTTCAAGTTGGCCTGTCTCCTCGATCGAACCATGCCCGATCGGGGCGTCATAGAGCGGTTCGAGTCGATAGTTGTTTCTGCGGCCGCGCTTCTCGACGACGAGAAACCCATAGAGCTCGAGCTCGCGAAGGTAGCGTTGCACCGAGTCAACCGAGATACCGAGATCGTCGCTCAGGCGTTCCTGCGATGGAAAACAGCCCAATTCGCCTTCATAATGCAAGAGCACCGTTGCCAGGCGAAACGCGACAGCGGAGATCCCGCGGTCCAGAGCCATACGTGCGGGCGCACGGACGAACCATCGCAGACCCTGGCGTTTGGCGGATCGGGTGGGAACGGCAACGGCAACCGGAGAGAGTTGGTCTCCCGCTGCGTTGGTCCTCATCGTGCGACCGTTGACCCTTGCCTAGTCATAGTGTCTCCACGTCCGGATGCTTCGTACGACTCGACTGGCACTCGCGTCGATCGAGTAGGTCTCCGCCGGCGTCGACTCTCGGAAGAATCGAACTGTGGGTCTATTTTATCCTAACGCAGCTTTCGCCGATTCGACCACTTCGCGGGGGGTCTACGATCTCGGACGGATCTAAGTCGTTCGCCGATATCTTCGCCGCCGTCGTTATTCGACTCGCTGGCGGGGGGCTAAAATGTGCGAATTCGACCACTCGCCGGGGGGCTATCTTCAGTAATTCCGCCAGCTGGAGGGGGGGTTCCACGAGCGATTCGACCACTTCGCGGGGGGTATTCGCTATTCGACCACTACGTGGGGGGTACTCGCCGATTCGACCATTTTGCGGGGGGTTACCGTGCTCAACGTCAGCGCGAAGGCGTCAATCCTACGGCGTTTCAACCAGTGTCCGGGGGGTTGGCACGGCTTTCCGACCACCTCGCGGGGGGATACGCTACGCACGACTTGCGATCGCAGCTCGTCCGGGAGCAAATGCGACTGCCCACTCGAGCCATTTATTGACCCATCGCGTCGCTAGGGTCGGATTTACGGAAGAGCCATGGAGCGACGCTCCGGGCCGAGCGACACGCCGTCGATCGGCACGCCCATGGCGCTCGCGAGCGCGGCAACGTACGTACGCGCCGCTGCGGGCAGGTCGGCGATCCGCCGGATCGCCGAGAGATCGTCGCTCCACCCGTCGTACCATTCCAGGACGGGCGCGAGCCTGGGATCGGACGCCGCTTCGAAGCCGACGCTGCGGCCGCCGCTGCGATAGTCGACGGCGATCGCGATTCGCTCGCAGCCGGTCAGCACGTCGAGCTTCGTGACGACTGCGCTCGAGAGCCCGTTGACGCGTGCGGCATAGCGCGCCGCGACGGCATCGAACCAGCCGCAGCGCCGCGGCCGGCCGGTTACCGTCCCGAACTCAGCGCCGCGTTCGCGCAGCGCGTCGCCCGTCGCATCGAAGAGTTCCGTCGGAAATGGTCCCGCACCGACTCGCGTGCAGTATGCTTTCGCAACGCCGACGACGCGACCGATTGCGGTCGGCCCGAGCCCGAGCCCGATGCACGCGCCGCCGGCGATCGTATGCGAACTCGTCACGTAGGGATAGGTACCGTAGCCCACATCGAGCAGCGTGCCCTGTGCGCCTTCGATCAGAACGTTCTTGCCGCTTTCGAGCGCGTCGTGCAGGTGGGCGACGCCGTCGACGACGTGGGCGAGAACGCGCGGCAACAGCTCGAGTGTCTCTGCGATAACGTCCTCTTCACGCGGCGCCGCGCTCATCTGCGCGAATTGCGCGGACCGCGAGAGCATGTTGTAGCGAATCTTATCGGCCAGCGCTTCACGACGGTGCAGCTCGCCGAACGTGATGCCGGTGCGTGCCGCCTTATCGGTATACGCGGGCCCGATGCCGCGCCCCGTGGTACCGATGGCCTTATCGCCACGCGCTTTTTCGCTCGCACGATCGAGCGCGGCATGATACGGAAAAACGACGTGCGCGCGATCGGACACTTTGATGCGCGAGATATCGACGCCGATGCTGGCGAGCATATCGAGTTCCTCGACGAGGCCGTCGAGACTGATAACCGTACCGCCGCCGATGAAGAGTTCCGGCCGTTCCTGAAGGACGCCGCTGGGCACGATACGTAGCGCCAGTTTGCGATCGCCGACGACGAGCGTGTGCCCGGCATTATCGCCACCGCCGAAACGCGCCACCATGTCGTAATCGGCCGCAAACGCGTCGACGACGCGTCCTTTGCCCTCGTCACCCCATTGAATACCGAGGACGATATCGGCTTTATTGGCGGTCATCGGGCCGTCATTCGCCGCGAAACTCAAGATCGCTCGTATTTCCCATCGGCAACGGCTGCGTCCCGTTAAACGTCGTCATGACGAACTCCGAAAAAAGCGCGTTCGGCCAGCCGAAATCTTTGCGCGAGAATTTCAGCGGATCGCTCGGATCGAAGGACTCGTGCAAGAGGTGATCCCCGGGATCGCTTGCGAGCAGCTGTCCGAGCACTTCGCGGCGTTCGGAATCCGACGTCGCCGTTAAACCTTGAACGAGCAGCGCGAGCGGCCAGACGTACCCGTCGCTGGTATGAGCGCTTCCGATCCCGCGTGCGACCGAACCGACGTAATAGTACGGGTTATCTTTCGACAACAGAAAACGGCGCGTGTTTTTATACACGAAACTATCGGGTTTCGTATAGCCCAGATACGGCGCGCTAAGCAAACTTGGGATGTTCGCATCGTCCATCAGCGTTTGATGTCCGCGTCCGTCGACTTCATAAGCGTAGATGTAGCCATAATTCGGCGTAAAGACTTCGCCATATTTTTGGATACCGTCTTGCACTTCCGCGCGTAGCGTCTTCGCGCGGTTCGATTTGAGCAAGTTGCGATAGACCGTACGCTCGACCTCCTCGAGATCGCCGAGTGCGACGACGGCCATCATCTCCGAAGGGATGAGATAATTGTATTTGCACGCATCGTCCGAGGGGCGAAACCCCGTCCAAATCATGCCGGTATAGCCGACGGGATTGGGTCCGGGGTTTCCGCTATCGTCACGAAGCTCGCGATGCGCGTACCGGGAGTTGCTGCCGTGGTCTTGCTCGCGTTCCATCGTTTCGAGCGCCTTGTCGAAACCGAGCGACATGTCGCCGGAAAAGACCGACGCGTCGCCCGTCGCTTTCCAGTAGCTCCACGACAGAATGATCGGATAGGCGAGCGAATCGAGCTCGAATTTCTCTTCCCAGACGCGATAATCGATCGTGAATGCGTTGGCGTACGGATCGACTTGGAGATACTTCGCTTCTCGCGCGATGATGCCGCGCAAGAGCGAGGCGACCCTGATATCGCTCTTCGCAAAGAAGAGGTACGGCCGAACCTGGGCGCTTGCATCGCGCAGCCACTCCGCCGGAATATCGCCGGTTTTGACGTATGCCGTACCGTCGGCGGCAATCGTCGCCTGCTGACTCGTATTGAGCAGCGCGGCGCGATACATTTTCTGAAGCCGGTTGTTGGGATTGGTATACGTCGACGCGGCTTTAGCGATCGATTCGAGTTCGACCGAAGATACCGGAGCGGCGAACGAAACGAGCGTCGCGGCCAATATCGCGGCGAAAAAAGCGCGCATCCGCCGACCTTACGAGAGGTTCGAGAACAATCCTCGGTCGCGCGTCCGGCTGGGAATGCTTACGAACCTTCGCCCGCCGCCTCGTCTTCGCGAGCGAACTCCCGTTGGGCGCGCGCCCGCAATTGCCGGTAGATTGCTGACGCGGGGAATCCCAGTCGCTCGAGCGCGCGCGCTGCACTCGGAAAACTCAAGGCCGACCGCGTGCGAAAGAGCTTGTCGATCGCGGCCCCGAGTCGCTCGTCTTCGACGTGCTCGGACGATGCCACGCTGCTCTTGGCGGCATCCCGGTCGATACCGCGGCGCACGAGTTCGGCAACGAGTCGGGCATCGCCGACCGCTTTCATGCGTCCGTCAATGAAGAGGTGCGCGAAAAGACGGTCGTCGATGAATCCATCGCGCTTACAGGAGTCGACGCAAGCGCGAATATCGTCTTCGGCATAGCCACGGCGCTCGAGCCGCGTCCACAGTTGCACTTCGGTGAGACGACGCTGCGCGAGGAGACGGAGTGCGACGACGCGCGCCCTCACGTTTGGGCGCGCGCCGGCGGCATCTCCGTCAGTCGTCGCTCTTCGCACCGACGGTCACGAGTTTTGCCGCCGAACCGTTCGTCGTGACCGTCGTCGCGAGCGCCACGCGAATCTTCGCCGCGATCTCCTCGGCGAGGTCGGCGTGCTCTTCGAGGTACGCCTTCGAGTTCTCGCGGCCCTGACCGACGCGCACGTCGCCGTAGGTATACCACGAGCCACTCTTCGCAACGATGTTGCGTTCGAGTGCCACGTCGAGAATCGATCCCATCTTCGAGATGCCTTTGCCGTAGGTGATATCGAACTCGGCCTGCCGGAACGGCGGCGCGACTTTATTCTTGACGACTTTGACGCGCGTCCGCGAACCGACGACGTCCGTGCCGATCTTGATCTGTTCGAGCTTGCGAATATCGAGCCGAACCGAGGCGTAGAACTTCAGCGCTCGGCCGCCCGATGTCGTTTCCGGACTGCCGAACATCACCCCGACTTTCTCACGCAGCTGATTGATGAAAATCATCACGCACTTCGAGCGCGAGATTGCCGAGGTGAGTTTGCGCAGGGCTTGCGACATGAGGCGCGCCTGTAGACCGACGTGCGTATCGCCCATATCGCCTTCGAGCTCGGCTTTGGTGACGAGCGCCGCGACGGAGTCGACGACGACGACATCGACGGCGTTACTGCGCACGAGCATCTCCGCGATATCGAGTGCCTGTTCGCCCGTATCGGGCTGCGACACGAGCAGATTATCGAGATCGACGCCGAGGCCGTTCGCGTACGTAGGATCGAGCGCGTGCTCGACATCGACGAAGGCTGCGGTCCCGCCGAGCTTTTGGGCTTCGGCGATGATGTGCAGGGCGAGCGTCGTTTTACCGCTCGATTCCGGGCCATAAATCTCGACGACGCGGCCGCGCGGAACACCACCCACGCCGAGCGCCAGATCGAGCGCGATCGATCCCGTCGGAATGACTTCCATCTGCATGCGCTCGGCGAAATCGCCGAGTTTCATGATGGACCCTTTGCCGAATTGCCGCTCGATTTGTGCGAGCGCGTTGCCGAGCGCTATGGCTTTCTCGTCCGCCACGGTGGGGTTGCTCCTTACGTTGTGCTGGTTACAAGGTAGAGTTTACGCTTCGGAAGTGCCAGCATCGTGGCACAGGGACCAAAGAGCGCCGTTTATGCAGCCGGCTCGAAGAGCGCGTCGATGAAGCTTACGGGATCGAAGGGCCGCAATTCGTCGATGCCTTCGCCGAGCCCGATGTACTTGATCGGGACGACGAGCGTATCGACGATCGCGACTAGCACGCCGCCCTTCGCCGTCGAATCGAGTTTCGTCACGACGACGCCCGTTAGGGTCGTCGCTTCATTAAAGAGCTTCGCTTGCGAGATCGCGTTCTGACCCGTGGTGCCGTCGACGACGAGCAGCGTTTCATCCGGTGGCGCGCCCGTCTCGCGTTCGACGATGCGACGCATTTTCTTCAGCTCTTCCATGAGGTTTGTTTTGGTCTGTAGGCGCCCCGCCGTATCGATGAACACGACATCGACGCCGCGTGCTTTCGCTTGCGCCAACCCATCGAAGACGACCGATGAGGGATCGGAGCCTTCGCGGCCGCGCACGAACTCGACGTTGCCGCGTTGCGCCCATACCTCGAGCTGCTCGGCCGCGGCGGCGCGAAACGTATCCGCCGCTACGAACATCACGCGCTTGCCCTGCGCCGACAAGTGTTTGCCGAGCTTACCGATCGTCGTGGTCTTCCCGCTACCGTTGACGCCCACCACGAGCACGACCGCAGGCTTATGCGTCAGCGCGAGCGCGCCGCCCGGGAGCGTGAGAAACTTCCGGACATCGTCTTTGAAGCGGCTGACGGCCTGGTCGCTGCGGTGCCAAAATTCCTGGCGTGCGACGATATGCAGTCCGTCGAGGATTTTTGCCGTCGTCGGGACGCCGAAATCGGCTGCGATGAGAATCTCTTCGAGTTCGTTCCAGAAGTCCGCATCGAGCGGCCGTCTCGCTTGTGCGAGGGTCTCGACGGCGGCGAGCGACTCGCGGGACCGGCCCAGTGAATTCTTCAGCTTCGTCAGCCAACTCATGTCGAAAACCCATTGGTGACGTTCGCTCGAACTCCTGTTCGATGGCCGTCATGGGCCTACGGCGACGGGAGTTGCCGGAACGTCAGATTGATCCGCTCGCCGCCGATTCGGGCGTTCTTGGGAACGCGATGCTCGAAGCGCTCTTGCGCGCCCTCGCCCATGACGACGAGGTCGCCATGCTCGAGATCGACTGAGATGACGCGGGAGTGCGCCGCTTTGGCGCGCACGTCGAACGCGCGCGTCGCGCCGAGGGTGACGGAAGCCACGATCGGGTCGCGCAATCCCGCGACCTCGCGGTCGTTGTGCCAAGCCACGCTGTCGTTGCCGTCCCGGTAGCGGTTGAGCAACACGTAAGCGAAGCGCGTGCCGGTGAACGCCTCGAGATCGCGCCGGACCGCTTCGAGTTCGGGCGTCAACGGCCGCCCGTAACCGTCACCGTACCACGCCTGCTCGCGCGGTACGTCGACGATCCGATCGTACATCGGGCGCCGCTCCTGCGTCCAAGACGTCGTGCGGCGGACGGCCTCAAGTAACGCATCGGCTTCCTGCCGCACTAGCCAGCCGCGGACCAGCCGGAACGCCGACTCGCCGGCGACGACTTCTTGCGGAGCGCCCGCGGCCGCTTCACCGGGCAGCGTCGCGAACAGGGATGCCTCGCGCGTGCCACGCCAGCGGCGGAACGGCGCCATTGCGGTTAATGAGCGAAGTCGGCGCCGGGCGCCGCGGGACGCCGGACGTACTTCTGCTTGATGGTCGGATCGTTTTCGCGAATGCCCAAATCCGCCCGCAACACGCGCAGCCGTTGGCGCAGATGGATGACCGCCTGGGCATGAATCTGCGACACGCGCGATTCGGAAACTTCGAGCACGGCCTTTATTTCTTTAAGGGTCTGGCCCTCGAAATAATAGAGCTTGATCACGGTCCGCTCTTGATTCGAGAGGGACTCGACGGCCGTTACGAGGGCCGTGCGGATCTCGGCTTGCTCCACGCCGGCACCGAGATCGCCGTCTTCGCCCTTGAGGGTGTCCAGGAGCGGAATATCGTTACCGCGATCGTTGGGCAAATGCTCCTCGAGAGAGAGCAGGGACGTGCCGCGCACCTTTTGCTGAAGCGTCTCGAGTTCGCGTTTGCCGATCCCCATGCGCACGGCGATTTCATCGTCGGTCGCCATGCGGCCCAACTCCGCTTCGAGTTCGTGGTGGGTGCGCTCCAGTTCGCGCGCTTTTTGACGGATCGCGCGCGGCACCCAGTCGAGCGCCCGCAACGCATCGATAATCGCACCGTGGATGCGCGTGATCGCATACGTTTCGAATTTGACGCCGCGGTCGTCGTCGTACTTTTCGATCGCGTCGATGAGTCCGACGACGCCGTCGTTGATGAGATCGCTGAGCTCGACGTTCGGCGGCAGATTGACCGAAATACGACCCGCCACGTACTTCACGAGGTGGAAGTAGCGATGAATGACCTCTTCCCGCGTGTAGCGGGTGCCCGCGATAACGTAGGGGGCGTTCGCCTCAGTCTCCAACCATCGTCTCATTCCACGTGCCCCGTCGGACTCTTCCGGTCCCGACTACATTATGGTCGGAATTTACCGAAGGGGCCTATTCGGTCATGCCCGTAAACCGGCGCGGCCCCACTACCCGCCATACCGGATGCGCGGATTAGCGGCCGCGTAGAGCAGATCGACGGCGGCATTGACGACGACGAACACCGCGGCGAAGAGCAAGATGCAGCCGTTGATCAGCGGCATATCGCGGTTCGAGATGGCATCGAAGGCGAGCCGCCCGACGCCGGGCCAGGCGAAGATATGCTCCGTGAGCACCGCTCCACCGAGGAGCAAACCGGTCTGCAGACCGATGACGGTCAGAATCGGTACCAGCGCGTTACGGAGCGCGTGGTGCACGACGACGCTGCGGGGAGCAAGTCCCTTGGCCCGCGCGGTGCGAATGTAGTCGCTGCGCAACACGTCGAGCATGCCGCTGCGCGTAATTTTTGCGATGATCGCAAGGGGGATCGTCCCGAGCGTCGCGGCGGGGAGCACGAGATGCCAGAGCGCGTCGAGTGCCGCGCGGCCGTTGCCCGCGAGCAGCGCGTCGAGAATCACTAGATGCGTCCGCGCCGGTACGAAGTACGTCAGCGAGATGCGCCCGGAAATCGGAAAGAGATTGAGACCTAACTTGCCGGGCAGCACCGCCAGCAGATAGACGAGCATGAAGCCGAGCCAAAAGACCGGAATCGAGACGCCGACGAGTACGGCACTCATCGTCGCTATATCGAACGCACTCGATCGTCGCACCGCAGCGAAGATCCCGGCCGGTACGCCGACGAGCACGGCGATAAGGAGCGCGCCGATCGTCAGTTCGATCGTTGCCGGGAAATACTGCGCGAGTTTCGTCGCGACGGGTTGCGCGTCGATGAGCGAGCGGCCGAGATCGCCGTGGAGCAAGGCGGCGAAATACAATCCCAACTGGACGAACCACGGCTTATCGAGACCGAGCGCCGCGCGCAACGAACGCACTTCGTCCGGCGTCGCATGATCGCCGAGCCGCAGCGTGACCGGATCGCCCGGGATGGCTTGCATGAAGGCGAAACTCGCGAGCGTGATCGCGACGAGCACGAGCGCCAGCCGCACGACGCGGCGAACGACGAAGGCAGCCATCTAAACGCGCAAGGCGCGCAGCGAGAAGAGCGCCGCTTGAGCGTACAGATACGCCCACTCGCCCGGTCCGAAATCGTCGCGATCCCGCTGCAGCATGTCGGCGAAACGCGGCGTGCGCGAAAGCTGTTCGAAAAGCACGTCGAAACGAACCGGTTTGCGTTCGAGAAACGTCATGAGTTTGTGCCGGTGACGCAGTCGGCGATAGAACGTGTCCTTGAGGCGACGTTCGTATTTCTGCGCGGGCGCCGTCGTCAGCCCGCCCTTGAGAGCCACGACCGCTTCGGCGGCCAAACGTCCCGACATCGCCGCTTCGTAAATGCCTTCACCCGTCGTCGCATCGACGAGGCCGGCAGCCGTCCCCGCGACCATGACGTTCCCATCGCTGACGCGCGGGCGCGGCGCCCCCCCGTAGAGCAGATTGCCCTCTTCGCGAATCGTGTAGGCCACGCCGGGAAAGAGCCGGGCGGCGACGGTCGGCAAAAATGCGTCGAGTTCCGCGCGCAGCTCTTTGCCGGAATACTTGCCCGCAATACCGAGACCGATGGAAAGGTGATCGCGCTTTGGGAACATCCAGGCGATGACGTTGCGTCCGCTGCTCGTTAGATAGTAATGCATCTCCAGCGTTCGGTACGTCTCCTCGCTCGCGGGACGTTCGAGATAGACGCGATACTGATAGCACGTGATGAGCCCGGACGACCACGCAGCGTAGCTTAGCGGCGATTCCTCGGCGACGCGAGCACTCGAACCCTGCGCGAGCAGCACGGCGCGCGCGCGAACGTGCTTGCGTTCGCCGCTACGCAGGTCGGCATATTCCACGATGCTGCCGTCGCCATCGCGCCGGTAACTTCGGAACAGGGTCTGCGTTTCGATCCGAGCGCCTTCGCTGCGCGCGAAGGCCGCAATGGTGCCGTCGAGTTCTTCGCGTGTCGTCGTGTGTGCTTGGCCGACGGAGTAGTCGTAGCGGCGTCCGGAAAGTCCGCGCACGGAGATCGTCGGCGGGTCGCAGTGTACGATCGAGCGCGGAAGATCGAATTGTTCGCAGAAGCCGGGCCGCAGCCCGGCCGCGCAGACGCGCTTCGCTCCAACAACGGGATCGCGCTCGAGCACGAGCGTTTCGACGCCGGAGCGCGCCGCTTCGCGCGCAGCCGTGCCGCCCGCGGGGCCGCAGCCGACGATCAAAAAATCGACCTCTTGCATGTCGTTTAAGACGCTTCGCGGTATGCGATCCTTTTCCGCGTGGCGCGCGACCGCACGCCCGTGCTGCGCAAGGTGACGAGAAGCGCAGAGCCAAAGGCGAAAAAAAGTTCCTCGGGTTAACGACCCGACGAACGTCGCATTGAAAGAAGTAGGACTCGTTTGGAAGCATCGGTTGCCATCGAACTCGGCTTAGGTGCCGGCGTTCTCGCCATCGTGTACGGCGTATATTTGATTTCACTGGTCATGAAGCAATCGCCGGGCAACGCGCGGATGCAAGAGATCGCAAGCGCCATTCAAGAAGGCGCGATGGCGTTCCTCAAACGTCAGTATACGACCGTTGCGATCGTCGCGGCGGTCCTTTTTGTCCTCATCGGCATCGCCCCCAATCCCCTGGGATGGGAAGCCGCCTTCGGCTTCGCTATCGGCGCGGCACTATCGGGCGCCGCCGGCTTCATCGGCATGATCGTCTCCGTCCGGGCGAACGTCCGCACCGCCGAAGCGGCCCGCGGCGGCCTGGCACCGGCGCTCGCGCTCGCGTTCCGCGGCGGCGCCGTCACGGGCCTTCTCGTCGTCGGACTGGGACTGCTCGCGGTCAGCGGCTATTACGCGATCATGCTGCAGCTCAACGCAGCGCATGCGAGCCCGGTGAGCGAATCGCTCGGCGCGCTCGTCGGGCTCGCCTTCGGCTGTTCGCTCATCTCGGTCTTCGCACGTTTGGGCGGCGGCATCTTCACCAAAGCCGCGGACGTGGGCGCGGATCTCGTCGGCAAGGTCGAAGCGGGCATTCCCGAAGACGATCCGCGCAACCCCGCCGTCATCGCGGACAACGTCGGCGACAACGTCGGCGATTGCGCCGGCATGGCGGCCGACCTCTTCGAAACCTACGTCGTGACGACGGTCGCCGCAATGCTGCTCGGCCACCTCGTGCTCGGCAAGACGCTCGAAAGCGCGACGACGTTTCCGCTGGTTCTAGGGGCCGTCTCCATCGTCGCGTCGATCATCGGCACGCTGTTCGTGCGCATGGGCAACGACGCACGCGGCTCGATCATGAACGCACTCTATCGCGGCCTCATCGTCGCGGGCGTCCTTTCGGCGATCGCCTTCTTCTTCGTGACGAAGCTGGAATTCGGCGGGGGCGTGACGACGAGCTCCGGTCTAGCGATTACCGATACCGGCATCTTCATCTGCGCGCTCGTGGGACTCGTCGTCACGGGCGCGATCACGTACATCACCGAAATCTATACCGGCACGCAGTTTCCGGCGGTGCGCAACATCGCGAAGGCGTCGGTCACCGGCCACGGCACCAATATCATCGCCGGGCTCGCGGTCTCGATGCAGGCGACGGCATTGCCCGCGCTCACGATCGTCATCGGCATCCTCATCGCCAACGGCTTCGCCGGGCTCTACGGCGTCGGCATCGCGGTCATGGCGATGCTCTCGATGGCGGGAATTATCGTCGCCATCGACTCGTTCGGCCCGATCACCGACAACGCGGGCGGCATCGCCGAAATGGCCGAGATGCCCGAAGCCGTGCGCAAAGTGACCGATCCCCTCGACGCCGTCGGCAACACCACCAAAGCCGTCACGAAAGGCTACGCGATCGGTTCGGCAGGCCTCGCGGCCGTCGTGCTTTTCGCATCGTTCCTGCAAGAGCTTTCGGATCGCTGTCATGCGGCCGCGGGGGCGGTCTGCAACACGAAGGACGCCGCGACGTTCAACGGCTTCTTCAATATCGGCGATCCCTACGTACTCACGGGCCTGCTCGTCGGCGGCCTCTGTCCGTACCTCTTCGCTTCCCTCTCCATGGAATCGGTCGGTCGCGCGGCGGGAGCCGTCGTCGAAGAAGTTCGCCGGCAGTTTCGCGAGATGCCCGGCATCATGAACAACACGCAAAAACCGGACTACGGTACGACGGTCGATATCGTAACGCGCGCGGCGCTCAAAGAGATGATCTTGCCGGCGATGATTCCGATCGGCGTGCCCATCGCTATCGTGCTGCTTTCGTACGTCCTGCCGAACTTCGGCGGAGCCAAGATGATGGGCGGTGCGCTCGTCGGAACGATCGTCACGGGTCTCTTCCTCGCACTCGCGATGACAAGCGGCGGCGGCGCCTGGGATAATGCGAAAAAGTATATCGAAGACGGACACTACGGCGGCAAAGGGTCTCCGGCACACGCGGCCGCCGTCACCGGTGACACCGTGGGCGACCCCTATAAAGACACGGCGGGACCGGCGATCAATCCGATGATCAAGGTATTTAACATCCTCGCGTTGCTGCTCGTCGGTTTTCTGGTTCACTAAATAATCGTGACGGTCGCCTGCGGCAGAACCGATGGCCGGCAACGACAGCGACGTCCGGTCTACGCCGGAGAAGTCGCACGCGAATCCGCGACGGAGATGAGGGGCGCGTCTTCCCGGCGCCCTATCGCGCCCCAAATCCCCTCCGGCGACGTCGACACGTGAGAAAAGAGACGTAGAACACCTGACGTTGCGAACCTAATGGCCCTCCGGCTGCGTTGCTTCCTCACGGGTACGAAACGCCGTATCCCGCACCGGAGGAATACTATGAAGCGGACCGCCGCACTCGCCATGACGGCGCTACTCGGAAGCCTCGCCGTCGCGCCGGCGGCTGCCGCCGACCAGGAACAGCAGATCGGGCAGCAAGTGTATGCAGAACTGCAGCAAAAAGGCGAAATTTTACCGCGACCTAATGCGATGTACGGCGTGCTCGACCCGATCGCGGCGCGAATTAAATCGGTCGCGGATTCGCAGTATGACTATCCGTTTCAGTTCATCCTCGTCCACGAGAAGCAGCCCAACGCCTTCGCGGTCCCGGGCGGCAACGTCTACGTCACGGATTCGCTGATCAAGTTCGTGCAGAACAAAGAAGAGCTTGCAGGCGTTCTCTGTCACGAAACGTCGCACGACATCCATCATGACGTCATCAACAATATGGCGAAGGATCAAACGACGGGAACGATCATCGGAATCGTGGGCGCGCTGACGGGCCTCAACCGCAGCGGCTTCGGTCAGCTCGGCGAGAATATCGCCTACACGCTTCAAACCAGCCGATTCTCGCGCGCCGTCGAACACGATGCCGACGCCAAAGGGGCGATCACGTGCGCCCAGGCCGGTTACAACCCGTGGGGCATGGTGTGGCTCTTCCAAAACTTCGAGAAAGCCGGAGCCGGCGGATCGATGGAAGCGCTCTCCGACCACCCGACCGACGACCATCGCATCGGAGATCTGCGTCGCGAATTCGCGGCCAACCCGCGGCTCTTCGGACGCTTCTCTTCAGATATCGCGACGGCGACGCCGATCACGAGCGCGGCTTCCGGGTATCGCAAGCCCGTCCAGCGCACGACCCGCGCGACGGCCTATCGGCACCGCGTGTATCAGGCCGGCTACTGCTGCGCCCCTAAATAACGACGCCGAGCGGGGCGCCATAGAGAAAAACCCCGGCGATCGCTCGCCGGGGTTTCTTTCGTGCGCTCGCGCGGTTACTTAACTTCGACCGTCGCGCCGACTTCGGCGAGCTTCGCTTTGATCTGCTCAGCTTCGTCCTTGGGAATGCCGGTTTTGATGGCTTTGGGAGCGCTCTCGACGAACGCTTTCGCTTCGGTGAGCCCGAGGCTCGTGATCTCGCGGACCGCCTTGATGACCTTGATTTTCTCCGCGCCGAAATCGGTGAGGATCGCGTCGAACTCGGTCTTCTCGACTGCCGCGGCCGGAGCGGCGCCCGCGCCGGCCGCTGCGGCAGCAACGGGTGCCGCGGCCGACACGCCCCATTTTTCTTCGAGGGCTTTGACCAGCTCGTTGAGCTCGAGGACGGTTAACTTTTCAACTTCTGAGATGAGGTCGGCAACTGCCATGGTGGTGTCCCTTCGGATGCCTCCGCTGCGCTACGGCACGGAGGAGAGTAAAAGATTTACGCGCCTGAAGGCGCGGCGGCGTCGGCGAGTTGCTTCTCGCGAGCGGATAGCACGCGGACGAAGCCACTTGGATTTGCGGCGAGAACGCCGACAAAGTTGCGCAGCGGGCTCGCGAGCATGCCGAGAACTTGTGCCTGTAGGGCGGCCTTGGACGGCAGGGATGCGAGAGCCGAAACCTGTGTCGCGTCGATGACCTGGCCGTCGACGTATCCGGCCTTGACTTCGAGCGGCTTAACCTCGTCGTTGAAGGCCTTGAGCGCTTTGGCCGGCGCCACAGGATCGGCCGGGGCAAAGACGACGCCCGTCGGGCCCGTGAGGAACGACTCGAATCGTTTTGCGAGTTCGTCGCCCGCGGCACGCGAAAATAGCGTATTCTTGACGACCGCATAGGTCGATCCGTCTTTACGCAGCTCGGTGCGAAGCTTCGTGATTTCTTCGACCGTTAACCCGGCGTAGTTCGTGAAGAACAGGTATTTCGACTCGGCGAGCCGCTGACGCAGCTCCCCAATGGTCTGTTCCTTTTTTGCGGTAGGCATAGTGTGCTTTCTGGAAAGAAAACGGCGCTCCAATCATTCGATGAGCGCCACCTCGCCGCACGGTCCGGCGCGCCGCCAGCGGCACGTCGAATCGATATCGTCTCGTTGTCGTCACCTCGGTAGGCGCCCAAGCATTATCCGCCGCGAAGCGGACCTACGGTCATCGGAGTCGTCCTGTAGCATATCGGATCGTGCCGGCCGCCGTCAACGACTTAGAGGAGCACGCCTCCTCGAGTGTGCACACTGCTGCGTGCTCCGTCCGACAATCGGCCTGGCGCTCGGTGTCGCCATCGTCGCCGTGCTCGGGCTCCTGCGCCTCGACGACGCCTTTGGCGGCGATCAAGCCCTGTTTCTGATCGCCGGCAAAGAACTGGCGCACGGCAGCGTGCTCTATCGCGACTTTTGGGATCTCAAACAGCCCGCGATCTTCGCGTTCTACGCGGCCGCCGACACGTTCGGTGGCTTTCGGCCGATAGCCGTGCATGCGTTCGAACTCATATGGAACCTCACGCTCGGCGTGGTAGCCTGGGCCGCGCTTCGCCCACGACTGCGCCGGCCCGATCTCGCTACTGCGGCCGT
>JAABUQ010004006.1_pt1 | contig 25884 bp, 24 predicted proteins | sample 5560001 | NCBI WGS metagenome assembly JAABUQ01 (sample SAMN10711888, study PRJNA513371) | rock metagenome | isolation source: Antarctica rocks | place: Antarctica: Victoria Land, Finger Mt nord | collected 2015-12-18
CGACGGCTCCTGCGACCCCGGCGACGCCCGCCAATCCGGCCACGCCAGCGACCCCGGACCCGAACGCACCGGCAGCTCCCGCGATGCCGGCGACGCCTGCCCCGGCTCAGTAGGACTTGGTCCAGTTCCGCCGCCCCTGCAATGGTTTCTACCGTTGCAGGGGCTTTTCTTTTGCCATCGCTGCTTCGTAGCACCAAAGGGGGACGAGGCAGAGCGCCCCGGCGACAACGCCGGCATCGTTCAGGGCGAGGCTCGCAACGATTGCCATCCCCCCTCCGGTCCTGAGTGACCATTCTGCCGTTGACCGGCTCGGCCACCTCCGCCACAGAAACCCGAGGCAGGCAAGACCGGCCCAGAGTAAAACCACCCACGCGCTGTGGGACGCCAGCCAGCCCTCGACAGCGAGCTTACGCACGACGATCTCCCAGGCCTCCCAGGCCCCCCCGGCCTGTATCCGCGCCGCCGCTTCCCCGATGTGCGAGCGCGCCCCCGTCGCCCCTGCCAGATCGAGGGCGGCGAACCCAGCCATGCCCAGCAGGACGAGCAGGAAGATTGTCAGGACGATGCGAGGCGACCAGCGCCGCCCCGAAGCCGTATACAAGAACGCGCCAAAGGCCGCCAGCGACACCAGCAGGCCGCCCGCCTTCGCACCTGCCCACGACGACCCCAGGAGAAAGCAGGTGAACACAAGCACCGCCGACACCCCGCCTCTTCCGCGCCGGCCCCAAACATCCCACATCTGTGTGGCCAGGACCAGCAGGGACCCCAGCAGGACGCCCATCGCCTCGTTGCCGATGCCGTAAAAGCGCGCGCCCTCAATTGCCGAATAGCCCAGCGGGCTGCGCCGCATGAGGTGACCGCCGGTGAGCATGTCCGCGAGGAGGCAGGAGGCAGTGGAGGCGAGCACGAGGCCCAGACCCTCGGCAGCCCCGCGCCGGGCGGCCAGAAGAGCGGCGAGGCCGTAGGCCACAGCGAGCCATACGGCCACGGAGAGCGCTGAAGTCCCGAGCAGGAGGGCGAGGAGGAGGGCGGGCGGCGCAAGCGGCCACAGACGGGGCAGGGCGGCCCGGCGGAGCAGCAGGGTCCCGGCCCCGACCCACACGGCGAGCGCCAGCGCGGCGTAGGGCATGAGGCGCAGCACGTCCGCCTGCGCGACAGACTGTGCTTCCAGCGACCGCACTTCAGCGATCTGGCTGCGCCGGGGCACCCCGCGGATAGCCTGGCCGAAGGGACGGGTGACGAAGTCGCTGACGCCGAATCCAAAATAGTCCGCAACCGTCGGCGCGAAATCGGTGTCCGTGACCAGGCCGGCGCGTCGCGTCGAGGGTGAGAGCAGAAGGCCCGGCGGAACATCCGGTCCCCACATCAAGATCGGGGTCAGGCGATGGCCGCTTGCATACGCGGCATCACTCGCGAACGGTGACAGCACGAGGAGCCGGCCACGGGAGCCGCTGACAAGGGCCTGGGCCGTGCCCACGGCTTGGTCCGCTGCCGCCAGGCTGCTTCCGGCATCCCAGACGAGGCACTGGCCGGGCCGGGCGGCCAGCGCCTGGGCCAGGTGTACCGTGCCGCTCCCCGACGCGGCAACGAAGCCGCTGCCTCGCCCCCCGCCCGCCAGGGTGATGATGCCGTGAGAGGCGAGAGTATCCGCGAGGTTGCCTGGGCGCAGGTCGTAACCCCGTCCCCGGTTGGCGCGCAGGAGCAAGGGCCACTCGGGGTCAATCCAAGCACCGGGGGGCGCAACAGACCCCGTGCGCCGCGTGTAGATGTCCCCCACGGAGATGGGCAGGCCGTCGGGGTGAGCTGCGAGGGGTAAGAACTCCGATGGGCTGCCGGCGGCCCGCGCGCCGGCACCTAGGGTCAGCAGGGCACTCTCAGGCGTCTCGCGGGCGTGGTCGTTCGGCAGGCGGGCCGTCCGCGTGTTCATGACCGCGAGCGATCCTGTCTGCATCAGGGAATGAAGATGGGGGGCGTCAGCCGCCTCCCAGTCGTGCAGGCTTGTGCCCGGCAACAGGACGATGACAAGGGGGCCAGAGCCGGCTCGGGCGGGTATCACCAGCCACACCAGCCAGAACAGGCACAAGGCCACGCGGGCGGCTCGGCTCATGCGCGGGCCAGGACCGCGTCGAGCGCCTGCCGGACGGTCTCGACGCCGACGACTTTGAGGTCGGGCGAGCGGCGCAGGCCGGCCTTGTTGCGGGCGCAGATGACGGCCTGCCGAAAGCCCATGCGCGCGGCCTCGCGGAGTCGCTGCTCGATGTGGCCCACGGCGCGAATCTCGCCGCCCAGGCCGACTTCGCCGGCGAAGACCGTGGACGGGTCCACGGGCCGCTCTTGGAACGAAGAGGCGATGGACACGGCGACGGCGAGGTCGGAGGCCGGCTCGTCCACGCGCACGCCGCCGGCGAGGTTGACAAAGACGTCCTGGTTGGCAAGCCCGATGCCGACACGCTTTTCCAGCACGGCGAGGATGAGGTTGACCCGGTTGGTGTCCACACCCGCCACCGTCCGGCGCGGGTTCGACAGATAAGAAGGGGCGACCAAAGCCTGCGCCTCGATGAGCAGGGGGCGTGTCCCCTCGACGGTGGCGAGTATCGCCGATCCTGCCGTGTTCTGGTTCCGCTCGGCCAGCAGCATTTCGGAGGGGTTGGGCACTTCGACCAACCCCTCCTCGTGCATCTCGAACAGGCCGATCTCGTCTGTCGAGCCGAAGCGGTTTTTGACCGCGCGCAGTATCCGGTAAGTGTAGTGGCGGTCCCCCTCGAAGGTCAGGACCGTATCGACCATGTGTTCCAGGACGCGCGGCCCGGCTAGTGCCCCGTCCTTGGTGACGTGGCCGACGAGGAAGATGGGGATGCCCTCGCCTTTGGCGACCTGGGCGAGGTGGGCCGTGGCGGCCCGCACCTGGGAGACGCTGCCGGGCGCGGACTCGATCTCGGGGTGCTGCATCGTCTGGATGCTGTCGATGATGGCGAAGGCGGGCCGCTCGGCCTGAATCTCCCCGGCGATCAGCGTCACGTCGGTCTCGTTGTGGAGCAGCATGTCGCCGCCGGTCACGCCCAGCCGCTCGGCGCGCAGCTTGATCTGCGTCGCCGACTCTTCGCCCGAGACGTACAGCGTCTTGCCGCCCCGCGCGGCGAGGTTGCCGGCCACCTGGGTCAGCATGGTGCTCTTGCCGATGCCCGGATCGCCGCCGATCAGCGTCAGCGCCCCCCGGACGATGCCGCCGCCCAGGACGCGGTCGAACTCGCCGATGCCGGTCAGGATGCGGCCCTCCTCGGAGGGGGAGGGGACGTCGCTCAGGCGCTGCGGCTTGCTCCGGCCCACGAATCCAGTCGAGGCCGCCGCGCGGGCGGCGGGACTCTTAGGCGCGGCCAGCGTGACCGTCTCCTCCAGGCCGCCCCACTCGGCGCACGAGGGGCACTTGCCGAGCCACTTGGGGCTTTCATAGCCGCAGTGACGGCAGACGAACCGCGTTTGCGCTTTTGCCATGCGCTTATTGTACCTGAATTGACTCTCGCGCCTGTTTCTGCTAGAATCGGGGCGTCTATAATCGGTGCGTTGATCGAACCCGACGCGAGGAGTTATGTTATGCCCACGGTTCCCGAGACGCTGAAGGCGCTGGACGCCTTGCAGCAACTAGACAGCCAGATTCAGAGGGCCAAGCGGGCGCAGGCCGCCCTGGACACGGGCGCGGCGGCGGCCCAGGCGGCCCAGGCGGCGCGAGACGAGACGCAGGCACGGCGTGCCGAGTGGCAGAAGGACGTCGGCGAGCTGAAGGACAGCGAGCTGAAGCTGGCGACCGTCGAGGCCAAGCACAAGTCTTACCAGCAGAAGCTGTATCAGGGGACCGTCACCAGCCCCAAGGAACTCGCCAGCATCGAGAAAGAGATCGGGGCGCTGGGGCGGCAGCGTTCGGACCTCGACGGGCGCATTCTGGAGCTGATGGAGCAGACCGAGCAGGCACAGGCCATGCTGACGGCTGCCGAGGAGCGCGCGCGGCAGGCGGACGGACACCGCGCGGGCGTCGTCACCACCCACCGGTCGCGGCATGAGGCGCTTGACCTTGAGCTGTCGTCGCTCGCGGGGCAGCGCTCCAACGCCGCAACACTCGTTGAGGACAAGGTGCTGCTTAAGCGCTATGACGACATCCGCGCTAAAGCGGGCGGGGTGGGGCTGGCTCGGATCGACGGGAACGCCTGCGGCGGCTGCCACATGACATTGTCCGGGACGCAGATCAAAGCGGCGAAAGAGGGCGCGCAGGCCCAGACGTGCGAGAATTGTGGCCGGCTGCTCGCGGCGTGATTCCGGTTGACGGTGATTGACGGTGTGCCGGGCCACGTGGTATAATGCGCCGAGGTAAGTCGTCCGCCATGCCGCAGAACACGTCGCACTCTAGCCAGGTTACCGGAGCCGAAGCGCTGCCGTCGGTTTACGAGGACCGGAAGCAGTACATCGAGCGGCTGGAGCAGGCCAACCTGGACCTGGAACGGCGCATCCATGAGGCGCAGGTTCAGCCGCCGCCGCCCAAGCCGCCGCTTCCCCCCTCTGCGCTGCCTCTGCCCTCCCCCGGTGAGTTCGAGAACATCCTGAAGCGGCTGGTGGACAAGATCGCCAAAATCCTTCAGGCGGAGAAGTGCGTCTTTCTGCTGCACGACGCTCAGGCGGCGACATTGTACGCGACGCCGCCCGCCCTGGGCCTTACACGCGAGGCGTTGGACGCGCTGGAGCGGCGCGTCTCCGATGAGGGCGTCTCGGGCGAGGTCTTCCGCACCAACACGCCCCTGATCACCTATGATGCCGCGCGCGACCCGCGCGCGGCGGCGGAGGGGCTGGCCGCGCTGGGCATCCGCAACGCCGTGTCCGTCCCATTGATCGTCGAGAAGCGGGATGAGGACAACCGCGTCCTGGACCGGACGACGGTCGGCGTACTGCACGTCTTCAATAAGAAGTACGACGGGCTGTTCATGGACGAGGACGTCCGGCTGCTGGAACAGCTCGCACGGCAGGGTGCGGCCGTCATCGCCTCGGCCCAGATGTACCGCGAGGTGGTCCAGGAAAAGCAGGAACTGCTCCACACTATCGACAGCCTGTACGCGGGCCTGCTGATGGTGGGCAGCAACGGGCGGCTGCTCCAGATCAATCCGTCGGCGCGCGCGATCCTGGGCATCCCGCTGGACCGGGCGCTGATCGATCTGCCTTACGAGCGTGCGATCCCCGATGCCCGCGTCCGCGCCATCCTCAGCCGTGCCCTTTCACCCGTCCTGAGCGAAGTGGCCGATGAAGTGGCCTTCCCCGTGGCGGACGCGGCCCCCGAGGATGAGTTCCGGGAGCGCATCTATCAGGTCCAGTGCGCGCGTGTGCGCGAGGATGACGGCTCGACGGCGGGTATCGTGGCGATCTTCAACGATATCACGGAGATTCGCGGCGTTGAGCGCATGAAGACGGCGTTCATTTCGACGGTCTCGCACGAGCTGCGGACGCCGCTGACGAGCATCAAAGGCTTTATCTCGACGCTGCTGGCGGACAACGAAGGGTATTATGATGAGGCGACACGGCGCGAGTTCTATGGTATCATCGACTCGGAGTGCGACCGCCTCCACCGCCTGATCAAAGACCTGCTGGACATTTCGCGCATCGAGCAGGGCCACGCGATGCAGATGAACTGGGAGAGCGTGGATGTCGCTGCACTCACGGAGAAAGTTCTGGCCGCCCAGCGGGCTTATGCGCGGGAGCACACGCTGACGGCGCAGTTCCCCGCAGGCTTCCCCGTCGTGGACGCCGACCCCGACAAGATGGAGCAGATTCTGACCAACCTGGTGAGCAACGCCATCAAGTACTCGCCCCACGGCGGGAGCATCATTGTCTCGGGGCGACTCGTGACCGGCACGGACGGGGAAGCACCTCCCTTCTCGGCTGCTATCAGAGTCTCCGATGAGGGCATGGGCATCTCGCGCGAGCACCTGCCGAAGATCTTCGAGCGGTTCTACCGGGTTGACAACCGGGACAACCGCGAAATCGGCGGCACGGGGATCGGGCTGGCCCTGGTAAAGGCGCTGGTGGAGGGACACGGGGGGAAGGTCACGGTCGAGAGCGAGCCGGGTCGGGGGAGCGCTTTTACATTCGTCTTTCCCGTCAGTCGGCCGGAGGCTTGAGCTTGCGCGTCCCAATCCAGCGTGAGGAAGGCGCAGGCGACCTGCCTCTGCCCCGTTACGCGACTGCCGGAGCGGCAGGGATGGACCTACACGCCGCCTTGCCGACCGAGATGCTTCTTGCTCCCGGTGAACGGGCAGTCATCTCCACGGGTATCCGGCTGGCGCTGCCGGACGGGTACGAGGCGCAGGTGCGCCCGCGCAGCGGGCTGGCGCTGCGTCATGGACTGACATTGCTCAACGCGCCGGGGACGATTGACTCCGACTATCGCGGCGTCGTAGGCGTCCTGATAATCAACCTGGGTCGGGAAACAGCTCGCATCCAGCGCGGTGACCGCATCGCGCAGATCGTGGTGGCCCCGGTGGCCCGAATCGACTGGGCCGAAGAGGCCGTGGATCTGACGGCGACGACACGGGGAGGGGCTGGCTTTGGATCTACGGGAAGTGCCCTTGACAAATGACGCGCGCGGCGAGCTGCCGCGCGAGGCTTACGCCCTGCTGGCACAGGCCAACCTGCTGCGGATGCGCGGTTGCTGGGAAGCTGCCGTGGAGAACTGCATGGCGGCCCTGCGCCTTGCCCCGGACAACCCTTCAGCGCAGAGCCTGCTGGGGGACATTTACGAAAATCAGGGCCGCTATGATGACGCGATCCAGTGGTACCGCATGGCGCTTGACGCCCACCCGGACAGCCCGGCGGACCGCTTGAAGCTGGAGCGCCTCGTCCATCGTCAGCAGGCACCGCGCGCCCCTCTCTCAACAGATGTCGAGAAGCAGACAGCGGCTGAAGCGGCAGGGCAGCCGCCACACACGCCGCGCCGCGCGAGCCGGCTTGTTTTCAGCCCGGATAAGGCGCTGCGCTACGGCACCCTCATGACCGCCCTCGTCGTGGTGGCGGTTGTGGCCTCGGCCTATGCTGCCGTCCACCGCCACGCGGGTTCAGGTTTTCTCGGGCCGACGCAGGAGGTGCGGGAGCGTCCTCTCCTTGTTTCCTCCTCCCTGGCGGCGGCGGGTGCCCCCGACGACACCGCGCGGGACGCCGCCGACCAGGCCGCTTTGGAAGGCCTGCGCCGCTCGCCGGGCCTTGCCGCATCCGGCGTGACGGTCTACGACCTCCAGACGGACCCGCGGGCGGGGCACGTCAGCGTGACCTTCGGCCTCGCGCCACCCGCCGGCGTGGCGCGGGCGGGGATACTCAAGGCTGCGCTGCTGGCGGTTCAGGCGGCCCAGGCGGCCGCACCCAATGCCGTCAGCTTCACCGCGCGATGCCTCTCGGCCTCTCCAGGGGGAGCGTATTCACTTGTTTTTGCCGGGGATGTGGCTCGATCAGGCATCCCAGTTGATGCCGCCGGGGCGGGGCTGGACGCCCAGCGGGTCCAGCCCGCTTGGGGCGGCCTGTGGTGGTCTCCCCAGGTGACAGGCTGACGGCGGCGTGTGGCGCGGATCAAGAGAGCCATCCAGTGAACATCAGCCCGAAGGTCCCCATCCCCACGCTGGAACGCCTCGCGACCTATTTGCGCTACTTGATCGACCTGGAAGCGTCACGGGTCGAGACGATCTCTTCGACGGATGTGGAGAAGCAGACCGGCATCAACGCCGCCCAGTTTCGTAAAGACTTGTCCTACTTTGGGGAGTTCGGCAAGCCGGGCGTCGGCTACAACGTCGTGGAGCTTCAGACGCGCATCGCCCGAATCCTGAAGATCGACCAGATGCAGCCGATCATCGTGATCGGGGCCGGCAACCTGGGGAGCGCCCTGATCGGGTATCCCGGCCTGCGCGACCACAAATTCCATATCGCGGCAGCGTTCGATAGCGACCCGGCTAAGATCGGGCGGTCCCAAGGCGGCTTGATCCTCCGGGACGAGGCGCACCTGCGTCAGGCGAACGCCGAGATCGGCGCACGGATCGCCATCCTTTGTGTCCCCGCGAGCGCTGCGCAGGCCGTGGCCGCCGAGGCGATTTCGGCGGGGGTGCGTGTCATCCTGAACTTCGCCCCGCTGATTCTGAAGGTCCCGGAGCGGGTGGTGGTCCGCAACGTCTCCTTCCTTCAGGAGTTGGCCGTTCTCTCTTATCACCTCTCAGGCGACACGCAAAAGTAGAAAGCCTCCTGCACCTCTTATGACGAATTCACGCACTGAGAAAGACTCGATGGGCGAGTTCCAGGTCCCCTCTGACGCCTACTACGGCGCGCAGACCGCTCGCGCCGTTGCGAACTTCCCCGTGTCCGGCGTCCGCTTCCCCCGGCCCTTCATCCAGGCATTGGGGGCGATCAAGCGGGGGGCGGCTGAGACGAACGTCGAGATGGGGCTGCTGGACGGGACCGTGGCCGCTTTGATCTATCGCGCCGCCGACGAGGTCATTGCGGGCGATCTGGACGCGCAGTTCGTGGTCGATGTCTACCAGACCGGCTCGGGCACGTCCACGAACATGAACACCAATGAGGTGATCGCGAACCGCGCCATCGAGCTGTCGGGCGGCGTCCTCGGGTCCAAGTCACCGGTCCACCCGAACGACCACGTGAACAAGAGCCAGTCGTCCAACGACGTCATCCCGACCGCCCTCCACATCGCGGCGGCGACGGAGCTTGAGACGGAGCTGCTGCCGGCCCTGCGCGCCCTCCAGGGGGCGCTGGCCGATAAGGCGCGGGAGTGGGATGACATCGTCAAGATCGGGCGGACGCACTTGATGGATGCGACGCCGATCCGTTTGGGCCAGGAGGCGTCCGGCTGGGCGCGTCAGGTGGAACTCGGCATCGCTCGCTTGGAGGCGGTCCAGCCTCGGCTGATGGAGCTAGCCATCGGCGGCACGGCGGTCGGGACGGGCATCAACTCGCCGGAGGGCTTCGGCGGGGCCGTGGCCGCGAGGCTCGCGGCGCGGTTTGGCCTGCCATTCGTTGAGGCGGCCAACCACTTCGAGGCGCAGGGGAGCCAGGACGGGGCGGTCGAACTGGCGAACCAGCTTTCTACCGTCGCGTCGTCGCTGCTCAAAATCGCGAACGACGTCCGCTGGCTATCCTCCGGCCCGCGCTGTGGTCTGGGGGAACTATCCCTGCCCGCTGTGCAGCCCGGATCATCCATCATGCCCGGCAAGGTCAACCCGGTCATGTGCGAGCAGCTCATGATGGTCTGCGCCCAGGTGATCGGCAACGCGGTGACGGTGACGACGGCCAACACGCATGGGAACTTAGACCTGAACGTGATGCTGCCGGTGATGGCGCGCAACGTCCTCGAAAGTGTCACGTTTCTGGCAAGCTCCGTGGGTGTGTTCACGGACAAAGCCGTCATCGGCCTGACCGCCAACCGGCAGCGGGCCGAGAGCCTGGTCGAATGGTCCATGAGCATGGTCACGAGCCTTGCCCCGGTCATCGGATACGACAGCGCGGCGAAGCTCGCCAAGCGGGCGGTGGACGAAGGCCGAACGGTGCGCGACCTGTGTCTGGCAGAAGGCATCCTGCCCGCCGGCCAACTGGATGCCCTGCTCAACCCGCGGGCGATGACGAAGCCGGGCGTCGGCGCGGGCGGTGAATAGCGACGAGAACGTGTCAAGGAGAAATTATGTCTGAGAACCCTGTGCGTGTGCTGGTCTGGGATGAAGCCCCAATCCACGCGCCCAAAGAAGTCTATCCGAAAAGCCTCAACGGCGCGATCGCCGACGGCCTGAACGAGATGGGCGGCGGTCGGATCGCCGCCACGACGGCGAACCTGGATGACCCAGATCAGGGCATCACCGACGAGCTTTTGGCGGCCCAAGATGTTCTGATCTGGTGGGGCCACGCCCGCCACGACGAGGTCTCGGACGGCACGGCGGCCAAGGTCGTCAGTGCCGTCAAGAACGGACTGGGCTTCGTGCCGCTCCACTCGGCGCACTACTCCAAGACGTTCCGCGGAGTCTTGAACTGTACCGGGCACCTTAAAGGCGGCTGGAGGGAGACCAAGGACCCGGCGGATACCGAAGAAGTCACGGTCTGCGCGCCCCGTCACCCGATAGCTCAGGGCGTGGGCGATTTCGTGCTGCCCGCCGAGGAGATGTACGGGGGGCCGTTTGACGTGCCGCCCGCCCAGACGGTCGTGTTCCAGTCGTTCTTCCCACTCGGAGGAGAATATTTCCCCAGCTTCACGCTGACGGTGGGGGAGGGGATCGACCCCGAATTCACCAGCGGGCCGGGGGGCGGTAAGGGGCAGGGCGAGGGCAAGGGGCGCGTGTTCTACTTCCGGCCCGGCCACGAGACGTACCCGACCTATCTTGACCCCAGCGTCCGCCGGATTCTCCACAACGCCGTGCTGTGGGCCGCGAGAAGGATATAACTATGGCACAGACATGGAAGCGGGCGATCATTGTCGGCGCGTCATCCGGCATCGGGGAGGCGCTGGCGCGTACACTGCTCGGCGACGGCTGCCGCGTCGCCCTCGTCGCCCGGCGCGCGGAGCGCCTGCGAACCCTGGCGCGCGAGGCCGGCGGCGATGAGGCCCTGGTTTACGCACATGACGTGACGGACACGGCCGCCGTGCCGACCCTCTTCGACCGCATCACGCACGATCTGGGCGGGCTGGACTTGATCATCTACGCCGCAGGCGTCATGCCTGCGGTAGGCCCCGAGGAGTACGACAGCGCGAAGGACGCCGCGACCATCGCCGCGAACTTCACCGGGGCGGTGTCCTGGCTGAACGAGGCCGCGCGGCGGTTCGAGAAGGCGGGCGAGGGCACCATCGTCGGCATTTCCAGCGTCGCGGGGGATCGCGGGCGGCGCGGCAACCCCGTGTACGGCGCGACGAAGGCCGCCATGAATGCGTACCTGGAATCGCTCCGCAACCGCATCGAGCGGCGCGGCGCGTTCGTCGTGACGATCAAGCCCGGCCCCGTAGACACGCCGATGACGAACGGCCTGAAGATGCCGGGCATGATCTCGCCGGAGCGGGCCGCCGCCGAGATTCTCGTCGCCGCAAAAGACAAGGTACGGGTCGCCTACGTTCCGGCGAAGTGGAAGCCGATCATGGGCGTGATTCGCGCCATCCCGCCGGGCATTTTCAAGCATCTCAACATATGAAAGAAGCATCATCCGTGACAGAAACATTGCCTGCTGAGCGTTTAGAGCACGTGGAAGGGTGGGGGATGTCGGCGTCCGCCCTGAGCTACGTTTATCGGCCCGTGGACGCCGACGGCATCTGCGCCGTCTTCGACCATTCGCGCCGGTCGGGGAGGCCTATCGGCCTGCGCGGGGCTGGGCGCTCCTACGGGGACGCCTCGCTGAACGCCGAGGGCATTTCGCTGGACCTGACGCGCATGCGGCGCATCCTGGCTTGGAACCCGCAGACGGGCGTGATCCGCGCCGAGCCGGGCGTGACCATCCGCGACCTGTGGCAGTACACGATTGAAGACGGCTGGTGGCCGCCCGTGGTCTCGGGGACGATGTTCCCGACATTGGGTGGGGCGCTGGCGATGAACATCCACGGCAAGAACAACTGGAAGGTGGGGCCGATCGGTGACCATGTCTTGGAGTTCGAGCTGATGACGCCGAACGGCGAGACGATGACCTGTTCGCGTGTGCAGAACGCCGATCTCTTTCACGCCGTCATCGGCGGCTTCGGGATGCTCGGCGTTATCACCCGGCTGGACTTGCAGCTCAAAAGGGTGTACTCGGGCCTGCTCAAAGTCGAGCCGATCGGGACGCGCAACTTCAGCGAGATGTTCCAGGTCTTCGAGGAGAGGCTCGGGCGCGCGGATTATCTCGTGGGCTGGGTGGACTGCTTCGCGACGGGCGAGAGTCTGGGCCGGGGCCAAATCCACCAGGCGAACTACCTCGCTCCCGGCGAGGACCCACAGCCGGCGCAGACGCTGCGGGTCGAGAATCAGGAACTGCCGGACAGCCTGTTCGGGATTTTCCCCAAGTCACTCATGTGGCGGTTCATGAAGCCGTTCGTCAATGATCCGGGTGTGCGGGCAATCAACGCGGCCAAATCGTTCGCCTCGTCGCGCCCTGCCCACAGCCACACGGAGTCCCACGCGGGTTTCGCATTCCTGCTGGATTACGTCCCAAACTGGAAAAATGCCTACCGCCCCGGCGGCCTGATCCAGTACCAGAGCTTCGTCCCGGCTGCACAGGCCGAGCGTGTCTTCACGGAGCAGATCCGGCTGGCCCAAGCCTACGGGATCGTGCCGTACCTGGGCGTCTTCAAGCGGCACCGGCCTGACAGCTTTTTAATGACGCACGCTGTGGACGGCTACTCGTTCGCCCTGGATTTCGCGGTCACACCGGCCCGGCGCGGCGCGATGCTGAGTCTCGCGGCGGAGTTTGACCGGCTTGTTCTGGAGGCCGGGGGGCGGTACTACTTCGCAAAGGACAGCGCCCTGCACCGGTCTTCACTGGTCGAGGCGCTGGGCGAGGCGCGGGTCTCCCAGTTCGTCGCGCTGAAAACCGAGCACGACCCTGAGGCCCTGCTCCAGACAAATCTCTGGCGTCGGCTGTTCGGCGCACTTAAGTGATCGCCGTGTGCTCTTTCGCAAATCCAAGGAGAGGTGCCAATTCGATCTCGTCGTATTCTCGTTCTCCGTCAAAGTCTTCCGCATCAGCCTCGTCCAGAGCGGCGAGGAAATTGTCTACGATTTCCGGGTCGAACTGCGTTCCGGCGCAGCGGCTCAGCTCGGCGCGGGCGTAGGGGCCGCCGTAGGCTTCTTTGTAGCTGCGGCGGCTGATCATGGCACCATAAGAGTCTACGACGCAGACGATTCGGGCAGCGACGGGTATCTCCGCGCCCCGGAGGCCGTCAGGGTAGCCCGTACCATCATACCACTCATGGTGATGCAGGACTGCGTCGGCGACCGGCGCAAGGGCGGGGACGTGCAAAATCAGGTCGTGGCCCAGGCGGACGTGTGAGCGGACGAGGTCGCGCTCGGCAGGCAACAGCGGGCCGGGCTTGTTCAGGATACCGTCACTCACGCCGATCTTGCCGATGTCATGCAGCAGGGCCGCATAGCGGACGATAGTCATCTGCCGCGCGTCCAGGGCAAGACGGCGCGCGATGCGGCCCGCGTAGCGTGACACCATCTCGCAGTGGCCTTGCGTGTACGGGTCTTTCGCTTCCATGGCATCGGCCAGTACGCTGACCGTGGCGAGGTAGGCATTCTGAAGTTTCTGCCGGAGCTGGAGGTTTTCGGCGGCGACGGCGGCCTGGCTGCCTACGTGCAGCAGCGTCTGGGCGTCGTCCGTATCGAAGTCTCCGGCTTTGTCAGCGACGACGATAACCCCATGGAGGTCGCGGAGTAGAAGGACCGGTGCCGCCAGGAAGTTGCGAAACGCCTCCGAGGGACGGGCAGGGGTTGGCAGATCGCGGTGGTCGTCGGGCCGGTTCCTGATGAGCGGGCCGTCCTGCCCGGCGATCTGTTCACACATCACGTCCAGCAGAGGAGAGGGCGCGGATTGGGGGTATCCTTCGATGCCGACCGCCGCCCGGACCCGGCGCGCGGCACCGTGCGTACCGGTGGTGATGTACAGCCCGCGCGTTGCCCCGGTCAGTCGCAGACAGACCTGGAGAATCAGCGCGTAGAGGTCGCCCTGTGAAAGAACCTGGTGGATGTCGCGCAGTGCGGCGCTTAACCCGTCGGCGCGCTCACGTTCCTGTCGTTCCCGGTCTTGCGCCTGGCGGATCTGGACACGGAGGGCGGTTGCTTCCACCTCCCGCGCCTCGGCGTCCTCTTGGAGATCGTCTACGGCAGCACGATAGCGGCTTTCTGCTTCGTGAAGAACTGAAAGGACGGGGTCGTTCTCGGGCAGGTCATTCGGCATTTTCGGCACTTCCTGATTGGGCTGAGGCTCGGGCTGAGATGACCCTAATGTTTTTTTTGGAACAATATCTCGATCGGTGACAGCTCGGCCGCCGTGGTCTCGTCAAGGGGGACCGGGTTCTGCATCTGAACAATGTTCTGGACCATGGCGTCCTCCATCTGCCTCAACCGCTGGATTTCTTCCTCGTAACGAGTGATTGTTTCCTTACCTTCGCGCAGGTGCTTATCAAGGCCGTCGATGTAGCTCTCAAGCTGGTGGAGGGCCTCCCTGACTTGTGCCGGCTCGTAGCCCCCAGACTCAGAGGTCTCGAATGCCAGCGTGGAAATGTACTTCTTGACACTCTCCACGGATGCCCCGAGGATAGACCCGGTTACCGCTTCGTCCTGGGGGGTGCTGTCCAGCCGCTGGAGGAGCATCCGCGCGGCGACGTGTCCCGGAGAGTGCTCCAGCAAATAGAGCAGCGTTTCGCGCGCGGCTTCCCGCCGGCCAGCGGCGAGATAGGCGTGGGTCAAGTTGAGTGACAGATCAGGAGAGACGGTGGGCGTCGGCGACAACTGAAATGCGGCCTCGAAGGCGGAGACCGACTCGACCCCCATGCCGAGGGCGTACAAGGCCGCCCCGAGGTAGGCGCTGCTCTCATACCGCACGTCCCGTGTTACGGTCAGTTCCGCGTCCGCTGTGGCGACACTGAGCCGGTCCGCCGCTTCTCGCATACGGCCTTCGTGGAAGGCCTGAAAGCCTAGTTGCCAGTCTGTCATAACATTACCGAAGAGGGTTATCCGCCGAAGATGCTTATTCCGTGACTGAAGATCTGCCGGAACCACTTGCGAGTCGCCGCGTCGTCGCCTTGATCCGTTTCGCGCGCGAGGGGTCGGCTACGGCTTCTCCCAGAGCGGCCATTTGCTCTTCCATTTCCTGTGCAAGCTGTTCCTCCCCAATCTGGTGAAGCTGCCTGGTCGCTGCACCCAGCTTCTCCCGCGCCGTGTCGAGATCACCCCGGCTCTGGGCGCGCTGCGCTTCCCGCTCGTACTTATAGATGCCAAACCTGTCCACTAAATCCTGGACGTGCTCGTTTCGCATGCCGAGCAGGGTTTCATCCGGGGTAAAGATCGCCGTGATCGGGGTGCGATCGTAGCCGGAAGTGTCTGAGGCATTCGCGCCTGGGTTGGTCCAGGTCAGCAGAGCCTCGATGATCACATGCTCGCCGGCGTCGAGGACGGGCGGGGCGGCCTGGATGACGATGCTGGCGGGGCTGAGGCTGGAGACGTCGCCGACACGGGCGCGCAGCCAGCCCTCTTCGGTATAAATTTCATCAAACAGCGTCATGGCCGGCTGCACCAGGAACAGGTCCTGAACGACCGCACCTTCCAGGCCACGCACCGCAATGTACAGGTCGGTCAGCGTCGTCGTTTGCAGCGTGGACATCTCGGCCTCCAGTCGGCCCGTAAGCTCCGTAATATCCGCCGCGTAATGGTACTCGCCGCGCGAGTTGTCCGCGACGCGCATTAAAAACTCTTCATCGAATTCGTCCCCGACGCCGACCGTCGTGATCGACAACCCCCGAGACTGTATCTCTTCGATGGCCGACAGCGTCGCGTCCTGATCCTGTACGATGCCGTCCGAGATGACGATGAGGCGGTTGACGCCGGGCGAGAGGAGGTGCTGGCCCAGCGATGCCGATGCCTGCCGCAGCGCGTCCGCCATGTGCGTCCCCATCCCGATGTCCACGGGCAGGCGCTGCTCGCGCAGCAGCCCGATCTGGCTCAAACAGCCGTCGGGGAAGTTTGCCCAGTCTTGCTGATTGAAGACCGTGTGTACGCTGTCGGCGAAGGCGTAGACGGCGACCTGGTCAGTGGGAGTGAGCGCGTTGAGAAGGCCCAGCAGGGCGTCGGCCGCCAGCATCATGGGCGTCCGTGCGTCGCTCTGCATTTCCGACAGTGTTTGCCCTGTCCAGTACATCGCGTCCACTTCGTCGGCCTCCCCGCGCTGGAACTCCTCACGGGAGATCGCCAGGGCCATCCAGTATTCGCGCTCCTCTTCGGTCAGGTGAAAATGGTGCATCGTCGCCGAAGAATCCACCACGATGACCAGGTTGAGCGGCGGCCGCGTGGCCGCAGCCGAATAGGTAGAAGGATCTATTTCAAGCAGGACGTTGACAGGTCTATCCGTGTACTCGGTGGGGGAAAGGTAAGGCTGACTCAGCGTAGTCGTGATCTTGAGGGGGCCGTTCACGCGGGCATCTCCTTCGGGCCATGGCGCAGCCATGCGCGGTGCGTCCGCGCATGGCCCTGTATTCAGGAAGTTGCCCCGCGATTCCTTCTTTTACGGGACAGACGGGCGCTGATTTGACTTTCGCCTTCGGCGGTGCTATAATAGGGGCAACCAAAGGGTCATCCGCCTGGGCATCCTGACACTCTTTTGTGCCGGATGACCCGGTTTTTTTTGTGCTCGCGGCTGTCTAGGGGACTCGGAGGGTAGGGGGATATTATGACACGCATCCGGCGCGCATTGGTGAGTGTTTCAGACAAGAGTGGCCTGACGGTTTTCGTCCAGGGTCTGGCGGAGATGGGCGTCGAGATCATCTCGACGGGCGGGACGGCGTGCTCGCTGTCGGAAGCGGGGCTGGACGTGGTGAACATCTCGGACATCACGCATTTTCCCGAGATGCTGGAAGGCCGCGTTAAGACCCTGCACCCGGCCGTGCATGGGGCGCTGCTCGCTGACCGTGCCAAGCCCGAGCATATGCAGACGATTCAAGAGCACGGCATCGTCCCCATCGACCTGGTTGTCGTGAACTTATACCCGTTCGCGGCGACGGTCGCGCGGCCCGGCGTGACGCGAGAAGAGGCCGTCGAAAACATTGACATCGGCGGCCCATCCATGATTCGATCTGCGGCAAAGAACCATGCCGCTGTGGCTGTCGTCGTCTCGCCATCGGACTACGGTGCGGCTTTGACAGAGATGCGCGCGGGCGACGGGTCACTCACCCAAGCAACGCGGTCCCGGCTGGCCGCCCAGGCGTTCGCCCACACCGCGGCGTATGACCTGATGATCAGCCAGTATCTCACAGAGCACCTGGCGGAGGACACTCAATGAGTACGCCCGAACTTCCTTTGCGCTATGGAGCCAATCCCCACCAGATCCCGGCTCGGATATTCATGCGCCAGGGCGGCAGTCTGCCGCTCCAAGTCTTGGGTGGTGCGCCCGGCTACATCAACCTGCTGGATGCGCTGAACGGCTGGCAGCTCGTGCGCGAACTAAAACAGGCGACGGGGCTGGCCGCAGCGACGTCGTTCAAGCACGTCAGCCCGGCGGGTGCCGCCGTCGCCGTGCCGCTGAACGAAGCTCTGCGCCAGGCCTACTCCGTCGGGGGCACCGAGTTGTCGCCGATTGCCACGGCCTACGCCCGTGCGCGGGGTGCCGACCGTGTTTCGTCCTTCGGGGACTTCGTTGCGCTAAGTGATGTCGTGGATGCACCGACCGCCCAGCTCTTGCGCCGGGAAGTCTCGGACGGGATCATTGCCCCCGGCTACGAGCCGGAGGCACTGGAAGTCTTGAAGAAAAAGCACGGGGGGAAGTACGTCGTCATCCAGATGGACGCTGACTATGAGCCGCCCGCCGGGGAGATACGCGACGTCTTCGGGATCACGTTCGAGCAGGGGCACAACGATGTCCTCATCGGCCCGAGCCTCTTGCAAGATCGCGTGACTGCTCAGAAAGACCTGACGCCCGAAGCCGAGCGCGACATGCTCGTCGCCCTGATCGCGATCAAGTACACGCAATCGAACTCCGTAGGCCTCGCCCTGGACGGCCAGATGATCGGCATCGGGGCGGGTCAGCAGTCGCGAATCTTGTGTACGCGCTTGGCGTGTGACAAAGCTGACCGCTGGCACCTCCGTCAGCATCCCACGGTGCTAGACTTGCCTTTTGTGGAGAAGTTAAGCCGGCCAGAACGTGACAACGCCATCGACCTCTATCTTTTGGAGAACATCTCGGGCGCGGAGGAAGCAGCCTGGCTCCGGTCGTTCCACGAGCGGCCTGAGCGGCTGACGCCCGACGAGAAGGCCGAATGGAAGCAGGGCCTCCAGGGCGTGTCTCTGGCCTCGGACGGCTTCATCCCGTTCCGGGACAACATCGACCGTGCCTCTCAAAGCGGCGTCGCCTACGTCGCCCAGCCGGGCCATTCTCTGCGCGATGACGCTGTGGTGGCGGCCTGTGATGAGTACGGCATGACGATGGCATTCACGGGCCTGCGACTGTTCCACCACTAGGTTGACCGTTCTGGTCCTGCCGCCAGCGGGGCAAGAAGTTTTGCTCATTCTAGCTTTTAAACGTTAAATTACAAGTTAATACAGATTACTTCTATAGAGTGATTATCGCCTGCGAAAATGACACTAGTTGATCTCCGTTTGGGTCCGCCGTCGTCAGGTACACGCAATAAAAGAACCCACAATAGGTGCCAAAAATATGTAATAATCCAGTGTGTTCTTGGACCCCGTAAGCGGGAGTTTTGAAACCGTCACGCAGTTACATTGAACAGCACTCCGAGGGGCTGAATACTGCATGATAGGGTTCATGGTACAATCCATCATGCCTATCGTCTTTTTAGTTCGGCTTCGCTGTGAGTAGCGAAGCCGGGGAGAAACAGATATGTGGACCTTTCTTCTCCTTTTTGGTCTTATGGCGGTTCTCATACCCACTGTGTGTTACTGGGCCTGGCGTGGGAAGTGCTTCGGCAAACAACTGACGGGAATGCGGCTTGAGCTTAACCGTGAACAGGTGCAGCGTCAGATAGGGATGGTTCTCCCTCTCTGGGGATTAGTGTTACTAATGACCGTCGAACAAAGTATTGAATTGTTCCCTGCTTCACAGAGTTTTCGCCAATCCTGGCGCGTTTTTTTCTGCGCTTCTGATCTCTTTTTGATGGGGTTTATGGTCGCTGGCTTCGTTAGGACGATCCGACAAGAACGAGAGAAGCATCAGCACCGGAATCCTTTCCATGGCAGCGATATTGTCAAGTGATTGCTCGAACGTTTCATAATAACGATTATCGGAACCAAATTCGGGCGTGAATAAGGAGCGGCTCACACGCGCAAGCCGCCCCCCTTCTTTACAGCCTTCTAATCCAGTTTCCCGCTCATTGGATCGTCAGCCGGGTATGCGCTGCACCTCGGCTTCGAGCTGTTCCATCCTCTTCTGACACGACAGCAGCAGGTCGTTCACGTCCGTTAGTGCCTGACGTGCCTCCTGCTGGCGCGACAGCCAGAACGCATAAGAGCCGGTCGCAAGGGCGACTGTCGCGCAGACGATGCTGGCGGTGACAGCACTGAGGAGCAGCGCCCGTGCCGGTATGCCGACGCCGTCTTTGAAGGCAGATGTGTCGGCTCCCTGTGGATAGTCAACCGCGGCATCATCCATTTCGTTGGATTTCTGTGGGCGGCGGCCGGCACTATTCACGAGCACGAGACGGTTGAAGGGCGTTCGACTAAAGGGTGTATCGTTTCTCATCGGCGATCCCGTCTTCCATAGAAAAGATTCGCTTGACGAAGGCGATCAGCTCCATCGGATTGAAAGGCTTCGTGAGGTAACACTCGACGCCGGACTGCCACCCCCGCAGGACATCGGAGTCCTGGGCGCGGGCCGTCAGCATGATGACGGGGATGCTCTCCGTTTCCGGGTTGCTCTTCAAGGCTTCCAAGACCTCAAAACCCGTCATCTCCGGCATCATCACGTCTAGGACGATCAGGTCCGGCTTTTCTTCCCGGACTCTCTCCAGGCATTCCACCCCGTTGAAGGCCGTTACGACCTCGTAGCCCTGCCGCTCCAGGTTGACCTGGATCAGCCTGACTATATGCTTCTCGTCATCACAGGTCAGTATTTTGCGCGCCATGGGCGGGACCTCTTTATTTTCGTCATGTCGGTATATCATACCACAAATCACGCCGCGACGACAGCATCAAAAGACGTCCACGCGATGACGTCCAGAGCGCCGCACATTGTCCGGCGCAGGGCGGCCACAAAGGCGTGGCGATCAGGGATGCTGCCGTCGGCCAGCGACATCTGCTGCAAGAGCACCCCGCTTTCCCTCCTCTGCGCGCTGCCGGCGAGCTTCCGGCCCGTCCGTGCGTTCACCAGATCGCACGGAGCGCTCAGGTCAAAGCAATCGACCGCGCCGCGATTGGTACGTGACGATTCGGAACCAAAGGCTGCTTCCTGACCGCAACACTGAAGCGCGAGCAGCACCCCCCGCAGTACCCGCTGTGAAGAGGCCAGCACTGTCCCTGCGTCTTGAGGCAGCCAATCCAGGCGAGTCACGACGGACAGCGTCAGGTCATCTCCATGCAAAACGGCGCGGCCCCCCGTCGGGCGGCGGACGCAGGGCAGACCGGGGTGCAGCCGCAGGACGGACTGCTCCTCCTGGAGGCGCCCGATGCTGACGGCAGGCCGATCCCAGCGGTAGACACGAACTGTCGGGCCGCGGGCGTCGGGCGATTGAGCCGCGTTCAGCAACGCCAGATCGGCTGCCATGTTCCCCTCGGGCGTCCCCGGCGCGGCATCTTCGCACCAGAAGCCGGGGCGCGTCACGACCCACCCCCCGTCCAGCAGAGGCACGGGCTGCGGGCCGCCTTCGCCTCATCGAGCTTGCGGACGGGGGTGAAGTGCGGCGCGGACTTGACGATCTCAGGGTCGTGCTCGATGTCCTCGGCGATCTGACACATGGCCGCGATGAACTTGTCCAGCGTTTCCTTGCTCTCGGTCTCGGTCGGCTCGACCATCAGGGCCTCGGGCACGATCAGGGGGAAGTAGATCGTCGGTGGGTGATACCCGAAGTCCATCAGGCGCTTGGCGATGTCCAGGGCGCGGACGCCGTGCGCGCGCTGCTGACGCCGCGCGGTGAACACGCACTCGTGCATGCACATCTCGTTGAAGGCAACATCGAAGGTGTTCTGGAGGCCCACACGGACGTAGTTGGCGTTCAGTACGGCGTTCTCGGCGATCTGCGCCAGCCGCTCGCGGCCATAGTAGGAGATGTAAACATAAGCGCGCAGGATGCACATGAACGACCCGAAGTAGCCGTGGATCTTGCCGACGGACTTGGACCGGTCGAAGTCCAGGCGGTAGCCCGCGCCCTCCCGGACCACCTGCGGCACGGGCAGGTATGGCTCCAGCATCTCCTTGACGGCGACCGGACCCGACCCCGGCCCCCCACCCCCGTGCGGCGATGAGAACGTCTTGTGCAGGTTGAAGTGCATCACGTCGAACCCCATGTCGCCGGGGCGCGCGCGCCCGACAAGAGCGTTCATGTTCGCGCCGTCACAGTAGACCAAGCCCCCTGCGCCGTGAATCAGGGCGCAGATCTCGGCGATGTCGTCCTCGAACAGCCCCAGCGTGTTCGGGTTGGTGAGCATCAGGCCGGCGACGCTGTCTGCGTTGTCTGAGAGCAGCGACTTCAGGTGGGCCAGATCAACGCGGCCACGGCCATCGGACTTCACGGTCGCCGTCTTGTAGCCGCAGCGGGCCGCCGAGGCGGGATTGGTGCCGTGCGCGGCCTCGGGCACCAGGATCGTGTCGCGATGGGCCTGCCCGTGGTCGTCGTGGTAGGCCTTGATGAGCATCAGGCCCAGCAGCTCGCCGTGCGCGCCCGCTGCGGGCTGGAGGCTGACGGCGTCCATGCCGGCGATCTCGGCCAGGATGTGCTGCATCTCGTGCATCACTTCCAGTGTGCCCTGGGCCGCCGTGTCGGGCAGCAGGGGGTGGAGGCGGGCGAAGCCAGGCAGGCGGGCGACTTCCTCGTTGATCTTCGGGTTGTACTTCATCGTACACGACCCAAGCGGGTAGAAGCCCGAGTCGATAGAGTAATTGCGCTGCGACAGGAGCGTGTAGTGCCGGATGACTTCCGGCTCGGACAGCTCCGGCAGCGGCAGATCGCGGCGGAGCGCGTCTGCGGGCAGGAGGTCCGAGGCGGACACGGAGGGAACATCGCAGGCGGGCAGTTCGACGCCCAGACGTCCGGCTCGGCTGATCTCGAACAGCAGCGGCTCTAGGGTATCGTTCATGTAAAGCTTTCCAAGACGCCAACGAGCGCGTCGATCTCGTCTTTGGTGCGTTGCTCGGTCACGCACAGCAACAGGGCGTTGTCCATCTCCGGGTAGAGTGGGCCGAGCGGCAGGCCGCCGACGATGCCCTGGTCGAGCAGGCGCACGTTGATCAATTCGGGAGAGATCGGGGTGCGGACGACGAATTCTTTGAAGAACGGCGCGTCGGGGAAGACCAATGCGTAGCCTGGCAGCCCGGCGATCTCCGAAGCGGCGTAGTGGGATTTTTGCAGGCACAGGTCGGCCACTTGACGCAGCCCTTGCTTGCCCATCGTCGCCATGTAGACCGTGGCGGCCAGGGCGTACAGGGCCTCGTTGGTGCAGATGTTGCTCGTCGCCCGTTCGCGCCGGATGTCCTGCTCGCGCGTCCGCAGCGTCATCACGAACGCCCGCTTGCCATCGCCATCAGTCGTCTCGCCGACGATGCGGCCCGGCAGCCGCCGGACGTACTTGTTCTTGCAGGCGAAGAAGCCGAGCAGCGGCCCGCCGTAGCCCATCGGGCAGCCCAGGCCCTGACCCTCGCCGACCACGATGTCGGCGTCGTACTCGCCGGGCGGCGTCAGCAGGCCGAGTGAGATAGGGTCCACACAGGCGACAAGCAGCGCACCGGCGGCGTGGGCGGCTTGTGAAAGACGCGCCGCGTCTTCCAGGCAGCCGAAGAAGTTCGGCTGCTGGACGAGAATCGCCGCGACGTCATCCCCTACCCCGCCCTCGCCGATCTCCGTGACGACCTCGGCTTTCATGTCCAGGTGGCGCAGGTACGTGTCCAGCACCTCCCGGTAGGTCGGGTGGACCGAGGCCAGCACGACGACCTTCTTGCGCCCGGTCAGGTCGCCGGCCATCAACGCGGCCTCGGCCAGGGCAGTCGCGCCGTCGTACATGGAGGCGTTGGCGACGTCCATGCCCAGAAGCAGGCATAGGAGCGACTGGAACTCGAAGATGCTCTGCAAAACGCCCTGGCTCATTTCGGGCTGGTAAGGCGTGTAGGACGTGTAGAACTCCGAGCGGCCCGTGATGGCCCCGACGGTCGGTGGGACGTAGTGGTCGTAGATGCCCGCCCCCAGGAAGCAGGGGTAGGCGTCCGCGTGGAGGTTCTTCGCGGCCAGCTTGCTCAGGTGCTTGGCGAGCGTCACCTGATCCATGCGCGGCGGGATGCCCAGCGGCCTTTGAAGCCGCAGGGGTTCCGGGATGGGCGCGAACAGGTCATCCAGAGAAGTCGCGCCGATGGCCGCCAGCATCTCGGCGCGGTCCTCATCGGTGTTGGGAATGTACGACATAAAGGCTTTCTAAAACTGCTTAACCCAGCGCCTCGTAGGCGTCGCTGTCCAGGAGCAAGTCAGCATCGGCGGGCGTGTCCATCTGAATCCGCAGCATCCAGCCCTCGCCGTAGGGAACGTCATTGACGCGCTCCGGGGCGTCGTTCAGCGCCTCGTTGACCTCGACCACCAAGCCGCCGACCGGCGCGTACAGGTCCGAAACGGCTTTGATGCTCTCGATCTCGCCGAACTTCTCGCCGCGCTGTAAGACGCGCCCGACATCGGGGAACAGGACCAGGGCGACGTCCCCCAGCTCCTCCTGCGCGTGCTGCGTGATGCCGACGGTCGCAACGCCGTCCTCGATCCTGGCCCACTCGTGGGTCTTGGCGTACTTCAAATCGACCGGCTCGGGCATGGGAAAAGCCTCTCTTCTCTCTGGTCTAAACGCCGTTCCGATAGAATGGCAGCGAGGCCACGGTCGCCGGTGCTTGGCGGCCCCGGATGTCCACGAAGACGCGCGTACCGACGGCGGCACTGCCCGCGTCGAGCCGCGCCATCGCGATGCCGGCCTTGACGGTTGGCGACCAGGTGCCGCTAGTCGTTTGCCCGATCAGCGCGCCGTCGGCATCGGAGACGGCGAAGTGTTCGCGCGGGATCGCACGCTCGTCCATCCGCAGGCCGACGATCCGGCGCGCGGGCGGGGCCGCGCCGAGCGCATCCCGTCCGATGAAGTCGCCTTTGGCTTTCTTGACGGCCCAGCCGACGCCGGACTCGCCGGGGCCTGTCTCGACGTCAAGTTCGTGACCGTAGAGCGAATAGCCCGCTTCCAGCCGCAGGACGTCGCGCGCCCCCAGCCCGGCGGGGAGGGCACCGGCGGCGGCGAGCGTGTTCCAAAGCTCAGGGGCGTCGTCCCAGGTGCAGAAGATCTCGAAGCCGTCCTCGCCCGTATAGCCGGTCCGCGAGAGGGTCAGCGGCAGGCCGCGCCAGTTGCGCCGGGAGAAGGCGAAACGGGGCAGCTCTTCCGAGCCGTTGTCCACCAGACCGTTGACGAGCGCGACCGCCGAGGGTCCCTGCACGGCGATCAACGCCGTCTGATTGCTGATGTCGGTGAGCGTGACATCCGTACTGCTTTCCGCCTGGGATCGCAGCCAGGCCCAGTCTTTGTCTTTGCACCCGGCATTCAGCACGAAAAAGTAGTCGTCCGGGGCGCGGCAGTAGACGATGACGTCGTCAATGACTCCCCCACCCTCGTTCAGCAGCAGCGAATACTGTGCCCTGCCCGGAGAAAGGCGGGACACGTCATTCGTGGTCACGCGCTGCATGAACGCGAACGCCCCCGGCCCCGCCACAGTCGCCTCGCCCATGTGCGAGACATCGAACACCCCCGCCGCCGTGCGGACGGCGGCGACCTCGGCCACGGTGCCCGTGTAGGAAACAGGCATCTGCCAGCCGGCGAAGGGGACCAGGGTCGCCCCCGCAGCCTGGTGAGTGTGGTAGAGCGATGTTTTTTTCGTGTCAGTCACGGTGTCAATCACCCAGGTAGGCCTTCTTTACCTCGTCGTTCGCCAGCAACGCCTTGGCCTCGTCCGCAAGGACGATGTGGCCGGTTTCGAGCACGTAGCCACGGTGGGCGACGCCTAAAGCCATGTGCGCGTTCTGCTCGACCAGCAGGACCGTCGTCCCCTGGGCGTTGATGTCCCGGATGATCTGGAAGATGTCGCGGACCAGGAACGGGGCAAGGCCCAATGACGGCTCACCCAGCAGCAGCAGCCTGGGCCGTGCCATCAGGGCGCGGCCCATCGCGAGCATCTGCTGCTCGCCGCCCGACAGCGTCCCCGCGTTCTGCCCGATCCGCTCCCGCAGGCGCGGGAACAGCGTCAGGGCGCGCTCCATGTCCGCGACGATGCCGGCCCGGTCGCGCCGCGTATAGGCCCCGAGTTCCAGGTTCTCGCGGACCGACATGTTGGCGAACACGCGGCGGCCTTCGGGCGAGTGGCCGATGCCCCGCGCGACGATCTTGTCCGCACCCAGGGCGGAAATCTCCTGCCTGTCGAAGACGATCCGCCCACCCGCAACCGGCACCAGCCCCGAAATCGCGCGCAGCGTCGTGCTCTTGCCGGCCCCATTCGCGCCGATCAGCGTCACGACCTCGCCCTGGGCGATCTCAAGCGAGATGCCCTGCAAGGCGCGGATGTTGCCGTAAGAGACGGCGACGTTTTCCAGCGACAGCAGCGCATCCGGCATCTCAGGCGATACCAGCCACATCCGAGACGGGGGCGGCCTCGCCCAAATAAGCCTCGATGACCTTAGGGTCTTCGCGGATCTCGCGCGGCGTTCCCGACGCGATGACCTGGCCGTAGTCCAAAACCAAGATGCGCCGGCAGATGCCCATAACCACCTTCATGTCGTGCTCGATCAGCAGGATCGTCAGCCCGAAGTCGCCCTGCAGCCTCTCGATCTGACGCATCAAATCGTTCTTCTCCTGCGGGTTCATCCCCGCCGCCGGCTCGTCCAGCAGGAGCAGCTTGGGCCGGGTCGCCAGAGCGCGCGCGATCTCCAGCCGCCGCTGCTCGCCGTAGGCCAGGTTCCGGGCGAACTCGTGG
>JAABUQ010004007.1_pt1 | contig 25880 bp, 30 predicted proteins | sample 5560001 | NCBI WGS metagenome assembly JAABUQ01 (sample SAMN10711888, study PRJNA513371) | rock metagenome | isolation source: Antarctica rocks | place: Antarctica: Victoria Land, Finger Mt nord | collected 2015-12-18
ACACTTGGGGTGTATGCAATAGCGTAATCACAGCTATAGTTCTTTGGATCTCTTCTAACTTTTAGATAGTCCTGAAATTGTGTATATTTCTGTTGTTGTGAAAGCAGATGTAATGGTATAATAAGCATTACGACATGTGGTATGAGTAGGCCGGAGTTCTATCTCGTAAACGGTACGAGTTGAGTGGCTTCTCATGTAGTATCGCAACCAAGTAGGAGTACAGCTTCGCATGGTTATTCTTCTGCTCGCGCTCCTGTCATTAGCTATTATCATTACGCTCGCGGGATTATGGCTCTCACCAAGAAAATCAGCACCGCCTCATAGGGGTGTTTCTTATGCTGGGCAAACGAATGTACGACGCCCGGTACGACGAACTCGTGCTGTTGGCGAAAACAGGCGTATGAGTGTGCGACGCTCTACTATGGAGGTAGAACGGCGTGCTTGGATAGACATCTTGGCCTCGCTCAACATTAGTCGTCTCTTTGCTCAGCACAGCAAACGTAGAGACACACCGTGGCTAGGAATTGTTCTCGTCTTGCTCACGTTGTTCGTATTTGGTGTTTACTTTCTTAGAACAATGTTACCCAGCCCTGCACTATTTGCCTTGATGCCAGATAACTCAACTACGACGGATTCAAGTACAACAGGGAATGGCTCGAATTCGTCTGCTACTCTACCATTTACTGGAGCATCAAAAGTACTTGTGCGTGTGAGTCAAGTCGATCCTGCTCAATACAACTCGACGCAAGAGTACGATATTTGGTGGCCTTCCGCCTGTTCTGCAGCTTCAATGACTGAAATTATCAACTCCTATGGTCATAACTATCGCGTCACTGACATTCTTAAAGTTGAGACAAGTGTGAACGAAATCACGCCTGATGCTGGTCTGCTTGAACCACATGGACTTGATAAGACTCTCGCGCACTTCAATTTTGCGACGCGTTGGTTAAACAATCCTTCAGTGGATGATCTTATTAAGACCGCGAACAGCGGTACACCTGTTATTATCAACTTTCCACCCTACCGGTGGGCAGGTGGTCATCTCCTTGTTGTACTAGGTGGTGACAAAGACTATGTGTATCTTGCGGATTCATCACGGCTTAATATGCGTGCAATGGACCGTAAGACTTTTCTGAAATATTGGGTAGGGTTCGCTGTTGTCGCCACACCGATGACACAAAGCTAAGAGCATAAAAAAACAGGCAGGGAAACGACGATATTGTTGTTTCCCTGCCTGTTTTTTTATGCTTCTAGTTACTTCGCCTTGACTTCTTCCTCAACTCCAGGCACTTCCCCCTCAACCTTTTTCTCCTCAGGGACAAAGAGTTTTATTTTGCGGAACGACTCGGCATATTGCATATCGAGTCCCTTTTTCTCCCTCGCTTCTTTTGCCGTGTCTGCCGCACGTTCTTTCACGCGCCTTGGTATCTCTGAGTCGGGTGAAAATTGTGTGGCGTGACAAAGAAGCCCTTTACCTTTCAGGTCGATGGTCTCAGTCACATCAATATAAGTATTCACACCTGCCGAGAAGAACAGGTACAGTTCATGAACTTTGTAGGGTTGGAGACCTTGTGCAAGAAGTTCACGGAAGGAACGCGGATTGCCTATAAACGGGTAGAGAGCATCAAGTGCAATACTTCCCGTTGTACGATGGTCGGTATGGTTGAGAAAGCCCGTGTCGTTTGGCTTTTCGTCTGGATCGGGTGCATAGATATGCTGTGATGGGTCATGTGTGATGACGACACGTGGGCGATATTGGCGTATCAAACGTACAAGGGCCTTGCGTGTCTCATCGTTATTTTGCAGGTGTCCATCGGGGAAGCGAAGGAACTCAACGGCTTGTACGCCAATTGTCTCGGCTGCCGCGCGTTGCTCATGTTCACGGGTAATCATGAGCTCTGTATCAATCGCGCTAGGAACTTCACTACCCTCTGTTCCATCAGTCATGACGACCCAAACAACCTTTTTGCCCTGTTTCGCCCATAAAGCGCTGGTAGCTCCTGCTCCAAAGTCATCATCATCTGGATGAGCACCAATAACCATTGCTTCAAAATCTGGCGTTGTTACCACTGGCACTGCGCCAGACGCTGTTCTATCTCCCATAAAAAGACCTCTCTCTACAGTGTAGTTTTGTATATTTCGTGTCAGGATACGCTCCTGATAAGAGATATTGTATTACGTCTCTCCTATAGTAACAGCAGGACATGCTCAAATGCTTCCCTCACCTCGTCTGCTGAAACTATCCGTCCCGCGAGTGTATCTAAGCCTACCGCACGGTCAAGTAAGCCTTCGCGTAATAGGCGTTGTTCTTCGTTGGTATGACCAAGCAAGTATGCCAGGAGTTCACTATCCCAATGCAGTAGCACACCAGATTGTAGAAGAGTGCCGGCCTTACGACGAATCATGTCAAGCCCGACAACTTTACGCTGACCTGCGACTACTTCGTAAGGTGAGAGTGTAGCGTAACAGGCACGATGCATCACGCGCTCATAGCTCTGCGTCTCTGGCTGTTTGAGCAGCGTCCTTTGCGCATGCGCCTCTTCAATAGGAACAACACGTGTCGAAACGCCTACTATCCGAAGGGCTGCAACCCATGCCTCACCAAACCAACGATATGACTCTACCACATCTGCTAAAATAAGTGGATGCCCTGTTGGTAAAAAGACATCCAGGCTAAGCAGGTGGGGGCCGACAAGAACTGCCGTACCTCCTGCTCGCCGATGATAGATCGGTATTACTGGTTTATCCTGTAGTACTACAGGATTGAGTATATTCTGCTTCTGTGAGAAACCTAACACAAGACCTGTTGACTTCGCGAGCGACCAGTAGAGCACTGGTTGCTCTTCCGACTGCGTAAGCAAGGCTTCGCTTTGCTCAATATGCTGCTGTTGATCAGCAAGAATAAGCGGAGATATCTTCCAGGAAAATTGGTTAGTCTCCGCTTGCCACATGATGTAGTAACTCCGCCTCTTGTTCTGATTGGGCAAAACTCTTCTCTGCTGGTGTACGTAGTATCCAGCCCGCGAAGGCCGCAATAAAACTTAGACCCGCGCCGAGGAGTAATGAGATTGGTGCACCATACAGGTGAGCTAGGCCACCAGTGAAAAGATTGCCTAATGGCACACTGCCGGCGAAGACCACCATGTACACACTCATTACTCTACCACGCAAATGATCTGGTGTCACGGTTTGCAATGTTGTGTTCGCTGTTGCAGAGAAAGTGATTTGTGCAAAGCCAACTGCCGCAATTAATATCATCGATAACACATAGAGGTGTGAGAGAGCAAAGCATGCTTCAAGTACACTGAAGATGATGGCACCAAGTAGCATGTGTTGAATACTAGGTGTCTTATTGCCCCATGCCAACCATAGCGCAGAGACAAGTGCTCCAAAGCCTATTGCGGAAGAGAGAAGGCCAAAACCAACCGGCCCAGCATGTAGTACATCAGTTGCGAATAGTGGCAAGACAACGTTAAAGTTGATACCAAAGAGTGAAACGGCACCAATAACAATAATAATAAGCAAGACCGAAGGTGTCTTTGCAATATATGATAATCCTTCATGTAAGCTCTGCATTGTGCTTTGCTTTTGTACAACTGTACCTGCTATGACTGGCTTTACCAATGAATGAAGCTGGCTTGGATCAATTAAAGCTAAGCCGATCAGTACTGGAACAAAGCTGATAGCGTTCAGCAAGAAGAGCGGTGTCACGCCAAGCCATGCAATGAGCAAACCACCAAGACCGGGACCAACAATACGTGCCATGTTGAAGAGCGAAGAGTTAAGTGCAACTGCATTTGGCAGGTCTTCGCGCCCCACCATTTCTACCACAAAAGCCTGGCGTGTAGGCATATCAAGGGCGTTAGTAACACCAAGCATCAAGGCAAGGACGAGAATATGCCAAAGCTGTACGGTACCTGTAACAACAAGTATCCATAGGAGAATAGCTTGGAGCGTGGCAAATGATTGCGTGAAAAGGAGTAGATTTTTCTTTGGCACTCTGTCTGCAATAACACCACCAAATAGAGCCAAAAGCATCACTGGTAGAAACTGCAAGGCACCAACAAGACCTAGTAGCCAGGCACTATGTGTAAGTTGTAGGACGAGCCATGCTTGTCCTGTTGTCTGCATCCAGGTCCCAATCAACGAAACCATTTGACCTGTCCAGAAAAGACGGAAGTTACGGTGTTTGAGTGCTGAGAAGGTACGAAGAAACCCCTTCTCTGGTCCCTTCTCGACAAGCGAAGGAGAAGATGTTGTTTTATCAGAAAGTGTTTTCACAGGGAATGTCCATTCTATGTATTAAGAGTGTATTAAGTATTTATTCTTCACTTTGTAGTATTGTGCGCTTGAGCTTGTGACGCTCTAATTTTGCATGGAGCGAGGTTCGCATTTGCTGCAAGGCTGTAATCTTTTCCTCAATAAGAACAAGTTGTCCACGAATTAATTCGTCGGCGCGGTCTAGTTGCGCTATCTTTGCTGCAACTTCTGTTTCCTGTCGATAGGCCACCTTAATTTGGTCACGCTCTTCTTCTGCATTCAGAAGTTCACGAATATCTATGAGCGAAAAGCCTAAGAGGTCACGTAACTCTTTAATACGTTCTAAGCGTTGCACGTCCTCTTCGCTATATCGTCGATAGTTGCCCTCAGTACGGCCTGTAGGAAGAAGGAGCCCTACCTCCTCATAGTAGCGCAATGTGCGCTTGGTCATGCTTGTACGTGTTGCCACCTGTTCAATAGTATAAAGTTGTTGCTCGTCTTGAGAAGAAAGGGCTGAATATTTGTCTGTAGCGAACATTGTAGTTACCTCATTGTCGCGGCAATTGCTTTTAGAGAAAACATATATCATAAGTATACCACAAGATTAACGTTTACGTCAAAGTGAGCTGTGCAACGTCTTTCTAAAATAGCTAGACAAGCGATTTCCGCTATGCTACACTCCTAACAGAACATGTGATTGGGAGTGTTTTTTTGTGGCTAAGCTATGGGATAGTACGTTAAAACGACTTATTCATGCTGACCCGCAAGCTTTTGTTAGTTGGCTTGCTCCAGGGACAGTTCTTATCAAAGAAAAACCGTATGAGTTAGAGGCTGTAAAGCGTGAAACTGATGCCTTGCTTCTTGTGCTTTCCCAGGGACAAGAAATGCTTATGCAAATCGAAATTCAAACGTACCACGACTCGGCAATGGCAAAACGGCTCTTGATGTATAATGTTCTTGCGCAAGCTCAATATGACTTACCTGTGTTGTCATGCGTAATTTATTTACTGAAAGATGGCACTATAAAAACGTCACCTTTAGTGCAGATGCTTCCTAATGGTCAAAAAGTGCTTGAATTTCATTTTTTAAGCATCGAATTAGGAGAGCTTAGCGTCGAAGATATCTTACAGAGCAAGCAAGGTTCACTGCTTCCTCTCTTGCCTTTGACACACAATGGTGCTAGACCAGAAATAGTAACAGGTATGTTCAGTGCAATAGAGGAATTGGATGATAGTTATACAACTAAAAAAGAAGAACTAAAATTTATTGGCTATGCCTTAGCATCATTAGTGTTCAAACGTAAAAAGAGTATTGCTGAGCAAGATTGGCTTGTTAGGAGTTTTCGAGAGATGCATGATATATTGCGCGATACACCAATCTATCAACTTGTCCTGCAAGAGGGAAGGCAAGAGGGAAGGCAAGAAGGACGCGAGGAAGGTAGCTTAGCAACTGCACGGAAGATGGCAGTAAGTGCTGTTCAAGTACGCTTTCCCCAACTTCTAACTTTAGCGCAAGAGCAGGTTAAGCGCATTGATGATGTGAACATCCTTGATGATTTACATATAGGGATCATACGGGCGCAGACAGATGAGGAAGCTAAAAGAGCCTTACTTGAATTGACAAAAAAATATAATAACGCATAGCACCTTTCAACACGCTATACGATGATGCCCAAAAGAGCAAAAAGTTTCCCGTATGCAGAAAAGCATACGGGAAACTTTTTGCTCTTTTGGTGGTAACTCTTTACATCTCTCAAACACTATGCGTATAATATAGTTAGAGTGTCTAAGTGATAAGGAAGAAGCATGGTACACGAAAGTCCAACACAACAACAAGTAGACCTTGCGCGGTCTTTGCTTGATATAACACCGAAGTTGGTGCGACGCCTGAACGCAGATGTTCCTTTTACTAGCGAGGTAGCAGAGAGTAGTGGAGACTTTCAAGCTCTCTCCGAACTACGTGCGACGCCAGGACAACTTACATTATTGCGCGTTCTAGTTGAGCATAAGCAGTGCTCAATGCAAGAACTTGCCGAGCATCTTGCAGTGACACCCTCGACAGCAACTGCAATGGTCAAGCGTCTCCTGACAAATGGCTACATTGAGCGTACCCGTGATGATGTCGATTGGCGCACTGTTTGGGTGAAGCCAACACCGCGTGGACAACAGGTTGTGACGACCTACGACAAAGCACAACTTGCCGCACTTCATCATCGTCTTACACAATTAAGTGCTGATGAACGCGGGCGAATTACTCATGCCTTGCCAGCACTCCGCCATCTCATTGAGGTATATCCATGACCGTACTCGTAGAGCAACTGGCACGATTCTTTGAACTATAACGCAGCGCGTGTTCCCTTTGATCTCACTGTACTCGGTGTATTCACACTTGTAATGCTCTCAATCGCCGTTCTTTTGGCTCGGCGAGAACTATAAGTATTCTGGAAGGGTTTCTCATGTCTCGCATTTCTACCAATGTTTCACCTGAAGACTCCATACCAAATGTGGTACCTGTAGACCCAACGATACATGACAACTACCGCTGGGTTGCGCTCTCTGTCACCACTGTAGGAGCATTGCTTGCTTCTATTCAAGGCTCGGCACTCCTTATCGCTTTGCCAAACATCCTGACAGAGTTGCACATCACGTTCTTTACTATCATTTGGGTGCTCCTAGGGTACCTGTTGATATTAACCGTGTCAACGCCAATCATCGGGCGTCTTGCTGATATCTGGGGTCGTAAGCGTTTGTATAACGCCGGTTTCATTGTCTTTACACTCGGTTCATTGCTTGCAGGATTAGCACAACCACAATTTCATGGTGCAGACCTCATTATCGGGCGACTCATTCAAGGCGCAGGGGCCTCTCTGCTCCTCACAAATAGTACTGTTATCGTGGTCGATGCGTTTAAGAAGGGCCAGGCCGGTTTAGGACTAGGTGTCAACCAGATTGCAGGCGCGGCAGGCTTTCTCATCGGTCCAATCGTTGGCGGATTACTTACTGAATTTTCATGGCGTTGGGTGTTCTTGTTCAATGTGCCTATTGGCATCTTTGGCGTGATATGGGGTATCTGGCGGTTGCGTGAGCCTGTCCGACCTGCGGAAAACCAGCCCATTGATTGGTTAGGAAGTATTACGTTAACCATTGGTCTTACAGGTGTCCTTCTCGCGTTGACAATGCTGGCTTTTCCTGTGCTCAGTCAGACCGCAATTATTGCCATTCTTGTCGTGGGTATTGTAAGCCTTATTACGTTTGCAGTTGTTGAACCACGTATCAAGGCGCCAATAGTGCAACTACGGCTCTTCCTTAGTCGGCTCTTTTCGCTTGCAACCTTAAGTGGTTTGCTGAATGGTATTGCTCGTGGTGCAGTATTGTTCTTACTCATCTTTTTCTTACAAGGCCCCTATGGAAAAGACCCGTTAACTGCAGGATTGCTCTTAGCGCCCTTTGGAGCAGCATTTATGATCGTTGGTCCCTTGAGTGGGCTGCTCTCAGACCGTCTTGGCTCACGTTTTCTGGCAACTGCAGGACTCATCGTATCTGCACTTGGACTGTTAGGCTTGACGACCATCACGCAATTTACGCCTTTTTGGTTGTTGGCTCTCTTCATGGCACTGATGGGCGGTGGTTCTGGCTTATTCGTTTCGCCAAATACAAACGCCATCATGAGTTCTGTTGAGCCACATACACGCGGTGCCGCATCAGGCATTCTCAGTATGCTAAATAACACAGGACAAATGCTGAGTATTGCAATTGTTTTCCCACTCGCCCTGAGCAAAATACCACAGGATGCGGTACAGCAAGTGTTCATCACTGGTGGAGGCATGGGCCACTTTGCGTCCGTTATCCCGCTTTTCCTATCAGGCTTGCATCTCGCCTTCCTGGTGTCATTCATACTGAGTGCTATCGCTGCAGTTGTCGCGTTCTTACGTCCCGTTCGCTAGCATATAGTGTCAACAAGCGACCCGTGATGCCTAAACAGTTTCACGGGTCGCTTGCTATACCAGGCCATAAAGCTGCTGTACGTACAACAAAGTCTTTTATACTGAGACTAGTAGCTTTATTTGTCTTTTCATACCCCGAAATTCTCTATTACAAGTAAACCATCTGCACAATCTTCGTACCACATGGTCCCCTTTCCCTGTAGTTGTTCAAGGCACCAAAAACCAGTGGCTTCAAGTTTAGCCTGTGAGAATATTTGCCTATGTCCGTATACCGTTTCCGCTTTTCCATGCTCATACGGCACTGCGATAATAAGACGTTGACGTGTCACCGCTAGTAGGTTTGTAAGGACTGTATACATAGCCTTTTCAGAAAAATGCTCAAGCACATGAAGAAGTGTTACTGTATCAAAAGACCCTACCGTACTAAATGTATCACTTAACATATCAGCCTGAACAAATTGTACATTCTCTAATCTGTATTCCTCCGCTAGCCTTCTCGCTGTTGCAAAAGGATTGGTGCGAATGTCAATTCCTACAATCTTAGACAATGAGGGAAAGCGTTCTCTCATAAGTAAAGGCAAAAAACCAGAAGAACAACCTGCATCAAGAAAGCTCTCGCCTGTCTGTAGTTCATATACACGACGATATAGAGTAGCAAACGTGTCAATTGTTGAGCGAGATGCCAGCAGAGAGGTATTGTTTGTTAGACAATGAAACCGTCGAAATGTATTTGCTGTATAGGTGTACCACGCTTGCTGTGTTTCGTGAGGAAAGAGTGAACCAACTACTGCTCCGAACACGTCATTGAAGTCTTCTGTATCCGTTAGTATGCCGAGCGGTTTTAACTCTTGTAATATGTAGTCTCCTAAGAGAGCATCTATCTCTTGTGGTGCGAACCAATGTATGACAATCACAGAGGGAAATGTTGACCGTATCACGACGAAAAAGTGGGGTGTTTCGTGAATAGAATACCCTTCATCTTCAATGCTTTTCCTGAGAGTAGCCTTGTTTACCCGATAGCCATTTATTCCAACGACATTTCCTACAGGCAACGTTCGTTCTTGCAGGGAGACTCTTCTTACGTTGTCTTTAGAGGCTTCGGGCATGGCTTGCTCCTCGTAGCGTAAGCTATTTGACGTAATATCCTAGTAGTATATCATCTCACAACTCCACTATAGCGCTCTCACAAAAACTGTGTTAAGATTCCTGCATATCTAAATAGCTCGTAACACATGTATTTTTCGATGATTAGAGAAGGAGACTTTCACGTTGGCTACACACGAGAAGCGCTATGTGATTATTGGTAATGGGGTGGCAGGGACGACAGCCGCCGAAACGCTGCGCAAGAATGATACGAATTGTAGTATTCAACTTATCACCAACGAAGCCTACCCACTCTACAATCGCGTATCGTTGCCACGTTTCCTGCAAGGAGTGATTGTTGAGCAGAAGGTAATGATACGCGACTTCGCGTGGCACGAGCAGCGAAATATTGCGTTGTTGACAGAAACTCTTGTTGAGCACATCCATACAGATGAGCGAGTGGTTGTCACAAACAAAGGCCAGCACCTTCCATATGATGCCCTTCTGATTGCAAGTGGTGGCTGGGCGAATCCTCTTCGTGTACCAGGAGTCAAAGATGTCAGTCATATCTATAACTTTGTAACACTTGATGATACAAAAACAATTGTCGCAAAAATGCTAGAATCTCGTACCGCCATAGCTTATGGTGGAAGTTTTATTTCCTATGAACTCTGCGACGGTTTCGCCGTCCGTAAACTAGACACAACCTGGATTATGCGTGGTCCCTACTGGCTACGTAATGCGCTAGACCCCGAAGGTGGGGAAGTTGTCGATAACATCGCAAAGAAGTTTGGCGTTGAAGTCATTCATGGCGATGAGATCGAGGAAGTCATTCCAAAGAATGGCGTACCAACCTACGTAAAGACAAAAAAAGGGCGTGAAATACAAGCTGATATGATTGGTATTGGTCTTGGTATCACGCTCAATACACAAGTTCTGTCTGGCACGCCCGTAGAAATACGCAATGGCGTCATGGTCAACGAATACCTGGAAACGAACGTTCCAGGCATTTATGCCGCGGGCGACGTTGCGGAATTTTTCGATCCTACCATTGGCCTACACCATACTATGGGAACATGGGATAACGCGATGGCTCACGGACGTATCGCTGGTGTAAATATGGCAGGAGCGTATGAGGCTTATGTTGATGTACCAACCTATACGAGTCCTCTATTCGATGTGAACATAGCCGTTGTTGGAACTACCGAGTCAGGTGGAGCAGATATGACAACACTCTCTCACCGTGAACCAGGAGAGAAGGGCAACGAAAATTATCGCAAACTCTTCTTTCGTGACAATAAACTGGTTGGTGTACTTATGATCGGTAGCCCCAAAGGACGCAAGAAGCTGGTTGAGATTGTGAAAAAGCAGCACATCATAGAGACGAATGCAGAACGGGAAGCGTTGCTTGAACTTAAGTAAAGAACAATATGTACTACCATGGGTCATCTCGCTTGACCCATAGACATTTTTACGCTACTGTAGAGCGTAAAAGTTGCTCTAGTTAGACTTGACGCAGGAGAGGTTTCGTGGCAACAGCTTGTACATACTGTGGGCAGGACTTGCTTAGGGATGATGCACATTTTTGTAACACATGTGGTATGCTTGTGCCATCTCATCCTTTTAGTTCTCAGTCATTATTGGCTTCTAGCTCTGCCACGACACCAGTTCAGCAAGAGCAGGAAAAGCCAGTGACGCGAGAACAGATGGTAAATCAGCCTGCCGAGAAACCTGTGTTGCGAGAACAGATGGTCCAGCAACCTCGTTCACGTACCACGCGCCGTATCGCACCTGACAACCTTTTTGCGTCCCCTGTCGCATGGCCTGCTCCCATCACACATGTCTCCGTTAAAGAAACTTCGGCCCAAAAAGATGAAGAGCGCGTGGAACAGAAAGAATATCAGCGTACACACAATGTCTCACTACCACAACCTGCTGCACCCTCTGAGCGTGAACTACGTGTCAAAGTTTGGAAACAAGAGCACACCAATCCACCTACACCTCTGCCAGAAAGTGATATTGAGGTAGCAAAGAGCAACGTTGAAGATGCTCCAACATCACCGATAGTAGTACCAGAGCAAACGAAAATAGGCAATGCACCATTACAAATGGATATAGATAACTCTCAGAATGATGTAGAACACCTTGACACTGCTCCTATGCCAAATTATGCACAAGAGAAGCGGGTACCTATTGCTGCTTCTGCAACAGCAATGGCGTCGCGCCGTCAAAAGAGCCGCATTCCATTTATCATATTGTTAGCGTTTATGGGTGTACTTGTACTTGGAATTGGTGCATGGGTAGCACTTGCTCAACCATTTAACATTCCAGCAGTTACGCAGCCTCTGCAAGATTTCAAAGATACACGTCTAGGCGTTGCTCTGTCTTATCCAAATAGTTGGAGTGTACAGCGAGATCCAACGGGAGTACTTTTTTCTGACAGTAGCCATACCGCTCAGGTAAGGCTTGTCGTCGCCAATGACACGAATGATACTGCTGGATATGTACAGCAACAAGCGACAAAAAATGGTATGAGTGCTAAAAAACTCTTGGGAACACGTTCCTTTGCAGGCGCATCATGGCTGCAGATACAGGGAAATATGCAGCAAGGTGGGGCAAACTACACTACAACAATGCTTGCTACGGTGCATGGAAATCACATGTATATGCTTACACAAATGGCACCGCAAAACGTGTATACAGATGAAGACCGTGTCGTATTCTCTGCCATGCGCAACTCTTTCCAATTCCTCGTATAGGGACCGACGTATCACGTCCTCTTGGCATCTCAATCGCCAAGAGGACGTGATACGTCGGTCCCTGCACGTATCAAATCGTTTTATTCATGTGCGTGTTTCGATGAAAGCATCTCTCAGAAGCGATTATGATATAATGCGGGTGTCTTTGCAAGACCTGACTAAGCACGCACATAGTGGCGAGACAGAATATGTGAGGAGCTTTCCGGTAGCATTCCATGACAGACAGCAGGTAGCTAAGACCACACGGGAGACATCGAGAAAGGAGCGCGTGGTAACAATGTAACCGCGCAGACACAACGCATGGATGATATTCATTTCGAGCGACACTTTCGTACACCCCATTCCGAAGGGTACTATATCATGCAGGGTAGCAACCTGCAAAGCAACAATCGGCTCGGCACGGTAGACATTCACTTCACCACAACGGCGGTACATGGAACCCTTATTTTAGAGCGCGAGTTGGAAGAGGCCGATCTCACAAAACTTATCGAGCAGATCGACGAAGATTTAGTGCTCTCGGCAGATATGCCGCGTGATGATTTTCTTGTGAGCGTCTACGTTGGCAAGGATGTCGGTTTCTACAGCGACGAGTACTTCGCAGAAGAAGGCGACCCCAGCATTGACTTTGACGCGGATAATGAATAAATGAAATATATGGATTGTGTCTTGCCACATCATGACGCGGCAAGACACAATCCATATTCTCTAATCTTCTAAAAGACCGCGCCGCATAGCATATTTCACGAGTTCGGCACGGCTATGTAAATTAAGTTTATCCATAACATGTGTGCGATGTGTATCAACTGTTTTGGGACTGATAATCAAGCGTTCAGCAATCTGGTTATTCGTATAGCCTTCTGCGACAAGCTTCAGTATTTCGCGCTCGCGCTCAGTCAAGCTACTATAACTATCTTTCTCTTCGCCAGTACGCACGCGTTGCAGGTAATCACCGACCATGACCGACTGTGCGGTAGGCGAAAGATAAAATTGTCCATTCTGAATGACTCGTAAGGCAGAGATAAGGTCAGTGTCAGCGGCCTCTTTTAGCATATAGCCAGATGCACCTGCACGTAGTGCTTGAAACACATACTCGTCATGCTCATGCATAGTCAAGACCAATACCTTCGTCTCTGGTAACAGTTTCTTGATTTGCCGTGTTGCCTCGATACCATTCATATCAGGCATGGTAATATCCATGAGAATGACATCGGGTTGAAGCTTTTGAGCCTCTTGAATAGCTTGACGACCATCCTGGGCCTCACCAACAACCTCAAAATCAGGTTGCGCATTTAACATCATGCGCAAGCCCGCGCGTAAAATCGTGTGGTCGTCTGCAAGCAGAATACGGATTTTCATTCAAATTTTCCTCTATAGCCTCTTCGTGTGTCTTCTACAACCCAGTACATGCGTCTGTCGATCTACACGACAAGCTCTGTGGAAATCCTTTTTTCTTTATGGAACGGTGCTAAGTGAACTGGCATGTGTACCTTCACGACCGTCCCATGCCCACGTTCTGATTCAATAGTTGCCGTTCCATCAAGTAGGAGTGCGCGTTCTTGCATACCCACCAGTCCTAGTCCTCGGTCTTGATCGCCCATTTTTTGTATTTCTTCGACATCAAACCCTCGTCCATCATCCGTGATCGTTGCACTGACAGCATCAGCCTCTTCTTTCAACAAAATTGTTACCTTGTGTGCCTGAGCGTGCTTAGCAACATTTGTGAGCGACTCCTGCACAACGCGGTAGAGTGCAGTCTCCATCTCAGGTGAGAGTCGTTCGCGGTCCTTGAAGCCCGTTGCGTGAAACTCGACCTCTATGTTTGTTTTTTGTTGATATTCCTTAACGTACCAACGTAGCGCTGGCAATAAACCGAGGTCATCAAGAGCACTTGGGCGAAGATCGATGCTCAAATTGCGAATAGCTCGTAATGTCTGGTGTGCGAGTCGCCGCGTCTCGGTAATGCGGTCTCGTGCCTCCTGAGTTGTGATAGACTCCTCTAATACAGCAAGGCTAATCAACAATGAGGTAAGCACCTGGGAGGTCTCGTCATGGAGCTCACGGGCAATACGCTTGCGCTCTTGCTCCTGTGCCTTAATAATTTGGCTGGCGCGTACTCGGTTTGCCTCATCGATTGCTTCAAGCATCATATTAAAGGTACTTGCAAGCTGGTCCGCTTCAGGATCAACACGTGTAAGCGAAGCGCGTAATGTGTGTTCGCCGTTCTGCACACGTTTCATCACCTTTCCTAAGTCCATGAGGGGACGAAAGGCTATTTGCAGAACCACGAAGTTCAGAATCACACTGACAAGCCAGCCAATCGTGACAAACACAATCAGCGAAATTGGTGCGTACGTTGCGCTATTAAGCTGTGAGGCAAGCCATGTACCACCGCTTGCACCAACAAAGATAATAATGCTGTTCGCAAGTAGGACTTTGTAAAAAACAGGAATGCCGAGGAATGGGCGGAGCAGTTTGTTATTCTGAACCACCTCTTCATATTTTATGCTGGAATTGTTCATTATGATATTCTCTTTGCAGTAGGGATGCTCTTTTTGTACTGTTGTAATTGTAGCGGCTTTTTGTTTATACTGTCAAACAATCTTATTACACTCTATATAACAAAATAATCAGGTCAGGAATGCCCAAAAATCAGGTATATACCTGATGGTCAGTCACCCTCATCGTCAATGAGAAGTCGTATCGTTCCGATCATCACCTGCTGCTGTTGTTGTTGTATCATCATACCTCTCTTCTTTCCATGCTTCAATCTCGTAGGAAAGTATGCTCATGTGAGGAGGAGAGGAACACCTTCTGTCTCGCCGTTCCTCTCCTTTATCGGAGTACTACATCGTCGATATGCTACGTGAACAATATGCCCTGTATCGGTTGCTGCTGGACGGTTTCGTGCGCTTCACGTCGCACAATTCGTGCGATGTCTACCCATTGCCCTCTATACAAGCGTTGTACCGCTGTACATCCTTCTCGTGTGCATCGCCTAAATGCATCGGAGGTCGTCCATTGCCAATCGTGGCCTACGTCACGACAGAGTGTATTCATGATTTCCCCTTGTGCAAAACCTTTATCATGACCACAAGCACAACAAGAACAATAAGATACTCAATCCGCAGATGCAGCGTGATGAGGTTGTTCACAACCGTCAAATCCATTGCTCTATCTCTTTCCTAGAAACATTGCAAGTAGAATGAGCTCAACGGCAACACACAATACCCACAAGGTTTGTAGATGGATGGTCAGGAGTTGTCCTGATGCTGAGAGCGCAAAATCCATAGTCTTACCTCTTTGTTCGCAGGAGTGTAACCATCACAATGAAAATCGCAATGGACGAGACAAGCCAGACGAGAGGGATGTGGACCGTGATAACGTTTCCTGCCAGCATCGGCGTCTGAATCCCGCTTACAAAAAAGGCAATGCAAAGCAGCAAGAGGACGTACAAGGCGAGTCGAGATGAACCGCTAATGCGATGGGAAACGGGCGCATCGAGTTCATCGGTTGTGTGCGTCGGTTGCTCCTGTGGATGCTGGTCAACGCTTCTATACCGTAGTGCGCTACGTGGCGTTGTGCCGACATCATCATCATACTCTTGCTCTACGTCGGTTGTTTGCTGGTATACGGTTCTCGATGCGCGTCGTGGTATCTCTGTTCCGAACTTGTATATGCCTATGTCTCCCTTGAGTGCTAGCCCTTCGTACGGTACAATGTGAAGTGAGAACGCAAGTCCAACTTTTGTCGTTAGGGTGCTGTTTTCTTGTTGCGGCCTCGTGTCAGCAATACACGAGGCCGTGTCTTCATAGTCAATCAAAACGTTTCTCCTGTCCCTGTCTTGGAATGATGACACCGTGTCTTAATGCAGACTTCATATCATCACGTACCTGTGCCACATGTTTCACGACCTCTCGAAGGCTACAGCCTTCTTGGGTTCTGCGTCGTGCTTCTTCAACCATAGCAGCAAGGAGTGCTTGCCTTCTGGTTGGTTTCATTGTGCCCTCTCTTTCATTCCGCCCTCCTGTGTCCACTTCTTACGTCATAGTCCTCAATAACGTACGTTCCTGCTGTCTTGTTCCAGACGAGCATCATGCCCTTGTTCCAGCATTCTTGGACTGCCTGTTCGTAGGCATCCCCAGCGTCCTGTAACGCTTGGCAGGTGTTGGGTGTGCCACAAATGCGGCATGCACGTTAGTGTACTGTGCTTCAAGAGTATTGAGACGCGCTACGATGGACTGCGTGTCTTCTGTAGGTTCTGCCATAGTCCTCTCTTTCTGTTACTCAAAGAATATCCCTATGTATTCTTTACAGGATATTCTTATTAATGTACCCAATAAATAATACCCAAAATTAAATAGCTTGTCAAGGGTAGTAGAGTAGCGTATACTAGGGACAATTCTAGGCAAGGGGATCGACATGATAGTACAAAAAGTAAAGCAGTTTGCTGATAAAAAGAGCATCAATCAGTCGCAGCTATCACGCTTGTCGGGTGTCGGGTATAGCACAATACGACGTATGTTTGATGATGAAGGCTATACACCAAGTTTTGACGTGCTGCAAAAGATAGCCGACGCGCTAGAGGTGTCACCGCTTGATCTGGTTGAAGATGTACCGGATAATTTTCCTGAGAAGTCATAAAAGTGCTAAAGAATATGAGAGTATATTTGGCAATGCTTCCTCCCCATAGCTCAAGCTAGGGAATTCCGCATTCTTTTCAGTTAAAGGGGGGGTATGAAGGTAATCTTCATAGTATGGCATTGCTCTTCCAGGCACGATGTACTACCAAATTGCGTAACCCTTCTCGTTTGTTGCCTTGATACATTATAATCAGAAGAAAGAGTATTATAAATCCCAACGTGATGTACTGCCAAATTGCGTAACTCTTCTCGTTTGCCATCTTTATACATTATAATGAGAAGAAAGAGTGCAAACGTTCCAACCTTTTGGTAAGAGGGGTACTCAGTAGAGGAATTCTATGCTATAATCTGCCACACAGTGTTAAGAATATTTGCAGTCAAATTATCTTTCCAAACACGGTCAAGTATGAATCCTTTGAGGAGGCACAGTGAGCTCTACGAATAAAAGCTTACTCGACGTGGTGACGCAGAAGGTTGTCGAGAGTTCCGTCTGGCGTTCGATCTTTCGACACGGCTACCCCGACACTCCACTGAACCAATCTCTGGTTATGATGGGGAATGTTTTTCTGCATCTTCACCCAGTCAAAATCAGCCGTCAGGCCATGAAGATTACCTACACCTGGTGCATGGGTGGTATTTCCTTCTTCCTGTTCTTGCTGCTGACTATCACCGGCGTATTCTTAATGTTTTATTATGTTCCTGACACACGAGCCGCTTATCAGAACATCAATCAACTCAATAGCGCAGTCTCGTTCGGACATCTAGTACGTAACATGCATCGCTGGGCCGCCCACTTGATGGTTGTCTCGGTCACGCTACATATGATTCGCGTCTTTTATCATGGCGCGTACAAGCCACCGAGGGAGTTCAACTGGGTCATTGGTGTACTTCTTTTCTTTGTCACCCTATTCCTAAGTTTCACAGGCTATCTGTTGCCTTGGGACCAGATTGCGATCTGGGCTATCACCGTTGGTACAAACCTGGCACCATACACACCGCTTCTAGGCGATCCTGTGTACAAGGTTCTGGTTGGTGGCGGTGCCGTTGGACAGGCAACTCTGATCCGCTTCTATGTCGGTCACGTCATCTTGCTCCCGTTGGCAGGTGCGTTACTCATGGCGGTTCACTTCTGGCGTATTCGTAAGGATGGCGGCGAGGCTGGTCCTCCACCTCCCTCACGTCGTGAATTGGAAGCCAGGGCAGAGCGTACAGAACGCCCTGTGGCTGGTACCACTGCTCGTTAGACTACCTGTCTGTTCTATGCTTTGAGAGGATATACACATGTCAATTGAACAGAAAGAACCGAGAGTTCAGACGCAGGCTGCCGCAACACAGCGACGATACCGCACACTGGCGGTGGTGAAGCAGGAGGCAATTACGCGCGTTGAGAAGCCACTCGAAGACTCGGTCTTTGTGTGGCCCCATCTTCTGGTTCGTGAATTCTTCGCCGCCACAATCGTAACTGTTATGGTTACGATGCTCTCAATTAGAATTGATGCACCTTTGCGTGAGCCTGCAAATCCAAATATTACGCCGAATCCGGCAAAAGCGCCCTGGTACTTCCTGGGACTACAGGAACTCTTGCACTACTTCCCACCAACAACTGGTGGTGTACTTGCTCCTAGCTTAACCTTGCTTGCTTTGGCTGTACTCCCTTATGTAGACCGCAATCCTAGTCGCGCATATGCTGATCGCAAGCTTGCTATCGTCACCTTTACCATGTTCCTGGTATTCTGGGCTGTAATTACCCTTGCTGGAAGTTTCTTTAGAGGTCCAGGTTGGATTTGGGTATGGCCCTGGCAGGGTTTATACTTCGACCTGTAGCCAAGCAGGGAAACCAAGAAAAAGAGGACATTTATGAGTCTTGATACACCACCAATTACACCGCAACAATATGAAGTTCTTCATGGTGGTGGTGCGGAAGCGGCGGAGATCGCTCAACAGCGTTTATCGCGCCGCCGCTTCTTGCGCAGGTCTATGCTTGCAGTATGGGGCCTGTCCGCAACCTCCGCTGTTGCAGGTGCATTATATATGCTCTATCCAAACCTTGCAGGACAATTTGGTGCTCCTATCATAGTTGGTAAAAAAACCGATTTCCCTGCCGCAAAAACGCTTGACGAGTTTGCGAAAGGATCAAAAGGTGTGTTTTATAACCAGGCTGCAAAAACATACCTTATTCACATGGACGCACGCTTTCCGTTTCGTCCAATTCAGGGTCTTGCAAGCCAACTAGAGTCTGAGACTGTTGTCAAGGACAAGGATGGTTCGTACTGGATTGCACTGTACCAAAAGTGTGTTCACTTAGGCTGTACCGTACCGTTCCGCGATGATTGTTCGAGCTTCAAATGCCCGTGTCATGGTTCGCACTATAACGTTACTGGTGAATGGCTTGATGGTCCAGCACCTATCAGCCTGAACCGTTTCCAGCTTGTTTTCAACGGCGAAGACGTTGTTGTGGATACAGGGGTAATCAATACGAAAGTGCCGCATCCTGATAACACGACACAGTTGATCGCCGCACCAACAAAACTCTGTAGCGCAAGCTAATACTCTGTTCCTCCATAGATGATCAGAGGAATTACGCACCTTTTGACAACATATACACGTTACGCTGTCTCTAAAAATGGAAAGACCATTTTCAGAGACAGTATGCTGTTAAAGATATGCAGGCTAGACGCTATTCAAGTAAATAGATCATGCCGACACTTCCCTCTAAAAGGATATAGGCATGCATTGTGAGGTTGTAAGTTATGGTAAACTTCGGATATGTTGCCGTAGGCATCATTGTTGCACTAGTGGCAACGGGTGGCTTGCTGTACATGTTCTACGCTCGCTCAAATGCAATCGAGAAGGCGGGGTCGGGTGCTCTTATTATGTTAGCAGTCGTCTCTCTCATGATTCCTATCTTCTGGATTGTGGAAGGAAACAACCAGGCAAGCGCAAAGGACCAGCAACACTCTCTCGCGGTACAACGCGGCATGGGTCTCTATGCCCAGTATTGTATCGAAGGCTGCTATGTCATTAAAGATAATAAAATTTTAAATCCTAAATACAATGGCTATACCGTTGCTCAGTTGAATGCTATGACTGACGACGACCTCCACCGCGTTGTTGATGGTGGTGTGTACAATCCTGCGGCACCTCAGCCAATAAACAAGAACGCTATCGTGTATGGGCAGGATTTTAACGGTCCTCTATCAGCAAATGATGTCGAGTATCTCTTCCAGTTCCTTCGTTCTGCTGACCCAGAATACCTGGTCAAGAATAGTTTCGCTAGTAGTAACGTAGCAGCTAATTCAATGAATGGCTTTAATAAGCTACCAGACTTTCTGCAGAATGGCGCTAATGGCGTTGTTGGTAATCCCGCTGCCTATGCCACAGCAGTTGCATTAGGCAATGCTGGACAATTTGGTGTCCCTAAAGACATGACGGCTATGAAGGCTGTCACGATTAACATTACAAATACTGCTCCTGGTCAAGTATGTAGCACGTCCTGCTATGACCCGATTCACATCAAGGTGAAGGTTGGTACGACGATTACCTGGGTAAACAAAAGCTCTGTAGGTCATACTATCACAGCAGTGTATGGTAATGGCTCAAACACCAACAAGCAAGCACCACAGATTTTCGACTCATCGAAGGGTGGTCCTTCACTGGTTGGCTCAAATCAGTCATTTACATATACTGTGACAAAGGCAGCATACGCCTTCAATGCAAATCATACGGTTGTGTACTTCTGTAAGATACACCCGGGAATGCTTGCAGAACTGACAATAGTTTCGTAAATTGAAATGTCGCAGTTTGTAGAAACTGCGACACTGTTTCTATTCTGATCGCTTGTCATGGTATGGCCGCATATCATGTTGAAAGGGTTCGCGATCTATGCAACAAACACAACGTCGAGAAATATCAGAGCAGATGTCATGGGCGCGTGCAATGATCTTTGCCGTTGGCTTCTTTTTCATCGCTGCTCTACTTTTGGGTCAAGTACCCAGTTATATCTATTTGCAAATGACGGCGGCTTCGCTTGTGGGTGCGGAGCAAGGATCGCTCGCAATGGGCCTCACCTGTCTAGCTGGTTTTGCTGTTATTCAGGTTATCGTTCTGCTCTTTGATCCTAAACCGGTTGTCCCACCTATCATCTTTACTGGACTCGGCTCAATCCTATCCCTTGGTGGATTGGCAATTATGCTACTTGCCGTCACTACAGGATGTAGCAAGCGTGAAGCCGAAAATGGTATTGTTGTGTGTAATCAGTACTTCCCTAGAACCGACACACACCTCTTCTCTGTGCTCGGGGGTAATTTCCTCTGGTTTCAACCACGAGCGTTTGATCTTGTAATGATTGGTGCCATTGTGTTTGGTGTGGGTGTTGCTATGGTGTTCTATAGCATCCTGGCACTTGGTGAGCAGCGCAATCCAGACCGTCGTGATCTTGGCACAACGCCTATGATTCGCTGGATGATTATTATCGCTGCAACTTTACTGGTTGCATTCACGATTTTCTACACGTACTACAGTGACTCTGGTGTTGGTGCGACGCTCATCCCAGGCCATCCATTCAGAGGCACAAAACTTGTTGACCTTATTCTTAGTTCTGTACTGGGTACAGCAATCTTTCTAGTTCTGGGAGCATTTGCGCTTCGTCTACACTATCTGATGCGTCCCGTGCGTAAACGTACAATGGCAGGTCTCTACGGCTTTGGTGCGCTTGGTCTTGCTCAACTAGGGGCAATTCTAGTGCTCTTTGCCTTACTCGCTTACCCACTCATTGCCTGGATACATTCCTGGAGCTTTATCGGTCTTGGTGATTTCTTGACAATCTGTGCGCGAAAAACTGCTATTCCAGCAAGTTGCGCGTTCTCGCCACAAGCGGGCTACCTCATCGATGCAATTGTCTCGGTAAACTTCTTTGCTTTACTGGTGACCACAATCTGGGCTTGGAAATCACATCGTAATATTGTTGTCATTGGTGGTGTCTCTACTGTAGCTGTGCTTGCATTAACCACACTGCTTATTCACATGCATCCAGAGGAATTGCTGATTGCTCTGTTGCTTTGTGGTGGTGCGTTGGTACTTGCCGCTGTTTGGACAAGCGTTGCACGACGTGAGTTCGCGGTTGTCGGTGAAAACAACCTGGGCTGCACTGGTATGTGGTTGATCGTCGGCACCTGTCTCTTCATCTACCTGGGAGCATTTGCCTTCTTCTCGCTTCCAGGATTCCGTGAGACAGAGCCAAACATTCCATTTATTCCTGGCTTGAACGTTCCTGCTCCAGCGGCGGCTGGACAACCCCCAACGCTAGGACAGGCTGATGCTGTCGCTTTACTCGTACTCATGGGTATTCTTGCAGGTATACAGTTTATATACCTTATTCGTAACCGTTACAGAGTCTAGTAGTGTACTTCTCATTAACGGGACGAATAGCTTTCTCTACTGATATGTACTCGGTAGAGAAGGCTATTGGTCCCGTTTTTTATTTTCTTAAATCTCTCTATTCGTGCTATAATTAAATACAAGTTAAGAGAGAAGGATGATGTATGCAGAGCGAACAGCCTCTCAAGGTTTTCATGCTTGCTGCTGAAATCGTGCCATTTGTTAAAGTCGGTGGACTGGCGGATGTGGTAGGTGCGCTACCTAAAGCTCTTCAATCCCTCGGTCACGACGTTCGTTTGGTCATGCCTCGTTATAAACAGGTTGACCTGGAACGATTTCAGTTGACAACAGTAATCGATAACCTTTCCGTTTCGATGGGAAGTTATCAGGTACAAGTTACCGTATGTCAGGGAACAATTGGTGACAATATTCCCGTCTATATGATTGATGCGCCACGGTTCTTTGAACGCGAAAACATCTACGGCTATACTGACGACGGTGAACGCTTCATTCTGTTTTGCCGAGCAGCACTAGAAGTTGCACGCTCGCTCGACTGGTCGCCAGACATCGTTCATTGTAACGATTGGCACACTGGTATTGTGCCAAACTGGATGCACACCGTCTACAAAAAGGATCCATTTTTTGCTCATACTGCTACTGTCTATACCATCCACAATCTTGCCTATCAAGGAATTTTCGGTTATCGTATTCTCGAAGTTGCAGGTGTTGCCGCAAACGGGTTTGTCTATCCTCAAATCGCTGAACTAGCGAATGTTGTCGATATCATGGGACGCGGCATTCTCTTTGCTGACGCCATCACAACAGTAAGCGAACGTTATGCGCAAGAGATTTTGACGCCAACCTTTGGCGAACGTCTTGACCACATGTTACGTGCGCGACGTAATAGACTCTTCGGTATCCTGAATGGCGTTGATTATCAAGATATTGATCCTGCCCATGATCGTCGCATTCATACTCCCTTTGATATCACTTCGTTGGATGCGCGTGCAGAAAACAAAGCCGCACTTCAAGAGCAAGCTCACCTGCCTGTACGCGCTGATGTGCCATTACTTGCAATGGTCTCGCGCCTTTCTGACCAAAAAGGCTTTGACTTAATCGCACAAATTATTCAGCCGCTACTCGTCCAAGGCGTACAATTCGTTGTGCTAGGTATTGGCGATCAACACTATCATGAAATGTTCCAAAGCCTTGCCGCTCGTTATCCTGAGCAGGTGGCAATATTCCTTACTTTTAACACAGAGCTTGCACAACGTATTTATGCTGGAAGTGATATGTTTCTCATGCCATCGCGCTTTGAGCCATGCGGCATCAGCCAGATGATCGCCATGCGTTATGGAAGTATACCTATCGTGCGTAGTGTTGGTGGCCTTGCCGATACAGTACAGGAATACAATCCTCATACTGGCGAAGGAAATGGCTTTACGTTCACAAACTACGATCCTTGGGAATTGTTCGCAGCTATTGTACGTGCTCTGGAAGTCTATCGTTTCAGCGATATCTGGCATACTCTTCAGCAGCGTGGAATGAGGGCAGACCATTCCTGGCACGCCTCCGCTATCCGTTATGTTGAAGTTTACCGCAACGCATTGCAGTTTCATGAGAGTGGAAAATAGCATGGGGGTGGGTACTGTCGAGTCCGTAACCTCGTAATTGGGGAGAGAGATTGCGTTCGACAGTACCCTGGTGGGGAAAGTAGAGAGCGTTACCTCTCATAAGAAAAGAACTGTAGAGAGAAGGCTTTTTGCATATGCCATACATTGCATATCTCGATTGTCGCTCAGGCATTCATGAAGAGATGCTCCTCGGTGCCTTGTTTGATGTCGGCCTCTCACTTGACACGCTAAAACAGACATTAACCTTGTTTCCCTTTCAAAACTACGATATCTTCCTTGAACATGTTGCCGACAAAGGAGTACGGAGTACTCGTGCCACAATCGCCATCACCTCAGAGGAACAGAAGACATATACGTTGTCAGAACTTGAAACGCTGCTTGCCTCGATACAAATTCCTGTGTATATTCGTAACTCCACGCTAGCAACACTGCGGCTCATAGCCGATGCAGAGGCAATAGTACGCGGTGAAGATACTCAAGCGTTTGTAGTATCTATATCCGTGTACATCAGCATCGCCAGCATTATCATTGGCCTAAAAGAGTTGGGCATTACTCAACTTTATGCTTCTGCACTACCACTTACAAGTGGGCCTCTATCAGTATCTTATAGCCATATTGCTATGCCAACGCCTATTACTGTAGAAATACTTCGTCGCGTCGGCGCGACCTGGAAACCTAGTCCTTCTCATAGGGAGCTGGTAACGCTCACGGCGGCAGCTCTTCTCGCGGCACTTGTAGCACGTTTTGATACACCAACAATGACTATCGAGCGAGTTGGCTACGGATTGAGTACACGCTCTTTTTCATCATCTGAGTCTGATGGTCTGTATCTCTATCTTGGAACTCTGCAAGAGATAGAGGGGCAACAGCATAGTGGGGATGCCGATACAGATTGGGTGACAGTGCTATCAACGAACGTCGACAATATGAGCGGTGAATTGTTAGGTGCTCTAATGGAGCGTCTCTTTGCAGCGGGGGCACTAGATGTAACTTACACGCCTATGCAAATGAAGAAAAACCGTCCTGCAACCATGCTCATGGTCGTCTGTCCACTTGAGAAAGGCAACGAGCTTGCATATCTCCTGTTGCGTGAGACAACGACGCTAGGCGTGCGTATCCAACAAGTGCAACGTCTCAAAGCTCAACGTACATCACAACAAATTGACACTCCACTTGGTCCTATGCTCATCAAAGTGAAACGCCTGGGCTCACAAATCATCAGTGCTTCGCCCGAATATGAAGAGTGTCAGCGCATAGCCAAAGAGCGCAATATGCCACTTGCAGATGTCTATGCAGTCGTCCAACAAAGGATAGCGAAGGCTATTACAGAGAATTTATCGTATGATTAGTTTGTTATCTTACGGTAGCGGATACATGCTTTGCATAGAGTAGACGACAATGATTATAATGTTTATTATAGGAAAATAAAAGATATTGGTCTCTTCCAAAAAGCAACATTCCTCGCTTCTTTGGAATAGAGAGAAGGTTAAATGGAATTTATAGATTGGCGTAAAGGGCGACAAAAGCCTCAGGACGACTCAGCACAAAAAAAATCCGATATCAATGCGCGTAAGAAAGCATACGCACATTATGTTGAAGAACAAATACATGATGCTATGGAGCGTGGCCTTTTTGACAACCTTCCAGGCTATGGCAAACCGTTAAATCTTGACGATAATCCGTATGCTGGCGATAAAGCGATGGGCTACCATCTCCTCAAAAACAATGGCTATGCACCAACAGAGGTCGAACTGATAAAAGACATTCGGACCGAGCGCGAGCGTGCTGAAGCTAAAATTGCAAAGATTATCTGGAGAAGCAAAACACTCAGAACTCGGCGTGTTCCACCGTTTCCCAGTGAGAAACGTGCGTTCAATATCTCTGTAGAAAAAGCTGCGGCAGAGTATGAACAGACGTTACATAACATCAATAAAAAAATATTGACGTTAAATATTCAAACACCATCCGTGCTACATCAAATCCCGCTCAATGTAGAACAGCTAGTCACGCAATTCCGCGATGCATGTCCTCTCTTTGAGAATACATCGTCTCGCGCGTGGTATAATAAACGTTCATTGAATTTCTAGCGTATCCTCGACAATCATTATGTATTCTGTTATAATCTGTGCATGAAGTTAAGTGAGTATGCAAAACAACAAGGTGTGCGTTACGAAACCGCATGGCG
>JAABUQ010004008.1_pt1 | contig 25866 bp, 24 predicted proteins | sample 5560001 | NCBI WGS metagenome assembly JAABUQ01 (sample SAMN10711888, study PRJNA513371) | rock metagenome | isolation source: Antarctica rocks | place: Antarctica: Victoria Land, Finger Mt nord | collected 2015-12-18
GGGTGCATGATCCCACTGGCGGCCTGGGCCCGCGACACCCTGGAGGGCCTGGCCCTCGACGCCTCGGTCTTCGACCCGGAGGGGCGCGAATGCGTGTCGGCCTCGCGGTGGGGCCGTCTTGATGATCCCGAAGGCCTCGGCCGCGAGGTGGCGCGGGCTTTGAGGGACCTCGGGGCGGAGCGGCTCTTGAGGCGCCCGGGAACGGTGGGGACGCTGGAATGACGCCAGGATGCGGCCGGACCGTCCGATAAGAGCCGTTGGGAGGTTCGGCGACGGTGCCGGCCCCCTCGCCCCGGTGCCCGACCCTGCCGGAGCCGCCCCGCTTGCTGCCCGACGAACCCGAAACCCACCCGCGGCCGACGCCTTCCCGACAATCCCCCCACACCTCGACCTTCTCGAAGCTCTGGGCATGGGTCTTGATCGTGATGGTGCCGGCGACCTGCCTGGCCCTGGCCACCGTCTCGGCCTGGTGGATCGCGCCCTATCTGGGGCTGCTGGCGTGGGTCCTGTTCGCCCCGGGCCGCAAGGGGTCGCGGGAGGTCTCCCCCTCCGAATCCGCCCCCCATTCCCAAGCCTCGACGGCCGAAACCTCGACCCTTCCCGCGCCGGCAACGGCGGGGGAGGCCGCGGGCGACCTGTCCTCGACGGTGAAGGAAGGGGCGGACGCGACCAAGGCCAGGCGCGGTCGCGGCAGGTCGAAGGTCCGGGCGAAGCTGATCCCCTCCTCCGAGCCCCCCAGCGTGAGCTGGATTCAGGTCGGTCCCGGCAAGTTCGTCCGGGTGGAGGGTGGGAGCCCGCCCCCCGAGAGTGAGAGTGAGAGTCCGCCCGAGGACCCCGAGGTCGAAGGGCCGCGCGACGCCGCGTCGACCCCGTCGAACGGCCCGGGCGCTGATTTCCCCGCCGTGGAGATCGAGGCGCCCGGGACCCAGGACGTAACGGCCGTCGGGGGAGGGGCGGCGGGCACGCCGGAAGTCGCCGAAGGAGGCTGGGAGGAACCCTCCCCGTCCCTCCCCGAGGCGCAAGCGGCCCCCCCAGCGTCGGACGGCGAACAGCCGGCGCTGGGGTGGGGCGAGGAGGGCCGAATCGACCGAAGGGAGCCGGAGCCCACGGCCGCGAGTGAACCGGAGCCGCCCGCGCAGGACGAGGCATCGGCGGACCCTTGGAGGGAGGCCACTCCTCCCAAAGCCGCCGAGACGCCCCCGGCCAACGGCGTGGCTCCCGTGGACGAGCCGTCGCGGGCCGAGGCTCCCGAGGTCGAGCAAGCCGCGGTCGAGGACCTGGAACCGCACCATGACGAGCACCCCGAAGCCGCCGGGGCGGCCGTCGCCGAGGAGCCCTCCTCCCAGGAGGCGGACCTCGGCGTCGACCCGCCCGAGGGCGACGCGGCCACGGGCGGAATCGGACCCGAGTGGGACCCCGTGGAGGACGGTCAAACGCCGGCCCTCCCGGGGTTCCCTCGGGTGTTCGAGTACGCCGACGTGGCCGCCGTCGCGGGCACGACCGACGCGCCGGGAGATCACCCGATCCCCCGCGTGGTCAGGTCGACGCCCCGCGACTCCGGGTGGAGGACGGGACGACCCTTCCGGGCGCAGGCCGCCCGGTCGCGCCGTCCCCGACGCCCGCCCGGAGGCCCCCGTTCCCGATCGGGACGGGGCGCGGGGCGGACCCATCCGGCCCCGCGATTCTTCCAGCCCCGCGCCCCACCTGTGGCGGGGTTGGTGGGGGCCATTGGCTGACGGACCGGAGGAAGTTAATCGCCAAAGAAGATGCGAAAGTTGTTCGCTGGTTCCGCCCCTTCAATGAATTCCAATTGGCCGTTCGCAAAACGGGGCCGTGTCCTCACTCCGTAGCACGCTCGGTCGGCTGATCCATTCTGAGATCGACCAGATGTGATCGGCCAGCCCGGCGGCCATCGCAGGCGTCCGCCTCAGCCATCGCCCCTCGCCGAGCGGCTCGCGGAGCGTCCTCACCGGCCAGCAGAAGTTGGGGCTGTACATCGTGAAGTACGTCGCCGCCTCGTGAGGCCGCCAATCCTTCGAGAACCGGTAGGTCTTCCGGGACTTCCTGGCGTTGTGATGGCGATCCGTCGCGTTCCGCCGCTCGATGAACGACGTGTTGATCGACCGGCTGACCCGCGATCCGGCCAACGCCGCCGCGACCGCCGCCATCGTCCCGAAGAGGACACGAGTCAGGATCTCGACCACCCGGCCCTTCTTCCGCACGTTCTTCACCGTGGCATGGACCAACTCCCGGCGCGCCTTCCTCGGTCGGCCCGGCCTGCCCGTCCGGGGCGGTGTGACCTCCTCGCCGAAGGCGTGCGGGATCGCCGCCTCGTAGGCCGGGTAGGCGTCGCTGGTCAGGAGCCTCATGACCCGGCCCCCGGTCCGACGCCGGGCCTCGGCCACCAGCGCCTCGGTCCCCTCGACGTCGCGGGCCCCGGGCACGACGGCCTGGACCAGCCGGTGCTCGGGTTCGTGGGCGACGTGGTCCCAGTCGTCCCCCCTGTGATCGTCGGCCGGATCGGAGCGGTCGCGGTGGGCCTCCTTCTTGGCGACGAAGCTCCACTTCTCAACGAGCTGGAGTTCGGTCGTCCGGGGGGGAAAGGGCGGCCAACTCGTTGTGGGCCGCCTTGGCGTGGTCGCCGGCCTTGCGGGTGTAGCGCGTCACGGTGTCGCGGTGGACCCCGACGAGTCGCTCGGTCTGGCGGACGCCGCGGCCCTCGGCGAGGTGTCCCAGGACGGCCGTGGCCTTCTCCTTGGTCAGGTGCGGGCGGAACAGGGGCGTGCCCTTGCGCTCGGAGAACCGGAGGCCGCGGGAGCGGCAGCGGAGGAAGCGGATCGAGTCGTCCTTGCCGTAGCGGCGGCGGACGGAGAGGTTTTCCCCGCCCCGGGCGCCATGATCGGGGCATTCGGAATTCGGTCTCTTACCGCGTCAACAGGCCCGCCGGCCTGGTCACGACGAGGTGATCGAGCTCGCGGCCGTCGGGGGCGACCTGGCGGATCGTCAGGGTCGGCCCGTCGACGTCGGCGACGGTCAGGGAGTTCACGCTGGCGATGTAGACCTGGGTGAACTCCTTCCAGCTCGCGGGGTCGGCCTGGCGCTGGGTGTCGTAGAGGCGGGCGCCGCCGGCGCCGGTGACGAGGTGGATGACGCCGTCGGGGACCGTCTGGGTGCGGCCGTCGAAGGTCCGATCCAGGGTCCATGACCCTTCCACGCGGCCCTTGGGGTCGACGAGCTTGCCCTGGGCATTCTCGCGGGGGACGAACCGCATCGGAGAATTGCGCTGGTAGTTGTGGACGTGGCCGGTGAAGACGATATCAGCGCCGCCGTCCTCCAGGGTCTTCCAGATCAGCCGCATCCGCTGTTCGTCGGCGTGGGCCTTCGACGAGTGGAAGGGGGGGTGGTGGAACATCACGAACCGCCAGGTCGCCCCTTTCGCCGAGGCGAGGTCGCGCGCCAGCCAGTCGTGCAGGTCGGGCTTCGTCCAGTCGGCGTACGTGTTGGAGTCGAGGACGGTCCAGTGGGCGTCGCCGTAGTCGAACGAGAAGTTCGCCATCCGCGGGTAGGAGGGGCCGGCACCTTCCAGGAACGCCCGGCGGGTCGCCGGCGCCGACCCCTGGAGCGTCGGCGAGCCGGCCGCGCCGACGGTCTCCAGGGGGCCGTTCAGGGGCTGGTCCCAGTAAAGGAAGTAGGCGAGGGCGTCGGGGACTTTCTCCAGGTCGCGCGTCGCCGTGTCATGGTTCCCGGGCGCCCCGATGAAGGGGAACGAGCGCAGCAGCGGGGCGCCCTCGGCGGCGGACAGCTTGTCGGAGTTATAAACGGGAAAATACTTCTGGCGATACTCGTTGATCCTCCCTCGCGAGTACACGATGTCGCCGGGGATTGCCACGAAGTCCGGGGCGAGGAGGTAGGCCCGGTGCGCGATGGCCCGCTGCGGGGCGGTCCCGGCGGCGCAGTCGCCGAAGACGACAAAGCGTTGCCGCTGGCCCGCCCCCTTGCGGGCCCGGCCCTTCGCGGAGAAGACCTCCACCCCGGCCTTGGTCAGCCGGTAAGCGAACTCGCCGCCCGGCACGAGGCCCCCGAGCACCGCGCGATACACCCGGTGCGGCGCTGCCCCCGGCACCGCGACCCGGCGCGAGGTCGGCGAGGCCGTCGCCACCCAGGGGCCCGCGGCCGTCGCGCGGACCTCGACGGTCCAGTCGTCATCGCGGTCGTCGGCGTGCCACAGCAGGTCGAACCGCTCGGGCGTCGTCGAGGTCGGATTGTCGCCAAGTTGCAGGTAAGGCATGACCAGGAAAGCGCCTCCCGTCGACACCAGGTCGGGCGGGAGTACCGGCGCCTCCTCGACGGCCGTCGAGGAGGGCGGAACCTTCGGGGGAGTCTGCCCGGAGCAAGCCCCGATTGGCAGGACGACCAGCAGGACGATGGCAAGGCCGCAGGGCCGAGGACCGCTCAAGGATCGCTCCTGGCGGCGGGGCCGCCCTTCCGTTGGGACATCGCCCTGGCCCACTGTACGTTCTCACAGTCTAACCCCAGTGAAGCCGCTGATCCAACCATTCGCCCGCAAATCATCCCCGTAAGGACCCTTGCCCAGCCTCCGCATTGAGGGTCGTGGCCGCGACGATCTCACGCACCGTGCGCTCCAGGAGCGGTCGGCCACCGAAGCGCATGCCGAGAGCCTCCAGCTTGCCGACGGCGATCTGGTGCTTGGGCGCGGAAGGGGCGCCAGAGATCACCGAGCGGCTGCCGGTCACCGCTCGTGCATAATCGGCGACTTCGTATTCGGAGAGATAACGGTCGTAGCAGTTGAACGCCTGGCCCTTGATCCGGGCGACGTCGGCCTCCAGCAGCAGAGTGGCGGCGCGGGCGACGTCGAGGGCGTGGACTTCCTTGCCGCCCTTGCGGCACTCCACGTCCTCGCCGCGCGCGACGGCGGCGATCAGGCCGAACCACTTGCTGGCCTCCGCCGGGCGAGCCAGGCCGTAGATGCCCGTGGGGCGCAGGGCGCAGATCGGATAATCCAGGCCGAACCCGAAGCTGTGGACGAACGCCTCGATGGCCGCCTTGTGCGCGCCGTAGTGGCTGGCGGACCAGGTCGGGTGGGCCTCGTCCAGGGGGCGGTCGCCCAGGATCACGTCATGGACGGCGCAGGTGGAAATGGCCACGAACCGGCCGACGCCCGCGGCCCGCGACGCCTCGATCAGGCGGATCGTCCCGACGACGTTGGTCTGGACGAAATCGGCGAGGTCCCCTTCCTCGCCGCGGAACCCCGCGCCGGGGCGGTCCAGCGCGGCGTGGATGACGGCGTCGCAGCCCTCGACCAGCTCGCGGTCGACCCCCTCACGCCCCAGGGAGCCGGGCACCCAGGTGATCGTCGAGGCGAGCCCGTCGATCCCGCCGGGGTCGCTGGTTGGCCGGACCCAGCAGCGGAGGTGATGGCCTTGCTCGGCCAGATGCGCGACGAGGTAGCGGCCCAGGAAGCCGGTGGCCCCGGTGATGGCGATCCGCATGGAAAATGGCTCCCTCACGACGGTCCCATCAGGGCAGGGGACGGTGCTCGTAGTAGTGGCTCAGGGCGCGGACCCGCTTGACTTGATAGGTGATGATGAGGCCCGAAACGGCCAGGACCGTCGCGAAGACCACGTGGCGGTAGGGCGACTCGGGCACGTCCTGCAATCGCCAGGTCTCGATCAGGACCAGGACGCCATACGCCGCGACCGCCATGAAGGTGGTGAACCAGACCAGGCGCTCACGGAACCAGAGGCCCGAGGCCGAGACCAGCAGGAAGTAGCCGGCGACCTGCGAGGATTTCAGGCCATCGTTGATGAGCACCAGCACGGTGAACAGGACGATGTCGGCCCAGGCCCAGGCGTAGCGGCCGAGGTCGGCCCAGCGTTCCTTGCGCATCATCGCCTGGAAGACCATCGACGCCAGGGCCCAGCCCAGGACCACGGCGATCGAGAGCCGGGGCGTTTCCCTGAGCGTCGGGGCCAGCAGGCGGTCATTCGCCTCGATGATCGCGCCGCAGAGCGCCATCGTGCCGAGGCGTGAGGCCAGCGCCGGCTCGCGCCTCGACCAGCGCCGCAGCCGATGCCAGGCCCCCTCGTGGCGGGCCTCGACGGTGTCTCCGGTGAGGAACCGGCCGAGGTCCTGGGCCAGCGCGGCGGCCGAGGGATAGCGGTCGTCCGGGGCCTTCTCCAGGCACTTCAGGCAGATCGACTCCAGCGCCCTGGGCAGATCGGGACGGAGCCGACGGGGGCGGGGCGGCTCGCCTTCCAGGACCTGCACGAGCGTTTCCATCGGGTTCTCTTCCACGAAGGGCGGGCGCCCGGTGAGCAGCTCGTAGAGGATCGCGCCGAGGCTGTAGACATCGCTGCAAATGCCGACCTCGTCGCCGCGGCCGGCGGCCTGCTCAGGAGCCATGTAGCTGGGGGTGCCGACGATCGCACCGGACAGGGTCTTGCCCCCCTCGCCCGCGAGCATCTTGGCCAGTCCAAAATCGGTGACCGCCGGCTGTCCGGCCTCGTCCAGCAGGATGTTGGAGGGCTTCAGGTCGCGGTGGACGATCCCCTGCGCGTGCAGGTGCTCCACGGCATTGGCGACGGTCAGGACGTGGCGGGCGGCGACGACGGGGTCCAGCGGGCCGGCCTTCAGCAGCGTGGTCAGGCTGGCGCCGGCCATGTACTCCATCGCGAAGTAGTGCTGGCCCTGAATCTGCCCGACCTCGTGGATGACGACGATGTGCGGGTGCTGCACCCTGGCCGCGGCGCGGGCCTCGGCGTAGAAGCGCTCGACCTGATCGGCGGAGGCCATGTGGCTGGCCAGGATCATCTTGATCGCCACCAGGCGATCCAGCCCGTGCTGGCGGGCCTTGTAGACCACGCCCATCCCCCCGCGGCCAATCTCCTCCAGCAGGCGGTAGCGGCCGAAGTCGCGATGCGGCCGGGGCCGTTCCGAGACCCAGGACCCTCCGCTCGGGGGGGCGAAGCCGTCGCCCAACTTCAACGTATCTCGCGGCGACGCATCGGACGCGGAAGCCAGGGAGCCATCCCAGGAGACGAGCGAGCCGTCGAGGCTGAATTCGCAGTCGGACTCGGTGTCGAGGTCCGCCTCGGAGGGCCCGACGGTCTGCGAGCCGGAGTCGCGCGGGCTCTTGACGGTCGCGGCGCGCTCGCGGTCCCGGTCGGCGGCGTCGATCGGTCCTGTCGACATCGGACGGCCCCCGGGCAGGTGGACGGCGGTGGGTCGCGACGGGGAAGGGACGGGTTCGCGAGACAACAGGCGAGGAGGACCGGCCCCACTATTCTGCGAGATGCCGCCGGAGCACGCCAGAGCTTTCCGCGCCCGTCGGAGGGCCAGTGGCCGAGGAGGATGGCGGATGCCGGAGGGACGAGGGCCAATCGTCAACGATCCTCCGCCATCCGCCCTCGTCCCGGGCCGCCGCCGCGGCTCAGCCGTTGAGCTTGATGGTGACGGTCTTGGTCTCGGTGTAGTGCTCCAGCGCGGCCTCGCCGTTCTCGCGGCCCTGGCCCGACATCTTGTAGCCGCCGAAGGGGGTGGTGGCGTCAACGACGTGGTAGCAGTTGACCCAGACGGTGCCGGCCTTGACGCGCCTGGCGAAGAGGTGGGCCTTGTCGACGTCACGCGTCCAGACGGCGGCGGCCAGACCGTACTGCGTGTCGTTGGCGCGGCGGGCGACCTCGTCGAAGTCGCGAAACGCGAGGACGCTGACGACCGGGCCAAAAATTTCGTCCTTGGCGATCGCCATATGGTCCTCGACATTGTCGAAGATGGTCGGCTCGATGAAGAAGCCCTTCTCGCCCACGCGGGCGCCGCCGGTCCGCAGGGTCGCCCCCTGGCGGCGGCCGAGGTCGACGTAGCCGAGGATCTTTTCCATCTGCTCATTGGAGACCTGCGGCCCCTGCTGCGTGGCCGGATCGAGCGGGTCGCCGACCACTCGCGAGCGGGCCATGTCGGCGAGGCGCTCGACGAACTCCTCGCGGATGTCGTCCTCGACGAACAGGCGGGAGCCGGCAGTGCAACACTGGCCGCCGTGGAAGTAGATGGCGTGGAAGGCCCCGGCGACGGCGGCTTCCAGGTCCGCGTCCGCGAAGACGACGTTGGGGCTCTTGCCCCCCAGCTCGAACGTCAACCGCTTGAGGGTCTCGGCCGCCCGGCGCTGGATGATCTTGGCCGTCTCCACGTGCCCGGTGAAGGCGATCTTGTCCACCCCGGGGTGTTCCACCAGCGCCGCGCCCGCGGTCTCGCCGAAGCCGTTGACGATGTTGACCACGCCGGAGGGGAACCCGGCCTCGATGGCCAGTTCGCCGATGCGCAGGGCGGTCAGGGGGGACTGCTCGGCGGGCTTCAGGACGATGGTGTTGCCGCAGGCCAGCGCCGGGCCCCACTTCCAGGCAAGCATCAAGAGCGGGAAGTTCCAGGGGATGATCTGCCCGACCACCCCCACCGGCTCGCGCAGAGTGTAGGACAGGAAGTTGCCCCGCACCGGAACCGTCTTGCCCTCGACCTTGTCGGCCCATCCCGCGTAGTAGCGCAGGGTGTTGACGGCGCCCCCCACGTCCCCCAGCGAGTCGCCGATGGTCTTGCCACAGTTCAGCGACTCCAGCGCGGCGAGTTCCTGCGCGTTCTGTTCGACGCGATCGGCCAGGGCGAACATCAGCTTGCCGCGGTCCGCGGCGTCCATGCTTCCCCAGGGTCCGGTCTCCAGCGCCTGCCTGGCCGCGGCGACGGCGCGGTCCACGTCGGTGGCTGTCGCGGCGGCGACCTGCGTGAGGACCTCGCCATCGGCGGGGTTCACGGCGTCGAAGGTTCCCCCCTCCGCCGGGTCGACCCACTGGTTGTTGATCAGAAGCCTGGTCTGCTTGATCGTCGGGGTGCTCGGCCGGGTCAGGACGGCTTGAGTCATGGGAGGGGCTCCTGGAACGGGAATGCCAACGCGCCGTCGCGTCGGGGGGCTTGCCGCCGACGCGCATCCGTATGTGGTCGTGAAGCGAAAGGAAAGGACCCGCAACTGCTCGCGAAGGACGCGGGCCCCGAGTATGCTCCGCGGGTCGGGGACCTGCAACCGTTCGCCAGGGAAACCCCCGTTCCCTTGCCCGCCGAATCTGGCACAATGGATCGACTCATTCACCGACGATGATCCTTTTTCGAGGTCTCGAATGGAACGCCGCCGCGTCGGTTTCACGCTGATCGAGCTGCTGGTGGTGATCGCGATCATCGGCGTGCTGATCGCCCTGCTGCTGCCGGCCGTGCAGGCGGCGCGGGAGGCGGCCAGGCGTGCGCATTGCACCAACAACCTCAAGCAGATGGGCCTGGCCCTGCACAACTACGAGGGGGCCCTGGGCTCCTTCCCCTCGGGCGAGATTTCCAGGCTCATCAACCCATCATGGCGAATCCCCGCGGACAACTGTAGCGCCGCGGCGCCTGAACTGGGGCCCGGCTGGGGGCTCTTCGCGCTGCTGGGCCCCTATCTGGAGCAGCGGGCTCTCCTCGACGCCCTCAACTTCGGCCTGACCATTCCGGACCCGGCCAACGAGACCGTCCGCACCACCGTCGTGGCGGGCTACCTCTGCCCGAGCGACACCGGCCCGAAGCTCATCACGGAGTACAGTTGCGGAAGTCCCCCCGCCACGGGCAACCGCCCGACGCCCTTGCTGTCGGACCTCGCCGCTTGCGCGGCGGGAACTTCTTGTTCATGGACGGCTCGGTCCGGTTCATCAAGGACTCCGTCAGCCTGACCACCATGCGGGCCCTCTGCACCCGCGGCTATGGCGAGGTCGTCTCGGGTAACGACTATTGAGGTCCCCGCGGAAGGCACGGCGGGCCGAGAGCGGCGGGTGCTCCAGCGGATTCCGGAGTCGCCCCGGAACTCCCCCGTAGGGCCGGTTGGAACCGGCCGTCCTTGGCCCAGGCCCAGGCGGTGACGGCGGGTGGGAACCGGCCCTACGAAATGCCGGAATCCGTTGGCGCACCCGAGAGCGGCTGGCCGATGTGGCCGGCATGGACCTCCCCCCACGCGACTTGTTAGGATAACCCGTGGGGCGAAGCTTCGCGGGATGGGCCTTGCCCAGGGTCTTCCGCACGCGATCGACTTCCCGAGAATCACAACGAATCGAGGACGCCGCCGCCATGATCGACCCCCGCGTGGCCAGCGGGCTGCGGGACGTCCCCCCTTCGGTGATGATCCCTCGCGAGCGGATGCTCGCCGCCTTCCGCCAGACGTTTGCCTCCTTCGGCTTCCTGCCCATCGAGACCCCCCACATCGAGCGCATGGAGGTTCTGACCGGCAAGGGCGCCGGCTCCGTTGAGGTTCTGCGCCAGATTTTTGAGGTCACGAACAAGGGCGGCACCCCCGGCGAACTGGCCCTGCGCTTCGACCTGACCGTGCCGCTGGCGCGGTTCGTCGCCAAGCACGTCGAGGAGTTGGGCGTCCCCTTCAAGCGGTTCGCCATCGGTTCCGTGTTTCGGGGCGAGCGGCCCGCGAGGGGGCGCTTTCGCGAGTTTGTCCAGTGCGACTTCGACACCGTCGGCACCGAAAGCCGCCTGGCCGACGCCGAGACCGCCCAGGTGATCCACGCGGCGCTTACCGCCGCGGGCGTGCCGGCCTTCACCATCGCGCTGAATCACCGCAAAATCCTCGACGGGATGCTCGAACTTGAAGGGCTCGCCGACCGTTCGGCCGTCGTCCTGCGGTCGCTCGACAAGCTTGGGAAGATCGGCCGCGAGGGCGTCATGAAGGAGCTTGCGGGCGGGGAAGGAGACCCCGACGGCCGCGGGCTCTCGACCGACCAGGCGAGTCGCGTTCTCGACTTCGCCGAGCAGGGCAAGGGGGGCGTGGAAGTCCTCGGCCGGGTCGAGTCCGCGCTGGGCTCGAATGCGAAGGCCCACCAGGGGATCGCCGACCTCCGCGCTGTTCTTGACCTCCTCGACGCGGCGGGCGTCCCGGAGTCGCGCCACCAGATCGACCTCGGCCTGGCGCGTGGGCTGGATTACTACACCGGCGTCGTCTTCGAGACGACCGTCGACGGCTGGGAACGCTTCGGCAGCGTCAGTTCGGGCGGGCGCTATGATAACCTCGCGAGCCTCTTCACGGCCCGCAAACTGCCGGGCGTCGGGGCGTCGATCGGGCTCGATCGGCTGCTGGCCCTGATGGAAGAGGCCGGGTGGCTGGGGGCGGCGACGGCGACGGCGCCAGTCCTCGTGGCGAATTTTCCCGGGGGCGACCCGGCGACGGCCGTGCGGCTCGCCACTCGGCTGCGGAAGGCGGGGCTCGGCGCGGAGGTCTTCCCCGACGCGATTCAGGTCGGCAAGCAGTTGGGATACGGCTCGACGCGGGGACACAAGTTCGCGGTGATCGTCGGGCCAGAGGAGCAGGGGCGCGAGGTCTTCAACCTGCGCGACCTGGCGACGCGGCAGGAGCGCAAGGCAATCCCCTGGGCCGATCTGGAAACGGTCGTCGCCGCGGCACTGGCCAGTCTCGGGGGGGGAGCGCAATGAGCATCGGGCCCGAACCCGTGGCCGTCGGCGAGCGCCCGATCGCGCCCGTCCGGGGGACTCGCGACTGGCTGCCGGGCGATTTTCTCCGCCTGGCGGGGCTGGAGCGGCTGCTGCTGGAGCGATTCGCGCGGGCCGGATACGCCCCGATGCGCACCCCGGTGCTGGAGCCGACCGAGCTTCACGAGCGCAAGAGCGGCGCGGCGATCGTCTCGAAGCTCTACGAGCTGGCCGACGGCCACCCCGGCGCCGTCTGCCTGCGCCCGGAGCTGACCGCCGGAATCGTGCGGGCCTACACCGATGCGCCCGAGGCCCCCGGCTTGCCCTGGCGAGTCGGCCACGCCGGACCCGTCTTCCGTCGCGAGAAGGACCCCAGTCCCGGCCGCTGGCGTGAATTCCACCAGGCCGGCGTCGAGCTGATCGGCGCCTCGGGCCCGGCCGCCGATGGCGAGGTCATCTCCCTGGCCGACTGGGCCCTGGCCGAGGCCGGGGTCCAGAACGCGAGGATCCGGCTCGGGCACGTCGGCCTGATCCTCGAAATGCTCCGCCGCTCCGGTCTGCCAGGCCCGGCGCAGACCGCCCTGGTCGAGACGCTCGGCGCCGCCAGCGCCGACGGGGGCGACATCTCCGCCCTGGAAGTCGCCCTGGACGGGTTGTCCGACTGGCTCGCCTCGGCCGACTCCGCGGACGAGCCCCCCGAGGTCGTCCAGGGCGACGGGGCGGCCGTCGACCGCCTCTTCCGCACGCTCGTGCCGGTCGTCAATGGTCGGCGCGACAGCCGCGAGATCGTCGGCCGCCTCCGCCGGAAGTGGGACCTCGGCCGCTCGCTGCGGGGCGTCCTCGATCACGTCCGCGACCAGGTCCGCGCCCTGGCCGCGCTCAAGGGGCCGCCCGCGGCCGTCCTCGACCGCCTCGGTCGCGACTTTGAGGCGCTCGCCCCCGAGTCGGTCGCCGAGCTGCGAGCGCTGATCGCGACCCTCGACTCCTATGGCATTGACCCCGCCCGCATCGAGCTCGACTTCGGCTTCGGTCGGGGGATCGGGTTCTACTCGCAGGTCATCTTCGCGATCGTCGCGACGACGCCCGAGGGCCCCTTGGAAATCTGCGGCGGCGGGCGTTACGACGGCCTGGCGCGCGTCCTGGGCAGCGACCGCGACGATCACGGCGTCGGCTTCGCCATCGGGCTGGAACGACTCCTGCAAGCCCTGCCGGGGGCGACGGCCGACCCCGCACCGTCCGGCTACCTCGTCGTGCGGGGCCGTGGCGGCGAGCGCGAGGCGGCCCGGTTGACAACCACCTTGAGGGCACTCGGCGATCGGGCCGTCCTGGACTTCGGCCAGCCCGAGGCCGACTCCCTGGCGCGTGCGCGGGCTCTCGGCCTGGCCAAGGTCGTCTGCTGGGCGGACGGGTCGGCAATGCCGCGCGCCCTCCTCATCCGCGATGTCGTCACAGGTGCCGAGGTGGAGGTTTCGCTTCGCGAGCTGGAAGGCCCCACACGCGGGGAGGGGCGCCGCCGATGACTCCCGACCCGATCGACCCGATCCGCCTGGCTCTGCCCTCGAAGGGACACCTGTACGAAGGGATCGTCGCCCTCTTGAAGGCGGCCGGCTACAAGGTCCAACGCGCCAGCGACCGGCAGTATGAGGCGACCATCGCCGGCCATCCGCGTTTCCACGTCGTCTTCATGCGGCCCGCCGACATCGTCGCCCAGGTTCAGGAAGGGCGCTGCCACCTGGGGGTGACGGGGTTTGACGTGTATGCCGAACGCGCCGGCGAGGCCGAGCGGACGCGGGTCGTGATCCAGGACCTCGGTTACGGCGGCTGCCGGCTGGTGGTGGCCGTGCCGGAAAGCTGGATCGACGTGTCCCACATCGTCGACCTGGTCGACCTCGCCGCGGAGTTCAAGGCGGGCGGGCGCTCCTTCCGCGTCTCGACGAAGTATCCGGCCCTGGCCCTGGCGCACTTCCGCCGCTGGGGCATCCACGACTTCCAGGTCATCGACTCCGACGGTGCCCTGGAGTTGCACCCGACGCTGGGAATCGCCGACGTGATCGTGGACCTGACCAGTTCGGGCACGACGCTCAAGGACAACCGCCTCCGCGAGATCCGCGGCGGGACGGTGCTGGAGTCGGCCTCGTGCCTGATCGGCCACGCGCCGGGCCTCGCGGCGCTGGTCGCCGAGGGGGAGGGGGGGCCGCTCGCGCTGCTGCTCGACGCCATCGACGGGGTTCGGGCCTCGGAAGGCTGGCTGCATCTGGAAGTCGTGGGCGCGCCGGACGGGTCGGGATCACGGGCCCCCGACGTGGCGGCCTTCCTCCGCGATCACGGCGCCCAGCACGTCGCGCGCGGTGAGGTCTGGGACGACCGCGGCGAACCCGGCTGGCGCGTCACCGCCCTGGTCTCGGCGAAGGCCGTCTCGGGTTATCGTCGTCACCTGCTCGCCCTGGGGGCGGCCCGGATCGTCGGCTTGCCCGCCCGCTTCGTGTTCGACCGCGACGCGCCTTCCACGTTTGACCTCCTGGGCCGTCCCCAACCGGAATCGGCCTGAGGCGCGCGGCGACGGCCGGCGCCCTTGTGAAGGATGCCGGCCGTCTTCGGTTTTCTGATCTGAAGGGTTGCGAATCGCAGGCGTCAACCGCGGCCCGTCGACGAGGTCCCGCCAACGCCCTTCGGCACGGCCGGGACCCGGGGGACACGCGCCGGGGTCGCCGGAGCACTGCCCGCGGGAGCGGTTCCGGCTTTGATTCCGGTTCCAGTTCCGGCGGCGGTTCCCGTGCGGCCGGTGGTGGACGGGGCGGCGCCGGAGCCGGGGGCCGGAGTGACCTGGGTCGGCCGGACGATCAGGCTCATGGCGACGACTTCATTGACGCCGCCGGCCTTCCGATACTGGACGGCGACGAACTGGCCGGGCTTCAGGACGGTGAAGTTCGTCGGCGAGAAGATTCGCCGCGGCACGTTCGCCGTCGGGTTCGAGGTGACGCGCGAGCGGGCCTCGGTGGGTGCGGCCACGTTGGCGGAGTCGGGGACGGCCTCACCTTCAGGCGTGCGGGCGAAGGTCGTCAGGGCCGACCGCTTGGTGAGCACCAGCGCAATCCGCTTCGGGGTCTCGCCACCGTCGTCCTTGCCCTTCGTCGCGTCGGTCGCGGGGACGGACCCGGGGCCGGCGAACTCGGCCCAGTTGTGCGCCGGGTCGATCGAGAGTCGGATCTGCTCGTCGGCCAGGTCCTTGCCGGGGCGCTCGATCTTGTCGACGATCACCCCTTCGGCCGCCATGACGCCCGGCGGCAGCGCGGAGCCGGGAGTCATTCCGGGGATGTTGGGCGCGGCCTCGGTGCCGGCGCCGGCGCCGGCGCCACCACCACGAACCGGGTTCGCCCCCTTGAGGGCGGCGCCGGGGGTGTCGACCCGCTCGACCCGCGTGCCGGGAGGCGCGGGATCGGAGGCCGTGGCGGGGACGGGAGTCAAAACCTCGCTGCCGACCTTGGGCGCAGAGGAGGTCTGCGTGCCGGCCTTGTTCTTGTTGGTACGCGGGGTCGTCACGGACGGGCCGACCTCGCGATTCCCGTCCTGCGCCCTGGCCAACTCGGGCGTCAGGGTCAGGGCGAGGATGCCGCCCATCGCGGCGAGTCGTCGAAGATTCCGGATTCGCATCGCAGTCCTCCCTCAGGCTCGCCCCGCCTGCGCCCCCTTTGGGTGCGGGACCGGGCGACGGAGATAGAGGAATGATTTCACCCGCAAACCCAATGCCGAGGACGCTCTCAGAAGGTGCCCGCGTCGATCGGCTCGGCGACCGCGGCGAGGTTCTCGAACCGCATGAAGTTCTTCAGGAAGGTCATCTTGACCGTGCCGGTGGCGCCGTTGCGATTCTTGGCGACGATCAGCTCGGCGATGCCCGGCTGATCGTTGGGGTCGTAGTATTCCGGGCGATGCAGGAGCAGCACGAGGTCGGCGTCCTGCTCGATGGCACCGCTCTCGCGGAGATCGGCCATGCGCGGGCGGCGATCTTCGCGGTTCTCGACGGCGCGGTTGAGCTGAGACAGGGCGATGACCGGCACGTTCAGCTCGCGTGCCAATGTCTTCAGACGCCGGCTGATCTTGGCGATCTGCTCTTGCCGGCTATCCCGCGACTCTTCCGAATCGATGAGCTGGATATAGTCGACCACGACCATGCCGAGGCCCTTGCGCAGTTTCAGTCGGCGGGCGTTGGCGGTGATCTGGAGCATGTTGCGGGTGGGGGTGTCGTCGAGGAATAGAGGTGCGGTCTGCAACTGGTCGTAACCCTTTCCCAGCATCTGCAATTCGCGATGGCCCAGGTTCTGCCCGGTCCTCAGCTTGTGCCCGTCCACCCTCGCCCGCCCGCAGAGCAGGCGCTCGGCCAGTTCCAGTTGACCCATTTCCAGACTGACGAACAGGACGCCGATCTTGTTGTCCACCGCGACGTGCTCGCAGATGTTCAGCGCGATGGCCGTCTTGCCCATGCTCGGCCGCGCCGCCAGGATGATGAGCTGCGCGCCCTGAAACCCGCTGGTCATATCGTCCAGCTCGTAATAGCCGGTCGGCACGCCGGAGATGGGGTGCTTCGCCTCGGCCCTGGCGGAGATCCGCGCCATGGCTTGCGTGACCACGTCCTTGATCTCGACGGTCTCGCCGCTAACCTGCTCCTCGGCAATCTCGAAGATGCGCCGCTCAGCCGCCTGCAACTGCTCGTTGGCGGTGAGGTTGTCCGCGTAGCCCGTGCGGATGATGTCGTTGGCGCTCTGGATCAGGTTGCGGACCAGGGCCTTCGCGCGAACGATCTCGGCGTGATACCGGGCATTGGCGGCGTGCGGGACGCTCGTGACAAGCTGGACCAGGATCTCGTCGCCGCCCACCCGCTCCAATTCCTCACGACGGCGCAACTCTTCGGACAGGATGATGAGGTCGACCGGCTTGCCCTGGTCGTAAAGCTCGCGGATCGATCGGAAGATGATCTGGTGGTTGTCGCGGTAGAAATCCTCCACTTTGAGGATGGGAATGACCTCGTGCAGAACCTCATTGTCCAGCAGAATCCCGCCCAGGACGCCCTGCTCGGCCTCAAGGTTCTGGGGCGGCAGCCGGTCCGGGGGCAAGGGGACCGTCGTCGCCCGCCAGTCGGCGGCGTTGGCGTTCCCATTGCCGTGGGGGATGACGGACACGGTCGCGAGCCTCCCAGCCGGGCGGACGAGCGGGCGTGCGGCGTGCCGGACGGACGCACTCCCCTCAAACATCGGCTCCCGGCAGGGCTCCGCATGATGTCGCGAGCGGCTGCGAGCCGGCCCGCCAGGACCACGCGCACACTACTGACCAGCCGTACCCTAAGACTACCGCCTCGGCATCCTCCAAGGCAACCGGTAATCTCGTGGATCGTGTCGCGAGCGGCGGGGTTTGAGCGCGCGAAGGAACCCGGGCCTTGGGGGAGGCCCGGGTTCGTTGGGAGGGGCGCGAGGGTCCGGAGAGGCGCCGGAGATCAGGCGGTCACTTCCTCGGTGTGGCTGGGGACGACCCACAGCTTGACCTCGGTGTCGACGTCCTGGCCGAGGTGAAGCTTGATGGTATAGAGGCCCAGCTCCTTCAGCGGGCCGTCGATCCGAACGTTGTCCTCCTCGATCGGCAGGTGGTCATTCCGCAGGGCGGCGGCGATCTGGTCGGCGGTGACCGAGCCGTACAGGTGGCCCTCGGGGTTGGCGTTGGACTCGATGGTGATCGACCGCTGGGCGATCTGGGCGGCGAGGTTCAACAGGTCGGCGTGGCGGGCTTCCTCCAGTTGGTGGAGGCGGGCGCGGTGCTTCTCGACGATCCGAAGGTTATGCGGGGTGGCGAACGTGGCCAGGCCCTGCGGCAGCAAGTAGTTGCGCGCGAAGCCGGGGCGGACCTTGACCAGGTCGCCGGTTTGGCCGACGTGGGGGACGGGGTGGGTCAGCAGGATCTGCGCATAACCATCCTTGGCGCGGGTCGGGTGATTCTTGCGACGCTCCACGCCGGGCTGTCGGACGGCCGGGGTGAGGGCGGCGGCGGAAAGCGCCTGCGACTGCGCCGCCCGCGCCGAGGCCGCCTGGGCCTTGGCCTTCGACTTCGCCTTGGTGGTCGGCTTGGCCTTCGCCTTGGCCTTGCCGGGTTTCTTGTCGGTCATCTTGGCCATGGTGCGGGGCTCTCCTGGGCGCGTGGCGTCGCGAGGTCTAGAAATTCCGCGATGCGGCCGGTTCAGAACGGGATATCGTCGTCGACGTCGGTCTCCGGCGGTGCGGACCGCCGAGGGGGGCTGGCTCCGGGGGCCGCGGGGCGGCTCTCGCCCGCCCCCGCGCCCGAGCCATTGCCGGTGCCCCGGGTTTCGGCGGGGTTCGCCGACCGGCGGGCGGCGGCGGGCGGGGGCGTGGGGGGGGCGAAGTCGTCGTCCTCGCGGCCCGGGGTCGAGCCACCGCCTCCCCCTTCGTCATCGCGGCGGCTGTCGAGGAACTGGACGCGGTCGGCCTCCACCTTGATCTTGCTGCGTTTCTCGCCGGTCGTCTTGTCGTCCCAGCTATCCATCTTGAGGTAGCCTTCGACGTGGACCGGCCGCCCCTTCTTGAGGTACTGGCAGCAATTTTCGGCCTGGCGGTTCCAGACGGTCACGTCGATGAACAGCTTGTCTTCGCGACGCTCGCCGTCCTTGGTGTTGTAGACCCGGCTCGTGGCCAGGCGCAAGTCGGCCACGGCGGAGCCGTTGGGCGTGTATCGCAGCTCGGGGTCGTGCGTGAGCCGACCCATCAAGAACACCCTGTTCAAGTCGGCCATCGCCTTGAACCTTCCCCGGCCTGCCCGGCCGGCGCTGGGACCATCCTGGATCGTCGCATGTCGCCCCGCCTCTTTTCCACGCGGTCAAGTAGACGGGCGTTCCCCTACGAGGAACCTAACACATCCTTGCGTCGGCCACAAGCGGCAAAAGCAGGGGCGGATCAACCGGGGCCGATCCGCGGGATCAGTCGTCGCGGCGACGGCGCCGGGGGCGGTCGTCGCGGTCGTCCTCGGGGCGGGGGCCGTCTTCCTCGCCGCCGGGGGTCGAGGTCATCGACTGGTTGACGAGCTGGTTGACGAGCTTGGGGTGGACCTTCAAGATCAGCTCGCGGAGGACCACGTCGCTGAGCCGGAAGTCGGCGACGATCTCCTTGAGGTTGGCCCCGTCGGTCTTGAAATACGTCAGCAGGTACGTCCCCTTCTTGTGCCCCTCGACCGGGTAGGCCAGGCGGCGCTCATCCCAGGGGCGGCTGGCGACGATCTCGGATTGGTGCTTGGCCAGGATTTCATGGACATGATGCACCGAGTCGTCCCAGGAGGTGGCGACCTTGGTGCTGTCCAGGATGAACATCCCTTCGTAAGTGCTCATGGGCAAGGAGAAATTCCTCCAGAAAGATGGATTCGTCGCCGTGGGGTCAGTCGATCGGTTGGGGGCCGTTGAAGCGGTTCATGGCGGTGGCGAGGCCCAGGGTCGTCCAGACGGCGATGGCCTGGGTCGCGGAGATCAGGGCGTCGTCGATCACGGGCTTCTCGGCCGCCCGGAAGCGGCTCAGGACGAAGTCTGTGGCGTCGATCGAGCCCCTCTCGCCGACGCCGACGCGGAGCCGGGCGTATTCGGTCGTGCCCAACTGGGCCGAGATGTCGCGCAGACCTTTCTGACCCCCATCGGAGCCGCCGCCCCGTAGCCGCAGCTTTCCCAGGGGGAGGTTCAAGTCGTCGCAGATGACCAGCAAGTCGGCCAGATCGATCTTGTAGAACTGCAAGGCTTGGCGGACGCTGCGACCGCTGAGATTCATGAACGTCTCGGGCTTCAGCAGAAGGACCCGTCGGAAGTCGATCTCGGCTTCCGCCAGCAGACCGTCGAATTTGCGGGAAAACGAGGCGCCCGGGCCTCCCCTGGCCAAACGGTCCACGACCTCGAAGCCAATGTTATGGCGGGTCGCCTCGTACTTACTGCCCGGGTTGCCCAGCCCCACCACCAGTTTGCGCAGGGTCGAGGGCTGGGAGCCCATGTCGGAGTCGGGCATGATGGCTTACTTAGGCTTCTCTTCGCCTTCTTTATCTTCAGGCTTGCGGCCGATCAGTTCGGGCTGGGTGCTGGTCCCCTCCACGGGGGCGGTGTCCGGCTCGGCGGACGGGCTGACGACGTGGACAATCAGCAGGTCGGGGTCGGCCGAGATGGTCAGCCCTTCGGGCAGTTTCAGGTCGCGAGCGTGCAGGCCCTGGTCCAGGCGCAACTCACTGATCTCGACCCGGATGTGTTCGGGGATCGCGTTGGCCCGACAGGCCACGGCGATGGAGTGGATCACCTGGGTGAGCACGCCCCCCTCGGCCACGCCGGGCGCGATGCCGTGGAGTTCCAGGGGGACGGTGGTGTGAATCTCCTCGTCGGCACCGACCCGGGCGAAGTCAAGGTGGATGATTTCCTTGCCCAGGTGGTCCCACTGGACATCGCGCACCAGCACGGTCTCGCTGGAATCGCCGAAGGTGAGTTGGGCGAGATGGGTCGACTTCTTGATCATCTGCCACACGTCGTCGCGTGCCAGCGAGACCGGCTGGGGGGCTTGCTTATGCCCATAGATAATGGCCGGGATGCGGCCCTGGGTCCGCAGCTTGCGAGCCACGCGGCTGCCGGTCCCCTTGTTCTTCTGGGGGTCACGCGCCTGGGCCGCAATCGTCACCGCGTCTGCCATGTCTCGCCTTCATTTCCAACCGAGGTCGGGACGACCGGGCCATTGGGGGCAAGCCTCGTCCCGAGACGCTCCTGAATCCCAAAGGGACACCGCGACCTTGGGGCCGCGCATCGAGCGATTATGTCGAGGCAACCCCCGGGCCGCAAGAGGAGGCGCGCGGATTTTTCGGTGGAATTCCCCGAAGCTCACGCCTCGGGCTCGATCCCCAGGGCCCGGAGCTGCTCCGCCAGGCGTCGCGCTCGCTCCAGGGCCAGATCCTTCTCACGCGACTCTCGATCGGCCCGTTCCCGCTCATTCTCGGCCCGTTCCCGCTCATTCTCGGCCCGTTCCCGCTCGCGTTCGGCGAGTGCCCGATCCCGATCGGACCGAGCGAGCAAGTCGCCGTAGGAGGAGAAGGGCCGTCCGTCCGGGGAGAGAATTGGCAGCTCCTCGCCGCCCAACTCAAACAGGATGCCCAGCCGGGGGCTCATCCAACCGTCCATCTCCGCGATCGGTCGGAAATGGTCGTCGTGCCGCAGCCAGCCTTGCAGGATCAGGCGGTCGGGATCGTAGAGATAATACTCCTCGACCCCGTGCCGCTCGTAGAACTGACGCTTATTCTCCAGCTCCCCCGCGCGGTTGCCCGGCGAGAGGATCTCGAAAACCACCTGCGGCGCGATGCCGTCCTCACGCCATTGCATGTAGGAGCCGCGGTCCCCCTTGGGTCTGCCGAAGACGACCATCGCATCCGGCGCCAGGCGGTGGGTGTTATTCCCTTCGAGGGGATACCACAGGAGGTCGGCGGCGACGAAAACGTCGGGACGGTCCCGGTACAACTCGACCAGGCCGCCGTAGAGGGTGTGGATGCAGCGGAACTGAAGGGTGTTCTCGGCAATGGGCTCACCATCGCTGTCGGGGTAGATGATTTCGGTCGTCGTGCTCGCGGTGCTCATAAACGTCGATCCTACACTTTGAGGAGGAGGGGCCGCCAGCCGGCGCCGGGTGCGCGGGACCGTCGACCAGCGTGACGCGGCCGTGGTTCACCGCTGGCAGCCCCGGCCATTCCGGGATCGTCGCGTGCAGGGACTCGGCCTCCCGATCCTCGGTGGCTTCGAAGTCGCCTCGGTCGATCGTTTCCTCGAACTGCTCGTAGGTAATTTGGGTGGTGGTGCTCATGGCGAGCCTCCCCTGGGTCGCGATCCCGGCCACATCCTCTTCGTATTCGAATCGCGAGGGCCGGGCAAGGCGATCCGGCGAGCTGCCGGGCGTTAGCCGGGAGGATGCAGGTCGGCGGTCGGGCCGACGGAGACGATCGTCATTGGCAGAAGCGGCCAGCGGTCGAGGATGCGCCTCAGGTCCGAGAGGGTGACGGCGGAGTAGGCGTCCATCTCCGCGGAGACGGGCAGGTGCTCGCGGCGGTAGGTCCAGTGGAAGCCCAGGGGCATCAGGCGGCCCATCGGGCGCTCGCTGCGCAGGACGGTGCGGGCGAGGACCTTGTTCTGAGCTTGTGTCAGTTCGGCCTCGCTCGGGCCCCCGGACCGCATCCGGCCGTAGACGTCGGCGATGAGGCCGAGGTTCTCCTGCGCCTGGGCGGGCTCGCAGCTCAAGAACGTGTAGAAGACCCCCGCGCCGTTGTAATCCTGATACGACAGGTCGACGCCGTCGGCGAGCCCGGGGTCGATCAGGGCCCAGTAAAGGCGCGAGCCGGTGTGGTCGCCCAGGATCGTCGATAACAGGGCCGCGGCATAGCGGTCGTCGCTCTCCAGCGGCGGGGCGTCCGAGACGCCGATGACCGTCTGCTGATGGTCGTCGGCGCGGAGGATCGCCTGGAACGAGCCATTACCCTTCGAAGGCGCGGCCAGGCGTGGGGCCTCGCCCCCTTCCCAGGCGCCGCAGTGGGTTTCCGCCAGGGCGACGACCTGTTCCCAATCGGTCTTGCCGGCGACGGCCAGCACGATGTTGGCCGGGCCGTAGCGCCGGGCGAAGTAGTCGCGCATCCGCGTGGGGGTCATCGCCGTGATCGACTCGACCGTCCCCAGGACGCTCTGCCCCAGCGGGTGGGGGGCGAAGTGGGCGGCCTTGGCGGCCTCGTAGGCGACCATCATCGGGTTATCCAGGTACATCCGGATCTCCTCGATGATGACTTTTTTCTCCGTCTCGAAGTCGTCCTCGTGGAGGTTCGGCCGCAGGATGTCGGCGAGGACCTCGATCGTCCTGGGCAGATACTCCGGCAGGCAGGTGGCGTGGTAGACGGTGTCTTCCTCGGAAGTCTGCGCGTTGTGCTTGGCGCCAACGCGGTCGAAGTCGCGATTGACGGCCAGGGCGTCGCGCCTGGGGGTGCCCTTGAAGACCATGTGCTCCAGGAAGTGCGAGACCCCCGCGACCTCCGGCGCCTCGTCGCGGCTGCCCGTGCGGACGAAGAACCCCGAGGCGACCGAGTGGGCGCGGTCGTTCAGCTCGGCGATGACCTGGAGGCCGTTGGGAAGCGTCTTCTGGTGGAATTGCAAGTTGAGGCTCCCGTTGCGATTTGGCCGAGGAATTCAATCGATCTCGGCGACCCAGCGGATCGCCTTGTGACTTCGACGGGCGGCATATTCGATGATGGCCCGGTCTCGCGGTTCCCAACCGACGAGGACCCAGGCGCCGCCCTCCTTGAAGTCGATGTTATAGTCGGGCTTCGGGTGGGCGGCCCCGGGAACCTCTCGATAGTTCCTCGCCCCGAGAATCCGGTCGACATCGACATACCGATGGGCGACCGCGCGAGTTGCCGAAGAATACGTGGAGTGCCAGGGTCTGCATGGCAAGAATCGCGATCGTCTCGGTCATGGCACCCGAACTCAAGTGAGGTAGGCGTCCGAGGCGGCTCTCATATAAGTCTCTTCCAGGTCGACCGTGACTGAAAGATCGACCGCCAGGGGAAGGGGCAACGTGGGCAACGCGGCCCCGACCGCCAGCGGGCGGCGCCAGATGGAGAGGAAACTTCCCGGCTCGGTCGGCTCGCCGACGCCATAGGCGACCGCGTGGGGTGTCGGAAGGGGGGGGTGCTCGAAGCCCATTTCCTCGTCGATGACTTCTGCGAACGAGAAGCCCGCAGGCCTCGGATGCACGTCGATCAGGAGCAGGTTGACGGATTCCAGCAGATATCCCGCATATCTCGACGCATAAATCTCACGGGAAGAGGGCCGGTCCTTGTTGCGCGGGGAGATCAGCTCCACCGCGGCGACGAGGAAGCCCGCGCGCTCCACGAACAGCGAGGTCCCCGGGTCGATCGACGGCGCCATGACCCGGATGTCCGGCTCGATCGCGTCCGTCGCCGCCGACGTCCGGGGTGGACGCTCCGGCCCCGACCTCGAAAACTCCAGGACGCCGACATCGGGGCGGGACTTCGTCGAACCGATCCCGAGGATCGGCCAGTTGCCGACGTAGGCGCGGTATTCGTAGGGCAGGCGCGGCTTGATCCAGCGGAGTAGCTCGGCGATCCAGAGGAGATGGACACCCTCCCAACCCCTCGCTTCGCTCCAATCGTGCAGCGGCATTGCTCGATCACCCGGGTCGATTTTGTCGGAGTGCCTCGGCTCTATGCAAAATGTTCGATGCTAAGCTGGGCCGATGCAAACCACGGGTCGGGTTTCGGCCCATCAGAACAATAAACGGTCTCGATCGCATTCGACCGGACGCATCCCCACCAGATCGATGATCCCCCGCAACAGCCCCGCGGCGGACAGCAAGAATCCGATTCCGAGAACCGCAAAACCCCCGAGAAAACCCTCGATCGCCGAAACGACACCCAGCAGGGCACCAACACAGCAACCGCCCCCAAATGTGCCGGCAACGATCATGAACAGGTTTCTCTGCCACGGCATGAGACCGCGGATGATCAGCATCCCGGCGGTGAACACTGCCCCGACGAACGCGCAGAAGGCCGACGCGAAAACCCACTCGTGCTCATCCAGAAATTCTTGCAAGCAGAAGGCTAATGCCAAAGCCATTCGACTTCCTCCTGGGTTGAATCCGTCCGACGCGGACCGTAACGACTCCTCTCGACTCTGGCGTTGAACTTCCTGGTAACGCGGGGACCGATCCCGGAGATTCACGCCGACGGCGATGAGCACCACGCTAGCCCAGACCAGGGCCAAACCGGCGACTCGGAGCGATCTCATCGGTCACGGACTCCGCGGGCTTTCCCGCTCGGACGAAGCGCCGCCGGCATACCCGGCATGCCGTAATTTTGGCGCGAGATTGTGAGGAACCCCTTCCAGTAGACAACCCGACGCATCCGGCCGTTCGGTTCAAACGCCGGGGATCTCCAGCGGGCTCGGCCCCAGCGTCACGATGGTCATCCGGCCCGTGTCCTGCCGGGCGAGGAAGTCATTGACGGTCGCGGGGGTGAGGGCGTCGAGGGCCGCGGAGATCTCGTCGAGGGTGCGGACGCGGGCGAGGTAGTACCAGTCGGAGGCCAGGGAGGCGGAGCGGCTCATGCTCGACTCCTGCTGCATGATGAGCGAGCTCTTGAGGCCGGCGCGCATCATGTCGAGTTCCTCGGCGACGACGCCGTCGCGCGACAGGCGGGCGATCTCGGCGAGGGTCACATCGAGGGTCTCCTGGGCGCGGTCGGCGGAGGAGCCGGCGTAGCAGATGACCGCGGCGCGGTCTTTTTGGCCCTCGTAGCTGGCGTACACGGAGTAGCAGAGCCCGCGCTTCTCGCGGACTTCGGTGAAAAGCCGCGCGGAGGCGTAGCCGCCGAGGATCGCCGCGGCGGCGCGGGCGGGGTAGTAGTCCGGGCCGGCGACCGTCGCGGTCGGGTAGGCCAGGGCGATCTGCGTTTGCTGCGTTTCCTTGGGGATCTGTTCGCGCGCCGGGCCGGCCGGGCGCTCGACGACGGCCGGCTCGGGGCCGCGCGACCAGTCGCCGAACAGGTGGCCGACGGCGTCGCGCAGGGCGGGCCAGTCGATCGCGCCGGCGACGCCCAGGATCGCGCCATTGGGGCGGTAGGCGCGGCGGTGGAAGTCGCGCATCCCCTGCGCGGTCGCGGCCTCGACCCCCGCGGTGGTGCCCGAGGCGCGGCGGCCCCAGGGGTCGGGGAAGTGCCGCTGGCGCAGCTCGTAGATGACCTTGGTGCCGGGGTCATCCTCCAGCCCTTGCAGGCTCTGGAGGGCCAAGGCGCGGATCGGCTCGATCTCCTCCTCGTCGAGGTGGGGACGCAGCAGGATATCGGCGTAGATTTCCAGGGTCGGCACCAGGCTCCGCGCGAGGGTCGCCGCCGAGACGCTGGTGTGCAGCGTCTGCGCGCCCTCGGCGTGGCTGACGCCCAGGTTGTCCAGCGCCGTCAGGAGGTCGCGACTGTCGAAGTCGCCGGCCCCGCGTGTGACCCACTCCGAGAGCATCGCCGCGGTGCCGCCGGCCTCGGCGGGCTCGAAGGCGGAGCCCGCGGGCAGCAGAAAGGTGAACGCCGCCGACTGGACGCCCGGCATCGACTCGGCAACGAGGACCAGGCCGTTGGGATACTCGTGGTGTCGGATCGCGGACGCGTCGCCGCGAACAGGGGCGGATTCGGGCACGTTCACCTCGGGAGCCTCGGCGCCTGGCGGACCGGAAAGGGGGGATCGCCGGGACCGGACCCGGAGACGCCCTTGCACCGTACTAGCCGTCGACCGCCTTGTACAGGGTCTTG
>JAABUQ010004009.1_pt1 | contig 25860 bp, 25 predicted proteins | sample 5560001 | NCBI WGS metagenome assembly JAABUQ01 (sample SAMN10711888, study PRJNA513371) | rock metagenome | isolation source: Antarctica rocks | place: Antarctica: Victoria Land, Finger Mt nord | collected 2015-12-18
TCGGCGGCCCGGTGCTCGACCCGCAGAGCGGCAAGGCGTTCGGGCGCGAGAAGGATCCCAAGGGCCTGGCCGATGAGAGCGAGCGGTTCAAGCTGGAGGCCCTCGACCTCCGCAGCCCCGAGCGCGCCGCGGAGGCCCGCAAGGTCGTCCGCCAGTACGGCCCGCGCGTCGAGGCGCTCCGTGATGAGAAGGACCGCCGCCTCAACAGCATGAAGCGCGGCGACGAGCTGCCCTCCGGCGTCTTGCAGATGGTCAAGGTCTACATCGCCACCAAGCGGGTCATCTCCGTCGGCGACAAGATGGCCGGCCGCCACGGCAACAAGGGCGTCATCGCCAAGATCCTCCCCGAGGAGGACATGCCGTTCCTCGACGACGGCACCGCGGTCGAGATCCTGCTGAACCCGCTGGGCGTGCCCAGCCGTATGAACGTCGGCCAGATCCTGGAAACCCACCTGGGCTGGGCCGCGGCCAAGCTCGGGTTCCAGGCCGTCTGCCCCGTCTTCGACGGCGCCAGCGAGGACACGATCCGCCAGTGCCTGGTCGACGCCGGCCTGCCGGAGAACGGCAAGGCCCGCCTCTACGACGGCCGCACCGGCGAGCCGTTCGACCAGCGCGTCACGGTCGGCTACATCTACATGCTGAAGCTCCACCACCTCGTCGACGACAAGATCCACGCCCGCGCCACCGGCCCCTACTCCCTCATCACCCAGCAACCCCTGGGCGGCAAGGCCCGCTTCGGCGGCCAGCGCTTCGGCGAGATGGAAGTCTGGGCCCTGGAAGCCTACGGCGCCGCCTACATCCTCCAGGAGCTACTGACCGTCAAGAGCGACGACGTCGAGGGGCGGACCAAGATCTACGAGTCGATGGTCAAGGGGGAGAACACCCTGGAAGCCGGCACCCCCGCCAGCTTCGACGTACTGACCAACGAGATCCGCGGCCTCGGGCTCAACATGCAGCTCGAAAAGAAGCGGATCTGAGCGACCGTTGACCGCCTCATCGACGGTGGATAGCGTGACGTGAAACTGGAACAGGGTTCGGAAGTTGAGATCACCGAGGGCCTCCTGGAGGCCATCCGGCTGCGACGACGCGGCGGCCCTCCTTCTGCCCGAGAACTGGTCCGCCGTCGCCCAGTTCGCCTGAAGGCCGTTCTCGGAGAGGACCGATCGCGGGGCGGAGGTCCCTCGACGCGACAATGAAACCCAGCGGGAGCAATCTCCGGTCTTCGGGCTCCGCGAATCCTGGAACGTCGACCCCCGACTCCGGCAAGTCACCGTGCTCGTGCGTCGGGAAGGGGCGTCGCTCTCGATCTCTGGAGTTGGGAAACGCTTTGCTGGGTGGCTGGGGGAGGGACCCCGACCCCGGAATCCCCGCGAGTCGGCCCCACCGGCGGATTCCGGGGTCTGGGTGCAGACCCCAGCCACCCGGAGGGGATCGGCGAATCTCCCGAACCGAGAGCGACACCCTGCGCCAGCAAATTCCGGCATTTGGTAGGGCCGGTTCCCACCGGCCGAAACCCTTGGGGCCACGGACGGCCGGTTCCCACCGGCCCTACCGGGGAGTCCCGGGACGAGGCCCGAATCCAGGGGCGCACCCCGCCCCCAGGAATTCCGGGTCCGTCGAGGAAAATTTTTCTTGGAATCGGCCTTGCAATCACCTATCATCGACAAGAACCGCCACCAACGGCTGGACAGCCCGGGGCCGCGTGTGCCGAGAATTCGCCGAATGACCGTGGGCGAGAACCGCCCACGGTGCCTGCCTCCGACCCGGCCAAGGAGGATGCCGGTGATCGTTCTTTGGTTAGGGATGACCGGAAGGACCGCGTCAGCCTCCCCGAACAGAGGGGGCGGGCCTGCGGTCGTCCCTTCGTTTCATGGGCTCTCTGCAATTTGACCCGATCTGATCTGATTTGAACTGAACCCGAACGCCTACCCGGCCTCTGGATGGGAAGGCGGGGCTGCAAAGCCCGCGCCGTCGGCCGGGATGGGATGACCCGTTGGGCACCCCCAACCTCGTGCAGAGGAGCGTGTCTCGTGAGCATGGGCGAAAGTGCCTACGATCGCATCAACGACTATGGCGCCGTCAAGATCGGGCTGGCCAGCCCCTATGACATCCGGAGCTGGTCGTTCGGCGAGGTCAAGAAGCCCGAGACCATCAACTACCGGACCTACCGCCCCGAAAAAGACGGCCTCTTCTGCGAGCGGATCTTCGGGCCCGAGAAGGACTGGGAGTGCGCCTGCGGCAAGTACCGGGGGATGAAATACAAGGGGATGATCTGCGACCGCTGCGGCGTCAAGGTCACGCACAGCCGCGTCCGCCGCAAGCGCATGGGCCACATCGAGCTGGCCGCGCCGGTGGTCCACATCTGGTTCTTCAAGGCGATGCCGAGCCGCCTGGGCACGCTGCTGGACATGAAGACCTCCAGCATGGAACGGATCATCTACTTCCAGGACTACGTCGTCATCGACCCCGGCGACACCCCGCTCAAGGAGCGTCAGCTGCTGACCGAGGAGGACTTCCGCAAGGCCCGCGAGCAGTTCGGCGACGCCTTCCAGGCCGACATGGGGGCCGACGCCGTCCGCAAGCTCCTGGCCCGGCTGGACCTGGTCAGCCTCTCCAAGCAGCTCCGCCAGGAGTTGGGCGAGACCTCCAGCAAGCAAAAGTTGAAGGACCTCACCAAGCGCCTCAAGGTCGTCGAGGCCCTGCGCGACAGCGACAACCGCGCTGAGTGGATGGTCCTGGAGTGCATCCCGGTCATCCCGCCGGACCTGCGCCCGCTGGTCTTGCTGGACAGCGGCAACTTCGCCACCAGCGACCTCAATGACCTGTACCGCCGGATCATCAACCGCAACAACCGCCTCAAGAAGCTGGTGGACCTCAACGCGCCGGAGGTCATCATCCGCAACGAGAAGCGGATGCTCCAGCAGGCCGTCGACGCCCTGTTCGACAACAACCGCTGCAAGCGGCCCGTGCTGGGCTCCAGCAACCGGCCCTTGAAGTCGTTGACCGACATGATCAAGGGCAAGCAGGGGCGATTCCGCGAGAACCTGCTGGGCAAGCGCGTCGACTACTCCGCGCGCTCGGTGATCGTCGTCGGCCCCGACCTCCGGCTGCACCAGTGCGGGCTGCCCAAGAAGATCGCGCTGGAATTGTTCCAGCCGTTCATCATCCGCAGGCTCAAGGAGCTGGGGCACGCCGACACGATCAAGTCGGCCAAGAAGATGCTGGAGCGGAAGGTCGAGGAGGTGTGGGACATCCTGGAGGAGGTCATCCACAACCACCCGGTCCTGCTGAACCGCGCCCCGACGCTGCACCGCATGGGCATCCAGGCGTTCGAGCCGGTGCTCGTGGAGGGCAACGCGATCCGCATCCACCCCCTGGTCTGCAAGGGGTTCAACGCCGACTTCGACGGCGACCAGATGGCCGTCCACCTGCCGCTGTCGATCGAGGCGCAGGTCGAGGCGATGACGCTGATGATGTCGACCAACAACATCTTCAGCCCCGCCAACGGCAGCCCGATCATCAGCCCCACGCAAGACATCGTCATGGGGTCATACTACGTCACCGTTCAGCGCCCCGGCGAACCTGGCGAGGGCATGGTCTTCTCCGGACCCAATGAGGTCTTCCTCGCGTTCAGCCAGAAGAAGGTCGGCGTCCACGCGATCATCAAGATGCGGCTGCCGGCGCACAAGAAGCTCAAGGGCGAGGGGGAAAAGGAGTTCACCCCCGGCACCGTCGTCAAGACGACCACCGGGCGGGTGATCTTCAACGACATCCTCCACGCCAAGATGCCCTATTACAACTACGCCCTCGGGCAGAAGCAGCTCCAGGGGATCATCGCCGACTGCTACCAGTTGCTGGGGCGCGCCGAAACGATCAACCTGCTGGACAACATGAAGGACCTGGGCTTCCGCGAGTCGACCCGCTCGGGCCTGAGCTTCGCCACCGACGACCTCAAGACCCCGGCCACCAAGGACGCGATCCTCGCCGAGGCCGAAAAGGAAGTCGCCAAGAACAACAAGCTCTACCACCGCGGAATCATCACCGACAACGAGCGCTACGCCAAGGTGCTCGACGCCTGGACCCACGCCCGCGAGCGCATCACCAACGAGATGATGGAGGAGCTGAAGCACGACGTCCGCAACGGCCAGGTCTACCTCAACCCGATCTACCTGATGGCGGACTCAGGCGCCCGCGGCGGCGTCGAGCAGATTCGCCAGCTGGCCGGCATGCGCGGGCTGATGGCCAAGCCCTCCGGCAAGATCATCGAGACGCCGATCAAGGCCAACTTCCGTGAGGGCCTCAGCGTGCTGGAGTACTTCTCCTCCACGCACGGCGCCCGCAAGGGCCTGGCCGACACGGCCTTGAAGACGGCCGACTCCGGCTACCTGACCCGCAAGCTGGCCGACGTGGCCCAGAACGTCGTCATCACGATGGAAGACTGCGGCACCGGCCAGGGGATCACCAAGGGCGTGATCTACAAGGGAGAGAAGGTCGAGGTCTCCCTCACCCAGTCGATCCGCGGACGCGTCAGCCGCGTCAACATCGTCAACCCGATCACCGATGAGGTGGTCGTCAAAGAGAACGAGATGATCACCGTCGCCTCGGCGCGGAAGCTCGAAGAGATGCAGGTCGAGAAGATTCAGGTCCGCAGCCCGATGACCTGCGAGGCCACCCTGGGCATCTGCCGGCGCTGCTACGGCATGGACCTGGCCAGCGGCCAGCTGGTCGAGCCGGGCATGGCCGTGGGGATCATCGCCGCGCAGTCGATCGGCGAGCCGGGCACCCAGCTCACGATGCGGACCTTCCACATCGGCGGCGTCGCCACCCGCGGCATGGAGGAGAAGGACGTCAAGGCCAAGCGCGAGGGTAAGGTCAAGTACGTCGGCTTGAACCTCGTGGTCAACGACGCCGGCCAGAAGATCGCCCTGTCGCGCAACGGTGAGATCCAGATCCTCGACCCCAAGGGCCGAGAGCTGGAGAAGTACGACGTCCCCGACGGCGCCGAGATGAAGGTCGACGACGGGCAGATGATTACCAAGGGGATGATGCTCTGCGAGTGGGACCCCCACAACGTCCCGATCCTCACCGAGGTCGGCGGCAGGGTCCGCTATGAGGACGTCGTCGAGAACGAGACGATGCGCATCGAGACCGACCCCTCGGGCCACACCCGGCGGACGATCATCGAGCACAAGGGGGACCTCCACCCGCAGATCATCATCGAGGACGCCGAGGGCAAGATCCTCGACTTCTACTACATCCCCGAGCGCGCTGGCATCGAGGTCGGCGAGGGGGCGCAGGTCACCGCCGGCACCCTGCTGGCCAAGACCCCGCGCGAGGTCGGCGGCACCCAGGACATCACCGGGGGCCTGCCGCGCGTCACCGAATTGTTCGAGGCCAGACGCCCCAAGGAGCCGGCCGTCATCGCCGAGATCGACGGCCGCGTCGACCTGCTGGAAGAGAAGCGCCGCGGCAAGCGGACCATCATCGTCAAGAACGAGAGCGGCATCGAGCGCGAGCACCTCGTCCCCCACGGCAAGCACCTTCGCGTCCACGGCGGCGACCGCGTCCGCGCCGGCGACGCCCTGGTGGAGGGGCCGCTGGTCCCGCATGACATCCTGCGCATCTCGGGCGAGGAGGCCGTCCAGCGCTACCTCCTCCGCGAGATCCAGAACGTCTACCGCTCCCAGCGCGTGGAGATCGACGACAAGCACCTGGAGATCATCGTCGCCCAGATGCTCCGCAAGGTCCGCGTCGAATCCGTCGGCGATACCGGGCTGCTGCCCGGCTCGGTCATCGACAAGTTCGAGTTCCGCGCCAAGAACGTCGAGCTGATGGCCTGCGTCAAGATCAAGGACCCCGGCGACACCGACTTCCGCCAGGGGGACATCGTTCCCCGCGACCACTTCGAGGCCGAGAACCTCCGCGTCGAGGAGGGCGGCGTGCGCAAGGGGGAATGGATTCGCCCCAAGCCCGCCGCCGCCAGCACGCAGCTTCTGGGCATCACCAAGGCCGCCGTGCAGTCCGACAGCTTCATCTCCGCGGCGAGCTTCCAGGAAACGACCAAGGTGCTGACCGAGGCGGCCCTGGCCGGCAAGGTCGACTACCTCGTCGGCCTGAAAGAGAACGTCATCCTGGGCCACCTCGTCCCGGCGGGCACCGGCTTCAAGACCCACCAGGAGGCCGAGGTCCGCATCCACCCGGAGGCCCTGGAAGCCCTCGCCGAGAAGGGCCCCGGCTACTCCCGCTACCCCCGCGACCGCGACGAGACCCCCGCCCCCGCGGCGGCCGTCGCCGGGGCCGGGGCCAAGGCCGGCGACTGACGCCCAGCCCCACCGCCGAAACCCCGACGGCCCGCCTTCCCGAACCGGAGGGCGGGCCGTCGTCATTCCGGGAGACCCAAGTCCCATGTCCACGACGACTGCGCTGCGCATCGGGCTCGCCGACAACGGTCGCGCCATGACGCTGGAGGAATACGAGGACGCCGAGGCCGAGGAAGGATACCGCTATGAACTGGCCAGGGGAGTCCTCGAAGTGTCCGAAGTCCCGGGCGAATCCCACGGATTGATCGTCTGCGCGTTCTACGACGCGGTCGCGGCGTATCGCCGCGCGCATCCCAACGTCATCTTCCGTTACGGCGGCGGCAGCGAGTTTCAGCTCTGGCTACCCGCGTTGATCTCCGGGCGCAACCCCGATGTCGCCGTGGCCCTTCGCAACACGCCGAAGGACGATCGGGGCTTTTCCCCACCGGCCCTGGCCATCGAAGTCGTCTCCGAGGGGGCGGAGGCGCGGCGTCGCGACTACGAGACTAAGCGCGAGGAATACCTCGCCTTCGGCCTCCGCGAATACTGGGTCGTCGACCCGGCGGATCGCCGCGTGACCGTCCTGATCCGCGCGGGTGACACCTGGATCGAGCGCGTCTTCCAGGGCGAGCAGGCGGCCGAGGGGCTCGTCCTGCCGGGCTTCGCCGTGCCATTGGCCGAACTTTGGGTTGCCCAGGCCGACCAGATCGGCGATCCTCAAGAGGATTAAAACCATTCGAGTCGAGTAGTGGAGGATCGGCCGGATGTCCACGACGACCGCCGCTCGCATTGGCCCGGCCGACCACGGCCGCATGATGACCCTGGACGAATTCCGCGAGGCCGAGGTCGAAGAAGGCTATCGTTACGAGTTGGCCGGGGGAGTCCTCGAAGTGTCCGAAGTCCCGGGCGACGATCACGGCCAGATCGTTTGGAACCTCCTGGCGGCCCTCCGGGACTTCCAGCGAGAACGACCCGGCCTCATCAGCCGTTGCGGCGGCGGGTCCGAGTTTCGCCTGTGGATTCCCGCAATGAATTCTGGGCGCAATCCTGACGTCGCCGTGGCCCTGCGAGGAACCCCCAAGGACCACAGGGGCCGTCGCCCTCCGACCCTCGTCGCCGAGGTCGTCTCCGAAGGGGCCGAGGCTCACCGCCGCGACCACGAGATCAAGCGCAGGGAGTATCTTGTCTTCGGCATCCAGGAATACTGGATCATCGAGCCCGAGGCCCGCCGCGTCACCGTCCTGACCCGTCGCGGCGATACCTGGGGCGAGCGCGTCTTCACCGACGGTCAGGCGGCCGAGGGGCTGGCGCTGCCGGGCTTCGCCGTACCAGTCTCCGACCTCTGGATCAACGTCGAGAATTTGGGGACGAACTAACCACGGAGGCGCGGAGGACACGGAGAAAAATCAAACTGTTAAAGTCTTCTCCGTATCCTCCGTGCCTTTGTGCTTAACTTCTTCGGGCCGCGAGCGCCTCGACTAACAGGGCGTTTGACCGTGCCCAGCGATAGCCCTCGGCGATCTCCCGGCCGCGCTGCGAGCGGCGCTGGCGCTCGTGGGGGCGGGAAAGCAGGTCGCGCAGGGTGTCGGCGATGGAGCCTTCGTCGTTGGGGTCGAAGTACCAGCCGGCGTCGCCGCCGATCTCGGGCAGGGCGGTCGAGCCGGCGAGCGCGACGGGAAGGCCCTGGGCCATCGCCTCGACGGCCGGGATGCCGAAGCTCTCGCAGAGCGAGGGGAAGGCCAGAGCCGTCGCCTCGGCATACGCGGCGCGGAGGGCCTGGCCCTGGCGATAGCCCGGCAGGCGGACGATCGCCTTGGGCCCCAGCGCCGCGACCTCCGCGCGCAGGGCATTCGCCTCCGACTCCGATCCGGCCCCCAGCAGCACGAGCGCCAGGTCGCCGCAAGCGACTTCCGGCAGGCGGCCCGCCGCGCGGACGAGCCTCGCGAGGTTCTTCCTCGGCTGGAAGTTCGCCACCGAGAGCAGGTACGGCCACCGGGCGGGCAACCCCAGGTCGGCCCGGACGCCAGCGCGGTCGCGGGCCGTCGGCGGATCGAAGAACAGATCGTCCGCGCCGTTGGGGCAATACGCCACCTTGTCCCGGCAAGTGGGGAAGGCCGCCTGCAACTGGCCGGTGTTGAAGTGAGACACGGACAGGACCAGGTCGGCCTTGTCGAAGACATGAGCCAGGCGCTCGCGACGGCGTGCGGGGCTGAACTGGACGTCCTGAAGCGCGTCGTGGCTGGTGACGGCGCGCCGGGCTTTGCGCGTCGGGACGAAGTATTCGGCCGGGCTGTAGGCCCAGTCGATCGCGCCCGCCCAGAGTTCCAGCGGCGGCCAGGGGGCGAGCCGCCAGAACCGCAAGGCGTCGCGCGTCCGCATCGGAAGCTGTTGGCGGGGCAGGTCGTTCAGCCCTTCCCAGAAGGCCAGGCCGTCGGGCTCGTTGATCCGCCCGGAGACCACCGTCAGCGCGACCTCGGGCCGACCGGCCAGCCGCGACAGTTGCGCCAGGGCGTGCCGGGTCACGCCCGTTGGCCACCGGCAGGCATCCATGTCGTAGACCAGGGCCACCCGCAATACCGGCGTCATCGGTCGCCTACCTTGGGGACAACCACCACCACCAGAAGACCCATTGCTGCGTCAGGCCGAGGCAGATCAGGACCCCGAGGACCAACCACCAGGGAGAGTGCCTCGGCGCGTCCACTCTCGACAGGTAGTGGCCGCAGGCGGGACAGCGCTCGGCCGCCTCGTACACCGGCACCCGGCAGTACGGGCAGGGGATGGTCTCGTCGTCGTCGTCGTCGTCGTCGGGGTATTCGTCGTCGTCGAGGTCGTCGTCGGCTTCAGCGTCGCGCCACGGCATGAATCACCCCCGAGTGGGCCGTACCCGGAGCGCGAATGGTAGGGCAGGGGGGCCCGGCCGTCAATCGGGCGGCCCTCCGCGTCTCGCGGGCGCCGGCCCCTTTGCAACGCCGGGGCCTCTCGGCCAAACTAGGGCTTGACGCCCTGCACAGGGCAAGGCAGCAGCAGGCTCGCGAGAGGAGGCCGGGGTGGCGAACATGGCAGCGGTCCTTGGGAGGCGCGCCCCTCTGGTGCTGATCCTCGGAGGGCTTATCCTCCTCGGGGCCGGGACGCGTCGGGCGGAGGCCGAGGACAACAACAACGACAAGGACAAGGGACGGGCCGGGAATGCGGGGAAGCTCTTCGCCCGCGACAACCTCATCGCCTGGTGCATCGTCCCCTTTGATTCCAAGAAGCGCGGGCCGGAAGAGCGCGCGGAGATGCTCGCCCGCCTGGGGTTCCAGCACTTCGCCTACGACTGGCGCGCCGAGCACGTCCCCACCTTCGATGCCGAGATGGAGGCGCTCAAGCGCCGGGGAATCGCCCTCGATGCCTTCTGGGCCCCCGGCGAGCTGAACGCCGACTCCCGGCGCATCCTCGACACACTCAAGCGGCACGGCCTGAAGGTGTCGCTCTGGGTCCTGCTCGACTTCGGCGCCGACCGCGTGGCCGGGGCCGAGCAGGAGCGCCGGGTAGAAGCCGCCGCGGCGAAGCTCTGCCCGCTAGCCGAGGAGGCCGCGATGGTCGGCTGCTCGCTCGCCCTGTACAACCACGGCGCCTGGTTCGGCGAGCCGGAGAATCAACTTGCGATCATCGAGCGGTTAAAGGGGCGGGGCATCGTCAACGTGGGGATGGTCTACAACCTGCACCACGGGCACGAGCACCTCGACCGCTTCGCCGAGATCCTCGCCAAGATCAAGCCGCACCTGGTCACGCTCAACATCAACGGCATGGACCCCGGGGGCGACCGTGTCGGCCGGAAGATTCTGCCCTTGGGCCAGGGTGAGCGCGATCTCGCGCTCCTGAAGGCGATTGTGGACAGCGGCTACGGCGGCCCGATCGGCATCCTCGGCCACACCCAGGACGACGCGGAGGACCGCCTCAAGGACAACCTCGACGGCCTCGACTGGCTCGTTCCGCAGCTTGAAGGCAAGGCCGCCGGCCCCTTACCAAAGCCCCGCACGCCCGTCGCCCCCAGGCCCAGGCCCAAGCCCGCGGCGGCCGACGCGCCCCCGGCGCACGACCAGGACGACGCCGCGGTCGCCGCCGCCCTGATCCGCGACGCCCGTGAGCAGGGCGACGCCCGCAGGGGCGCCGAGGTCTTCGCCTCCCCGCGCTCCGCCTGCCTGTCCTGCCATCAGGTCGGCGACCAGGGGGGCAAGATCGGCCCCGCATTGACGACCCTCGGGTGCTGCCGGACGCCCGAGGAGGTCGTCGAATCGGTCCTGCGGCCCAAGCAGCACGTCGAGGACGGATACCATGCGCTGACGGTCGCGACGGCCGACGGCAAGGTCCGTCAGGGCTACAAGCACGGGGAATCCGCCGCGGAACTCGTGCTGCGCGACCCCGGCTCGGGCAACCTCCTCCGGCTGGCGAAGGCCGAGGTCGAGGCCATCCGCGAGGACGGTACGCTGATGCCCGAGGGGCTGACGGCGGCGTTGTCGCCCATGGAGCGCCGCGACCTCTTCCGGTTCCTGCTGGACCTGGGGCGTCCCGGCGGCACGTCGGCCGGGCACCACCTCCACGAACTTGCCCACGCGCATGAGCCCGCGGCATTCGTCTACGACCGGGCGCCCCTGCACCCGGAAGACTGGCCAGGCTGGCAGTTGCCCGTCAACCGCGACCGCCTGTACGACTTCTACTCCAAGGAGGCCGAAGCCTTCGTGGGGAAGCCGACCACCCCGCCCCTGCTGCCGCCTTACCCGGGCCTCGATAGCGGCAAGATGGGGCACTGGGGCAATCAGAACGAACAGGTCTGGGCCGACGACCGCTGGGTCCAGTCCGACCTGGGCACCGTGCTCGGCGGCGTCTTCCGCGGCGCAGGCGACCCGGTCCCCAAGGGCGTTTGCGTCCGCCTGGGCGATCGCGGCGAGATGGCCGTTTGCTTCAACCCCGAGACCCTGCGCTTCGAGGCGAAATGGCAAGGCGGCTTCGTCAAGTTCTCCCCCGTCCGCCACGGCTTCATGGGTGGCCTGCTGATGGACGGCACGCCCCTTCCCGAGCCCGAGGGCCTGAAGCCCGAGGTCCCCTTCGTCTACCACGGGTTCTACCGCCACGGCAAGCGCATCCTGTTCGCCTATCGCCTTGGCGACGTGGAGATGCTCGACGCCCCCTGGGTCGAGGGGGGCCAATTCCAGCGCATCGTCGCGCCGGCGAAGGACCACCCCTTCGCCTCGTGGACTCGCGGCGGCCCGTCGCAATGGCCGGAGGTTCTGACCACCCACGGGAAGCTTGGAAAGGGCGCCCCCTACGTGGTGGATACGATCGAACCGCCGTTCGTGAATCCGTGGAAGTCCCTGATGTTCTTCGGCGACCACGACTTCTTCCCCGACGGCACGGCCATGCTTTGCACGATGCAGGGGGACGTTTGGCGCGCCGAGGGGCTCGACGACACACTCGAAAACGTGCGGTGGCGGCGGTTCGCCAGCGGGTTGCATCAGGCCCTCGGCCTGGTCATCGCCGAGGGCAAAGTCTACGTCCTGGGCCGCGACCAGATCACCCGCCTGCACGACCTCGACGGCGACGGCGAGGCCGACTTCCATGAGTGCTTCAGCAACGCCTACGAGACTTCCCCCGCCGGCCACGACTTTCTTTGCGGCCTTCAGCGCGACGCGGCCGGCCGCTTCCTCACCGTCTCGGGCAAGCAGGGCCTCCTGCGGATCTCCGCCGACGGCAAGCACGTCGAGACCCTGGCCACCGGCTTCCGCAACCCCGACGGCCTGGGGCTCGCCCCCGACGGCACGATCACCGTCCCCAACTCCGAGGGCGAATGGGTCCCCGCGTCGATGGTCAACGAGGTCCGACCCGGCGGCCACTACGGCTACGGCGGCCCTCGCGACGGTCGCCCCCCCGACCTGCCGCTCGCCTACCTCCCCCGCGGCCTCGACAACTCCAGCGCCGCCCAGGTCACCGTCCCCGACGACGACCGCTTCGGCCCCTTGCGCAATCAGATGCTCCACCTTTCCTTCGGCGCGGGCACGCACTTCCTGCTCATGCGCGAACGGGTCAACGGCCAGCCCCAGGGGACCGTCGTGCCCCTGCCCGGCGAGTTCCTGTCCGGCGCGCACCGTGGCCGGTTCCACCCCAAGGACGGCCAGCTCTATGTCTCTGGCATGGCCGGCTGGGGCACCTACACCCCCTCCGACGGCAGCTTTCAGCGCGTCCGCTACACCGGCGCGCCCGCGCAGGTTCCGACCGCCTCCCACGCCGTCGAGAACGGCATGCTCGTGAGCTTCGCCCTCCCGCTCGACCCCGCGGTCGCCGGCCAGCCCGATCGCCATTTCGCCCAGGTCTGGAACTACCGATTCAGCGCTGGTTACGGCTCCCCCGAACTCTCGCCCCGCCACCCCGGCCAGCCCGGCCACGACCCGCTGGCGATCCGCTCGGCCCACGTCCTGCCCGACGGGAAAACGCTGTTCCTCGAAATTCCCGACCTCCAGCCCGTCAACCAGCTCCACCTGCACCTGCGTCCCGACAGCGGCCGTCCGGTCGACCTCTTCGCCACGGTCCACCGGCTCGCCCCACCGTTCACCGATTTCCCGGGCTATCGCCCGACCACCAAGACCCTCGCCGCCCACCCCTTGCTGGCCGACCTGGTCGCCCTGACGATCAAGCCGGCGCCCAACCCCTGGAAGGCGCCGATCGCCGGGGCGCGTGCCCTGAACATCGAGGCCGGCAAGAACCTGACCTTCTCCGAGAAGACCCTCAAGGCCCGCCCCGGCGAGCCGATCCGTCTGACCTTCGTCAACCCGGACGTCGTGCCGCACAACTGGGCACTCCTCAAGCCCGGGATGTTGGCGCACGTGGGCGACCTGACGAACAAGCTCATCGCCGAGCCCGACGCGGCCGTCCGCCACTACATCCCCAAGACCGACGACGTGCTGGCCTACACCGACGTCGTCGGCCCCGGCGAGCAGTTCACGATCTCCTTCCGCGCCCCCGGGACGCCCGGCCGCTATCCCTACCTCTGCACCTTCCCCGGCCACTGGATGGTCATGAACGGCGAGCTGATCGTCGAATAGGACGACTTGACACGACCGCCGGTGGCGGTACACTACTTGCTTCGGCGGAGCGGGCCAGCGACCCCGGTTGCGCGACCTCGCGAAGCAAAGGCAAGTCAGGTCGGTTCGGAATAGTGAGGCCCGCCCGGGGTCGGACCGGGGTCCACGGAACGATTTTCACCCATGCCAACGATCAATCAGCTCGTCCGCAAGCCGCGCCGTCCGGTGCTGTACAAGACCAAGTCGCCGGTCCTGGAGGGCTGCCCGTTCAAGCGGGGGGTCTGCCTCCAGGTCAAGACGATGACGCCGAAGAAGCCGAACTCGGCCCTGCGTAAGGTCGCCCGCGTGCGGCTTTCCAACGGCAAGGAAGTCACGGCGTACATCGGCGGCGAGGGGCACAACCTCCAGGAACACTCGATCGTCCTGGTGCGCGGCGGTCGCGTCCGCGACCTGCCGGGTGTTCGCTACCACATCGTCCGCGGCGTGCTGGACAGCCTCGGAGTCGCCGACCGCAAGCAGGCCCGCTCCAAGTACGGGACGCCGGCCAAGAGCGCCGCGCCGGCCAAGGGCGCCAAGAAGAAGTAACCCCGGAACTTCCCCCGAGATCCCCGGCACTCCCAGGATCAGGACCGACGCCCCCATGGCCCGCAAGTTCACCGCCAGCAGGACGCACCTCCGCCCCGACCCCCGGTTCGGCTCGAAGCTGGCCAGCAAGTTCATCAACTGCCTGATGTACGACGGCAAGAAAAGCGTCGCCCAGGGCGTCTTCTACGACGCCATGGACCTCGTCGTCCGCCGCCTGCCCAACGAGAACCCCATCGATGTCTTCACCCGCGCGGTGGAGAACGTCATGCCGGTCATCGAGGTCCGCTCCAAGCGAGTCGGCGGCGCCACGTACCAGGTGCCGATGCAGGTCCGCAAGAGCCGCCAGCAGACCCTCTCGATCCGCTGGCTGCTGATGGCCGCCCGCGAGAAGAAGGGCCGCCCGATGGCCATCAAGCTCGCCGACGAGCTGATCGCGGCCTACAACCGCGAGGGCGCCGCCATCAGCCGCCGCGAGAACGTCCACCGCATGGCCGACGCCAACAAGGCATTCGCCCACTTCGCCTGGTGAGATCCGGTTGAGTGGAGGATCGCGGGCGCGGCCTCCGCGACCGAGCCGCCTCGGCAAGCCGGAGGCCCCCGCATGTCCGTCAGCTCCCCCCCCGCGACCATGACCACGGAGCAGATGCTCGCCCTCCCCGACAACGGGATGGATCGCGAGCTGATCCGAGGCGAGCTGCGGGAAACGCCCATCACGATGCGGAATCGCAGGCACAGCCGGATCGAAGCCCGAGTCGCGAAGTTCCTGGACAACTGGCTCGACATTCAGCCGGAACCCCACGGCGAAGTCGTCAGCGGCGAGGCCGGCTTTCGACTCCGGAGCAACCCGGACAGCTCGGTCGGGATCGACGTGGCTTACGCCTCCCCCGAGTTAGTCGCCCGCCTGCCCGGGGCGGCCTTCTACGACGGCCCGCCCGTCCTCGCCGTGGAAGTCCTCTCGCCCTCGGACCAGCAGGAAGAGATCGGTGAGAAGGTGGCCCTCTACCTCGAAACCGGCGTGGCGGTCGTCTGGATCATCGCCCCTCGCTTCCGCACGGTCGTCGTCCATCATCCAGGCTCCGAGCCGGAGATGTTCAACGCTTTGCAAGAACTCACGGCCGAGCCGCATCTCCCCGGCTTCCGCGTCCCGGTCGTCTCCCTCTTTCCCGCCTGAATCCCGACGAACCGGATCCGGGTCGCCCGCGACCTCCCTCCCTCTCCTGCCGCCGAACGACCAAGCTCGGCGGCCCCGGCCACTGACCGATGAGCATCGAGGGCAAAGGAATCGCGGCCCGGGACTGGGGTCCGGCGATGCGCGAGGTGAGGCCCAGCCTCAACTCGGTTCGCAGTCCGATTCGATCACATGGCCGATCGCTTTGATGACATCCCGCATGGCGATGTCATCGAGCACCCCGATCGGCCCGGCCGACATGCCGAGTTGGACCTTCTCGATGGACAGCATGTTGTCGCACTGAGCGACGCAGTCGGCCGTGAATCCGAACCGCCCGACCTGAAATGGCACACAGTTCGGCAGGACGCTACGGACGGAGAACCGGGCCGACGTGCATACGACCACCAGGGCATACCTCCCCCGGTTCAGATCCTCGCGCGAGACGACGACGACCGGATGCGGCCCCGCCTGGTCGAAGTCGGCCAAGTAGACCTCGCCAGGTCTGATCACGGCTCCTCGCCCATCCGGCCGATCGCATTGCGAAGCCCCACCGCGCGGATGGCCCGCTGTTGACGATCCTCCTCCAACACCTCATGAACCGCCTCGTAATCGGCCTCCGGGATGAGGACGTAGGCCGCCCTCGTCCGGGGGTCGATCACGCGCGGCAGGGCCTCCCCCAGGGCGTCGAGAGTCTGTTGCTGTTGATCGGTAAGCTCGATGGTCATTGGGGACTCCTCCCGCACCGCATCCTACCCGCGAGCTGGCCCTCGCGGAAGGCGTGGCGGATCGCTCTTGCCCCAGCGATCAATTGACCACCAGTGCTCAGCCCCCACGGAGGCAGAGCGCTGGCAAAGCCAGTGCCACCCGACCGGGTGTCCAGCGCGTACTCCTCGACGTTACGCCGAAACCGCCGCTCGCCGTCCTGGTCCTCCATGACCTCACCACCCCGGATGGTGATCACCCCGTCCGAATCAGCCTCGGCCTCGTGCTCGAACACCCAGCCCCGTGCCTCGCCTGTGGTCTGATCCTTGGAGATGCCATAGCCGGTCGGGTCGAGTGCGTACACAGGCGTGTGGCCGGGACGACGGTCATCCGGGTAGCCGAGGCAGCCGACAATAATGATCTGGTCACCGACCAGCGTAAAGGAGTGGAAGGCGGCTCCTAACAACCAATGGGCATCCGAAATGATGTGTTTCCACGCCCTTGCTGTTGTGAAACCCTCTGCGGAAGGGGCCGCTGAGTGTATCAAACGCCGGACGCCTCGCAAATCGGTGACAGACGTGGGTTCTTCGATTCCGTCGGGTGACCAGCGAGGTTCAGCGCTCTTCAAGAACTCCGGACCAAGCCGCACCTTCCCCGCTCCCGCGTCCCGGTCGCCTCCCGCTTTCCCGCCCGAATCCCGAAGGCCCGATTCCAGGTCGTCGCGACCTCCCTCCCCCTCTTCCCGCCGAACGGCGACGCGCGCACCGCCCAGGCCCTCGGCATACTCGACCACGGTGTCGGGAAGCTTTGCCGAGTCCGGAAATCTTTCCGCGCCATTGGGCCTCCTCGTCGCGATGCTTCTTCAGGAGGACCGTGCTCCGGGCCATTCTCCCGGCGGCGTGAGATCTTCGCGAGGCGATTGAGATCGACGACTCGGGCAAGAATCGGGGTGGGGCCATCGACGAAACGAACCGAACGCGACCTGCCACATCCCCGACGATGGGGCCGGACCCGATCCGCAAGATCGGGGGGCGTGGAGCCTCCATCATCGGATTCTCGGGCCGATGCCCCGGAGGCTACCGAATCGACCCCGGCGCGGAACGAACCCAATTCGGCACGGCACCGGCGCGGAACGAACCCAACCCGGCACGGCGTCGGCGCGGAACGAACCCAACGGGCGGCGGAATGGCCCCCGCCGCGGGAAGCCGCGGCCCGTTCTCTCCCCCGCGGAACGAACCCAATCTAGGATCTTGGGTTCTCTGGCCCGGGAGATCCCGCCCGGAACGTCCGCTGCCGAACGAACCCAACGGCGGGATGGGGAGGATGGGATGGACTTGTGGCCACATGACGCCATTCCGACCGTGACGGGTCGAACCCAACGAGGCGACGGGGACTTCGGGCCCTCATCCTCGGGTCGGCCGCCGCGAAACGAACCCAATGGCCCGGCCGGCCGACTCGCGCTGTGCGGCGGCCTCCGGCTCGGTAAGCTGGAGGCATCGGATCCCGCCGACCGCCGCCTCCTCCCCGGATTGCCTCCCATGGACAGCAACCCCCTCCAATCGATCCGCAACATCGGGATCATCGCGCACATTGATGCTGGCAAGACGACGACGACCGAGCGCATCCTGTACTACACGGGCGAAATCCACCGGATGGGGGACGTGGACAAGGGGAACACCACCACCGACTACCTGCCCGAGGAGCGCGAGCGCGGCATCACGATCATCGCGGCGGCCATCACCTGCCGCTGGCAAGACACCACCATCAATATCATCGACACCCCCGGCCACGTCGACTTCACCGCCGAGGTCGAGCGCTCCCTACGCGTGCTCGACGGCGCCGTCGTCGTCTTCTCGGCCGTCGAGGGGGTCGAGGCCCAGAGCGAGACCGTCTGGCGCCAGGCCACCAAGTATTCCGTCCCCCGCCTCTGCTTCATCAACAAGATGGACCGCATCGGCGCTGAATTCGACCGCGTCTTCGGTGAGATCGAGGAGCGCCTGGAGAGCCTGCCCATCCCCGTGCAGATCCCCATCGGCGCCGGGCCCGAGGGGACGATGGGCGAGTTCCAGGGCCTCGTCGACCTGATCATCATGAAGGCCCTCTTCTACAAGACCGAGGACCTCGGCTCGACCGTCACCGAGCGGGAAATCCCCGAGGACCTCCGCCCCGAGGCCGACCTCTGGCGCGAGCGCATGCTCAACGCCCTGGCCGACTTCGACGAGACGTTCGCCGAGGTCTTCATGGGCCATCTCGAAGGGGCCGACCTCACCGAGGCGCAGGTCGTCGCCGCCCTGCGCCGCGCGACCCTCACCGGCAAGGCGCAGCCGGTCCTGTGCGGATCCTCCTTCAAATACGTCGGCGTTCAGCGCCTGCTCGACGCGATCGCCGCATACCTCCCCAGCCCCCTGGACCGCCCGCCGATCGTCGGCCACCACCCCAAGAAGGGGACCGAGCTGGAGCGCAAGCCCAGCCCTTCGGAGCCCTTCTGCGGCCTGGTCTTCAAGATCACCCACGACGATCACGGCGACCTCTCCTTCGTCCGCATCTACTCCGGGACGCTCAAGGCCGGCACCCGCGCGTACAACCCCGGCAAGGACAAAAAAGAGAACTGCTCCCGCCTCTTCCACATCCGCGCTGACGACCGCGAGAAGGTCGAGGAGGTGTCCACCGGCGATATCGTCGGCGTGGTCGGCCTGAAGGACTCCGTCACCGGCGACACCCTCTGCGACGCCGCCCACCCGATCCTGCTGGAACGCATCGAATTCCCGGAAACCGTCATCAGCATGTCGATCGAGCCCGTCAACTCCGCCGACAAGGGCAAGCTCGCCGACACCCTGGGAGCGCTGGCGCGCGAGGATCCGACCTTCACCTACAAGGTCAACGAGGAGACCGGCCAGACGCTGATCTCCGGCATGGGGGAGCTGCACCTGGAGATCATCAAGAACCGGATGGTCCGCGACTACAAGATGAAGGTGCACGTCGGCCGCCCCCGCGTCAGCTATCGCGAAACGGTCAAGACCGCGGTCAAGCGAGTGCAAGGCACCTGCATCCGCCAGACGGGCGGCTCGGGCATGTACGCCAAGGTCTCCATCGACCTGGAGCCCTTGACGCTGCCCAAGGGCGGCCCGACCCTCCTGTTTCTCAACAAGCTGAAGGGGGGGACGATCCCCGCGGAATACCTCGCGCCCATCGAGGCCAGCCTGCGCGAGAGCGCCAAGTCCGGCGGCCGGACCGGCTTCCCCATGGTCGACCTGAAGGTCACGCTCGTCGACGGCGACTACCACGAGGTTGACAGCAACGAGGCCGCCTTCCGCTTCGCCGCCTCCGACGCCCTGGACAAGGCCGTCCGCGAGGCCGGCGCCGTCCTGCTGGAGCCGATCATGAAGCTGGAGGTCGTCACGCCCGAGGACTACCTGGGCAACATCACCGCGGACCTTTCCAGCCGTCGCGCCGAGATCACCCAGACCTTCAACCGGGGCCGCTTGACCGTCGTGGAGGCCCGCGCCCCGCTGGAAAAGATGTTCGGCTACTCCACCGCCGTCCGCAGCCTCAGCCAGGGCCGCGCCAGCTATTCGATGGAGCCGCTGGAATACGCCCCCGCCCCCGAGAGCATGCTGGAGATCCTCAGCGGGGCCTGACCGAGGCGTGGGCGAGCCCCTCCGCCCAGGAACGGTCGTCGGGCTCCAACGGGAAGGGCAGGGGGGCGGCGTAATCGACGAGTTTCGCGAACTGGCCCTGCTCGTAGGCCGTCGCGAAGACAGCCGCCAGATCGAGCGGCACATCGGCGTCCGGAGACTTCAGCGGGATCGGGATGGTCGGCAAGTTCCGCCGGATCGTCCAGCCGTAAACGTCGCAAAGTGGCCGATTTTCGGCACACGCCACCGTCGCGAAGTAGTCACCAGGAGGGAGCGGCCCTCCCATCGGCATCCTCGCCCCGTTCAAGAGCAGGTCCAGCTCGACGAGGTGGATCAACTGGCCGAGCAGGTCGAGCCGCTTCTCAAGATATTTCGACCGCCCATCCCCCACCTTATTCGTCGGAGAAAGCACCTCGATGACGGTGACGACCTCCCAACCCGGTTGCCGCCGGATCTCGATCCGGCGTTCGCGGACCTCTCCCCTCGACGCCAATCGGAAGGGGACGACGACCGGCTCCAGGGTCGCAACACCAACCGGCGTGGCCCGCCCCGGGGAAGGAATCGGCCCGACCCGCGTGATCGACACGTCGGGCAGGAAGTGCGGCCCTTGCCCACCGGGAACCTCGACCAGATAAAGCCGCTCCTCGATCGTGGCGACATATTCGGCCGGCAGCCGGGCGACGATGGCGTTGCGTGCAATGTGGATGAACGTGGAACGAAGATCGGCCCAACGCCCTTGCGCCTCCAGATAAGGGTCCATCCCGGGAAACGGGCTCGGCATGGTCGATCCTCCCTCGGAAACCCCGCGGCTTTCTCCCAGTCTAACGTCGAGGCTTGAGGTGGCCCAGCCTCGCGGACTCGACGGGCGAAAAAGCGGGGTCGTGGCTTGACGAGCCCCGTCAAGGCCGTTACAGTCTTACTTTCCCCACGTGCGGGGAGTCCAGACGGACAGCGTGAGCGTGACGGATTGACTCGGAAGGGACGGACGCGTGTCGGGCATCAGCAACGAGCGAATTCGCATCCGGATGGAGGCTTACGACCACACCATCCTAGATCAGTCGGCGAAGGATATCGTCGACACCGCCAAGCGGACCGACGCGATCGTCCACGGGCCCATCCCCCTGCCGACCCGCATCGAGCGTTATACCGTGCTCCGGAGCCCGCACATCGACAAGAAGTCGCGGGAACAGTTCGAGATCCGGACGCACAAGCGGCTGATCGACATCGTGCAGCCGACGAACAAGACCATCGACGCCCTGAACAAGCTGAGCTTGCCGGCGGGCGTTGACATCAAGATCAAGGCCGGCCCCTCCGGGGGCTGATGCCGATTTCGACCCGCCGACCTCCGGGCCCGGGGCCCTTTGCTGGTGCCCCCGGGCCCGTGTCGGCGCCGGGCGCCCGCCGCGATCGGTCGCGGCCCCGACCCGGCACAGGCTTCTCCCGACCTCGTTGCCCCTCGGGAGCGGACGGACACATGAAAGCCGGATTGCTTGGCCGTAAAATCGGCATGACGCAGATCTATGAACCCGACGGGACGGCCGTGCCAGTCACCGTCGTGGAGTGCGGCCCCTGCACCGTGTTGCAGGTGCGCACGCAGGAGCGCGACGGCTACCACGCCCTGCAACTGGGCTTCGACGATAAGAAGCGCAAGAGTGCCACCCAGCCCGAACGCGGGCACGCCAGGAAGGTCGAGGCCGAGCCGAAGCGGTTCGTCCGCGAGTTCCGGCAGGACGGCCCGACCGGCACCGCCGAGGGCTCGACCCTGACCGTCGAGGTCTTCAACGAGGTCGGCCGCGTCGACGTGATCGGCACCAGCAAGGGCCGCGGTTTCACCGGCGTCATCAAGCGGCACGGCTTCAAGGGGCTGCGGGCCACGCACGGCGTCAAGCGCATGCACCGCCACCCGGGCTCCTCGGGGCCCAGCGCCGACCCGGCCCACACCCGCAAGGGCATCCGAAAGCCCGGCCAGCACGGCAACGCGCGGATCACCGTCAAGAACCTGAAGGTCGTCCGCGTCGACCCGACCAACAACCTGCTCCTCGTGCGGGGGGCGGTGCCTGGTCCCATCAACGGCTACCTGATGGTCCGCCAGACCAACAAGGTCTGACCCACCCCACCCCCGTATCGGCCCCGGATTGAACCGACCATGCTGACCGTCCCAGTCTACAACCGAGCCGGCGAGAAGGTGGGCGAGGAGTCGATCGACCCGGCCGACTTCGGCGGCGAAGTCAACAAGCAGCTCCTGCACGACGTGGTCCTGATGCACCAGGCCGCCCGCCGCGTCGGCACCGTCAACACCCGCGGTCGCGCCGACGTCGCCGGCTCCGGCAAGAAGATCTTCCGCCAGAAGGGGACCGGCAACGCCCGCGCCGGCTCCAAGAGGACCAACAAGCGCAAGGGCGGCGGCGTCGCCTTCGCCCGCCGCAACCGCGACTACCGCTACGAGCTGCCCAAGAAGGCCGTGCGGACCGCCATTCGCATGGCCCTGCTCTCGAAGTTCCAGGACGGCCAGGCCCTGATCCTCGACGAGCTGAACCTCCAGGCGCACCGGACCAAGGACGTCGTGCAGGCCCTGCGATCGATCCGACGCCCCGACCTCCGCGAGGCCGAGGCCGCCCCCTCCGAGGGGGAAACCAAGGCGCAGACCCGGTCGCGGACCCTCGACGGCCGCACGATCCTCATCGGCCTGCCGGGCAACGACCCGGTCGTCTACCGCAGCGCCCGCAACATCGAGGGCGTGCAGGTCGCCCCGGTGGCCGAGTTCAATACCTACGACATCCTCAAGCAGCGCTATCTGTTGCTGACACGCGAGGCCCTCGCCGTCCTGAAGGAACGCGTCAAGCACAAGGTTTCCCGCGGACTGGACCGCGCCGCGTCGGCCGTGGCCCTTCCGCTCGCCCAGATGGCGGAGGGCTAACGCAACATGGTCACGCTCCGCCACGCCCCCAAATATCAGCGCTCCGGGCCGAAGCTCGAACCCTATCAGGTGATCCTGCGCCCGCTGATCACCGAGAAGGCCACGCACCTCTCGGAGCGGCACAACGCCTACACCTTCGAGGTCAACCCGCTGGCCACGAAGACCGAGATCAAGGGGGCCGTCGAGGTCCTCTTCAACGTCAAGGTCGCGGATGTCCGCACCCAGAACCGCCGGGGCAAGGCCCGCCGGTACCGGCTGAAGGTCGGCCGGATGCGGAACTGGAAAAAGGCCATCGTCGCCCTGCACGACGACTATCGTATCGACTTTTATTGACCCGGCCGCCCCGCTCATGGCCGACCGCCGGACCTCCCCGAAGGGAGCGGAATGTAATTATGGGTATCCGATACTACAAGCCGACCAGCCCCGGGCGTCGTGGCGCTTCGGTCAGCGACTTCTCCGAGCTGACCGACAAGAACAAGAAGCCCGAGAAAAGTCTGACCGAGCCCCTGAAGAAGACCGGGGGCCGCAACAACCAGGGCTTCATCACCGCCCGACACCGCGGCGGTGGCCACAAGCGGATGTACCGCGTCATCGACTTCAAGCGCGTGGACAAGGACGGCATCCCCGGCCAGGTCACGCACATTGAATACGACCCCAACCGCTCGGCCCGCATCGCGCTGATCCAGTATGCCGACGGCGTGAAACGGTACATCATCGCCCCCGACGGCCTCAAGGCCGGCATGACCGTCCACAACGGGCCGGCCGCCGAGCCCAAGGTCGGCAACTGCCTGCCGATGTCCAAGATCCCCACCGGCATGGCGATCCACAACCTGGAGATGCAGCCCGGCGGCGGCGCCAAGCTTTGCCGCTCCGCGGGCGTCAGCGCCACCCTGACCGCCCGCGAGGGGACCTGGGCCCAGATCACGCTGCCCTCGGGCGAGGTGCGCCGGCTGCCGGCCGCCTGCCGCGCCACCATCGGCGTCGTGGGCAACTCCGACCACATGAACATCGTCCTGGGCAAGGCCGGCCGCAAGCGCTGGCTGGGCCGCAGGCCGCACGTCCGCGGCGTCGCCATGAACCCCAACAAGCACCCGATGGGCGGCGGCGAAGGGCGGACCTCCGGCGGTCGGCACCCTTGCTCCCCCACCGGCAAGCTCGCCAAGGGGGGCAAGACCCGCCGTCGTCGCAAGCCGTCGAACTCGGCCATCATCAGGCGCCGCAAGAGCGTGCGCTACGGTCAATTGAAGGTCTGACCCCGGGCGGGTGGGTCGCAAGCCGTACAAATTCGGGCGTCTGGGCCGCGTCGGTTGGTCCAAGGGGGAAGCGGGAATCCATGGGACGTTCGCTGAAGAAAGGGCCGTACGTCGACGAGCGCCTGCTCGAAAAGGCGTATCGCGCCGAGGCCACGGGGGCACGCGAGCCGATCAAGACGTGGGCGCGCGCCTGCACGATCGTGCCGGAGTTTATCGGCAAGAATTTCGCGATCCACAACGGACGCAGTTTTATCAAGCTATATGTGACCGAGGACATGGTCGGGCACAAGCTCGGCGAATTCGCGCCGACGCGGACCTTCCGCGGCCACGGCGGCAAGTCGACCAAGGGGGCCCGGAAGTAAGCCCGCACCCGCACCCGCGCCCGCGCCCGCACCGTTGAGGACCGGGGCCGACCCCGGAACGGAACGGGCCCCTTCCCGCGAGGAATCGGATAATGGCCACGACCGCGACCAACGCCCTGGGCAGCTTCCGCGCCTCGCACCGCTTCGCCCGGATCTCCGTGCGCAAGCTCCGGCCCATCCTGGACCTGATCCGGGGCAAGTACGCCGACGACGCGATGGATACCATGAAGTACCTGCCCCACCGCGGGGCCAGGATGATCGAGACGGTGCTCAAGAGCGCCATGGCCAACGCCGAGGACCGCGGCATGCGCGACGTCGGCGACCTGATCATCGTCGACGCTCGCGGCGACGGCGGCCCGATGGTCAAGCGCCTGATGCCCCGCGCCCGCGGCATGGCCTACATGATTCGCCGCCGCTCGGCCCACATCTCCATCGGCCTGTCCGAGCTGGAGACCGTCCTGGGCGGCGACCACGACCACGACCACGACCACGCTTGAACGAAACCCCCTCGCCCCGAGGATGCCTTGTCATGGGTCAGAAGATTCACCCGACCGGCTTCCGGATCGGGATCATGGAGGACTGGCGGAGCCGCTGGTACGCCTCCAAGCACGAATTCAGCGACCTCCTGATCGAAGACTTCAAGATCCGGAAGTTCATCAAGGAGAAGTACGCCTACGCCGGCATCCCCAAGATCGAGATCGAGCGCACCCGCGACGCCGTCACCGTCCTGCTCTCGACGGCGCGGCCGGGCGTGATTATCGGCCGCAAGGGGGCCGAGGTCGAGCTGCTCCAGGACAAGCTCCAGGCGCTGACGGGCCGCCGCATCGAGATCAAGATCGTCGAGATCGCCCGCCCCGAGATCGAGGCTCAGCTCATCAGCGAGGATATCGCCGAACAGCTCCAGAAGCGCTCCAGCTTCCGCCGCACGATGAAGCGGGCGCTGGAGCAGACGATGGACGGCGGCGCCCGCGGCGTCAAGATTCAGCTCTCGGGCCGGCTGGGCGGCTCGGAGATGTCCCGGACCGAGGCGGCGAACCTCGGCTCCATTCCGCTTTCCACGCTCCGCGCCAAGGTCGACTACGGCTTCGCCGAGGCCAAGACCGGCCAGGGGCGCATCGGCGTCAAAGTTTGGGTCAACCAGGGCGATTATCTGAAGATGGAGGCCGGCACCGATGGCCATGATGCCCAAGCGGGTCAAGTTCCGAAAAAGCCAAAAAGGCCGCGTAAGAGGTAACGCCACCCGGGGCAACTACGTCGCCTTCGGTGAGTTCGGCATCCAGGCGCTGGGCCCCGGGCGCATCAGCGCCCAGACCATCGAGGCGGGCCGGATCGTCGCCAGCCAGTCGGTCAAGGGGGGAGGGAAGCTGTATATCCGCATCTTCCCGCATAAGAGCGTCACCTCGATCCCGGCCGAGACCCGCATGGGCAAGGGCAAGGGCGAAGTGGAATACTGGGCCGCCGTCGTCAAGCCGGGGACCATCCTCTACGAAGTCGGCGGCATCAGCGAGGAGCAGGCCCGCGTCACCTTCGCCCGCGTCGCCCATAAAATGCCCGTCGCCTGCCGGTTCGTGAGCCGGCGGCCGTCACTCTGACTCTGACTCTGACCCGACCCGTTTCGCCGTGACACGGCCGACCGACCGCCAGCAAAGGTAGACCCGCGATGAGCAAGCCCGCGGCCCTCCGCGAACAAACCGACGAACAGCTGGAACTCCTGCTGAAGGAGACGCAGCAAAACCTCTTCCGCCTGCGGCTCCAGAGCGAGACCGAGCGGCTGGAGGCCCCCAGCGAGATCATCAAGGCCAAGCGTGAGATCGCCCGGATCAAGACGATCCTGCGCCTCCGCGAGATCCAGAGCCAGGCGGCGGCCACCGCGACCGCGAC
>JAABUQ010004010.1_pt1 | contig 25859 bp, 11 predicted proteins | sample 5560001 | NCBI WGS metagenome assembly JAABUQ01 (sample SAMN10711888, study PRJNA513371) | rock metagenome | isolation source: Antarctica rocks | place: Antarctica: Victoria Land, Finger Mt nord | collected 2015-12-18
ATATTTGAAAAATTATGACGAAAATCCTCGTGCGATGTTTACGAACTTCGATAATTTCAAGAGAGAACTTCGAAGAATCTTCGAAACATTTAACGAAAAACAAATCGCAAAAAAAGTAATTTAGCATCTAATTTAACGAATCTTTGCAATAGAGTACGCAACAAGATTCTAAAAGTATGTTAATTTTATCAAATAAAACGATGTCGCACTTATAACAATGTTTCGACAAGATCTTAAGAACAATCTTAAAAACGAAATTATGCGCGATGACAAAAACATTAGCGATATATTTGATCTCATCGAAGTAGTCATCAATCTTAACGACAAATTGTATAAAAGAGTTATGAAAAAAAGATACAATCAACTTTAAGAAAGGGCAAGAATCTTCTTTGAATCAACGATCGAATATTATTTGAGAGAATTTCGTTCTAATTAGAAATACAATAACCTAGACTATCGTGGGCTTGCATTTATGGAATTGAACTTTACTTAACAACGTAAAAGAAAAAATCCTAGGGGAAAGCAAGGCAACAAGTTGAAAACGTGCTATTTATGTGGCAAATTAAGTCACTTCGCAAGAGATTGTCGTTCAAAGAACTTAATAATTCCACGACAAATCAATGCTATGTTAAGAGAGATACTTAATAGCTAGAACGACATCAAGAAGTAAATTAACACAAAGACGAACATTTCTAAGACTAGATTAAACGACAACTACTATCTAGTAGAAAACTCAAATTAATTGAAGAAAGTTCTAGATAAAATATTATTAGATAAGGCATTCGCATCTACGTAGAAAGTTAACAATGCTATTAGAAAAATATGACAAAACAAACATCTAAGAACGTTATACTTACATAGCTTAATTACGAACTTCGATGTCAAGTATAAATGAAAAGACTTTTAGAAAATGCTAAGAGAAATCACGAAACAACTCGACGCTTTAGATAGCTCATCGAAGAAAAGACAAACTAGTTAAATCGTAAATAAATGCGAGAAAACGCTAGAAAGCGATGTCAATATAGAAAAGAACGTTCTTGATAAAATTGAGCAACAATTAAGTAGTGTTAGTCTATCTTAATAAAAGATAGAGCAAGCAAAGAGACATAAAACTCTTAGTTGAATAACTTGCTACTACGACTTATGCTAGACTTACATAAAAGACAAGAAGGGATTAGAATGATTCTCTAGAGCATTATCGAAATCAAAATTATTATTTTAGCAACGAAAGAAAGCTTAGCGAAGAAGAGAGCTTGAAGCAAAAGTCGTAGCATTAAAATAGAAAAAAGTCAAAATCTTTTAATAAAGAGCATATTAGAAGAGTGCAATATGTTAGTTCAACAACAACAACTAAACTTAATAGCATACGTACGATATTTTATCACATTAATTAAGATCAATGATCGTTGATTCATCGCAATAATCAATTCTAGTGCAATAGATAATTTTATAACTAGAGCTCTTATTAAGAAGAAAGATTATTTTACTTAAAAGAAGTTTGACGTTTACAACTTAATAATTGTAAATAAAAATTTATTATTCGATAAAAATGAAAAAGTAAATAAAGAAACAAAGTTACTATCAATAGCTATTTAGCAACATCATGAGAAACTAATCTTTAATATAGTAAAAATAATTATTTATAATATCGTTTTAGAAATGTCTTGATTAAAGTAACACAATCTAGAAATTAACTAAAATACACAAGTACTTAGATTTAAGCAATGTGATTACGCAATTCACATCTAATCTACGCATCGACAACGTTCGATAATAGATAAAAAATAAAGTTGAAACTTGATCGCAAAATGCGAACTTGCATTCTTGAAAAAGAACGATCAACATATCGAGTTTAATTTAATAAGCATTAGCAAAGATTAGTTGAGTCAAAACGTCAAAGTATGTGAAGAAATTTGCGAATCTTTTAAGAATCTTGGAATATCTAGTAAAGCGAGAGAATCGCTAAAACACATATTACGAATATATAACAAATGGGAGCATCTATTCCAAAAAGAGGAAACGACAAAAGCTCTACCTAAACATTAATCGTAAAATTACGAAATCAAACTTAAATTAGATAAGAAACTCACGTTTAAATCTATTTACGCTTTATCGAAAAAAGAATTGTTAATACTTCGCAAATACTTGGCAAAAAACAAAAAGAAAAAATTTATTAAAAAATTCTAATTACGAGTAGAATATTCGATTCTCTTTACACTTAAGAAGAACGAAGAACTTCGCTTATGTGTCGATTATCGAAAGCTAAACGACATAACGATTAAAAATCGATATTCATTATCAAACATTAACGAGCTTCAAAATTAATTATTCGAAGTTAAGTATTTCATCAAATTGAACTTACGAGAAGCGTATAACTAAATTAGAATAAAGATAGAAGAGAAGTGAAAAATAGCTTTTTGTACACAATATGAACTTTACGAATACATAATAATGTCGTTTGAACTTATTAACGTCTCGACAATATATTAGAAAATGATTAACGATGCGCTACGACAATATTTGAACATATTTGTCATAACATATTTGAACGACATCATAATATACTTAATTACGTTGAAGAAACATGTGCAACATATTTCCCAAATATTGGAATGTTTAAATAGAAGAGATCTACGTCTTAAACTAGAGAAATGCGAATTCTATCAAAAGGAAGTTGACTTTCTAGAATTCGTTATAGAACGACACGAAATTCGAATGAACTTAAAGAAAGTTAAGGCAATTAAAGAATAATTAACATTAATCGATATTAAGAACATCTAAATCTTTATAGAATTTATTTAGTATAATAGAAAGTTCATTAAAAACTTCTTAAGAAGATCGATATCATTGACAAACTTAACAAAGAAAGACACGTCTTAAAAATGAAAATTTAATGAAAAAACAACATTTTAGAGATTGAAAGAAAAGTGTTTGAAGAAACCAATACTTAAGATGTTCGATTTCAAAAAATTAAAACGAATGAAAATCGACGCATTAGATCTAGTTATCAATGCATGCTTTAGTCAATTATATAAAGATATATAACATCTAGTGACATACTACTTTAGGAAACTCTTGTTAACGAAATAGAATTACGACATTCATGACAAGAAATTACTTGCAATAGTAGCAACTCTTAAAGCATAAAAAGTATATATAAAGAAAGCATTAAAGCTTACAATTCTAACAAATCATAAGAACTTGTTACATTTTATTACGACAAAAGAACTTAACAAAAGACAAATGCGATAATTTAAGAAATTAAAACAGTACAAATTCAAAATACTATATATTCTAGAAAAAGAAAATAACAAAGTAGACGCACTTAGCAAACGAAGTAATTATATAGAAACGAAGAAATCGTTTAATCATAATATACTTAAGATTAACAATGACGAATCACTATTAATTAATAAGTATAAGCTAAATGCAATCTTACGAATTTTGAGAGATAAGTTAGAGAAGTTTCTAATTAAGAAAAGAAAACTTCAAATATTAATTAACAAAATCGACGAATATATAAAAGAGCATTATAACAAATTATTGCAAGAACACTTAAAAGTAATTAAGACACTTTAGCTTTTGCGCTAGCATTGTTAGTTTTCCAACATAAGACAAGTTGTCAAGACATATGTTAAACGATATCTTAGCTATTAGCAAAACAAACATAATACACATGCGCAATATAACGAAATTTAATATTAGAAATTACTTAAATCGTTATAAGACGAAGTTACAATAAACTTCATTATTAAGTTGTTTAAGTTAACAAATCTAACAATTGGAAAGAGATATAATTTAATACTAATAATGATTGACAAACTTATTAAGTACTTACATATTATCGTATGCAAAGAGAAATTTATAGCAAAACAACTAGAATACATTGTACTAAATCGATTGATTAGATATTATAATATATTCAAAGAATTAACTAGTGACAAAGACAAGCTCTTCACGTCTAACTATTAGAAAACACTTATATTAATGTTAGGTACAAGGCTTCGCATGTCAATTGCCTATTACTTGGTCACAAATGATTAAATAGAGCGAACAAATCAAAGTCTTAAGCAATATCTAAGACACTACGTCAACAATATCTAGAACAACTAGATATTACTTTTATCTATAACACAATTAACTCTAAACGCGAAAATTTTAGATATCACAAAAATAACATTTTTCTTCGTCAATTTTAACAAGAAATTAAATCTCTTTAATTAAGAAAGAAAGCACTTGACAATCCAATTATTCATTGAAAGAATAGCGACATTTAAGAAGATATACGATAACATTACGACGATGCAAATTAAATTAATCAAATATTAAAACAAGAAACGAAAAATAACATTTTAGTTAAAGAAGAAAAATAAAATGTATCTTTTAACAAAGAATCTAAAGATTAAAAAGAAAAGCAAGAAACTTAATCATGTTAAAATCGAATCATTTTTCATTAAAGCAATTAAAGAATTAATTAATTACGAACTTGATTTACCTAAGAACGTCAAAGTATTTCTAGTATTTTATATATCATTGTTGGAATTAGTCGACCCCAATACGTTTATACAAGAAACATTTCATTATAAATCATAGAAAAAAAATCGATTTAAAGTGAAAAAAGTTTTAAAGAAGAAAGATTAACGATATTTTGTCAAATGAAAAAAATATTTTACGACAAAAAACACGTAGAAACCTAAGAAAAATCTCGACGATTGCGACAATCTTATTTAGAAGTTTCATCAAAATCGAGAGAACTAGCGACCAAAAAAAATCAATTTAAGAAATTCGAAAATTGAAACTATTCGAAGAAAACATCGAAGAAAAGCTCAAGAGCTTTAGACGATAAAATCTTCTTCTTATTTTTCAACGTGTCGATGACACTTCACTTCGAGAGAACTATTTCTTTCTTCTTATTTTTTAATTGTCGCAATTAATGTTTTAATTAATAGAGCTTAGCCTTCATCTTACGAATCGCATCACGTACGCGAAGTCGCTTCTTATAAATTCGACGAAATTTAGTTGGCGAAATCGTTAGGTCACAAGGCCTATTCGCCTTCACACAACAAATACACTTCTTCGACGTCTTACCAAGAGTACAAGTCTTTTCTAGCGAAGAACAACGCTTATAGAAACGCATAGCAAGCGATAGAGAATCGACGAAATTTAGTAAATCTTTCTTGCGTTTAAAAGAATTACGATCGTTGATTTTGCGAGAAGACATCAAGAAAAGCGAATGCTTTCAAGACGAAAGCTTAAAGAAGAAGAAATAATGTTACGAGCCTAGCAAGAACGTACTAGTATAAGAAATGCGCTTAGGCGTAGCACAAGATACGACTATCTACATGTTTGCTTTACTCGACGAACGAACAAGACGAACAAGGTATGCTCGCTTTGTTCGACGAACAAGCAAAACGAACAAAGAAGAATCTCATTTAATATATAGATCTTCGAATACGACTTTCTTATAAATCGTGTTCAATTTATCTTAAGTTTTGACTTATTGTTACGACTACTAGAAGTTGCAATCTCTTGTTACCAAATGATTGCTTGCATTGTCTAAAGACGTCTACAAATCTCTTCGAAGCATAATTCTCTCTAATATTCTAGATCGCTAGATAGCAACGTAACATTATTATAACGTTTGAAAAGTTATTAACATTGTAAAGAAAGCGAAGTCGCAACGTAATTGCGACGTCAAATACACATTTTAAAGATTAGAATTTTAAAGAGAATAACAATTGTAATGTTAGCGATTAATAATTTAATAAATACGTTAGTGTCAAGTTCTTATAGTAGCGACTTAGCGTCGTATAGAATTTTTTCTCTAAGAATTTTTTTTTGGAAATTTTCACGAATTAATGTTTCTTTGAACTATAGTTCTACATATTATGTAGTCTCGTCTTGTGTGCGTCGATGTAGCGACGTCTTGTTATACGTTCGTACATAGTCTCACAAATAAATACGTTTTTGACAATATTAAGAACGTATTCGATTTAGAGAAGAATATTCTCTTAATTCTTCTTATATTTTTCTATAAACAAATATCGCAATACAATCTTTACAATTTAATTTATTTGTTCGATTTAATTATTTGCCAAAAAATAATACGCAATTGTAAAGTTAAGTTTAACTTTATTTTTCTTAAATATTATAATTTAGAGTTTGTTTGTAAATTTAAGATTGCGATTTAAGATTATCTTAATTAATAGTTCTTAATAACAATAGATATTGCAATAATATAATTTAATTTAATTCTTTGTTGTTTAGATTTTCTTGTCGAGAATCAATTTAATATATTTTGAAAAACAATCGATAACAATAAGTAAAAAGTTGTAATTCTATATAATTATTAACAATATTACAACAAAGTTTATTGCTAATTGAAAAAAAGAAATTGTTGTTATCTTAATAAAACTAATTTAATTGTATAGTAATCTTTGCAAAGACTTTAACAATTAATAGATCGAATATCTATTAATATATGCGTAAATCTTGCTTTTTATCTTAATAAAATAGCAAGCAATTTTAAGACAATCTAGAGTTCGATAATAATTATTGTAAGTATAATTATTGTAAGCAAACTTAAATATTTTTCTTTTTAATAACTTTAAAATATAGACGCGATCGAAATTAAATTTGTTAATTAAGTAAAGCAATTTAATATTCGCGTTTAATTAATACAATTAATATATAATATTTAAATTCTTAAAGTTCTTTGCAATATCTTTTACTTGCTTCTCTATCTTCTTATAAATCTTCTAAAAATAAAGATCGATTTTAAGAGCATCGCGAAGATTATAAAAAAATTCTTTGTTAACAATAATAGTAATTATAGAATAGCAACTAGTATTTGCGTAATTAATCGATAGTTTTAAAAGATTGTTCACGTTATTATAACTTTTTTCGAGACAATAAACTATAATTATTTGTAATAAGTATATAAATAGATATATAATTTACTTATTAAGTCTTGCAAAACGTCAATTTATAAACTTGTTTTGTAATCTTGCTCTTAAAGCAATATAATTTGTAATTACAATAAAAGCTTTATTGTCGAAATATTTTAATAGCTTAGTTAAGACTTAAACAAGCGCATTAGTCTTAAACTTTGTAACTTAATATTTTGTTTCAATATTAACAAAATCTCTAGAGAGAAACAAAATAAATCTTTTAGTCTCTTCTTTATTTAACTAATAGATCGCGGATTTAAATTCTTTTTTCTTATTATTGTCAATATGAAGAATAAAAGACTTGCTAAAGTCGAAATAGACTAAAATTAATGTCTAATATAAGACAAACTTAAATATCTCTTACGTTTGTCGATATTTCTTATTTGCGTTAAGAGTAGTATTAGTCGATTTATTATTACAATTGTTTTTGTATTGCTAATAGAGACATAATTGCTTTACATGCTTGTATTGTAAGCGTTCTTTTATTAAATTATTAATAAAATTCTTGATTTTTAATCTTACAAGAGATCGAGTTATAACAACGTAATAATCGACAAATTAATAGTAGTAATTAAATTTTTTTTAAATCTATCTTAAGATCTCTAAGATTATATAAAAACTTTATAACTTTAATTGTCGTATCTATCTTCTTTTTAATAATACTTAAATCTAGTTAAGATATATAATAATTTAGCGTTTTAATACTAGAATAGACAAAGTAATATTTCGATAAAACTAAAGTAATATTGCTGTTTTTTAGCAAAGTTAAAACTTAATCAAGATAATAAATATATTGCTCTAGAGTTTGCAAGTAAATTATAATATTATTAATATAAATTAAAACAAACTATTATAGATATAATCTTAGTAATTGCTTTATACAATATGAAAAGAAGATTAAAGTATTTGCGAGTCTTATTGTAAATATTGTAAGTTATTCTTAATTTTAATAAAACATTACTAGAGTAGTTTTCTATTAATTATTCGACTTTTGTTGTTCTTGAAACGCAAAAATATTTTAGCACAAAGCATAAATATAACAATTTTGTTTATTCTTTTATATTTTAGTTGCTTGTCCTCTATTATAAGATAATATAAAATATAAGAATAAAATTCTTAATATATTTGTTTGCTAATAAGAATAGATTTAGAGTTAATATTAAAATATAAAATATATAACTTGTTAATACTAAAATAGTATATAATAGATATATTCGAATATGCTTAAAAAATTAAATTGGACTTCGATTCTTATTTAATAAGTTTCGAGATTATAAATATTTTAATAATAATAATAGATATAAAGATTTTCGCGTTCTTTACAACAATATTTAGAAATAACTTTTTGTAAGAGAATACGTCGTATGTAGTAATTGTAATAATAATAGTTAAATTAAGAAGCAATCTATGTGATCGAAGACAAAATATGTGCGTTTGTTAAGATGCGTTTATTAAGCCTTTAATTCAATGCAGACTAGTCTATCTATCTTAGGGAGAATATCGTAACAATCTATTATTATTTTCGAAAAAAAGTTATGTCTTTATAGCAAACATAAGGATAATAAGAAATCTAAGAAAATGCGTTCTTTTAAGTGTTAGACGCGTTCTATCTTCGCGAAATTCTTAGAAATCAAATTTAGAAATAAACTTGAAACATATCTTTTTAAAGACTTAAAATTTGATTCTCTAAACATCTCAAATATCTAATTTTCTTTTTTAATATATTCTTTCTCTAGATCTTCTTGATTCAACTTTTCTTCGATGTAAAACTCATAATCTTTAGACTTAACGTCGATCAAATAGATCTAGAACTTGTCGTTATTAATTGAAAATCGTTGAGAAAGATTGTTTGTCTTTTGATCTTATTGCGACGATCGATTGTAAAACGATTGATGCTACGTAGAACAATTATAGAACAATTAATGTTACGAAGAACGATTGTAGAACTATTGTAGAGTCTATCAATTGTAAAATAATTGCGATAAATTTTGCGACAATAATGCAACACGATAGAAGTTTGCCATTTCCTATCAAATAGACGTACGACTATCTATCTATTCAAGAAAGCCTTTAAGCTTCGTATAGAATAAAGATTTTAGTATATTATTACGTAATTGCACATGAAAACAATTCTAGATCAAGATAAATTAATTATGTGTCAAAATAATGTCGACGACTTTTGTCAAATACAACATTTGTAATATTTATACTTGTGAAGATATATACTTAATAATAACAAAAGTGTAGAAGAACGACGTCAATTGCGCAAGCGTTGTCGATGCACGTATCTTAAATCTATTAATTAAGAGATAATATTAATTGTCAATAGGGACAACTAGACGTAGATTTATTCGCATAAGATCGAGCAACTTTGTAGAGTATTATAACAAGACAAAGTTACGCAAACAAGCAACGATAATGTTCTTGACTACGCTGTCGTCATGCTATATAGCTAGATTCTTAAGTTTGTCGACAAAGACATAGACGTCGCGATAGAAGACGTGCTTGCTCGCATTTATTACGACGACAATAAAGATTATCTCGTGCTTTAATTAATACTTAGAATCAAAGAATTCTATCTCTTTTATACGCAATTTTGTCAATAAAAAAGATAAAGTAAATAATAGAGATGCATTTGCAATTGTTTTTGCCTCTTTAGATGTCTTAATACTAGAAATAGAAGACGATAATTGCGATAGACTTATCTTTGCAAATTTCGTCTAAATTAGATCTTTTATCGTCGTTATAACATTCTTAATAATTTCGTTCTACATAATACTAATGCGTTAATCGAATTTTGCAATAACTAGATTGCGAAGAGTGTCTTTTGTAGACAATATAGAGAGCTCTTCTTATTTAACAAGTAATTTTTCTTCGCCTTTAGACGTTGTCGACGATTGTTAACTACGCAGAGCTTCTTTGACAAATATTATTGCTTAATTGTTTAGATATAAAATAAAGATTTACAATTAGATAATGCAAATACTAAATTAGAGACGTAGACGAAATAAAGCAAGTCTATTGAAAGAATTGCGAAGACTCTCGATTAAGTAATACGAACTCTAGTAGAACGAAGATTTGCAAGTAGATTAGAGAACTACAATTAAATAATGCAAACGCATTAATTAAATGCGAAGAATTAATCGATAGTTGAAACTATTAAACTATAAGAGAATACGTCGTGTGCAATAATTGTAATAATAATAGTTAAATTAAGAAGCAATCTATGTAATCGAAGACAAAATATGTGCGTCTATCAAGATGCGTCTATTAAGTCTCTAATTCGATGCAAACTAGTTTGCCTATCTTAGAAAGAATATCGTAACACTTTTATTTAAAGACGCTTTCAAAAAAGTATTGCAATAGAGTATAAAAAAATATTAAGTAAAATTAAAGAATATCTTTTTGAGATAACAAACAATTACAAATATAATTAGAATAATATTGCTTTTCGACATTGATAAATTTTTTAATAAAGTCAAAATTATTAATTAGTAACTCTAATTTTTCTTCTTCTTTGCAATATATAAAGCAAGAAGAATTTCTATATTCTTATTATTTAATTGTATAGTCTCGAAACGCGTATTATTTTTAGCAATTGTATTTGCTAGCATAATCTATGTAACAAAAATATATAAGTTGTTATAATAATTGTCTCTGTAATAACAATAAAATTGCTATATCTCTTAAGACATCTTATTGTTATTTATAGAAGTAAAAATCTTCTTCTTAACTAATACGACAATTATAGTAGAGACAACTAATCTATTAATAACTTGCTAATAATTGTTTATTAATCGCTTAATTTAAATAGTTGTTAATATAATTGCGATATTAATATGCGCATTTAATTAATTCTAAGACTAAGTCTAAAAGCAATTTGTTAACTTCTTATTTAAATTTTAAATCTTACGCGTCGCTTGTTTGTTGCTTCTTATATATCAATTAAAAGTCTTAGTAATATTGTTGTTTTCTCTTAGCAATATTGTTAAAATTAGTTGTGCTTTTAACTTAACTCAAAGATAACAAACAATAATATTCTTATCTTGCATTCTAATATTGTAAAGAAGATTAATTTTTCTAATAAAATATTAATTAAATATTTGTTTTTTGTCTTCGAAACAAAAAGTTAATTTTTTGTCTTTTTTAAAAACTTAAACTTTTTTGAACGATATTTTTAAAACAACTTATTCTTCTAAATTGTTGAACTCTTGTTTATCTTACTACAAATTATATAAAAAAAATCGATATATTATTTTAGTACAATCTCTTTTAAATATATAGAAAATACTCGAAAAATTAATTGCTCTTTTTCGAGCTTCGCTATTTTAAAAAAACGATAAATAAAGAGAACGATACTTTGTTCTTCGAAATTTTATATTATAATATTATATAAGCAAAGCAATTGTTCTCGAGCTGATCACTTATTACAATTTTGCTTATTGTTATATTGACGTTTATTTTATTAATACTCTAATTTGCGTAAAGAACTCATCTTATCGCAATTATAGTCGCAATTATAATTTTATTAATAATTTCTATTTTGTTAATACTTCAACTCTTAATCTTTAAAATTATTGAACGCTTCTTAATATCTTATTGCGTTTGCCTATAATCTATTAAAAATAAACTTTAATCTTTAATTAATTCTAGATATAAAGTTAAGACAATTATTGCGTAAAATAGAGCAATAACTTAAAGCATTATTAACTTGCTAACAAGCTTGCAATAGCGATAATTTATAATTTTCTTTGCGATAATAATTTGCTTCGACAAGTAAATTGTGCTAAAAGTTAACAACAAATAAATCTTAATAATAATTTGCTTTAGCAAATAAACTGCAATAATAATTAATAGTAAATAGATCGCAATAATAGTTTGTCTTTGCGAGTAAATAATCTTCTTTATTAGTATAATAATAATTTCTCTTGCAATAATAAGATAATCGTAAAGTCTTAACAAAGTAACAAGAATTATTTATTGTTCAAATATACTAAATTTCGCGTTGTGTAAAACTTATTAAAATTAGAATACGTTATACTAACAAGAGAGATATCTAAGATTGCAACAACAAAGACAAAGAGCGCTAATCAAAACAATTATAATTATATTTCTTTATTAAGATTGTAACGTAGACAAAAGAACAATTAAAATTGTAATTCGCAATCTAAGAGACATATCTACTTTTCTAATATTGTTTCTAATATTTCTTCTTTATTAAGAAAGAGTTTAGATAGACTTTTCAAAATCTATTATTATTGACAAGTTAATTGCAATCTTAATTGTTACAATTATATAGTTTTTTACTGCAATTAAATTTAGCAACTAACTAATAAAAAAGTAAGCAAGACTAATTCTAGATAAAAGATTCAATTTCTTCGAGATATATTTTTAGTCGATCTAGATTTTTGCTAAAGTTACAAAAAAATTAAGAACAAAATTAAAATGTCTCTTTACAATATTGCGATACTTAAGAAATATTATATATTATTTAATATAATTGCAAAGATTAATTTAATTGTTCTTGCTTCTTAATATAATTGCGTTAAGTTATAATCTTAATTAATTTATCTCGAATATTCTTAAAATTACTACAAATACGTTTAATAAAATCTCGAAATCTTGTCTTATTAAGAAAGAAATCGAAAGTATTTTTTGTTTCTTCTTTAAATTAACTTTTCTTAATAATAAAGAGTATCTTATAGATCTTAATTGCAATATCGATATTCTATTTTGTAATAACTTGTTAAAGGTTTGATATTTTAAGTTCTTGCTCTCGAGTTTGCACTATCTAGAGTAATATAACGCAATTTATAATATATTGCGTCTTGTTGTAATTTAAAGAAGAATTGCTCAAAAAAAATTTAATTATAATATCGATTTTTTGGTTTTAACAAGTCTTCTTAATAGAAGACGTTTCGATAGCAAGATCTCTTTTAGAACGCTTGTTAACAATCTTACTTAAAAAACTATTAGTAGTAATTGTTAATTTATAATATCGAGAGTTACTTGTTATAATCTTAATCGATTTAATAAATTGTGTAGAAATTGCAATACAATTTTTCATTTCGAAATCTTTTGAGTAAACGCTTTTTCTTAACTTTGCTATAACTTGTTTTGTTAAAGATTTCGAAAAAGTAATCTCAATAAAGTATATAGAGAAGTTAAGAGAAACCATAGACTTTCGCAATAAATAATTTTGATACTAAATATTAGAGCAATACTCAATTGTTAATTTGAGAAACTATTGAGTAGTTGCTTTGAAGTTATCGAAATTAATTACTTAGTTATCTAGAAAAAATAAAGATTTTGTAAACAAATCTCTTGTTCTTCTTCTCAATAAATAACTATAAGAGAATCTTAACTAAGAAAAAGAGATAATAATAGCCTAAATTGTAAAGAAAAGTTTGTCAATATTTTCTTTAGCAAACAAATAATCGAAGTAAAGAAAAGCTAAGAGAGCGAAAACAATATTAATAATCTTTTAATTAAGTTTTAAGAATAGTAATAAGCTTGTTAAAGTCAACTTAACGTCTCGAAAAAGTTTAAATAGATTGTTTTTAACTAAAGCGAGATTGTAATAAATTGTCTATAATAGTTATTGCAATAATAAGTATTGACTAGTAAGAAAACTATCTATACGTGATGCTAACTACGAATCTATTAATATTACGATATTCGACAAAGTCAAATGTTCTTAGCATCGACAAGCAAGACGTTCGCAAACGTTCGATGCAATCGTTACGACAAATCGATCGATTAAATTGCGAAGACAGCAACAACATTAATTTTTACTATTACTATTATCTCGAATCTCTCACATATAGTAAGATACGTGTGATCGAGAACACGCAAGATTATCTATAATTGTTATTGTTTACTTCTCGTACGCGTTGATTGTCGTTATAATAATCGTTACATCACGATTACGAAAAACGTGTTTTAAAATATTGCAAAAAAAATTCGAAATGCTGTGCGTATAAATTTAGAAGAGCTAAAAAAAAATTATATACGCGTACATTACATAGATAGAAAATCGAAAGTTTCTATCGCATATAAATTGATCGCATTAAGATTACGTATTTTAATTAATTACAATTGTCTTCTATTTTAACTATGTACACGTTCAATTGCGCATTCGAAATTAAATTATAAGAAATTTCGTTTATCTTAATAGACGATAACAAAAACATTTAATTTTGTCAAAAGCAATGTCTTCGCTACGTTTCGAACTAAAAGCGTTGCGTATATAAGTATACGAAAAAGAGTTAATATTAAGTTTAAATATTAAAATTATATAAACACAAATACAAATACAAGTACTACGCATTAAGAAACGATCTTTACATAATTGTAGTTTACAAAGAGAACTTATACGTAAGTTCTTGAAGCTCTCGTTTTTGATATATACAAGTTTAAGAGTTTAAGATTGTCGAACAATATACAAGATTCTTTTTTGCAAATTATAAATCAACACGATCTTTACAATTCTTATAAAGAATTTCTTTGTATTATAAATATTACAATAGTAACATAAAATATTGAAGCGACGTAACTTGAATTTGAAAATTTGATCGCGCAACACATATAGAACTCGCATAGATTCTTAGAAATATTAAATCAAATATAAATTAAAAAAAAACATTTATTAATGCATCAGAGTTTCTTGTTATAAACTATATAATAAGCTTTAATTCTTATTTATTGCAAAGAAGTTATAAAAGAAAATTATTATAAACTTTGTAACAAACTTGTTGTTAAGCAAGTATTATAAAGTTGTATATAATTCGATCTTTGTAATAGTTAATTATTGTATAAAAATAATCAAATATACATTTGTAATTATTGAAATCAATATTGCAAAACTAACAAAAGTATTTTTTAATAGAATTGTTTTATATTTTGAAATATTAACTAATATAATAAGCAATAGAAAATCTATCTTTATTAGTATTTTCTAATTTGCTATATACTTTTATACACAAATTAGAAAACAATTAAGTATTGCTTTTTATTCTTAAATAGATAACTTAATTAAGTAACAAAATTAAATTTTTAAATATTATTTTCACACTTATATTAATATAAAATAGACAAGATAAGCTAATTTATTATTAATAGTAGAATTCGTTTATAACAATAATTATTATATTTTAGTTAAAGCTTTGTTGTTCTATCTAATATACAATTATTATTCGAAGATTTACTATAAAATTAAAAACAACCTTATCGAAAAAAAGATATTATTAATATAGAAATATATAAAATAGCTTTATAATTTAAAAAAAGTTCTAGCAAAATATCTTAAAAACGCTGTTGCGCAATAGACAAAGTATTATAATAAAAATATAAATTAAAAGCTTTACTATAAAAGAATTAATTATACTCTTAACTAGAAATCTAAAGCAAAAGAGATCTAGCAAAAGAATATTGCACAAATATATTAAATTGTTTAAAATTAAAAATAAAATTAAAATACAAACTTATTATTTTATCTTATTAAATATCTATCAAATTTATAATACTTTTTATATTTTATTTCTAAAGTTATATTTGTATTGCGTCGACAATAAGTAGATAAAACAAATATTATAAATTTTAAAACTTATTAATAACAAAATTAAATAAAAGATTAAAGAGATTCTAGATAGAATTAAGTTAAAAAAACTAAAATAAAATAAAATAAAATAAATAAACTAAGACAAGAAATACAATTAATAATTAAAAAAAAAGTTTCTTAATAATATTAATAAGTTGCAGAAGAAGTTTAAGAAACAAACGTATAACAAATAAAATACAAGAATTAGCACAATAGATATTGCGACAACAAAAACTATATTAATAATAATTTATTTAATACAATATTGCGCAATTGTTATTGTATTGCTATTGTATTTAATTAGATTTATAATAAAAGATTTCCTTATTTTATTATATAAGATATTAAAAATAATAAGATTACCTCTCTTAATATAGATAATTAAAATATAGTTCTAAATTCTATATATTATACTTTATTAATATTAAACAAAGAAAAATCTATACGCAAAAATATAATATATTTACTTTGTTTTTTTTATTAACAATATATTGCAACAATTTAATAAGCTCTTAATAATTTGTCGAATTTGTCTTAGATAACTACAAAAAGTTATTAAATTTATTCGAAAATAAGTTGTTAAACTTTGTAGAGTTATTTGTAAACAAATCTTTAAAATTGTTTAAAATACTTATATTCTTTTAAGAGAATTAAATTGCAAAAAATTTATTTTACTCGATCTTTATTATTTTTGTGACAAACATAATCTTGCTATTTATATATATCTTTGTATTCTTTATTTTCTATAGATATATAAGCAAGCAAAGCGCAAACAAAAGTAAAAGAAAAACTTATTATATTATTATTTAACAATCTTGCTAACAACTCGAAATTGCGAAGAGACTTAGTTGTAAATTTATAAAATTCTGCAAAAAAAAATTCGAATTTGTTTAATTTAGATTAATAATAGACTTAGAGATAATTCATTTTAACTTTGTTTTCTTTGTCTTTGTTAACAACTTATTTTTGTTCTTGTTTTTATTCTTCTTTAAATTCAAAATATATATTAGTATACTACATAATATATTAGAATAAACAAAGAAATATGTATATCGAAAAGTAGATAGAAATACTTATAGTTAATATATGCTTTAAAAAAAGATCAATTAGTTGCTTGATCTTAATAAAAGCGTTATTTTAATTTTTTTTAATTTTCTTAAGTTTTTGCTTAAGTACAATTTAATATTCTAGAACACAAATAAAATTATGTTCGAGTTAATAAATACAAGATTGCATTCGATTTGTTATTGATAAAATAAACTTTTTATTATATTGTTAGCTTTTTATATTAAAAATAATATTCTTTTGCAAGTATTCTATTAATTTGAAAATTATATTTTTAACTTTAAGTATTTTACAATATTTGTTAATAAAAACTTTTACTTAATCTTAAAAGTATTTAATAAATTAATAAATATTAGTAGCTATTATATTGTAAGCGCAAACAAAATATATTGCAATATAGTAATTTAATTTATAATAAAAAAATTTGCAATAAATACAAATACTTTTCTTCTTGCAAATATATATATACTTGTTTATACAAGTTATATATAAGAAATTATTATAGATTGTAATATATTAGTTCTTGTAGACAATAAAATATTAGAATTATTTACTCTCTTAATCTTTTAATCTCTTAGAAAATAAAGATAAAGATAAAGATATATCGATTTAATATTTGTATTATATATATAAGTCTTATATATTATTGTTTTTGCAATAATTTACTTATAACAAGAAAGTAATTGCAATTAAGAAGAATATAAGAAAAAAGAAAGAAAAGAAAAGAGAAACAACAATATTTGTGTTTATAATTTATTTAACATCTATGCAATATTAACTTTATTTTAAATTTTATTTAGAATTCTAATAACAACAACAATAAAGCAATAATTTATTATAAACTATTATTGTTATTATTATATTATTCTACAAATTATATTAAACTAAAATATAGATTAATTTCTATTAGATAAAAGACTTTTTTTCTCTTAATTCTTAAAAAGATTTAAGAAGATTTTTAACAAGTTCTTGTAATATTAATACTTAATAGATGTCTTTGTCTTGTATAAAACTAATATAGCTTCTTATATTATTGAAAATCAATACTTTAAGAGAAGAGATAATTATAATATTATAACGTTATTAACGCGCTAACGTCTCAAGATATAGCAAAGCATATAATTTTAATTATCTATAAAAGTTTCGAATAATACAATTCTCTTTTTTAATTAGAAAGCAAGAAGTAGACTTGTATATTATAACAAGTATTAAATAGAAAGAAAGCTTGTCTCTTGTTGTTCTTTAACAATTAGTCTTATTATTATCTACTCTATATAATTGAGATATAGTAATAAAAGTCTATTATATTTTACGTCTTTTATATCTTAGTGCGTTGACAAGCAATAAACGCACTTGTATCTTATAAATATATATATAGTATTTGCAAATACAATTATTTTAATTATAACATTTTATTTTATACAAGTTATAAGACTATTTTTGAACGTATTTATAAATATTGTTGTATATTTTTGTTTAAATAAGATTTATTTATTATTGTAATTGATTTTTTTCTCAAATATTAAATATTGCTTTTAGATTTTTTAGTAAAATTATATTTTTAATATTAACGTTTACTCTTTATAGATAGTTTATATTATCTATTATAGCGTTCGTCGATTGTTCGAAGCTATTATATTATATCTTGTAGCGTTGTTTATAAATAGTTAGAGTTTAATGTAGAGTTTATCTTAGAATTAGAACTTGTCGAATATTAAACATAATTTTGCAAAGAAGATCTAAGCATTGAGGCAACTTTTGTGATACATGCGATTATAAGAACGAAGGATTCCAGGATCTGTCCAACGGCTCGAATAATTGCACAACTCTACATTCAGCGTTATGATCAATCTAGGCTCGTAGTCATTCCGTCTTTTACCCGTCATGAAGCATGGGACCTGGATGTCCCTTTCCGCTTGTTTGTGGATCCTAGGGCCTTCATGTATGGTTGACGATGCCACACATTCGGAGTCTCTTATTCTTTGAACATTCGTCCCTTAGTGATGGCATACCTACCCATCATTGTCGCCATCGCCGTCGCCTCCGCCTGGCCGTGAAGGCTCACTCCCGTTTTACCGTACCCGGGAGCATTGAACCTGGGCGGGTGTCCATTATCATATGACAATACCTTTGCCTGGCTCGATATCGTACACAGGAAGTGACTCTTTGCTTTCCATGGCCCCATCGGATCAGCTATGTCGCATATCACATGAGACATGTCGAGGTCATCCATATCGAGAATGCAATTGTTCGGGGACCTGCATGCACCCTGCTGTTTGTTGTTGGCTAGCTGGTGTGATAGTCGATATGCGATTTGAATCATTTTCCTCGTACTTAAGAGCCAGCTAGTGTTGCAATAGTTTGATGGCTTTATAGCCCGCCGCCAGAGAATGTTGTTGTTGTTTACGTGTCCTGGGAGCAACAACGCCTTGGTGTGTGAAATAATAACAGCTTCCACCGGGTGCATTGAGTCATTCCTCTCATCTTCTTGATTTTGACCCTCTCATTCTCCCAAAATTGTCGTTACATATATTGCAAATCTCTCTTTGAAGTGTAGGATCTATAATTCCAGGTCGTTGCATCTGTAGAGCTTGGAAGCCTCGACGAAGACCTCTGATTACCTTATTCTCAGCCAATCGAGACAATATGACTCCATTGAAAGGTAAAGCGCCTTTACCTTCTTCAACATCGACTGTCATACTCGACCCACTAGAACCCAAGAACGATGAAGAATGGAGGATTGCTCTACAACGAGTCAAGGGACTCTACTTCAAGAACCAATGGAAGCAGTGTGCCACTCGCTGCAATGCTCTTCTGCTACAGACTTCCATCTCGGTATGTTCGTCCAAGAGAGCTGTGTAACAGTCACTAAGTCAATACCAAGACTCACCTTCTGAACACTACATATCTCAACTTCTATGCAGCATTGAGCAACGAGGCCATTGCACGCTCGACACACAACCTCTCATCCTCTAAACTCCAACTACTGGAGAACGTCAAAGAGTCCTATTCAGCTGCAGCCAAAGCTCTCCCGCATGCAGATGACCACCAAGAAGACGACGCACGATCTGAGAAATCCTCATCATCGAGCTCAGGAGCCTCCTCCGGCAACTCTACGCCCACACCAAGTCGCCCCAACTCTCCCTTCTACCCTTCTTCACCATCATCAACTGGTTCCATCCACGAACAAATCCTCGAGACCCCAGTCTTTCCCGAATCCGCTTCGCCATCCACACCCACCAACAAGGTTCAACGCGGCCTGAACCGTATCCTCTCGCCCTTCTCCACCACCTCATCCGCCTCCATCACCCCCAGCCAAAAGCGTGCCCTCCAACCCTCCCCACTGCGCATCCACAAGCAGAACCCCTCTCCACCCGACCCCCTCCCAATCCCCAATCTACCCTCCACCCCCCTCGCCCAAATCATCCCCGCCCTCCCCACCACCGTCACCTTCTCCACCTCAAGCTACCTCTGGCTCTGCACCCGCTCCCAAGAACGCTACAGTGCGCACCTCTCCGCCTTCGCAGCCATGCTGTCTCACCACATCCAAGCCGTCGATGAGCTGATCAGGTCCACGAGAGAAGCACAGGCGCATCGGTATGCTGGTAAGAGGATCACTAGCTGTACGGGGGATGAGCAGGGTAGGAAGGCGGATGTGAGAGCTAGGATTTTGAGGCTTAAGATGAGTGGGTGGGAGAGGAGGGGGTTTGAGGGGGAGAGGCATAGGCTGCTTTGTGAGAGGGCTTTGGGTGAGCTTTGATGGGAGCGGGATCGGACGGGCGGGTGGGGATTGCATCCGAGGACGGGTTTTCTTGCGTGTGCTTGGAATACTTTCGCTGTTCCTGAGCCTGGAGGGGAGGAAGAGGGTTTGATTAGCGTGTATAGGAAGATACTACCCATTGGGGACACGAGGCTGGTCTTGATGATACAACACAGATAATTGAAGCGAGAGAATTCTTCGAGCTAGCTCCCGCCTGCAGCAAAGATAGGTGCACTTGTTGCTTAGGAGTTGTTGCGAGAACGAGTATTTTTTAGGGTGGAGGATGGACTGATCGAACAGTATACATCCACTGGCGTAGCAAAAGCGACAAACAGCCAAATCATTTTTCTTTCTACCCATACAGTAAACTTATAAGAACCACGGACACAATAAGTTGATTGGCACTTGGACTGCCCCACACCAATGTGTGGCATGATGAATTGGCGAGGAGGCACCTATCGGACTTGCCTGATCGAATTGTTCATAAGCAGCTGAAGGCAGAAAGCACTGCAGCATCTCCCAGCACCCCTCACCCCTTCCCAAAATCCCCCTTCTCCACCGCCGCCCCCACAATCCCATTCGCATTCACGATCCCCGTCGTACAAATCACAATCCTCCTTCTCTGCTCCTCCTGCTTAGCCACAAACCTCAGCGCCGCAATCTCCGTATACGTCACCCCACCCAAAAACATCACCAGCACCGTCTTCTTCCCTCCGTGCCCCGTCAGCATATGCCTCGCCTTCGCCGCCTGCTCCGAGTCTCCCTTCTGCACTTTCGTGAACGTCTCGCCTTTCACGTTTCGTAGGGTGTCTTCGAAGCCTGACCAGCCGTGCCCCGAGGGGTTGGGCGCTGTGGCTGAAGGACCGCGGACGAGGGAGGTGAGATACGGTTTCTGGAGGACGCATTGGACGAGGCGGACGGAGAGGGGGGCGTACATGCTGTAAACATACGCGATGTCGTCCGGGTCTTGTTCGTTTACTTCGTCGATGATGAGACGGAGGGGTCGACGGACGGCACTGTAATTCGTACCCGCGGACGGAGAGGCAGAGGCCCCAAGAAGCGGATTGCCGGTGCGGGACTGCAGTAATTGCATTTTTTCGAGTGATGAGAGGGTGAGGAGGTGTTGGTAGCCGTAAGCGTGCAGGATGTGGCGCTTGAAGTTGTCGAGGTCTTTCTGGCGCAGCCCGCCTGAGACGCAAGATTCGAGGCATAGGAGGCGGAGGACGATGGGTAAAGGTGTATCTCGTGCGATGAGCTCTTCGATGGCTTCATGCTGCGATGACGGATCAGCTCCGGCGATGAGGTTCTGCTGGATTTCGAGAACGCGGCTGAAAGTATCGGAGTGTAGCGTCTGCTTCTCAATTTCCTGTGCAAGACCGACCTGGATTTTGAGACTTTGCTGCTCGGTCTGGTAGGCTGGAAGCTTGGTGACAAAGTCGCGCAGTTCCGATGTGCTTTTTGCAACATGCCGACTTTCGTAATCGCTTTGAAGACGTTTGGCGACTTTGTTGAGCAGACGACTGCCTGTGGCGAAGTTGGTGTCGCGCAGTTGGCTGTAGAGCTTGTCTGACGAGTCCAGTTGGATCTTGCGCTTACGGCCTAGTTGAGCGTCTGGCGCAGTGTTCTGTTGCTGTCCAGGGGCAGGGCCGACGATGGAGGAGTCAATGTCTGCTTGATTGTGTTGGATGCCGAAAAGCTCGTCTATGAGACCCTCGTAGGTCAGCTGTGTGAGGAGAGGTGTGGCAAGGTCAGTGTCCCGGTCGATGATTATCAGGCTCTCAACTGTAGCACTGGGCATCATCCCAAGCTTCGACGGGCTGACAAGAGAGTTCTCCTCTGCTGCCGCCTCTGAACGCATGCGAAATAGCAAATCCATGAGGCGGCGCGCATTATCACCTTTTCCAATGATACGTGGAAACAGACCGTACTTCTGCTGGAGGAGCATCAAGGCCTGAGCAGCGAGGAAGATTGACGTTGGATCTCTACGCTGTTTAGTGTCAACCGAAATTCAACAGGCTCGGTATAATTAGATGTATACCAAATACAGATCGCTGAAAGAGTCTTCAAGCGCCAGCGACAAGACATCTTCCTCTAGAGGTATGAAATGTAGCGGAAGCGCCTTGACATTGACATCGCCTAGGACTCCCGCCTCTTCGAGAATTTTGTTGCAGACCAGCGTCCGGCGGGGTACCCAGACCACCGAGAATTCATGCTCAACGCTACCGTTCCTTTGCAGTCGTTTAATCTGGTCTAATTGCGGAGGGTATGTCAGCACGTAATGATGGCGTCAGGCCTAGGGAGAGTAAGAGAAGGCGCTATAGATCGTGCTGGTGTTTTGAAGTTGAACCATCTAGGGAGCAAGACTGACTAGGTAGAGTAGCGAATTTTCTACGTAATCTACTTTTATGTCCCATGTCACAAAGTACAGAAAAGTATCGTCACTGGACTAGGAGGAGAACAAGAGGAACGCCAAACATATACAACTAACTATAAGAGAGTAAGAACATACCAGCAACAGCTATGGCTTGACTAGCCTCTTCCCCGCGGGCGAGAAAGATAATGTTCTTTTGTAACGAGTCGACGTTGTCATTTTCCAGGAAGAAGACCTTGTCGACACCATATTCCTGAAGAGTCGAGAACTTGATGAACAGGCCAATTGGGCCAGCCAATGACTTCTCAATCACCAGATTTTTCTTCCCACGAACCTACAATCTTCAGCTCTCAAATAGAGAGATGAGGGTATGGAGATTGCCTTACATACGCCGTGTAGTAGATCTAAAAGATCTTTCCTGGCTTTGTCCTTGATCTCTGCTGTATCGATACCTGGATGAGGAACCATCCTCGCCCAATCTTCAAGAATGGAAGCATTGGCAGGACGTTCTCTAGCCACTGGATTTCGCCAAGATTCGTTCGGGGCCAATTCCGCTCCTAGAAAATAAGGCAGGCGCAACCGAACTTCGATATGAGCAAACCAAAGCTATTAAGATGACTCAAGATATTGAACATTGAGTCTTCCATCTTGCATGCGTCCCCTCCTGAGAGTATGCGCGCGATCTCGACAGCCCGCCGCCTCCTGTAGATACTCATCTCGACACTTCTGTACCTCCTACTATTTTCCTCGAAAGTATTCCACACCAGCCCTTCGAAATCTAGAGGAAGACGATATGGGGAAAGACAAGGTTCAATTCCAATTGAAGACCCCCAAGGGCACGAAAGACTGTAAGTAACGTCCTTCCATCTCTTAAAGCCCTGTTAACCTGAACAGGGGAGGGTAGGGACATGGTCATCCGAGATCAAATATTCTCCACCATAACGACCGTCTTCAAGCGTCACGGCGCAGTAACAATAGATACGTCCGTGGCTTTCTTATCAGGACTTTGCCAATGCCTCACCCTCTGACGCGGATCCAGCCCCGTCTTCGAGCTCCGCGAAATCCTCGCCGGCAAATATGGCGAAGACAGCAAACTCATCTACGACCTCGCCGACCAAGGCGGCGAAATCTGCTCCCTCCGCTACGACCTCACTGTCCCTTTCGCCCGCTGGCTGGCCCAGAACCCCCAAGTCCAGAACATAAAACGCTATCACATTGCAAAAGTCTACAGACGAGATCAACCAGCCATGACGAAAGGCCGAATGCGGGAGTTCTACCAATGCGATTTCGACATCGCTGGCGCATACGATCCCATGCTTCCCGACGCCGAGATATTACGAATAGTGTGCGAGATCTTTCAAGAGCTGGGATGGGAAGGCAAGTTCAGCATCAAAATCAACCACAGGGGCATCCTGGACGGGATCTTCGCCGTATGCGGCGTTCCCTCGGACAAGACGCGCGCAATCAGCAGCGCCGTCGACAAACTCGACAAATCGCCCTGGGAAGAAGTCCGCAAAGAGATGATCGAAGAGAAAGGCCTCGACGAGTCAGTCGCCGACAAGATATGGTCCTACGTCCAAAAAAATGGCGGGCCCGAGATTCTCGAATCCCTGCAATCGGACCCCAACCTCAAAGACAACAAGAACATGCGAAAGGGACTGGAAGACATGTCCCTTCTATTCCGCTACCTGTCCGCCTTCCAGATCCTTCCCTCAATTGAATTCAACCTCTCCCTCGCCCGCGGTCTGGACTACTACACCGGCCTAATCTACGAGGTCATCACCGAGGGCTCCGCACCCTCCTCCACCGCCACCGGCCAAAACCTTCAAAACGCCGCTAAGAAAGAAACATCGCAGCGCAAACCTCCCACATCGAGTAACCCCGCCGATGAAGACCGCTCCTCCGACCCCACTCTCGGCGTCGGCTCCGTCGCCGCCGGCGGCCGCTACGATGAGCTTGTCGGCATGTTCTCCGGACGCGCGCAGATCCCTTGTGTTGGCATCTCCTTCGGCGTCGACCGCATCTTCTCGATCACCAAAGCCCGAATGGCATCCTCCTCGCGCCTCGAAAACGTGCGCATCAACGAAGTCGACGTCTTCGTCATGGCCTTCGGCGGCAAAGGCTTCACCGGCCTGCTGGAAGAACGTATGGAAGTTGCGCGCACGCTGTGGGAAGCGGGCATCAAGGCGGAGTTGGCGTATAAGAACAAGCCGAAGCTACCGGCGCAGTTCAAGGCTGCGGAGGTGGGTGGGGTGCCGTTTGCGGTTATTTTGGGGGAGGATGAGTTGAGGGAGGGGAAGGTGAAGATCAAGGAGATGGGGCTGCCGGAGGGGCATGCGGAGAAGGATGGGGTGCTGGTGGAGAAGGGGAGGTTGGTGGAGGAGGTGAGGGAGAGGCTGTGGAGGAAGGCGAAGGAGGATGGGGTTGCTAGTGTTGTGAGTATTACGACGGAGGCGGAGGGGCTGAAGATTGGGACGCAGGAGCCATTGCTGAAGGAGAAAGCGCCTACGAAAACGGACGATGACAGGGTATGACGGGAAAGCAAGGATCGCATTAGAGCATAGCATGGTGTTCAAAGGATATAGAAAGCCCTGGCTCGGTACAGAGGCTGCTGTGCTTTCCACAGCTTCTAATCTATGCTACACATCCGAGCGCTTTGGCTGAGAGGGAATGCCTGATATCGTATCCTAAACTCCCGCCCCTTCCATATGCACATGCCTACCGACCCGCCCTGGCTTGCAAAAACTCCTCGCTAAAATCATACAAGAGCCATCAAGCAAACCCATCCCTACCCTCCTTTCGCCTCTTCCTCCCACCCACCCCCCCCTCCTTCAGCAATCATTATCATGATACTCAAACCGTATATCCCTCGGCCTTTGCGTGTTCAGCCGCACAAAATCCTCGTCCCCCGGGGGCCGCTCGTCCTTCGTGTTGCCCGTCAGCATGCTCTGCAGGCTCATGCATACGCTCTCGACGTTCTGCACGGGCGACCACCCGGCAGAGCCGAGGAGGTCGAGGCAGATGATGCCGTTGCTGTAGATGTGGGGGTGGATGGGGACTTTGCGGATGAGGGGAGAGGTGTGTGGTGTGGATGAGGGGGGGTTGGTGGTGGTG
>JAABUQ010004011.1_pt1 | contig 25854 bp, 21 predicted proteins | sample 5560001 | NCBI WGS metagenome assembly JAABUQ01 (sample SAMN10711888, study PRJNA513371) | rock metagenome | isolation source: Antarctica rocks | place: Antarctica: Victoria Land, Finger Mt nord | collected 2015-12-18
CCTGGTGAACGCCACAGAGTCGTTTGAAGTCCTCCGGCTTAAGAGCTTTGTGCTGTAAGTAGGTCATGAGGGTTGCCTAGGCTGACCTACCCTTTTTACCTCGTTCTCGACTTATGCAAGAAGTCTATTGTCATCCATTAACAAACCTCCAGGTTACTGTAATCATAACCGAAGGATTTGGCGTAGGGACTGCTTGGCTAGACACGTCTTGTCTAACTGTAGATATAAGCCGTTTTTGTCTTAGACTCAGGATCTACCCAAAACGTTAATTTCTCTTGCAGTGCTTGGAATGCATCATAAGCCCGTAGAGCCATGTTTCTAGTATAGTCTTCGTTTTCATCTTTATACCTGAAGCTGAACTCTACTGCTACTGGCTTACCTTCATCACTGTTATTATTGTACCAAACAATTAAAGCGCACTCAGAATCTATCTTTGGTGTTTTTCTAATCTGAAATTTTGCTCCTACAAACAATAATTCCCGGACAGTAACTCCTACTATTTTCATTTCTTCTTCTGCATAAAAAGTCAGCTTATCTGGCAGATTTGGGTATAATCGTGCAACATCTTGGAGTTTTCTCAAATTCTCAGTAGGAGAAATTATTTGCGTGTTCGAGAAGCTGTATAACCCTAAAAAGGGAGGTTTAATGTCCTCTTCAAACTTCGTTTTTTCTTTATCAGAAACACTAGTCCTTATGTCGCAACATTGAGAAATATAACGATCTGGATGGCGGAATTTAAAAGTTAATTCTCTCTCATTAGTGTCGGTATTATATCTATCACGTAAAATGTAATAGTTCCTATACAAGAGATGCTTGTCAGTATCATAAAATTTAATTATTCTCTCGCCTGCAATCTTCTCTAAATCACCATTTACGTCAATGACGATCTTATTAATAGCCTGCCTAAATGTGTACCAAAATGTGCTTGTAGCTTTTAATAGTTGTCGCTCATCACCAGTAAATAATTCCTTTTTGAGCATAATTTTATACTCTCTAGAGATAACCTTCTCTTTACTCATTACTCCTCCAAGGTTTAAATATCCAGACCACCTGCCTCAAATCAGTGACAGGTTAGCAAAATTTAGTTGGCAATAAAATGAATTGTGCTAATGGATTTTGACAAATCCAGCTTTTGAGATTAGTTCCTGCCCCTGAGCTGTAAGGAGGAAATCTGCATAAGCTTCCCCTGCCCGCTGATCAATTCGACCATCTTGTTTAATAATCACAAAGAGATTACGCGTGAGTGGATAATCTCCTGTTTGGAAGGCTTTAATATTCATCTGATTATGTCGCCCAGGACACTGAGATTGAGGTACAAGCGGTTCTTGGTAAGGGGAAACCCACTGACCGGGTTGCTTCAGCAAGGGTAAAGCCTTTACCCTACACTGGGGGACAACTAGCGCGGCAGAGGCATAGTAAACCCCACCAGGGGTTTGAGCAAGTTTCTGCAGCCCTTGGGTGGTGTTTGGCACTATCTCAATATTTCTACCGAATGGCTGCCCACCCAGCACTTCTCGGGTAAACCATCCCGCCTCTTGCCGTGCGTAGGGAATAATCTTCAGGTCGGGTCCACCTACTGCTTTCCAGTTCACGATTTGACCTGTGTAGATTGATTTCACTTGGGCTAGGGTGAGACCAGGAATATTCAGACCGGGATGGACAGCCATGGCATAGCCATCAAGGGCTACTGCAATTTGTTTAAGCCTGAAGCCACGTTGCTGAGCTTGATTGTACTCCTTGTCAAGGATAGGGCGAGAGGACTGAGCAAAAGACAGTTCCCCATCAAGTAGCATTCTGATGCCATTGCTAGAACTCGGAGCGCCATTGACCGAGTTAACGTAGCGTAAATGAAACTCAGGCTGTTCTGACTGAATAGCTGCATCGACGATAGAACGGATGGGAACCCAAGTAGTGCTGCCCCCATAGCTAAATTCCCCTGTTGGAATGTTTTGGACATCGGCAAAGCGTTGAAGGCTGAATCTGGGCTTATTAGTCGTACCTAGAGTTAGGGAGGAGCTAGTTGTTCCTGTCGGAGCCTGTACAGAAATTTGATTGGCATGGAATCGGATTGTAGAGTATAGCCATGCTCCCCCCAGTGGAACCAATAAGATTGCACTACCTACAATCCATTTATGTTTAAACTTGGCTTTTTGGATCGGTGCAGGTGCATGCTGATTTAATGGCTGTGATGAAGATAGCGTCTGGTGTCTTGGGGGTGTGGGAGGCAGTGTTTGGGATATTAGCTGCGATGAAGCTAGCTGAGGTAGTGGTGACGGTTGTGGCTGCTTGACAGGATCTGCGGAAGTTAAGTCTAGCGGTGACGATACGGCAGAAGTAATCAGTGCTGGCAATGCTTCTGCCGCTGAGTGGTAACGAAAGCTGAAGTTGTGGCGCACCATCGTGTCCAAAACGTCAGCTAGCCCATCGCTCACCTGTGCTTGATCGCGCCAGATAACTTCCCCTGTCTTGGGGTCTTCTGGTAGGTTGAGAGGCATTATTCCTGTCAGGGCTTGAATGCCAATCATTCCCACCGCATAGATGTCACTTGAAAGTTTTGGCTTACCACTAGCTTGTTCGCTCGGCATATAGCTAGGTGAACCAACTGCAACTGTAAAGCTACTGTGCCCCTGTGGATTGACGCCGAGAGCGCTGATTTCTTTGACCGCTCCAAAGTCAATCAGCACGATCTTTCCGTCAGAGCGCCGCCGTCTTAAATTCTGTGGCTTAATGTCTCTATGAATGATGTTGTGCTGATGGACAAATACCAAAACTTCCAGGATGTCCTTTAACAGTTTAAAGACTGTGCTTTCACTTAATGGTTGGTGTGTGACAATTTCTTGCGTCAAGTCATGTCCATCCACAAATTCTTGCACTAAATAGAATTCTCCATTCTCCTCAAAGTGGGCAAACAGCCGAGGAATTTGTTCACTTTTGTTGCCAAGCTGGTACAAAATTCGTGCTTCCCGCTCGAATAGGCTTTTAGCAATTGGCAGTACTGCTGGATTAGGATCTTTTGGTTTGAGGTGTTTGACAACACAGTCGGGTTGTCCTGGTAAACCCAAATCAATTGCTATATAGGTGTTGCCAAATCCACCGCTCCCAAGGACTTGCTTAATTTTGTAGCGGTTCCAAAGCGTTGTTCCGATTAAAGGGGGCTGAAGCATGTTGCACTTCCTACCTGCTAGACTGCTGACGAGTCAGACAGCGGATCAGGGAATGTATTTTACACAAAAATCGGTCATATCGGCTCCGTTGCAAAAGTTCGTTATGAGAGACTCTCTTGACTCATCAGGTTTAACCTCAGGATTTACGCAATCTGTTACAAACCTTTACCTTTTAGCGCAGTCTCTGTCGCCGCCGGGGCGGGCTTAAGCTGCCCCATGGAGGTTTAGAGAATAACCAAATGCCGGTGCTTGTAGCAGAGAAGGATGAGAATAACACTTGTGTCAGTTTTGCCCTAGCCATATGGCTTCAGTATTCATACGGTTACTAGTTTAAATAAATCAATGCCATGCTAAAGGCTGCATGTAAGTCTTGCTTGTACCGTGATTTCCTCATTGGAGTTTAAGTGACAGTAATCGTTTCTCTGAACCATAACTCACGCGCTTTTAAAGTTAGTTAATCGGCATAGCTTAACAACTCATAAGCTAGGAAAAACTTTGCATCGTGCATTAAATATGAAGAAACTGTGTTTTTTTCATATCTTTTTGATGATTTTATCAAAAGATGGGGTTTAAACCCCGTCCTTTAGAGGAGGCTTTAATTAGTTGATCTTTCAAACTAAATGTAAAAAATTATACTTAAAATCAAAGATGAACGGAATTGCCTGATGATCCTGAATCCTCTTGAGACAATTTCGAGTTGAGGAAGCAGATCAGAGCACGCAAATATAGGGCTTCCGGCCTAAAGAGAAAGTAGTGTCGTATTGCCTCGGGAGCTTGTAGTGCATTACGTGTTAGTAACAGTTGACTAGCTTATATAAAGGAGAGTTTATATTTTATGGCATCAGATCTATACTACTTCACCTACTCCTACAACGGTGACAGTTCTAAATATTACGGCTACGGCTACGCCAATAGTGGCACATACTACGCAGGTGAGACGCTCAATCCCTATGCAGCTAACAACCAGAGTCAGGCTGACGGCACTTACTACATTTACAGTGTCTCTACAAACTCTGGTAGCGATGCTGAGGCTGGTAAAGTCTACACCGAAAGCTACTACGATAGCCAATCCCAAACGTCCTACACGCCGTACTACCGCAACCTGGACTCTGCTGACGGCTCTAGTAATTTAGGGAGTGAGATCGACTACATTAAGCAGAACGGAACCTACAAAGGCTTCGGTGCCGACTTTTTCGAGGCGAACTCGAATGGTACTGACAAATACGAGTTCACCTATTCCTACAATGGTGACAGTTCTGAATACTACGGCTATGGGTACGCCAATCGTGGCACATACTATGAGGGTGAGACGCTTAATCCCTATGCAGCCAATAACCAAAGTCAGGCTGACGGCACTTACTACATCTCCAGTGTCTCCACGAACTCCGGTAGCGCAACTGAAGCTGGTAAAGTCTATACCCAAAGCTACTACGATAGCCAATCCCAAAAATCCTATAAGCCTTACTACTACAGTCTGGCTTCTGTTTCACCTGACGGTTATAAGAATTTAGGTAGTGAGATCGACTACATCAATCAGAACGGAACCTACAAAGGTTTCGGTGCCGACTTTTTCGAGTCCAACTCAAATGGTACTGACCGATACGAATTCACCTACTCCTACAAGGGTGATAGTTCTAAATACTACGGCTATGGCTACGCTAATCGTGGCACATACTATGAGGGTGAGACGCTCAATCCCTACGCAGCTAACAACCAGAGTCAGGCTGATGGCACTTACTACATCGCCAGTGTCTCTAAAAACTCTGGTAGCGCAACTGAAGCTGGTAAAGTCTACACTGAAGGTTATTACGATAGCCAATCCCAACAATCCTACACACCCTACTACCGCAACCTGAACTCTGCTGACGGTTCTAAGAATTTAGGTAGTGAGATCGACTACATCAATCAGAACGGAACCTACAAAGGCTTCGGTGCCGACTTTTTCGAGTCCAACTCAAATGGCACTGACCGATACGAATTTACCTATTCCTACAAGGGCGACAGTTCCCGCTACTACGGCTACGGCTACGCTAATCGTGGCACATACTACGCGGGTGAGACACTCAATCCCTACGCAGCCAATAATCAGAGCGGAGCTGACGGCACATACTACATTTCCAGCGTCTCCACAAACTCTAGTAGCGCAACTGAAGCTGGTAAAGTCTATACCGAACGCTACTACGATAGCCAGTCTCAAGAATTTTACACACCGTACTTCTACAGCTTAGCCTCTTCACCTGATGGCTCTCGTAATTTAGGAAGTGAGATTGACTACGTTAATGAGAGCGGAACTTACCAAGGCTTCGGTGCCGACTTTTTCGAGGCGAAGCCTAATAGCTAATCTTTAATGCCAACTAAGCGATCGCGACTCAATCTTTTTAGCTCGATGTCTATTTTTAGGTAAATCAGCCGAGCGTGAATCAGGATATGCCTGGTTAAGAGCCTATGTTAAATCAGGAAATTGCTTAATATCCTCTATGGAATCTAACTCAGTTTTGATTGACGAGCAGTCTATCTCTCTACCACAAGCGTTTACCTATCTTCAAGTTGCTGGAAAACTCCAAGGATTTATCACAGAGATTCTGCGTCAACATGTCATAGCAAATGAATTTCAAACACGGGATGATTTGGCAATTGATCCTTTTCTTGTAGAGCAAGCCTTAGTTAACTTCCGAGTCGAGCGTCAGCTAATTGACTCCAAGGTTTTTCAAGCATGGTTAGAGAGTAATGGTCCGGTTTATACTGGCTACCGCGCTCAGACCGTTTACAGGTTAAAGCTAGAAAAACTTAAGGCTTTGGTTACAGAACCGAGACTGCAAGAATACTTTTTTGAGCGCAAAATTTTTTTAGATCATGTGGTCTTGTCACAAATTGTTGTAGATGATTTGGAATTAGCAGAGGAACTACAAAGCCAAATCCTGGAAGGAAATGCTGCTTTTGAGCAGCTAGCAAGGGAATACTCTCTAGCAGAAGACCGAATTGTAAATGGCATGATGGGGCCTATTAGCCGGGGTAGACTGAATGACGCCCTCAGGTCTGTGATTGATTCGGTGAGTCCTGGCAATGTAGTCGGTCCAATCAAAATAAAAGAGCTTTACTGCTTATTTCGAGTTGAACAATTCCTGCCAGCGACCCTAGAAGGAAAACTGCGATCGCAACTGCAAAATGAAATTTTTGAGCAGTGGCTAGCAGAAAAAATGCAAAAACTGAATGTTAAGGTTCAGGGGAACTAATGGTTGCTAATAATAACTCAACGGCTGTCAATCAAGATGCGTTGAAGTTGCCGTGGGACAATTTACCCCTGAGCTTACTTGCTCCTGATCAGCAAATTCAATTTCAAGACCGGGCAAAGTTTAGTCGGTACACCACTGGAAAAGTGATTTGGTCTAGCGACGCACCAGGAAGTCAGTTTTTGGTGATTGCCGGCAGAGTGCGACTGGTATTGCCAGGTCAGTCAGTCTTGCTGCAGGCAGGAGATTGGTTTGGCGATTCGCTAGAGCTAGAGGGAACAGCGAAAGCTAGAGCGTCTAGTCAAGAGGTATTGGTGGCGTACTGGAATGCAGGGTTATGGACCGCAGTTGCCTCAGCAGACATCGAGCAATTCTGGGCATCCATAAGAGCGCAGTATCAATCGCAATCTACACTTCACCTGGTATCAGAATATCCTTTTGTTGCTAGTGTCAATACAGCTGCTGCCTGTCTGACAATGGTAACTCAGCATTTGCAAAACCCAGTGTCATTTGAATGGGTAAAGCGTCATCTGCAGGGGCAACGTCCTAAACAGGTTGTAGAAGCCGGAGAAAAAGTAGGACTACAACTGCGGCAGCTCAAAGTGGATTGGAATGAACTGAAGCGACTGACATTTCCAGCACTACTGCACTGGCAACAGGAAAGCTGGATAGTTGTGTATGGAGCTAGAGGCGAGGATTTGATTATAGCTAATCCGCTCAGTCCTAGCAGTAGCTGTGAAATAGTTACTAAGTCAATAGTTGAGCTAGCGTGGGACGGCAGAATATGGCACTCAGAGTTAGTCCAACAGCAAGATAAGTTTGGACTTCGCTGGTTTTTACCAGCAATTTGGCGCTATCGGGGCTTGTTGTGTGAAGTGTTGGTAGCTTCTTGCTCTGTGCAAATTTTGGGTTTGGCTACCCCAATCATCACTCAGGTGATTATTGATAAAGTGTTAACCCAGCAGAGCCTGTCAACCTTAGATGTCATGGGATTGGCGCTCATCTCTGTTGCCTTCTTTCAAGCATTTCTAGATACACTGCGGCTGTTTATCTTTACTCACACCGCTCGTCGTCTTGACCTAAGCTTATCGGCTCAGTTGTTTCGGCATCTAATGCGTCTACCTTTAGCATACTTTGAGTCGCGCCGAGTTGGTGATACTGTAGCCCGAGTCCAAGAGCTGGAAAATATTCGCTCCTTTCTGACAGGAACTGCTGGGACTGTAGTAATTGATAGCATCTTCACAGTCATCTATCTGGCTGTCATGTTTTATTACAGCTCTAGCCTCACATGGATTTCGCTAGCAGTCATGCCTTTGTTTGCAATTTTGACTCTGGTTGCCACCCCACTCTTGCGGAATTGGTTAAATGAGTCTTTCAATAGAAGGGCAGATAGTCAATCTTTCTTAGTGGAAGCAATTAGCGGAATTCATGCTGTCAAAGCCCATAGCTCTGAACCAGCAGCGCGCGATCGCTGGGAAGGGCTATTTGCTCGCTTCATTCGCACTAGCTTCCGGGCTGACACTACCTCTAACATCAGCAACAACATTGGCAACTTCTTAACTGGGCTGACGACTATAATGATCCTCTATTTTGGGGCTAAATTGGTGATCAGCCAAAAGCTAACTGTGGGAGAGCTAGTAGCATTTAATATGTTGGTTGCCAGAGTTACAGGACCTCTAATTCGGCTTTTGCAACTCTGGCAGAATATTCAGCAAGTCCTCCTGTCTGTCGCTCGGATTGGAGATATCCTCAATTTTCCACCAGAAGCTGAAGCAGGTGCAGGTTTAGTTCTACCAACTCTGCAAGGTCAAGTCACTTTTGAGAGAGTATTTTTCCGCTACTGGCCTAACCAAGACGCTATCCTAAAGGGCGTTTCGTTCAAAGTTGAACCTGGAATGTTTGTGGGCGTTGTCGGACGCAGTGGTTCTGGGAAAAGCACTATTACTAAGCTTTTACAACGGCTTTATTCGCCGGAATCTGGTCAAATTTTAATTGACGGCTTTGAAATCAAAAGTGCTGACTTGGCCTCTCTGCGGCAACAGATAGCTGTGGTCTTACAAGACGATTTCCTATTCAATGGTTCTATCTGGGAAAATATTGCCCTCAGCAATCTGGAGGTGACATCTGAGCAAGTTGTGGAGGCAGCTCGTCTGGCAGCAGCCCATGACTTTATTAGTGAATTACCTCAAGGTTATGAAACTAATATAGGAGAGCGAGGATTGGCGCTATCGGGCGGTCAGCGTCAACGTATTGCCTTAGCGCGTTTATTCCTCTCTCAAGCCCCGATTTTGATTTTGGATGAAGCCACTAGCGCTTTAGATAGCGAGACTGAGCAAAAGGTTTTACAAAACCTGCAACGTTTCTCTCACGGACGCACTTTGTTCTTAATTGCCCATCGATTTGCACCACTAAAGCGAGCAGATCTAATTGTGGTTTTGGAAAAAGGAGTGCTAATGGAACAGGGCACTCATGCCCAGCTATTGCAGGAGAAAGGTTTGTACTGGTCGCTGTACCAGCGACAGCAGGCTGCTGTGTGATAACTGAGCAATTTTTTTGAAAATTCAGGTCAAATGAAATTACCTTTCCTATCCGCTTCAACTCAGGTTAAAGGTCTAAAGCAGAAAATAGCTAGACTAGAGTCAACTTTATCCTTGCCGGCTCAGGCTCGACGTACTAGGCAAGAAATAGCCAGACCGGAGGAAAATTTAACTTTCGAACTTGGCAAGGCTGTTCAGGAGTTACCACCATTTTACACCCGACTGTTAGCAAGCAGCATCAGCTGCTTACTATTTGGCGTTCTCGCCTGGGCTTATTTCAGTAAAGTTGATGAAGTTGCCGTAGGTTCTGGCGAGTTGATTCCTGCCGCTCAAGTCCGACCAGTACGCTCTGTAATCGCAGGCAATGTTAGATCTGTGAACGTAAAAGAAGGCAATCATGTTCAACAGGGTGATGTCTTAGTTGAACTTGATCCAGCAGTTTCCCAAGCGGAAGTTGATCGCTTAGACAAATCAGCCAAGTTGATTCGTGAAGATCTAGCACGTCTAGAGGCGGAACGGACTGGCAGCACCAACACCGGTACTGCTTTACAAAATCAGCTCTTGGCAGCTCGTCTCCAGCAATTTGACTCTCAGTTAGCTTCTGCCAACGCCGAGGCTAATAAACAAACTGCTGCGATCGCTGAAGCCAAAATTCGCCTTACTCGTCTGCAAGCGAACCTTGTTGCCCAAAAAGACAGCCTTGCCAATGACCATAGCCTCCTCGCTAATGCTAAAAGCAGCTTGGACAATGCTGAAGCAAAAAAACAGGCGCTGAGCACCCTTGTTACTGTTGGTAACGGTGCTATATCTCGAGTCGATTACCTTGACGCTAAAGATAAAGTCCTTCAAGCTCAAGCTAACACTATTAAGGTTAAAAACGACATCAACACTGCTCAGGACAAATTAACGTCGACAGAAAAAGATATTGCCTCTCAAGAGCAAGAAATTCGTCAGGCAGAACAAGGTTATCAAGCAGCTCAAAAAACAGCTGAAAGTTTGAAGTCAAAGCGCCAGAGCGAAATTCTGACTGGACTGACCAAGCGCCGCGAGGACTTAACAACGGCTGCAGGTCAATTGAAACAGGCAAGGACGAAGCGAGAGCAGGAAACGCTTAAGGCTCCAGTTAATGGCACTGTCTACAGCGTTAAAGTAACGACTGGTGGGGGTACGGTGCAAACTGGTGAAGAATTACTGTCAATTCTGCCAGAAGGTGAAGAACTTGTACTGCAGGTTAAAGTTCTCAACCGCGATATTGGATTTATTGCTAAGGGGATGAAGGCGAAGATCAAGATAGCAGCTTTTCCGTACCAAGAATTTGGCATCGTTGATGGTACGGTAGTTGAAGTCAGCCCGAATGCAATTAACGATAAGGATATTGGCTTATTTTTTCCGACTCGCATCAGACTCAACCAACACTCGATTATGGTTCAGGGTAAAAATGTAGAGCTCGAACCTGGTATGGCAGCAACGGGTGAAATTATCTTACGCCAAAGATCTATTTTGAGCTTTTTATTAGAGCCAATTGAGCGTCGTTTTAGTGAGGCATTCTCCATCCGGTGATGACGGATCGCGGTGCTCAGGGGTTAAGGGGTCCTGCCCCCTGACCCCTCTGAATCATCGCATTGTGACAAACTCTTCTGCTGCTGAAGGGTGAATGGCCATGGTAGCATCGAAGTCTTTTTTGGTGGCACCCATGTTGATAGTAATTGCAATTCCTTGAATTATCTCTGCTGCGTTTTCCCCTACCATGTGAGCACCCAGAATTCGATCAGTATTCCCGTCCACCACTAACTTCATCATTGTTTTCTCCTGCATACCCGTTAGACTGTGGAACAGGGGTCGGAACCCAGAGCGGTAGCACTTCACTGCCTCACCCAATTTTTCCTGCGCTTGGGCTTCCGTCAAGCCGACGGTGGCAGCCTCTGGTTGGGAGAACACAGCGGATGGCACATTTTCATGGCTCGCTACTCGGGAATTGTTGCCAAATTCACTATCAGCAAAGGCGCGACCTTCTGCGATCGCTACTGGAGTTAAATTAATTCGGTCAGTGCAATCTCCCACAGCAAAAATATTCGACTGACTAGTACGGCTATATTCATCTACCGCGATTGCACTTTTGACACTGTACCCATTTCCTGGGCTCATTTCTTGGCGAACACCTGGGACAACCTCAACAGCGGTATTCTCCAAACCGAGTCCATCTAAAATGGGAGTGCGACCGGTAGCAGCTAGAACTACGTCCGCAGTTATAGTCGTTTCAGTGTCTTGGCCTTCTTTAGAGAAGGTGAGCTTAAGACCCTCTGGCACCTGCTCAATTTTTTTCCCGATGATATTGCTAGTAATTTGGATGCCATGCTGCGTCATGCCAGTGTAAATGCCATTGCGGATATCGTCATCAAACCCCTTCAGGAGATTATCACCTCTAATTAGCTGAGTGACTTGGCTCCCAAGTCCGTTCATAATGCTGGCAAATTCTACACCGATGTAGCCACCCCCAAGAATAGCTATGTGCTTCGGTTGCTGGGGTAGGTGAAACATCTCGTTGGAAGTAATGGTATATTCTGCACCGGGTAAATCTGGCTTGACAGGACGGCCTCCAACAGCAATCAAAATTTTATCGGCAGTGATTTTACGTCCATCAACTTCCAAGGTATGAGGATCTAAGAACTTGGCATGACTTTGAATCAGTTTCACCCCTGCTCTTTCCAGAAACCCTACATGCATATGCGAGAGCCGATGGACTTCGTGATCCACAGCACTAATCATCTGGTGCCAGTCTAAGGCGCTTTTACCCACCTTCCAACCGTAGCCCGCTGCCGCTTCAAACAGCCCTGGGAAGTGAGAGGCATACACCATGAGTTTTTTGGGAATGCAGCCCCGGACTGCACAGGTGCCGCCGACTAAATATTCTTCTGCGATCGCTACTTTGGCACCATAGCTAGCCGCCCGTTTGGAAGCTGCTAGTCCTCCAGAACCGGCACCAATTACAAATAGGTCATAATCAAAGGTCATGATTTTAGATGTTCCTGTCGTGAAGAGCCAAAAAATTGAGCACCAATTATTAAAAATATAGAAATAATCTAGCCTTTGACGCCACTTTCGGATTCGGTTGGGACGATGTAGCGTTGCAGGAATAAAAAGAATAGCATTACCGGGGCGATGGAGATGACGGAGCCAGATGCAATCAGTCGCCAATCAAGGGAGAATGTACCCGCTATCGTTGCTACTCCTAAGGGGAGAGTGTATAGTGCTGGTTGGTCGATGACGATCAGAGGCCAGAGGAAGTCACTCCAGGAGCCGATGAAAACAAAGATTGCTAGGGTCACTAGTGCTGGTCGAATTGCCGGGAGCATCACAGACCACCACAAGCTTAATTCTGAGCAGCCATCGAGCCGGGCAGCTTCTTCTATTTCTTTAGGTACACCCTGAAAAGCTTGCCTTAATAGAAAAATGCCAAAGGCAGAAGCAACCTCTGGGAAAATAATTCCTATATAAGAGTTTCTGATACCTAGCTGGACAGTCAAGATATATAAGGGGATCATCACGATCTGAAACGGGATCATGATGGTGGAAACGATAGCGCTAAAAATCAAGTCTCGGCCCCGAAACTCCAATCGTGCTAGAGGGTAAGCAGCCAGGGCACAAAATAGCAAATTCAAGCCTACTGTCAGTACCGCGACTAGGGTACTGTTAAACAGGTACTGACCAAAGGGATTAGTTTGCCAAACCTTGACAAAGTTGTAGAGTGTTGGCTGACTGGGCAACAGCTGGGGGGGGGACTGAAAGATATTTTCGCTCCGGGATTTCAACGCGGTACTGATGAGCCAGAGCAGGGGGAAAAGCATCACAAGTGCAATCACCCCTAGTACACCATACATCCAGACGTATCGCCACCCACCTAGCTGCTTGCGATTCATCGTGTGATCCTTAGAAGGGCTGTTTTTGCAAACGCTGATGGACGCTGATTAACGCAGATAGGCATTATCCATCGGCGGTTGATACTGTTATCCCCAATACCTTAAAGCGGTTTCGGTGCAAACGCCTTGTAAGGGTCTGTCCCAAGAATCAATTTGTAGCTGGGGCAAGTAAGCAAATTCAAACACAATGCCTATTGTAGGCTTTGATGCCCATTTAGGTGAACTGAGCAAGCGGTCGTAATAACCACCCCCATAACCTAGTCGATACCCCTGAGCGTCACAGGCAACAGCTGGGATAAGAATCAAATCTACCTCAGTTGACTCTAGGGTAGGGGCTGCTGGGTGAGGTTCTGGGATGCCGTAGTTTCCTGTTTGCAACTGTTGAGCCTCTTTGGGCGTCCATATATGCCAGATCAGGGTATCGCCGACGCAGCGCGGAAATCCCCAACGACGGCAAGTGTCTGTGAATAAGGGACTGAGGTCAGGTTCTTGACGAAAGCTAAAATAAGCTAGAACTGTCTGAGCTGAGGCAAACAACTCAGAGCTTTGCAGTTGGGTACAAATGCGATCGCTCTTATCCCTCCATTCTTCTTCTGCCATCGACCGCCGCGCCTTCAATAGCGTCCGGCGAAGTTCTACTTTAGAAATTTGTGATATATCCTCTCTCCATCTCCGGGCGGGCACAAGGCACCGCCCCTACTGCCCTCTTCTAGGCAGCGTATTGCCGATACCAGTCGATCGTATTGCGCAGCCCTTGCTTGAAGTCCACCTGCGCCATAAAGCCAAAGGCAAGCTTTGCCCGTTCAGTATCTAGGCAGCGGCGCGGCTGACCATTCGGCTTGTCGGTTTCCCAAACGATTTCGCCTTTAAACTCCATCAGTTCACAGATCAGCGTAATCAAATCGCGGATAGATATCTCATACCCTGTACCCAGGTTAACTGGCTCAGGGTTGTTGTATAATTGTGTACCCATGACAATGCCCCGCGCCGCGTCTGCTGAGTAGAGGAATTCACGGGTGGGACTGCCATCGCCCCAAACCCTGACCTCATTTTCTCCCTTCTGTTGGGCTTCTTGAACTTTGCGGATTAACGCGGGAATTACGTGGGAACTGCTAGGGTCAAAGTTATCTTCTGGGCCATATAAATTTACCGGCAGTAGGTAGATGCCATTGAAGCCGTACTGCTGCCGATAAGCTTGGAGTTGAACGAGGAGGGCTTTCTTGGCAACTCCATAGGCGGCATTGGTTTCCTCTGGGTAGCCATTCCACAGGTCATCTTCCTTAAATGGCACTGGAGTGAATTTGGGATAGGCGCAGATTGTGCCCACACAGACAAATTTTTCTACCCCGGCTTGATAGGCTGCCTGAATTAGCTGAGCACCCATGATCAAGTTGTCATAGAACAGCTCACCTGGCTTTTTCTGATTCAGACCAATCCCGCCGACGTGGGCTGCTAGGTGAATTACAATGTCTTGCTGGTCGACGGCTCGCTGGCAGTTTTCTAGCAAACGCAAATCACATTCGCGCGATCGCGTCACTGTAATTTTCTGCTGGTCGGCTCCAGCCTTACACATTTGGTCAATCACCTGCCGTCCCAGAAACCCAGCCCCACCGGTGACGAGAATCCGTTTTTCTTTTAAATCTAAGGCTGTCATGTCTTCTATCCTTGCTGATATTGGTCAGAAGTGGAGACTACCAAGTTCTTGCCGGACGGTAGCATTATCCTGAATGACTTGCGCTACTTTACCATTCGGCGAAGTTTGACCCAGCGCATTCAAGTCTGCTTCTACCATCAAGGCTACCAGTTGCTCAAACGTAACTGAAGGTTTCCAGCCCAATTTCTGCTGTGCCTTGGTGGGGTCACCAATCAACAATTCCACCTCAGCTGGTCTGAGGTAGCGATCGTCAAACTCTACATAGTTTTGCCAATCAAGTTTGACATAACTAAAAGCAAGCTCGAGGAATTCTCGCACCTCGTGGGTTTCACCAGTGGCAATCACGAAATCATCTGGTTCAGGTTGTTGCAGCATCAGCCACATTGCCTTCACATAGTCCTTTGCATACCCCCAGTCCCGCTTGGCATCGAGATTGCCCATATAAATCTTTTTCTGTTTACCAGCGACGATTCTGGCGATCGCTCGCGTTATCTTCCGCGTTACAAACGTCTCGCCTCTACGTGGACTTTCGTGGTTAAAAAGTATTCCGTTACACGCAAACAAACCGTAGGATTCCCGATAATTAATTGTCTGCCAGTGGGCGTAAACTTTAGCGCAAGCATAGGGACTGCGTGGGTAAAATGGCGTTGTTTCCTTCTGTGGCACCTCCTGCACTAGACCAAACATTTCAGAAGAACCGGCTTGGTAGAACCGCACCTCAATGCCGGTTCGCTGCTGGTAGTCCCGAATCGCCTCCAACAGGCGTAGCGTTCCCATACCTACCGAGTCCACGGTGTATTCCGGGGAGTCAAAACTAACCCGTACATGGGATTGAGCACCCAAGTTATAGATTTCTGTTGGCTTAATTTCTTCTAAGATTCGCCGCAGTGTAGTGCCGTCCGTCAAATCGCCATAGTGCAGAAACAACCGTGCTCCCTCTTTGTGAGGGTCTTCGTACATATGGTCAATCCGGTCTGTGTTAAACGTCGAAGTCCGCCGGATAATGCCATGAACCTCATAGCCTTGCTCCAGTAAAAACTCACTCAGGTAAGAACCGTCCTGACCTGTAATGCCGGTAATCAGTGCTCGCTTTCGTTGTGTCATTATTAATATTCCTTATCGTTTGCCTTTGAAATGGTTAGAAGATAACTGCTACAACTTAACAGCTAAGTGCCAACTAGCCAAAGTGAAGAGCTACTGAAGTTTTTAAATTTTGGGTTCAAAGGGCGACTCTGCCCCTGGTTTAACTTCCTTGCCACCGAAGGCGACGCGTAACGATTGTCAAATTAAACCCTAGGTTAACCTAACATCGGTAGCAGAGCTTTCACAAAACTTTTCTTCATAAAGAATTCATCATAATTCGTCTGGCGGCTTAAGGCTCACCAAAAGGAGGCTAGGGGGAGCAGGGGGGGCAGGGGGGCAGGGGGAGCATGCTTCCCCTGCTCTTCTGGCTGTTCAGTAAGCGCCATTGTTTTTAGGCACGACGACAACCCCAATCGTTTTCACAATCACCCACAGATCTAGCCAAAAATTGTGGAAATTGGCATAGTAGAGGTCAATTTGGACTCTGCGAGGGTAAGGAATGTCATTACGCCCTGACACTTGCCATAACCCGGTAATTCCAGGCCGGATCGTCAGAATTTTGTCAATATGACAACCATATTTCGGCAGTTCCTCTGCAACTAAAGGTCGAGGACCAACAACACTCATATCCCCTTTCAAGACGTTCCAGAACTGGGGAAATTCGTCCAGGCTGGTCAGCCGCAAAAATCTACCAATCTTAGTAATCCGGGGGTCTTGCTTGAGCTTGAAACTATCCTCGAACTCTTGCCGCATCTGAGACGATGTTTCCATCAGTTCCAATAACATTTCGTCAGCATTACATACCATGGTCCTGAATTTAATACAAACAAAGGGCTTGTGGTTTTTACCAACGCGCTCCTGGACATAGAAAATCGGGCCTCTTGAGCTTAAAGCAATCAGTGAGGCCAAGAGCAGGTAGACCGGGGAAAACAAAATCAGAACCAATAACGAAAATACAACGTCGAACAGTCGCTTGACGAACTCACCGTCTAGACGATGAATGGACAAACTTCTGGGACTACCTCTGGGCCGGAGTGGCTCTTGACCACGCTTCACGAAAGCCCGTAATCGTTTGCCGGAGAGGATAGAGCTCTGGGCAGTCATCGTACTCCTTAACAATCCACACCACACATAGTCCCAATCTTAAAGCCAGACGGCACTTTTCTGGGTGCGAATTTGTTTCTAGGGGCCGCAAACATAAATATCATCAACAGTCAAGCAGAGGGCAGGGGAGGCAGGGGAGGCAGGGGGGGAGGAAAGAGTTAATGCTTTCTTAATGCCGCAAGGTTGTAATCAGAGCGGATTCATCCATGGAATAAGATTGAAAAATTTGTGGGCTAGTTTCACGATCGCGGGGTTTCCCGGTGAGTCAGCGCGGTCATGGGGGTTTGCGCCCCCCCTGCTCCTCTTCTCCCCCTGCTCCCCCGGCTCTCTTCCTTGACTGGAAGTCCTGGCAGCATCTCTCTAAAAAGGCTAGGTATCGCTCCTGAAAGATTTTAGGGGCAAATTGGGCAGCATGCGATCGCGCACACTCAGGATTTATTACCCCCTGATACGCTTCGAACTTTTCTACAGCCTCTATTAAGGCTGCTTCTGTTTGTGTGTCAAAAAACAGACCAGTGCCGGTGTCTGGGTGTTGACGAATATCTCGCACCGTTTCCAAAGCTCCCCCAGCACCGTAGGCAATCACCGGAGTGCCGCAGGCTTGGGCCTCTACTGGGGCAATGCCAAAATCTTCACAGGCAGCATAAACAAAGGCTTTTGCTTGAGCCATATATTTCTCTACCACGTCATCGGGTTGCCACCCCAACACCTGCACATGGGGTTGCGCTAGTTTGCGGAGCGCTTGAAGCTCTGGCCCTGTGCCAATCACCACTAGGGGCCGCTTGAGCTGATTGAAAGCCCGGATAATTAAAGATACTTGCTTGTGACTCACCAACCGGGAAACGGTGACGTAAAAGTCTTGCTTTGAGGTCAGAAAGGGAAATCGCTCGATATTAACTGGCGGATAAATCACTGTTGCTGGGCGGCGATAGCAGCGCCAGATCCGACAAGCTATGTTTTGGGAGTTAGCAATGAAGTAATCAACACGGTTCGCACTTAGTACATCCCACTGGCGCATCCGGTGGAGCAGGGACCGCGTTAAGAACCCTTGCGGCCCACCACCCATCTTGCTATTGCGGAGGTAATCAAACGTTAAATCCCAGGCAAAGCGCATGGGAGTATGGCAGTAGCAGATGTGCAGTTGTGTAGGACTAGTAAGGACCCCTTTCGCGACGACGTGGGAAGAGGAGAGAATAACGTCATAAGCCCGCAAATCCAACTGTTCAATCGCCAGCGGCAAAAATGGCAGGTATTTCTGAACGCCGTGGCGGGCAAAGGGGAAGTGCTGGAGAAACGTTGTGCCAATCTGACGCTTGAACAGATAGCTCTCAGGATTAGTCGATTCGAAGTCGATCAAGGCATAGAGATCGGCATCGATGTGATTCAGGATTTCCCGCACCACGAGTTCTGAACCGCCAGTAGCCTTGGGCGTTAACCACTCGTGGACAAGCGCATATTTTAATGACACAGCTCACTTGAGTTGACTGTTGAGGTCTTTAGAACTAAGAGCTTAACTCAGTTCAGTACCTAGTTGTGAATGCATTGCTGAAGGGCCTGCTCTCTTCGTTAACTTAACCTGATAACCTCAAATTAGCACTAAGGTTAAAAAATAGGGAATTGGGAAATTATGCGCATTCTGATCATGGGTGGCACCCGGTTCATTGGTGTCTACCTGACTCAACTGCTGGTGGAACAAGGACATGAGGTAGTACTGTTTAATCGTGGTAATCGACCAGCGCCCATGTCAGGAGTGCTACAGATTAAAGGCGATCGCACTGAAGCAACCGCTCTCAAGGAAAAGTTATCAAAAGAACATTTTGATGTTGTTTTTGACAACAACGGTCGGGAACTAAGCGACACTCAACCCTTAGCGGAAATTTTTAAAGACCGAGTACAGCATTTTGTTTATATGAGTTCAGCTGGGGTATATCTAGCCTCAGACCAGTTACCTCACATGGAGGGCGACCCAGTTGACCCAAAAAGTCGCCACCGAGGTAAGCATGAAACGGAAACTTACTTGAATCAGCTGGGTTTACCTTGGACGGCGGTTCGACCTACTTATATCTATGGTCCCCAGAACTACAATGAGCTGGAAGCCTGGTTTTTTGACCGGATTGTGCGCGATCGCCCTATCCCGATTCCTGGTAATGGATTACACATCACGCAGTTGGGTCATGTTAAAGATTTAGCTGGAGCAATGTGTCATATTTTAGGGGCAGGGGCCAAGGCGAACGGACAGATTTACAATCTGTCGGGCGCTCGCTATGTCACTTTCGATGGGCTAGCCCGTGCTTGTGCTGAAGCCGCTGGCAAGTCTGCTGATTCTGTACGGATTGTCCACTACGATCCGAAACAGTTTGATTTCGGCAAGCGCAAGGCATTCCCCTTCAGAGTTCAGCACTTTTTTGCTTCAATTAATAAAGCCATGACTGAACTAGGCTGGTACCCAAAATATGACCTAGTTTCTGGGCTAGAAGACTCGTTCTTGAATGATTACCTTGCTTCAGGTCGAAACACATCTGAGGTGGATTTCTCAGTAGATGAGGAGATTATCGGAAAGGGGAGTGGGGAGTAGGGAGCCCCCCTCACCCCCTCCCCCCGTCTCTTTGAGGCCAGAGGTAGATGAGGCCTGAAATCAATGTAAGGATAACGGAGAGCCAGAAGGCGACGAGAGAGGGGATTCTCCAGACTGCTGGTAGGGGAGCGATGAGGAGTGCGATCGCGACAATTTGACTTACAGTTTTGAGCTTACCCCAGAGATTGGCCCCTACAACAGCTGTTTTGCCGGTCAGACTCGGCGTGACGCGCCAGCCTGCTATGCTCAACTCCCGCGCCAAAATCAAAAATACTCCCCAAACTGGCACCTGTCCTAGCTGAATCAGCGCTAGCAGCGGAGCCATTACCAGCAACTTATCAACCAAGGGGTCAAGAAACTTGCCCAGTTCAGTAACTTGGTTAAGTTTACGGGCTAGGTAGCCATCCACCCAATCCGTCATGGCAGCAACAAGAAAGATTGCCAAACCCAAAGAGCGAGTTTGACTTGTTGGATTGTGCAAGCAATATAGCAGCACCGGCAAAACGAGTAGCCGAGACAGCGTAACCCAGTTAGGCAGCGTCATAAAAAAATAATTCGGGACAACCTCAACAGATTGCCCCTAAGTTACCATCTTTGTATTCCCGAACTGCAAGTCCTGAGCCTGATCGTTATTTGCATGCATGATTCTCCCGTAAACGGTCCAGAGGAACGCCCCTACCGTGACACTGAACCCCTGGTTAATGAACGGTCAGACGAGCAAGATTTTTTCTCGCCATTAAAGACTGTTGCTCCTCTAAGGATGGTGGAAACGGCTTTTTTAGCCAGTACCTCCAGCTTAATTTGGTTGATTAATTACTACTTTCCCTTGGGGATGTTGCGGATATTTTTCCCGGTGCCGATTGCATTAGTTTACCTGCGCTGGGGTAAGCGGTCAGCCTGGATGGCAACCTTGGTTTCCGGTTTGCTGCTTTCAGTGCTGATGGGACCAACTCGCAGCATTCTGTTTATTATTCCTTATGGTTTTATGGGAATGGTACTAGGAGCGGCGTGGCACCGCCGGTGTCCCTGGTTTGTCTCCATCGGCTTGGGTACGCTGCTGGGTGTTTTGGGAGTCTTTTTTAACCTTTGGCTGCTGTTGGTTTTGTCGGGTGAAGACCTCTGGCTTTATACGATTACCCAGGTAACCCAGGTGGCAGAATGGGTATTTGTCAAGCTGGGATGGCTAGCTCAACCCAGTGTCTTAATGATTCAGGTACTGGCGATCGCTAGTGTCTTTGTCAGCAATGTCATTTACCTATTTGTTGTACACCTGGCAGCCTGGTTTCTGCTAGACCGCTTAGGCAACCCAATTTCGCGACCACCACACTGGGTGCAAGTCTTAATGGATTACGAGGCATAAGCTAATCGTTATTGAAGTCAGGAGTCAGGAGTCAGGAGTCAGGAGAGGGTAAAGATGAACAAAGCCATTGCCTAGAGGAAGTTCTTGCGTCTTTGATTCTGAATTCTGAATTCTGACTCCTGACTTCTAAAACGACTACCTTATGATGCAACTTTAGTGGCATAAGCTTAAATATGATTCGTGTTTATACCCAGATAGAACAAGGGCAGCAATGGCTGCGGCGATATCGGGGATGTTCACCTGTATTCGCCTGCGTTTTGGGATTTACCGCGACCGGTTTGATTCCTGGTATTTCAGCGGCTGGTGCCACCCCAGAGGCTCGTCAATACACCGCGATTGCAGATGCCGAGTTCTTGTACCAAGGTCCCCAACCCCAGCCCCGATACTCGCTGCCACCGCTCCACGCTGGGGCTTCCCCAGTACTGATTTCCCGCGCAGTTGTCGAGGCGCTGGACATTCCGGTGTATCTGTTCAATGCCGGGTTGCCTCAGCCACCAGCGGTACCAGCGATTGATTTAGGTGGCACGACCGCCAGATGTTTGAGTCAAGGCTGCGCTCTAGAACTGGCAACGGTGAAACACCTGCTGGAGCAAGGGTTAACTTGGGGTACACATCTAGCTGCAAGTATGACTCAGGGGTATCTAATTTTAGGCGAGTGCGTTGTGGGAGGAACCACAACGGCGCTCGCAGTTTTAACTGGTTTGGGTATTGCAGCAAATGGAAAAGTTAGCAGTAGCCATCCAGTTTGCAATCACTCCCAGAAGTGGGCGGTGGTACAAGCTGGGTTGCAGCGTGCGGATCTTTGGGAGATGCCAGCCGGAGATCCGCTCCAACTAGTGGCAGCAGTAGGCGACCCAATGCAGGTCGCGGTAGCCGGGATGGCGATCGCGGCTAGCCGGACTTGTGGCGTCATGCTTGCCGGTGGTACTCAAATGCTGGCAGTCTATGCCTTGATTCAAGCGCTCACCAAAAAATATGCCTTGCCTTGGAAACCTGAACAAGTTTTAGTCGGAACGACTCGCTGGGTAGCAGAAGACCCCACTGGCCAAACGGTTGAATTAGCTCAGATGATTGGGATTCCCCTACTCGCTACTCAGCTGAGTTTTGCTACCTCTCGTTATGCCCAACTTCGAGCCTATGAGCAGGGCTATGTTAAAGAAGGCATGGGTGCCGGGGGATGCTGCGTCGCAGCCCATTTAACCCGGCATTGGAATCAACCTCAACTTCTTCAAGCGATTGAAGGTTTGGTAGAACGTTATTCAGCTATTAGCTGAAGATTGAGGGTAATTAAATGGAGATGATATAACAGCTAGTTGCTAGTGAATTCTTTGTGCAAGTAATTGTTCTTCCAAAGCAGCAATGCGATTATAGGCCGCAGTCAATTGCGCTGTCAGCCGCTGGATTTGAATTTCTGGTGTCAACTCCTTTTCACCACTTTGGCGAGTCGTGTCCAGACAGGCACCATCTGTCAGGACGTCCTTATGTTCCATCGCCGGTTTAAGACTACCATAGCCTTGAGCTGAGCGGCGTCTACCATCGTCTCTCCCCGATGCACTGTTCTTCGCCTCTATGGGAGCTAATCGGCACTCTGACAATGCGTCAGATACTTTACCACTAAGCTGATCAATAACCTGATACAGTGCATCCACTTTATGACTCAAAGTGATGACTTGCTTTTGTAACGGCTCCATCTGATACCCTTATCGCCAAATCTGTGATTCCTACTTTATATTAGGCAACAATTCGACAAATTTTACCCTATTTATGAATCATTTAACTTTTGAACACATTGTTTTAAAGCAATACGTCAATTCTTAGTTTTAAACAAAGGAAAACATAAATTGAAGTAGCAACAATTATTCTTGTATAGATAAATTAATGCTTGAGCCAAAAATCGCTGCAATTAGCAGATTGTAAATTTTTGTAACTCTTGACTCCTGAACGTCAGTCTGCGAGGGCGGGGGAATTGGGGGCTGCGGGCGTAACCGACTGCTGTAAATGCTGCACCCTTGGCTGTCTTCGGTGGGGTTACTTTCGACTCCCGACTTTGGCTGACTCTTTTCGCTGGTAAATTAAGGGAAAATAGCTCTCGGCGCTCTTATATTAGAAACAATGCTTAACTTTCAGGAGTTTTTTACCGCTTGTATTGGGCGATGGACAACCGAACGAACCTATCATTCAGTTCTGGAAGCGGCGGTGGAAAGGTCTTACACGGAATTCCAGGTAGAGCCAATCACAGAAGCCCAGAAGCAGCAAATTTTATCGCTATGTGCCTTGAACGGCGTTAAGGTGGAAGGAGTGAACGTAAAGGAATCAGAAGGAGTATTGCCAGGATTTGCGATCGCCTTTGATACGCGCTCTGAAACTGGGGAAACAGTGTCGATGAGCCTGAAGGCTTTGTTTGTTCCAGATTTCTATGTTGTCCCAACTGGAGCTGCATCTGAGATGCCATCGCTGCCTGCGACTGCCCTAGTGGCGACAGAACCAAAGGGTGAGGTGATTAAAGGTTATTACCTGCGGGATGAGGGGTACTCGGAAGCTGGGGCGATCGCGGGTTGCTTTACCTATCAACCCACCCGCCAAACCTTAGAGATGACAACGTACTACCGCCGCTCAGTGGCAGTGGATCAAATGCGAATAGTTTCACCTGATTTGCGCCTGCGCACCATCATTACCTACAAGCGGCCGACAGCAGACGAACCGCCCAGTGTGATTGAATTGGTTGGCTTTGGCGTCGAGCGGCGGCAACCAGCGTAAGGAAGATGGATCGACGGTCTTTTTTGCTAGGTACAGGAGCGCTGACACTGAGTCAGTTAGTTGCTGCGTGTGGTCGTCCTAACCAAGCGACGCTACAGGTCCAGGTTTTGAAAAGTTCTATCCCCGCCCAATTGGTCAATAAATTTAGACACAGCCTTGAGCAAGATGCTGAGTTAAAAGATGCTGAGTTAAAGTTCACTCCAGTTGAGCAGTTAGATGATTTGTTTACACAGTTGCAAGCTTGGAAAAAGCAGCAAAATGTAAAATCCAATCCGAGGTCAACAACAATAGTAACACTGGGAGATTACTGGTTAGCATCAGCAATCAAACAGAAATTTATTCAACCTCTCGACCCGGCACATCTAGGACACTGGTCACATCTTCCCGAGCAGTGGCAACAATTAGTGAGGCGCAATTCTTTAGGTGATCTGGACGCTCAAGCAAAAGAAGTCTGGGCTGCGCCCTACAGCTGGGGTACTACCGTCATTGCTTATAACCGTGATAAATTCAAGTCCTTGGGGTGGACACCCAGAGATTGGAGTGACCTTTGGCGAAAAGAAGTGCGCGGTCGCATTTCTTTGCTCGATCAACCACGAGAGGTCATTGGCTTGACTTTAAAGCAACTGAGTCAATCTTACAATAGTGAGAATTTTGAAAATTCAGTTCTGGAAACGGAACTAGGCGCTTTACACAGGCAAGTCAAGTTTTACAGCTCCGAAACCTATCTGCAACCCCTGATTTTAGGAGATACTTGGCTAGCAGTGGGTTGGTCTACTGATGTGTTGCCGGTTATCCAGCGTTATCAGCAAATTTCGGCAGTCATCCCTCAATCTGGAACCGCCCTCTGGGCAAACCTATGGGTGCTACCAACAGGTGCTAATCATGTATCTCTAGGCAATAAATGGATCGATTTTTGTTGGGACAAACAAACTGCCCAGCAAATTTCTCTTTTGAGCCAGGCCACCTCACCGATTCCTGTAACGCTCAACCCAGATAATATACAAGAAGAATTACGAAGCCTACTACTGCCAGACCCTGAGATCATCCAGCGCAGTGATTTTTTGCTACCCCTACCCGTCGCAACGCTCAAGCAGTACGAGTCTCTATGGAAAGCTATGCGCCAAGGCAGGTATTGACGAGTAGATAAAAGTCGGAAGTCGGAAGCAAAGACATTAGTTGAATCAGAGAGGCTAGATGCCCTATTTTAGAAGAGTTAAATCGGTTTTAGAAGCGCTGAAGACAAAACTGATGCTGCAAGTAAATAAGTATTGGTAACACGAACTATGAGTCTAGGTGATTCCCGGTTTGAAGCGCTGCCAAGCTGGGTAACAGGAGCGGCAACGATAGCAGTGCTCTTAAGTACTCAAGTCACAGCGGCAGTAGCCATGACGGCTAAGGAAATTAACCGAATAGCTGCTCCTGTAACAGTACAGATTAACAATAATGTGGATGGCGGGGGCTCAGGGGTAATTATTGCCAGAAACGGTAATACTTACAGTGTTTTGACAGTTAACCATGTGGTGAAAAGACCAGCTCTAACATATGCGATTCGCACTAACAAGGGGAAGAACTATCAAGTAACCCGCGTGCAACGACTGCAGCAAAGTGAGATTGGTCCGGATCTAGCTATGGTTACCTTTAACAGCCCTGACAAGTATCCGACTGCCACTCTGGGGAATTCTGAGCAAGCGGAGATTGGCGCTGAAATTTATATTTCAGGCTATCCTGCGTTGGAGGGGGAAAAAGGTACAGAACGAGACTATGTGTTTTCACAGGGAATTGTCACAAGTCGCCCAACTAGCCATCCTTTGGGATACACTTTGCGTTACAACGCCGTGACGGTGAGTGGCATGAGTGGTGGTCCGGTGTTTGATGCCAATGGTCGCTTGGTGGGCATTCATGGGCTAGGAGAGAGTCAGGGCTCTGTGCAAAGTGAATTAGGAGGAACGATATCAATTAAAACTGGATTCAACTCAGCCATTCCGATTAATACCTTTGTAGCACTGAGGTCTGAAAACAGGCAAATTGGCTCCCATGTAGGTGTGAATAAGACCCACGCTAGCAATCACCAAGCCCAGCTAAGCAGTCCGACTGCTGCTAGAAGCTACTATCCCCGCAGTCTGTATCGCCTTGACTCAGGAAGTCGGCAGGTGGCGCTGGAGAACTTTAAACACTCACTGCAGCAAAATCCTAACGATGCCCAAGCTTACTACAACCTGGGACAGGCTCAATACGACCTTGGCGACAAGCAGGGAGCGATTAAAGATTATACCCAAGCGATTCGATTCTATCCTAAATTTTCTCTGGCTTATAATAGCTTGGGCCAGGCTCACTATGACGTGGGAGATAAGGCTACCAATTTAAGCCGGGACACTTTGCAGGGTAAGTCTTTGAGACTTTGCTAACTTTTTAGAGATTCTGGGTCGGGGCAACTCACCCATCTGCTCCATCACCCAAGCAAACAGGTTTGGGA
>JAABUQ010004012.1_pt1 | contig 25852 bp, 23 predicted proteins | sample 5560001 | NCBI WGS metagenome assembly JAABUQ01 (sample SAMN10711888, study PRJNA513371) | rock metagenome | isolation source: Antarctica rocks | place: Antarctica: Victoria Land, Finger Mt nord | collected 2015-12-18
CCGAAGGGCGGAGGGGGCGCGGGGTGTCGAGGGCCATCTTGCAGCATCGTGCCAAGCTCCCCCTCCGTCGGCTTGGCCGACACCTCCTCCAGAGGGGAGGAGGGCTATTTGGTGCGGGGGGTGAAGATGGCGTCCATTCGCGCGACCGTGCCGGGGATGCGTTCGAGGTGGGGGTAGCGGAGGCCGCCGGTGTAGGCGACGCGCACCGTTCGGACGCGTTCGCCGTCCTGGACGGTCAGATCGAGCGCGCCGCCCTTGGCGGTCGCCGCCACCGCGTCCTTGAGTTGATCGTCGTCGTAGGCGACGCCGTTCACCGCGATGAGCTTGGTGCCGCGCGTCAGGCCCGCCTTGAACGCCGGGCTGTCCCACAGCACGATGCCGATCGTCGCTTCCTTGCCGATGATGAAACCAGGGCCGAAACCTAGGTTGACCGCCTTGCGCCGCCCCTCCGCGCTCTTGAAGAACGCCGACTCCTTATTGGTATAAACCAGCCGGTAGCCACCGCGCGCGAGGCCGTCCACCGGCGCGCCGCTGTGCGTGGTCAGCCGCGTATGCAGGAACGCCGCCCAGTCGTAGGGCATGACCGCGTTCAGCGCGGCGACAATATCATCAAACTGGTAGGTGACGGGGACGAAGCTGCCGTCCTGGACGCCGAAGAAGCGGTGGGCGAAATCGTCGAGACTGCGCTTGCCGCCGGTGCGTTCGCGGATCAGTGTATCGGCATCGAGCCAGATGAGCTTGCCCTCTTCGTAATAGTCCTCGCCGCGTTGCCAGGTGACCCACGGTTCGGGCGTGCGGTCCTGGACGATCGGATCGTTGGTGGTGTCGATGAGTGGCTTCCACGCGCGGCCGGGCGTTTCGGTCAGGTAAGCCGCCGTCAGCGCCATCGAATCGAGCGCGTCCTGTTTGGTGATGAGGCCCGAGCGCGTGGCGAGGACGTCGCCCCAATATTGCGTCTGGCCCTCATAGACCCAGAGCAGGCTGTCGCGCTCGGGCACTTCGTAGCTTGCGGCCCACAGGTCGGCGGGGCGGCGGAACTTGCCGTTCCACGAGTGGGTGTATTCGTGGGCCAGCAGATCGCGTTCGGCGGCGCCGTCGTCCCACTTGGAGAAATAGCCAGGATCGACGCCGTCTTCGGACGAGCGGTGGTGTTCGAGGCCCTCGCCGCCCAACGTGTCCGATTGCCAGAACAGGAAGTCGTAGTGGTTGTAATGGCGCGCGCCGTAGAGGCGGTCCGCCTGTTGGATCAGCGCGAGGTGGGGCTTCAGATATTCGGATTTAGCGACGAGGTCTTCGGGGCGGTCCGCCATCATGTCGAGCGTGACGCGGCTGCGGCCGCCGGGGTCGAGGTCTATTTTCTGGAAATAGCGGCCGGCGATGAGCGGCGAGTCCATCAGCGTCTCGAAGCTGGTCGTCTGGAAGCGGACGTGGCCGCGATCGGCCGACGCGGTGTCGAGCGCGGTGGCGTATTGCCAGCCTTCGGGGAGGGTAACGCTCGCGGTGATGGGGATTTGGCGGACGTAATAGCCCGCCGGGTAGAGCGCGACGTTGATCCATTTGAGGTCGACCATGTTGGGCGCGACACTGACCGGGCCCTGGTTTTGGGCGGTGGGCGAGAGATACTGGAAATCGACTTCGAGCCTAGTGACGCCCTGGGGAACGTCGACGTGGAAGGCGTAGGCCTCGACAGGATCGCGCGTCCACTCAAGGCGCTGGCCGCCGCCGTGCAGCGTGACGCCGCCGACGAGCTTGATCTCGCCGTTGGGGGAGTGTTCGCCGGGGTGCCATTTGGGGAACAGCAAGGTGGTGGGCTGGCCGGCGGCGACGGGGATGGTTTCGTGCACGGTGACGACGCGGCGCTGGGTATCGGTGACGTCGACCGCGAGCGTCAGCGTGCCCGGATAGGGCATGTCGCGCGGGGTAGGAAGCGAGGGCGGCATGGCGAGCGGCTGCGGGCCGGGCGACTGCGCGAGCGCGGGGGTGGCGGCGGCGAGCAGCAGCGCGGTCGTCAGGGCCGAAGTGCGGGTCATTGATGTGACTCCCTTTTTGATTGGTTTACCGCCGCGCCGCCAGCGCCGCGAGCAGCAGCAGCGCGACGATGTTGGTGATCTTGATCATCGGGTTGACCGCCGGCCCGGCGGTGTCCTTGTACGGATCGCCCACCGTGTCGCCGGTGACCGCCGCCTTGTGCGCGGGCGAGCCTTTGCCGCCGTAGAGGCCCTCTTCGATCAGCTTCTTGGCGTTGTCCCACGCGCCGCCGCCGCTTGTCATCGAGATGGCGACGAACAGCCCCGAGATGATGACGCCCATCAATAGCGCGCCCAGCGCGGCAAACGCGTTCCCCTGCGTGGAGACCGACAGCACCGCGAAGTAGACGACCACCGGCGCGAGCACGGGCAACAGCGAGGGGACGATCATCTCGCGGATCGCGCCCGAAGTGACGAGGCCGACCGTGCGCGCGTAATCGGGGCGGACGCTGCGGTCGCGGATGCCGGGTGATTCGCGGAACTGCGCGCGGATGTCCTGCGCGACCGCCTGCGCGGTGCGGCCCACCGCAGTCATTGCCATGCCACCGAACAAATAGGGCAGCAGCGCGCCGAGCAGCAGGCCGACGACCACGTATGGGTTAGATAGCGAGAAATCGACGACGACATCGCGAAAGAATTCGCCCAGATCCTGAGTATAGGTGGCGAATAGTACCAGCGCGGCCAATGCAGCCGAGCCGATCGCATAGCCCTTGGTGACCGCCTTCGTCGTGTTGCCGACCGCGTCCAGTGCGTCGGTGCGCTGGCGGACTTCGCCTTCCAGCCCGGCCATTTCGGCAATGCCACCCGCATTGTCGGTCACTGGACCATAAGCGTCCAACGCGACGACCATGCCCGCCAAAGCGAGCATCGCGGTGGCGGCGAACGCGATGCCGATCAGCCCGGCGAGTTGGTAGGCGGCGATGATGCCAACCACGATGACCAACGTTGGCATCGCGGTCGATTCCATCGAGACCGCGAGGCCCTGGATGACGTTGGTGCCGTGGCCGCTGTCGGAAGCTTTGGCGATCGAGCGGACCGGGCGGTATTTGGTGCCGGTATAATATTCGGTGATCCAGACGATCAGCCCGGTGACGGCGAGGCCGATCAACATGCAGTAGAACAGCGCCTTGCCGCTGAACGCGGCGGCGATGACGGGCACGCCGTGCAACTCGAGCGCCTTCATCGCGATAACGGCGTCCATGTCGGGGAAGACCGCCTGCGTGCAGAGCCACAGCGCGGGGATCGACAGCAGCGCGGTGGCGATGAAACCCTTGTACAATGCGCCCATGATCGAGCCGCCACCCAACCGCACGAAGAAGGTGCCGATTATCGAGGTGAGGATGCAGACGCCGCCCGCGAGCAGCGGCAGCGTCATAAGGCGTGTGGCGTCCGCGCCGACCAGCAACGCAGTCAGCACCATCGTCGCGCCGATAGTGACGACGTAGGTCTCGAACAAATCGGCGGCCATGCCCGCGCAGTCGCCGACGTTGTCGCCGACGTTGTCCGCGATCACGCCGGGGTTGCGGTCGTCATCCTCGTCGAAGCCGAGCTCGTTCTTGCCGACCATGTCCGCGCCGACGTCGGCGGCCTTGGTGAAGATACCGCCGCCCAGGCGCGCGAAAATCGAGATCAGCGACGCGCCGAAGCTGAGCGCGACCAGCGCGTTGATGACCGGGCGGCCAGTCGGGTCGAGACCGGCGGCGCGGGTGAGGAAGAGATAGTAACCCGCGATGGCGAGCAGCGCCAGGCCGGCCACCAGCATCCCGGTGACCGCGCCCGAGCGGAACGCCATCGTTAGGCCGCGCTGCAGCGACGAGCGTGCGGCTTCTGCCGTGCGGACGTTCGCGCGCACCGAGATCAGCATCCCGATGAAGCCGGTCGCGCCCGACAGCGCCGCGCCCAATACGAAGCCGATTGCGGGATAGGTGCCCAGAAACACCGCCACCAGCGCCGCCATGATAACGCCGACGATCGCGATCGCGGTATATTGCTTGGCGAGGTACGCGCCCGCCCCTTCCTGGATGGCGGCGGCGATCGCCTGCATACGGGCATTGCCCGCCGGGGCGGCAAGAATACCACGCGCGGTGACGATGCCATACAGCACGGCCGCGAGGCCGCACGCGATGGCGACGACAATGGGACTGGAAAACATTTAGGAAGGACCCCTGGGGAAGGTTGGCGGATCGCGCAAAGCGATCGATTGGCTGTGCGGCTCATCGCAAACGGGAGTCGTCCTGACAAGCGTGGGACGGTTGGGGACAAAATGTCGGGGTTCAACCCCAATGTTGCAGCGCGCAACAGTGGTGACCATTATGCTGCTAGGGGGTGGACCTGATCGCAAGGCGAAGCATTTGAGGGCCATGCTTCCAGGAGTTAGATCAATGTCTCGACCGTTCCGTCTCGCCTTGCTTGCGCTCGCCGCGTCGAGCGCTTTCCTGCCGGCGGTTGCGCAGGTTGCGCCGCCATCGATCGCACCGTTCAGCAATCTCAGCGAACTGCCACTACAGTCGATGCATTTCCAGGACGTCACGGTACGGCGCTATTTGCGCGACGTGCGCCAGGGCGGCACCGAGGCGGGCGCGCAAGCAGTCGCCTACGGCAGCGATCGTCATTCCGCGATGTGGTTCACTGGCGACGCGCACACCGGCGATTTGGGGGGAGCCGTCAACCGGTATCAAACCCAGTACGACGATTACGGCTTTACCGGCGGTGTCGATTTGCGGATGGCTCGTGGAACGTTGCTCGGGCTGTATGGCGGCTACGATACGGGTCAGGCCCGTTTGACGCCATTCTCGCAGAAGAGCGATGCCAAAACCTGGTTCGCGGGCGGCTATGGTTCCGCTACCGTTGGGCCGGTTTATATCGACGCCCACGGAGCGTACGGCGAAACGCACTTCCGCACGCGTCGCACGTTGGCCGACGGGTTCGGCGGCGGCGTTCAATACACCGACGATGGCGGCAAGCCGCACAGCTACCAGTTTGGCGGCGCTGCAACCGCGGGCATCAGCCAGGACTTCCGTGGCGTGGAAGTGGAGCCATATGTCGGCGCGAAGTACGCGAACGTGAAGCGCGAGGCGTTCTCCGAAGGCACCGCGACGGGTGCGCTCAGCTTGCCGCGTTTGCAGACCGACTCGCTCGAGTCGATTGCTGGACTGCGGCTCGGGTTGAAGATCCCGCTCGCGGGAACGAGCACGGTGGTGCGGCCCTCGGTACGCGGCGAATATCGTCACGAGTTCGAGAGCGCGGGCCGTGGCCGTTTCCTGAATGCCACGTTCGCGGATGGCGCGGGTGGCCAGTTGGCCGATCCGTTCGTCGCTACCGCACTACCGCATGATTATGCAGCGGTGGGTGCGGGGTTGACCATATCGGGAGCGTCGCCATTCTCGATCGTGATCGACTATTCGGGTGAAATCGCAAGTCAGCGCGATATTCATGGTTTGACCGGTGGATTTCACCTAGCGTTCTAACGCAACCGAACTTGAGTTGACCAAACGGCCGGGCGGTAACGTCCGGCCCTTCGTCGTCAATGTTCCCAGCCGAGACGGTCGGGGGTGATCGGGTTGCCGCCGGGATCGAGGACGGTGAGCCCCGCCCTCTCCCCCACCGAGCCTACGCGGGTGACGCGGGTGGCGAGCTTGCGGGCCAGAGCGGCGACTTCGGTGGCGCGTGTGGGTGGGGCGGCGAAGAGCAGTTCGTAGTCGTCGCCGCCGGTGGCGAGCGTTAGGGGATCCGCGTCGAGCGCTTCGGCGGCGCGCGAGATGGGCAGGCTGGCAAGTTCGATGGTGGCGCCTGCGCGGCTTGCTTCCGTGAGACGGTCGGCGTCGATCAGCAGGCCGTCGGAAATGTCCATGCAGGCGGTGGCGAGGCCGATTAGCGCCGCACCGAACGCCAGGCGCGGTTGAGGACGGCGATAGCGCGCGAGGAGCGTGGCGCGGGTTTCGGCCGACGCGTCGGCGTGGCCGCCACGCGCGACCGCGAGGCCGAGCGCGGCGTCGCCGATGTTGCCGGTGACGTAGAGGTGGTCGCCGGGGCGTGCGCCGAAGCGCGAGAGCGCTTGGCCGGGGGCGACCTGGCCGATCGCGGTCAAGCCGAGGACGGTTTTATCGAGGCCTGCGATTGTGTCGCCGCCCAGCAGCGGGGCGGACCAGCGAGCGCAGGCTTGCGTGAGCCCGGCGGTGAAGGCGGTAAGCCACGTCTCGTCCTCGCGCGCGCTGAGACCGAGGCCGAGCAACAACCCCAGCGGTCGCGCGCCCATCGCGGCGAGATCGGAGAGGTTCACCGCAACGAGTTTGTGTGCGATGTCGTGCGGGGGATCGTCGGTGAGGAAGTGGATGCCCTCGGCGAGCATATCGTGCGTGAGGACGATGTCGCGGCCGAGTGGCGGCGTGAGGACGGCGGCGTCGTCCAGGAGGCCGCGCGCGGCGGAGTGGGTGGCGATGGGGGCGAGGAGGCGTTGGATCAGCGTGCGCTCACGCACCCGGGCGGGCCTTCTTGGCGACCGTGTCGAGCAGGCCGTTGACGAAGCCGGTCTCGCGCTTGTCGTAGAAGGCGCGGGCAACTTCGACGTATTCTACTATGATGGTGGGGGTCGGAATGTCGGCGCGCGCAATCAGCTCGTAGGTGCCTGCGCGCAGGATGGCGCGCAGCGGGCGGTCCAGACGGTCGAGCGTCCAGCCTTGGCCGAGATGATCGACGATCACCGCGTCGATCTCGGTGGCGCGCGCGGCTGCTCCGGCGACGACATCGTCGAAGAATGCACGTTCGGGCGGGGCGAGTTCCATGTCGTCGATCGTTTCGGCAAGGCGGTGCGCGTGGAACTCGTGAAGCAATTGCTCGGTCGGCGCGGGTTCCATCTCGCGCTGATAGAGCGCCTGGACGGCGGCGAGGCGTGCCGACGCGCGTGACGCCGCGCGGGATCTCTGGGCTGCGGCGGGCATAGCTTGCACTTAGGGCACGGTGGCGACTTTGTCATGGCGGCGCCCACCGCCCATATCGCGGCCATGCCCCGTCCCAGCATCGATTGGATCGCGCCGCAGCCGATGGGCATCCATGTGCCGTGCGGTGATTTCTGGATCGATCCGTCCCGGCCAGTGGCGCGAGCGGTGGTGACGCATGGCCATGCAGACCACGCCCGCGGGGGGCATGGCGAAGTGATTGCCACACCAGGCACGCTGGCGATCATGGAAGCGCGCTATGGGCCGCAAAACGGCGCACGGCCGCTGGAATATGGCGAGACGTTGCGGGTGGGCGAGGTGGATGTGACGCTCGCGCCTGCGGGCCATGTGCTCGGCTCGGCGCAGGCGTGCATGGAACGCGCCGGAGAGCGGGTGGTGGTTTCGGGCGATTTCAAGCGCGCCGCCGATCCGACGTGCGCCGGGTTTACGCCGATCCAGTGCGATGTCTGGGTGACCGAGGCGACCTTCGCGCTGCCGGTGTTCACGCATCCGCCGGTGGAAGCCGAGCTGGCGAAGGCAGTCTTAGCGGCCCGGGCGAACCCTGAACGCTGCGTGCTGATCGGGGCGTATGCTTTGGGCAAGGCGCAGCGCGTGATCGCCGAGCTGCGACGGATCGGATGGGATGCGCCGATCTACATCCACGGCGCGCTGGCGAAGTTGTGCGAGGTTTATGAGGCGCACGGAGTGGCACTCGGCGAGCTGCGACCCGCGCTGGCGGCTAAGACCGCCGAGATGCGGGGCGCAATCGTGCTCGCGCCGCCGTCGGCGCTGGCGGACCGCTGGTCGCGGCGGTTGCCCGATCCGGTGACCGCGATGGCGAGCGGCTGGATGCGCGTGCGCGGTCGCGCGCGGATGAAGGGTGTGGAACTGCCACTGGTGATCTCCGACCATGCGGACTGGGCGGAGCTGACGTCGACTTGCCTCGAGGTGGGGGCGGGCGAGGTGTGGGTGACGCACGGCCGCGAGGAGGCGCTGGTCCATTGGCTCGAGCAGCGGCAGGTGCGCGCGAAGGCGCTGCATCTGGTGGGCAAGGAAGACGACGACGATTAACCGGCTTTCTTCACCGCCGTGTTGAACGTGCGGACGTAATTCTTCACCCCGACGATCTCGCCTTCCTTCAGCACGCCGTCCCACGGCGGCATCGCGGTCGAGCGGCCGATCGCGCCACCGCCGCCGTGGAGGACCGCAAGGACGTGCGCGTCGGTGAAGTATTTGTGGAAGTTGGGGTCGGTGAAGTTGGGGATGTAATCGCCCAATTGCTGCGCGACTTCGGCGTTGCCCTTGCCGTTCTCGCCGTGGCAGCGCGCGCAATTGGTGTTGTAGACCGACTTCGCTTGGCTGAGCGAGATGGCGACGATCGGCGCGTGCGCTTCGGCGGCGGCGTTGGCGGCGGTCGCAGCGTTGGCTGCCCTGCCGACCGCGCTGCTGGACGGGACGAGCTTTGCCACCATGCCGCCTTGCGCGTCCATCGCCCCCATCACGGGCACCAGCACCTCGCCGTCGGGCGCGACAACCATCGCGGTCAGCCCCCGCTGCGCGACATCGGACGCGCGCGCCACGACATCCCATTTGTCGACGCGCGCGCGATCGGTCGGGATCGTCATGATCTCGCCCGAGTAATTATCGCCGAAAATGTATTTGCCTTGCAGCGCCGGATATTTCGCCGCGCGGTAAACGGTGCCGCCGATGACGCTGCGCATGAAGGCGGTATGGTGGTAAGTCAGCACCGGCGGCGTCTCGATCCCGTCGACGTGCGTGGGCTTGGGGTAGAGCGGTTGGCCTGTATAGCCCTCGATATAAGGAAATTGATAATTATGGCCTGGGAGGATGTGGTCGACTTCTTCCCAAGTCGTCGAGCCGACTTCGCCCGCCCAGATGCTATGGTCCTTGGGATCGAAGGCGAAGCGGAACGGATTACGTAGGCCATGCGCGTAGTATTCGCCGAGCGCCGCCGCGCCCCGGTTGGCATACGGGTTGTCGAGCGGGATCATGTAGTTCGCGGTGCGGCCGCGTAAGGGCTGGCGCAGGATCGGTCGGCTGACCGCGCCTCCACGGTTGTCGACATCGAGCCGCAGGATACCGCCGACCAGCGAGCAGTCGAGCCGCTGATGGCAATCCTCCATGCTCATCTCGCCGAGCGACAGGTAAAGCATATTGTCCGGCCCGAACGCGACCATGCCCGCATTATGGTAGCCGTCGTTCTGACGACCCTGATCGATCAACGGTAACGCGGAAGCTTCGCGCGCCTGGGGCGTGGGGAGCGAAAGGTCGAACCGCGTCAGATGGTCGATCTGGTTTTTCTTGAAGAACGGGTCGGGCGCGTCCTTATGGTTCTCGGTATAATAGATATAGACGAAACCCGCGTTCTTCGATTCCGGTTGCCCGAACTCGGGGTGGAGATCGAAGCCGAGCGCGCCATTCTCCATTTCTACATAGGCCACGCGGCCGGCGATGTTCATCAGCATCTGGGCGTGGCCGCCACTGGGGTAGTCGGAGCGCCACAGTTCGCCGTTGCGGGTTAGCACGTAGAGCGTGTGCGGATCGTGACGTGCGAACTGCACCATGATGGGCGTAGTGAATTTGGTTTGGCCGAGCGCGTTGACCAGCGTGAACGGCCGATTCTGACTGACGTTCGCGTTGATGCGCAGCTTGGTCACCCAGTTGGCGAAGTTGCGATCGGTGGCGAACTTGTTGCCGACGAAAACCGGGGTCAGCGCGAACAGCAGCACGGCGATCGCGGCGGGGCGCTTTAACAGAGCGAACAGGTTGACGAAGAAGCCGCCCGCGCGTGCGCCGACGCCGCGCTGTTGGCCGAAGATCAGGAAGGCGAGCAGTATCAACGCGAGCGCGATCAGCGTGCTTTGAAGTAACAGCTCGGGCGAGAAATTCACCGCAGTCAAAAAAAACATATACAGGGACGCCGCCACGATCCCGGTGACGAGCGCATAAACCTCGATCGCGATGCGGCGCGCGCCATTGTTGGGTTGGGCGAACACGCGCCATCCCGCTATAAGTCGGGCAACAAGGAACGTGATGCCGCAAGCGAGAAGATAACTTTTCAGCACGACGCGCACGTCGTCCGGTCCGAAGTTGATTACAGGCAGATGGATCACCGACTTCGGGATCAACCGTACGCTATTGGCGAAATGCGCACCGCCGAACACCGCCGCGACGACGATCAGCAGTTCGAGTGCGAACACGGCCGCGCGGGCGATGGAGGTCGATTGGCGCACTTGATCCTCAAATCGATTGATCGGTAAGCGCACAATACCGTGCTGCAGCGCGGCACTAGCGGACAACGGTGATCGTATGAAGAGCGGTTGTTTGGCACGGTCGATCGTTACGATTTTAAGTGCTTGCGGCTGCTGCGGCGCGGCGTGGGCGCAGGACGCGCCGACCGCGATCACCGTCACCGCCGCGCGCACGACCGATCTGGAGGCGCTGGGCGGAATCGCGATCGACGCCACCGCGATCGTCGCACTGCAGCCGGTGACCGCCCTCGACGCGCTGGACCGCGTGGCGGGGGTGCGCGCGTTCAGTACGGCGGGGGTGGCGGGCGGCACGTTCGTCTCGGTGCGCGGCGGCAAACCTAATTACACCCTGGTGCTGCTCGACGGGGTGAAGGTGTCCGATCCGACCAATGCGCAGGGTGGCTCGTTCGATCTGGCGCAGATCGATCCGGCGTTGATCGAGCGGATCGAGGTCTATCGCGGCGCGCTATCGGCGGTGCACGGCGCGGACGCGTTGTCGGGCGTGGTCGGCATCCGCTTGCGCGAGCCGGTGGCGGGGGTGAGCGGCGAGAGCGCGCGGGTGGCTGGCAGCAGCGCGGGCGAGATCGGCGGCGACGTTTCGGCGACGCTCGGCTGGGACCACGGCGGGCTGCTACTCGGCGCGGGAGCCTACGACAGCGGATCGCTCGACGACAATGGCCATCTGCGGCGCGAACAGGGGTTGGCGCGCGCGGTCGGCGTGGTGGGCGGCGTGCGGCTGGACGCGCTTGGGTTGTACAGCGCGGCGAACCGGCGTGGGTTTCCCGAGGAGAGCGGCGGGACGCGACTGGCGGTCAGCCGTGCGCAGGAGATTAAGTCGACCGGGTTCGGGTTGGCGAGCCTTGAGGCGGGCGCGGTCGAGCCCGGCGCACTCGCGCCGACGCTGCGGCTGAACTGGTCGCGGCAGGATGTCGACGACGATACTCCAGCGATCGCGCGCGGCGTGATCGCGGGGGTGCCGCGCGTGCGCGCGGTGACCAACTTCGAGCGGTTGGAGGCGGATCTCGACTTGAAGTGGACGCACGGCCCGCTGACGCTCGCGGGCGGCGGCGGCTACCGCGACGAACTCGGCAACGGCCACGGCTTCGTCGATTTCGGGCGGTTCAAGGCTCCGGCAAATTACCGGCTACGGCGCGAGCTGGCGAGCGGTTATGTCGAGGCGACGCTGAAGCCGCTTGGCTGGGCGACGCTGACGGGGAGTGCACGCTATGATGCGCCGAGCACCGCGCACGCGCGCTGGACGGGACGCGCGGCGTTGCGCGCGACGCCGGTGGAGCGCGGTCCGGCGGTGTTCGTGGACTATTCGGAGGGGTTCAAGCTGCCGTCCATCTACGTACTCGCTTATCCGCTGATCGCCAATCCCAGGCTGCTTCCCGAAACGTCGCGCAATGTGGAGGCGGGGTTGGATTGGACAGTGCGGGGCGTGCGCGCTCGCGTCGCCGCGTTCGCCACCCGCTATGCCAATTTGATCGACTTCGACGCGGTGCGCTTCCGCGAGGTCAACCGCAGCCGGGCGGACTCGCGCGGAGTAGAGGGCGAACTTTCCACCCCGCTCGGCCGCACACTGCGCGCCGAAGGTTCGGTCACCTACACGCGCGTCACTAGTTCCGACGGTCCGTCGCTACGCTCGCGGCCCGAGTGGCAGGGCAATGCGAGGCTAATGTGGACCCCCTCCCCGCGCTGGTCGGTTTACAGCGACGTCGATGCGGTCAGTTCGTTCTACGACCTCTCGGTGCCCACCGGCCAAATTCGCGCGCGCGGGCACAGCGATTTTGCGGTCGGCGGCGCGTGGGGAGTATCGAAGCACGTCGCGGTCGATGTCGTGTTCCGCAACCTCGGCGACAGCCGCTACGAAGACGCGGTCGGCTTTCCCGCGCCGGGCCGCACGCTCAGGATCGGCTTACGGCTGACCCGCTGAACCAACCCGCCGACGCACGGGCGGGCGGACGTTGCAGAGGTCGACATGTCCGGTCGGCGTGACGAAGAATGGTTCGCGGCGGTTGGCGCGCGCTTCGACCAGCGCAGCGAAGGTCGGCGTTCCCGCGCGCAACGTTTCAAGTTGGAGTTGCTCGGCGGGCGAGAGATCGGTGCCCAGCCGCACGGTGCGGATGGGCACGCGCTTTGCGGGGGTGGCGTAAAAGCCGAGTGGAAGCGTGCCACGTGGCAGGGCGGAGAGGCGTTCGATGCCTTCGACCACGCGGCCGACGAGCACGACATTGAGGTCGAGACCGCGCGGTGATGCGCCGATCACCGCGTAAAGCTCTGCGCCGCTACCGCTATCGGCCGCATTGTCACGCCCTACCCCGACCATGCCATAGCAATGCACAAGCCACGCGCGGCCACCCTTGGGATCGCGCGCAACCGGCCAAGCCGCATCCGCATAGGCGGCGGCGGGGGCATAGCCGTCGGCGCCGGGCACCGGGGTAAGCGCCAGGCCCGCGTCGGCGCGTTCCCACTCGGGGGCGAGCGTCGCGGCCATGCCGGGCGGAAGCGATTTCTTCTCGGTCGGGTCCCCCCATTGCACGACATAATTGTCTTGAACGCGGTTGATGCTGATCGCGTCGAACCATCGGGCGGTCGTCAGCCGTTTGATGTTGGCGACCATGTTGGGCGCGAACGCGGGCGCGAGCGCGATCACCACGCGGTTGCCGTCCGCCAGTGTCATGTAAAGCAGATCAGTCTGATCGAACGCCACCCAATCGGACGCAGGCGCGGCCGCGATCACGCCCGCCAAATCGAGCTTGGGCGCGGGCTCAAAGGCGGCCAGCCTGACCACCGCGAGTAACGCAACGCGCTTCACTGCTCGTTCAATGTGGGCCGCCCTCCCGTTCGCTTGCTGGTCGGGGAAAGAGGATTTGAACCTCCGGCCCCTGCCTCCCGAAGGCAGTGCTCTACCGGGCTGAGCTATTCCCCGAACCAGGACGTTGGCTTAGGCCGAAGCGCCCGGCGGAGCAACCCGGCGAGCCGACAACAACAAAAAGGGTCCGGCGTCGCCGGACCCTCCATTCTTAACTGGTAATCATCTTAATGGCGCGACGGCGGCGGGCGAAGCTCAGGCCGGCGAGACCAAGGCCGAGCATCGCAACCGCGCCGGGCTCAGCGACCGGAACGGTCGAAAGCGTACCAGTGATGTCCGATTGGTAGCCTCCCTTGTAGTTCAGCGAGTGGCCCGGCTTATAGCTGATCGGCGCGCTCAAGCCCGAACCCCCCAAGGCGAAATCGTTGATCATGCCGAGGTTGTCATAAAAATCGGATGTGAACGTCAGTGTTCCCGGCGCTGTACTGTTTGCGTCGAAGGTGAACGAGTTCGCGTTCAGCTTGGCCATCAAGGAACCACCGACAAACGTCGCAGTCAAAATATTTTTATGATTTGCAACATCGGTCAGCTTGACGGTGCCGTCGAAAGATTGGCTGAGCGAGTTACCCATGTTCGTCACACCGCCGTCGCTGGTCGCGCTGATCGACAAGTAAGCCTTTATGACATCGCCCTCCGCGATACCTTTTCCCGCCATCAGCGAGGTGTAGTTAACAATCGGCGTGCCCTTCGCGTAAGTCTTTCCGGACTTCACGATCGACTCGAGTTCGGCCATCGGCGTAATGGTCGTGAGCTGATGCTGCTTTTTGCCGGTGGTCGCGACGGTATCGCTATTGACGTAGGCGAAAGTCTTGGACGAGGTAAACTCACCAAACTGTCCAAAGGTAGTGGTGGGCGTCGCGGTCGCCGAGAACGACGACAGGGCAACCGCGGTTACAACGCCCGCTTTTAGAATTAGGGTACGCATTACTCACCTCAACTGATTGTTCGCGTTCACACGATGCGAACGGTCGACAACCGTATTGAGCAACGTCCGTGCCAAGACGTTAAAGATCATTGCCACAGGTAACTTTTCGCAAACGACACGACAAGATCGGTTGCGAAACGTAAAAATCGCCGACGAGGCGAACGGACGTGCGCCGGAGTGCCTCTTCGCAATCGGGCGCGTGCGATGTTACGTTGGCGAATGACCGCAACGCTCGACCGCATCCGCAATTTCTCGATCATTGCGCACATCGATCACGGCAAATCGACACTTGCCGACCGGCTAATCCAGCAGACGGGCGGGCTGACCGCGCGCGAGATGAGCGAGCAGGTGCTCGACAACATGGATATCGAGCGCGAGCGCGGCATCACGATCAAGGCGCAGACGGTGCGGCTCGATTACCGCGCGAAGGACGGCAAGGATTACATCCTCAATCTGATGGACACGCCGGGGCATGTCGACTTCGCCTACGAAGTCTCGCGGTCTTTGGCGGCGTGCGAGGGCGCGTTACTGGTGGTCGACGCAGCGCAGGGGGTCGAGGCGCAGACGCTCGCCAACGTCTACCAATCGATCGAGCATGATCACGAGATCGTGCCGGTCATCAACAAGGTCGATCTGCCGTCGGCCGAGCCCGAAGCGGTGCGCAAGCAGATCGAGGACGTGATCGGCATCGACGCTTCGGGCGCGGTGATGACTTCGGCGAAGACGGGGCTGGGCATCGGGGACGTGCTCGAGGCGATCGTCACGCGCATCCCGCCGCCCAAGGGGCTGATCGATTCGCCGCTGAAGGCGATGCTCGTCGATAGCTGGTACGATCCGTATCTCGGCGTCGTTATTCTTGTGCGCGTGATCGACGGCGTACTCAAGAAGGGAATGACGATCCGCTTCATGGCGGGCGATACGCAGCATCTGGTCGATCGCACCGGCGCGTTTCGGCCCAAGATCGAGCAATTGGACACTTTGGGCCCGGGCGAGATCGGCTTCATCACCGCGCAGATCAAAGAGGTGGCGCAGGCGCGGGTCGGCGATACGATCACCGATGCCAAGCGCCCGGCGAACCAGGCGTTGCCCGGCTTCCGCCAGGTGCAGCCCGTGGTGTTCTGCGGACTGTTCCCGGTGGATGCGGCCGAGTTCGAGAAGCTGCGTGATAGTATCTACAAGCTGCGGCTGAACGATGCGTCATTCTCGTTCGAGATGGAAACGTCCGCCGCGCTGGGCATGGGTTTCCGCTGCGGGTTCCTGGGGCTGCTGCATCTGGAGATCATCCAGGAGCGGCTGACGCGCGAGTACGACCTCGAACTGATCACGACTGCCCCGAGCGTTGTCTACAAGGTCCACCTGACCGACGACAGCATGATCGAGCTGCACAACCCCGCCGATATGCCCGACGCGGCGCGCATCGCCGAAGTCGAGGAGCCGTGGATCAAGGCGACGATCTTCACCCCCGACGAATATCTGGGCTCGATATTGAAGCTGTGCCAGGACCGGCGCGGCATCCAGTTGCAACTGACCTATGTCGGCGGTCGCGCGCAGGTGATCTACGAGCTGCCGCTAAACGAGGTGGTGTTCGACTTCTACGACCGGCTGAAGTCGATCAGCCGTGGTTACGCGTCGTTCGACTACGAGCAGATCGGCCACCGCGCGGGCGATCTTGTGAAGATGACGATGCTGGTCAACGCCGAGAACGTCGACGCGTTGTCGATGATCGTCCACGCCGCGTCGGCCGAACCGCGCGGGCGGCACATGTGCGAGCGGATGAAAGATTTGATCCCGCGCCATCTGTTCAAGATCCCGATCCAGGCCGCGATCGGCGGGCGGGTGGTGGCGCGCGAGACGATTTCGGCGATGCGCAAGGACGTGACCGCGAAATGCTACGGCGGCGACATCAGCCGCAAGAAGAAACTGCTCGACAAGCAGAAAGAGGGCAAGAAGAAGATGCGCCAATACGGTTCGGTCGAGATCCCGCAGGAGGCCTTCATCGCGGCGCTGCGAATGGGGGACGTGGCCTAGTGGCTCACTGGCTGCTTAAGTCCGAGCCCGACGCATATGGCTGGGACGATCTGGTCCGCGATGGTCAGACCGCGTGGACCGGCGTGCGCAACCACTCGGCCGCGCTGAACCTGAAGGCGATGGCGGTCGGCGATACCGCGTTTTTCTACCACTCGAATACCGGCAAGGCGTGCGTCGGCATCGTGCGCGTTACCCGCACCGCCTATCCCGACCCGACCGACGATACGGACCGCTTTCCCGCTGTTGACGTCTCCCCGGTCGAGCCGCTCGCCAGCCCGGTGACGCTCGCCGCGATCAAGGCAGACACCGCGCTGGCGCAAATGGACCTTGTACGGCTCTCGCGACTATCGGTCTCCGCGGTGCGCGACACCGAATGGGCCGCGATCTTGGCAATGGCGCGCACCGGCGACAGTTGACCACTTTCGACGGCATCGCGATCGGCGACGGTTTCGTCCCGAACTACGCAAAGCTGCTGCTGGACTATTGGCGTCAATCCAGTCGCGTGGGAGGATGATATGGACGATAACGTAATTGCAACGACGCCCGAGTTGATCGACATGATCGGCGCGCGCTTCGAGACGGTCGCGCGCATGGGAACGGGCGAGGCCGACACCGTCCTGTTCCGCACCAGCATGGCGGCGGGCAAGGTCGTGCCGTTTCATAGCCACATCGATCCCGAATGCTTCTATGTCCTAAGCGGGCGGATCGAAGTGTTCGTCGGCGACGACAAACCGGGCTGGCACGCGGTCGAGACTGGCCGCAGCCTGCTTGTCGCGAATGGCGTCAGGCACGCCGTTCGCAACCCGGCGAACCAGCCCGCTGACATGATCCTGGCGACCAACACGCGCCTTGCCCGTTTTTCCGCGAAGCCGGTCGGTCGGTTACGCCGGGCGCGGCGCTCTCTCCGCCGACTCCCGAAGACATTCAGCGCGTGCTTCGCGTTGCAGAAACCTACGGCTACTGGTTCGCCTCTCCAAGCCAGAGCGCGGCGATAATCGCGTGATGCTTACCGATCCCCCGCGCGATTGCCCGCTCTGCCCGCGCCTTGTCGATTACCGCCATGCCAACCGGGCGCGCCTGCCCGACGGATGGAACGCACCTGTGCCGGGGTGGGGCGATCCCGCCGCGTGGCTGTGCGTCGTCGGCCTCGCGCCCGGCGTCATGGGCGCGAACCGGACCGGGCGGCCGTTCACCGGCGATCATGCGGGAGTGCTGCTTTACGAGACGCTGGCGAACTTCGGGCTGGCCGAGGGCGTGTACGCCGCGCGACCCGACGATGGGCTACGACTGCGCGGCGCGTTCATTTCGAACGCGGTGCGCTGCGTGCCGCCCGAGAACCGGCCAACTCCTGAAGAAACGCGAACCTGCCGACCGTATCTGGAGGCGCAACTCGCCGCACTGCCGGGCCTGCGCGTGGTAATCGCATTGGGCCAAATATCGCACCAGACGGTCGTGAAAGCGTTCGGCGGTAAGCTCCCCAAGATGCCATTTGGGCACGGTGCCGAGCACCGGCTTCTGTCAGACGTATGGCTTGTCGACAGCTACCACTGCTCGCGCCTGAACACCAACACCGGGCGGTTAACGGCGACGATGTTCGAGTTGGTCTTCGCGAAGGCGGTCGCGCTAAGGAACAACACGGCCTTAACCACTACTTAGAATGGTGCTGCGCATCGGCTGCGTTAGCCGCGTCCGTTGCTAGCCGGATTTCCTTGCTGACCTGATCGAGCAGCTCCTTTGCCTTCTCGGCATGTCCCTTCATGTCGTATTTGTTGTACTTCTGCGCCGCAGTGAGTTGATCGAACGTTTGGCAAGCCAGCACCTGTGCCTTCGCCAGATATTGGTGCCGAGAGGCCAGGACGTTTTCCGCAGGTTCCGGCTGCGCAAAAACGGAGGCGGGGCAAGGCTGATCGCGGCCAGGCCGGCCAGGGCTATGAAGCGCATTAGAGTCCTTTCAGATTGAAACACGACGGCAAGAACGCCGCTTTTCGTTCGTTGTGCCACCGCCCGCGCCGACTGGCCCTGGGCCGAGCACGTTCGATCCGCCGTCCGCTCGGCTACGACCTTGGGACGTGATGCCAGTGCGGCTCGCGAAACTGTCCGCGATGCGTTGGTGAAGCAGGCGGCGGTGGTCGGCATTGGCCATCCGCACTCTCGACGACATTGATTAGTGATGCCCTTCTCGGTACGTTTTGTTATTCCACAGCGTATCAGAGCTTTGATGCACCGGATTGCCCTTGCCGCGCTGATGTTGGCGTCGCTCACGGCTGCGGCTCAGGACAAATCGATGGATGGAATGACGATGCCGAGCGATCGCGGGCAAGGCGGGATGGCGATGCACGCCGCGCTTGGTCCCTACCCGATGAACCGCGAGGCGAGCGGGACGAGCTGGCAGCCCGACGCGTCGCCGCACCAGGCATTGGAAACCATGAGCGGCGGCTGGATGCTGATGGCGCACGGGATGCTGAACGTGGTCTACGACAGCCAGTCCGGACCGCGCGGCGGGGCGGACAAGGCGTTCGTGAGCGGAATGCTGATGGGCATGGCATCGCGCGACCTGTCGGCCAAGGACCACATCCAGTTCCGCCTGATGCTTTCGCCAGATCCGTTCATGGGACCCGAAGGCTATCCGTTGCTGCTCGCCACCGGTGAAACGGCGGACGGGCGTACGCCGCTCGTGGACCGCCAGCACCCGCACGACCTCATCAGCGAAGTCTCGGTGTCGCTCAGCCACAAGTTCGACGATCGGGTGAGCGCCTTCGTTTATTTGGGTCTGCCCGGCGAACCCGCGTTCGGGCCGCCCGCCTTCATGCACCGCCTGTCGATCATGGACAGCCCAGAAGCGCCGATCAGCCACCATTGGCTCGACAGCACGCACATCAGCGAGGGGGTAGTAACAGCGGGGGTGGTGGTGGGCGGGGTCAAGCTTGAGGCCTCACGCTTCCGAGGGCGCGAACCCGATCAGCACCGCTACGACATCGATAAGCCCAACCTCGATTCGACCGCCGCGCGGGTGAGTTGGAACCCCACCCGTGAACTAGCGCTGCAGGGATCGTGGGCGCATCAAGTCAGCCCCGAGCAGCTCGATCCCGCGAAGAACGAGGACCGCTGGTCGGCAAGCGGCATCGTCACGCGCGCGATCGGGCGCGACGGCGGCTTCTGGTCGACCACCTTTGCCTGGGGCCGCCGCATCGACAAGAAGCCCGGCGAAGACAGCCGGACACTCGACGCGTTCGTTCTCGAAAGCGCGGTCCATCCCGACGCGCGCTGGACGGTGTTCGCGCGCGCCGAGCGGATCGACAATGACGAGCTGTTGGCCGGTCCCGCGATACCCGCGCCGACGTTCACCATTGGCAAGGTGTCCGCAGGCGCGATCCGCGATTTCCAGCTCATTCCCCACCTGAAGTTTGGCCTCGGCGCGCTCGCCGCCCGCAGCCTCGTGCCCAGCGGTCTCGACCCGTCCTACGGTGGCGACCGTTGGAGCGAAATGGGTTTCGTGCGACTGAAGATCGACTGATGCCTCCCGTCATCCGCAAACCCTTTGGCGTGATCGCCATCATATTGGGCATCGCCGCTTACGCGGGGCTCGTCGCGGTCGCGTCGGGCTACATCGCCAAAGCGCCGATCGTCGCGCAGGCCGCTATTTATCTGGTGGCGGGGATCGCGTGGGTACCCGCGTTCATGCCGATGATGCGCTTCATCGAGACCGGACGTTTCACCAAACCGCGCGCGGTGGCCGGCTCCGCCTTGAAGGAGACCAAGCGATGAACGTGGGCGTAATCGGCGCGGGGCTGATGGGCAACGGCATTGCGCACGTCTCTGCGCTTGCAGGTCATCGCGTGTGGCTGGCCGACGTCAATGTCGCGCGCGCGGAGGCCGGACGCGCCACCGCTGAAAAGAACATGGGCCGCGCGGTCAAAAAGGGCACGTTGGTGGAGGCGGATGCCGCCGCCGCGCTCGGGCGTATCAGCGCGGTGGGTGACACCTCCGCGTTCGGCGAGGCCGACATCGTCATCGAAGCCGCGACCGAGCGCGAGGAGATCAAGACGCGCATCTTTGCCGGGCTGAAGCTTCCGCCACACGCAATCCTGGCGTCGAACACCTCATCGATTAGCATCACGCGAATGGGCGCGGTAAGCGGTCGCCCCGATCGCTTCATCGGCGTGCATTTCTTCAACCCCGTTCCCGTAATGGCGTTGGTGGAGATCATCCCCGGCCTGGCCACCTCGCCCGCCACGGTCGAAGCCACTACGGCGTTCGCCACGGGGCTGGGGAAAACCGCGGTGCGGGCCGCCGACCGGGCCGGGTTCATCGTCAACCGCATTCTGTGTCCGATGCTGAACGAGGCGATCCAGGCATTGGACGAAGGACTGGGCAGCGTGGCGGATATTGACGCAGGGATGCGTTTGGGCGCGGCGCATCCGATGGGGCCGCTGATATTGGCGGACTACGTCGGCCTGGATACGCTGCTCAGCATCATGGAAGTGTTCGTCGCCGACTTGGGTGATCCCAAATATCGCCCTGCGCCGTTGTTGCGGAAGATGGTCGAGGCGGGCTGGTATGGCCGCAAGTCGGGGCGCGGCTTCTACGATTATTCCGGGCCGGAGCCGGAGCCGACACGCTGATCGAGTATCGCCGCCGCCGCTTGGCCGAGCACCATATCGCCCGCGAAAAGCGTGGTCCGGTCTCCCTGCCCTGACGCCGCGCCATGCCAGTCGAGCGCGACACCGCCCGCGCCTTCGATCAGCGCACGGGGAGCTTCGACGTCCCACGGTTTGAGGCCGGTTTCGGCCGCGACGTCGATGTTACCCGCGGCGAGCTGGGCGAAGGCATACGCGTCGAGGCCAAGGCGGGCCAACCGTGTTGAGGCGGCAAGGCGGTCCCAGGCGGCGCGCTCGGGCAAGGTGAACAGCGCGGGATCGGTGGTGGCGGCCAATGCTGCGCCGAGCGGGACACCGGTGCGGGTGCTGATGGAGTGCTGGACGGCGCGATGGTGTAAGCGTGCACCAAGGCCAGCGCCGCCGATGTAGATTTCGTGGAGATACGGTTGGGCGATCATGCCGATCACCGGGCGGCCCTCGAAACGAAGCGCGATGAGCGTCGTCCATACCGGCACACCCGCGATGTAGGCGCGGGTGCCGTCGATGGGGTCGATAACCCAGACATGGTCGGCGTCGTCGCGGTCGGCGCCATATTCTTCGCCGAGCACTCCGTGGGCGGAGAAGCGCTCGGCGATCGCGCGGCGGATCGCGGCTTCGGCGGCGCGGTCGGCCTCGGTTACGGGATCGAAGCGCGTGCCGCCTTTGTCGTCGACCGCCCCAGGCGCGCGAAAGCGGGGCAGCGTTTCGCGCGCGGCGATGACAGCGAGTTCCAACAGGAACGGTTCGTACTGGCTGGCGTCCATGTGCGCCGATCGTTAAGCGCGACCGCGCCTTGCGTCCACGGCGCTTGTGTTTTAGCGGGATGAAACGATGCCCGTCCGCCTCCGCCCGCTGAACGATGCGCTGCTCGCGCTCAGAACCCCCGACGAGGCTTCGCGTTTCCTTTCGGACCTTTGCACGGCCGCCGAACTACGCGCGTTCGACGAACGCTGGCACGTGGCGCAGTTGCTCGCGGGCGGCGAGCTGTCCTACCGCGAAGTGGCGGCGGAGGCGCACGCGAGCACGACGACGGTGGTGCGCGTGGCCAAATATTTGAACGACAGCACGGAGCAGGGCTACCGGCTGGTGCTCGACCGGCTCGCCGCGCAGTCACCCCACCGGTGACCGCGCGGTTGAGGATCGCCGTCCAGAAAAGCGGGCGGCTGGCGGACCGGTCGCTCGAACTGATGCGCGACGCAGGGTTGCGCGTCGTCAAGGGCGCGTCCGACCTGATGAACCGCGTCGAGAACGCGCCCGTCGATCTGCTGCGCGTGCGCGACGACGATGTGCCGACCTTTGTCGCAGACGGCGTGGCGGCGTTGGGCGTCGTCGGCGAGAACGTGCTCGAGGAGGATTTCGCGCACCTCGCGCGACGGCCGGTGGTGGCGATGCGGCTCGGTTTCGGGCGATGCACGCTCAAAATCGCAGTGGTGGACGGCGTGGCCTACGAGGGGCCGGGGAGTCTCGATGGCAAGCGGATCGCCACCTCGTACCCCAACATAACCGAACGCTGGCTGGCGGGGCACGGCGTCGTGGCCGACATCGTGCGGATGAAGGGCTCGGTCGAGGTTGCCCCGCGGTTGGGAGTGGCGCACGCGATTTGCGATCTGGTGTCGACCGGCGCGACGCTAGAGGCGAACGGCCTGCGCGCGACCGACACTGTGTTCCAAAGCGAAGCCGTGCTGATCCGCGCGCCCGAGCCACCCACGGGAGCGGGGCTTGCGCATTTGGCGGATACGCTGGTGGCGCGCTTCGAGGGGGTGGTCACTTCGACGGGAGCGAAATATGTGTTGATGAACGCGCCGCGCGCGCGGTTGGAAGAGATTATCGGCATATTGCCCGGTGAAGGCGCGCCGACGGTGACGCCGCTCGCCGGGCGCGAAGACATGGTCGCGGTTCACGCGGTGGCGGAGGAGAGCGTGTTCTGGGAGACCTTGGACCGGCTGAAGGCGGCGGGGGCGAGCGCGATCCTGGTGCTGCCCATTGAGAAGATGATGCGATGATGTTCACCTTCCGGCACCGCACCTTCACCCAACCTGTCCCGCAAGGACGAGGGCTTGGGGCAGAAACTAAGGCACTTCCTCCCCTTTGCGCGAAGGGTTGGGATGGGGGTTGGCTTACGCCATGCTGATCATCGACTGGGCGAGCGCGAGTGCTGGCGGGCGAGCGGCGGCCTTGGCCCGCCCGGCGCGCGGGCGAGACGGCGTGGTCGCAGGTCGGGTAGCCGAGATCCTCGCCGATGTCGGTGCGCGTGGCGAGACGGCGGTCGCCGAGTGGGCGGTGCGGCTGGATGGCCACCCTCCACGCGCGTTCGCGATCGACGCGGTGGCGATCGCGGCCGCGCACGCGGCGGTGGACGAAGTGGACTATGAAGCGCTCGCCTTCGCTGCCGACGCGGTACGGCGCTATCACCAGGCGACCAAGCCCACAAACGGCCCCGAGTTCGAGACCGTTCCCGGCGCGACCGTCACGCGCGTGTGGCGCGCGGTGTCGCCGGTCGGGCTGTATGTGCCGGGCGGCACCGCGCCGCTGTTCTCGACGCTGCTGATGCTGACAATCCCGGCAGCGGTGGCGGGGTGCAGCGAGGTGGTGGCGATCACGCCGCCTGCGAAGGACGGCTCGGCGCATCCGATGATGGTGCTCGCCGCGCATCTGGCGGGGCTGAAGACGCTGTGGCTGGTCGGCGGCGCGCACGGTATTGCGGCGCTGGCGCTCGGCGCGGGCGTACCCAAGTGCGCGAAGCTGTTCGGGCCGGGGAACGTGTGGGTCGCCGAAGCCAAGCGGCAGGCGGCCGAGCTGCCGGGCGGTCCGGCGATCGACCTCCCCGCCGGGCCGAGCGAACTAATGGTGGTCGCGGACGCGGGAGCCGACCGGGAACGGGTGGCGGCCGACCTGCTGTCGCAGGCGGAGCACGATGCGGATGCGCAGGTGGTGCTGGTTGCGGTGGGTCGGCAGGTGGTCGAGGCGGTGATGGCGGCGGTCGAGGTGATGGTGCCGAAGTTGCCGCGCATGAGCATAGTGCGATCCGCGCTGGCGGGGTCGCGCGCGGTGATCGTCAACGGGCGTGAAGACGCGCTCACCGTCGTTAACGCCTATGCGGCCGAGCATCTGTCGTTGCAGGTTGAAGGCGCGGCCGAGTGGGTCGCGGACATCCACGCGGCGGGCACGATCTTCGTCGGGCCGCATACCGCCGAGACGTTCGGCGATTATTTGAGCGGGCCATCGCACGTGCTCCCCACCGATGGCGCGGCGCGCGCGTGGTCGGGCGTGAGCGTGGCCTCGTTCATGACGAGCATCGCGGTGCAGACCGCCACCGCCGAAGGCGCGGCCCGGCTCGCGCCGATGGCGGCGAGGCTGGCGCGGGCGGAAGGGCTGGAGGCGCATGCGCTGGCGGCGGATGTGCGCGCCACCCCCTCTCCCTCGCTCGCCTGCGGCTCGCATTTCCCTCCCCCTCAAGGGGGGAGGGTAGGTTTACCCTCCCCCCTTGAGGGGGAGAGACAGGCGCGAAGCGCCAGGGAGAGGGAGGGTGCCGCGTGAGCCGCATCCGCCTCGACAAGGGCGAACTGCCGTGGGCACCGCTGGTGCCGGGTGGCGAGGGGCTAAATCGTGCGCCTGCAGACCCGCTTGCGATCAGGAAGCGGCTTGCGGCGATCTTTGGCGTGCAGCCCGAATGTATTACGATCGCATTATCCGTGAATGCGGCAATTAACGGTATTTGGCTCGAGTTTGACCATAGCCCGGTCATTTACTCTCCCGATCAACTTTTAACATCAGAATTTAGCGAGCGCATTCGAGACCGTCCCGCTTTATTGGTCGAGCGCGGAATAGAGTTCGTCGACGATCCAGACGCGTCTTACGTTTTGCGAGCTGCACGAGAGCCGCACTTTTTCTTGATCCGTACGCTCGACGCCTTCGGTATTTCCTCGGAGCAGATGGTCGCAATAATTCACGCCAGCCAACACAGACGCGCCATTGATATCGGAATTGCCGGTCTGCGGCCGAGCACTCCGCTTCAGCATATCGCCGAGGCTGCATTACACCCTTCGCGGATGCCGATTATCCGGGCGCGGATCGAACTGATCAAAGCCGAGCGCAAGCGGCTCGCCAATGCGCTCGGCCTTGAGATTCCCCGGGCAAACAGCTTCTTTATTCCCCTCGCGGATCCGGGAGCTTTCGCGCGCTATGGCGTGGACGGTATTTGGCATCAGGACAGCGGCGGGAGAGCAACGGGGTCGGTCGATGTGACCGTCGGCACTCCGGAGGAAAATGATCGCTTGCTTGCCGCGATGGGCGTGGCCGTCCCCGCCACACCCCGCCGAACCGCCACCATTGCGCGCGATACCAAGGAGACGCGCATCGTCGCCTCGGTCGATCTCGACCGGGCCGGCACGCGTGAAGTCCACACCGGCATTGGATTCTTCGATCATATGCTCGATCAGGTGGCGGCCCATGGGGGTTTCGGTCTTACGCTCGCGGTCGAGGGGGATTTGCATATCGATCCGCATCACTCGATCGAGGACGCGACGCTGGCGATGGGCGCGGCGCTGAAACAGGCTTTGGGCGACCGTGCGGGGATCGGGCGCTATGGCTTCGTGTTGCCGATGGACGAGGCGGAGGCGCGGATCAGCATCGACTTGGGCGGGAGGCCGTTCGGCGTATTCGAGGGGACGTTCCACGCGAGCCACATCGGCGAGTATCCGACCGCGCTCACCGCGCACGTCTTCCGCAGCCTCGCCGAGAGCATGGGCGCGGCGATCCATATCCATGTAACGGGCGAGGACGACCACCATAAGACCGAGGCGTGCTTCAAGGCGCTGGGCCGGGCGCTGAGGCAGGCGATTCGGGTGGAGGGCGCGGAGGTTCCTTCGACCAAGGGCGTGCTTTGAGCGACCCCTCTCCCTCGCTCCGCTACGCGAGCCGAAGGCGAGCGAGGGTGAGGGGTCGGTGAGTGCGCGCTCGGTTACGGTCGTCGATCTTGGCGCATCGAACACCGCCTCGATGATGTTCGCGTTGGAGCGGCTGGGGGCGCGGGCGCGGTTGTCCGCCGACCCGCGCGCGATCGCCGAGGCGGAGCGGTTGATCCTGCCGGGCGTCGGCCACGCGGCGTTCGTGATGGAGCGGATCCGGGTAAAGGGGCTGGAAGGCCCGCTGAAG
>JAABUQ010004014.1_pt1 | contig 25842 bp, 19 predicted proteins | sample 5560001 | NCBI WGS metagenome assembly JAABUQ01 (sample SAMN10711888, study PRJNA513371) | rock metagenome | isolation source: Antarctica rocks | place: Antarctica: Victoria Land, Finger Mt nord | collected 2015-12-18
TCCCGGCCGGTAGGTCGGCAAAGCACGTGTCGGTGATGTCGCAGCGTTCGCCGTCGCGCTCGCGCCCGCGATCATCGACGATCCGCCACTCCCCGTCATAGAGTTGCGCAAGCTCCACGTCGCCCGGACGCCGGACCTCGACGTTCCATCGAAGCGCGTTCGTTGGGTGCACGACGACCGAAGCAATGGAATCCGCGGAGGCCGGTTTGCTCAAGACGATCAAACGAGCATCGGAACGTCGTTCGCCCACGCGAACCGAGCGAAAGCCGCTCGAAGCGAAGTGGCACCGCACCGCAGCACACCCTTCGATAGCGACGGCTGCGGCCGACGAAGTGCCGTCGGCCGAGACGACCCGGAGGTTGTATGTGCCGGCCGGTACCCACATCCGTCCGGTCGCAGCCGGCCGTCGCGCACCGGCAGCGATCACATGCACGCGCTCGACTCTGAACGTTCCGATTTTCCAGAGGACCTCGGCACGACAGCGATCGATCCGAGCGCCAGCAAGCGCGATCGACACGGCAGACGCGGTGAGCGGCACCGATCGGAACGTGCGGCCGCAGCGCACGCCGAGCGTGCCGGTGCCGTCCCCTTCCCGGTCCACGACGAGCGCGAGCGCGGTTGGGTGGCCCTCGAGCTCGATTCGGAAGGTCATTTTTGCGCTCGGCACGCCCTCGACGCCGTCGGCGTTGAGGGCGATACCGGACCACGAATCGATCCGAGCGAGCGACGCCACGCCGTCGGAAAAGTCGAGCACGGCCGGTGCGCCGACGGGCAGGATGACCACCGGTTCGACCGGTCGCGCGTCGATCGACGTTAGGCGACCCGTTCGTGTTGGCTGGAAGACGGTTTCCGCGATGCTCACGCGGACAATTGCGCCGGTAACGAGGTTCTTGCGGACGAGAACCTGCTGCTGGGGATCCAGACTGCCGCCGACTCGCAGTTCGGAACGACCGGCGTCGTCGATCGAGACGATCGCGAGGTTCGGATCGACCAGCGCTTTCGCGGAGATTTCGTATCGGCCGGACGGCCCGTCCCACCGATAGTCGGCCCGCGCGTTCGAGGATCCGATGACCAAGCGCCGTCGTCCGGCGACGGCGTCGTCGCGGAAGCCGTCGAGCGCGACCGTGGTGAAGGGCGCAGCGCCGTCCGACGTCTCAGGGGGCGGAATGCGATCGAGGCGGGCGAGCGAGAACACCGAGAACGCCGCGTCCCGGACGTCAGGCGCAGGCTGAGCGCGCGGTTCGACGACGAGACCGTCGAGCGCAAAGCCGTCGAAGTCGGCGAAAACCGGCGGCTCGATCGATGTCGCTTTGACGATCGCCAACCGGATCGGCGTCCCACTCGGAACCGGTCGAGGGACGGCGAATCGAAACCATTGGAATCCGGGCCGCGGATTGATCGCCTGCTGCTGCAACACGTCGCCGATGGACAATTCGATTCGGCCGTAGGCGTGCGCCGCGATGCGGACGTCGACCATCGAGCCGGCGACCCATGGACGCCGAGTCCGGAAGATGTACGGGATACCATCGACGTCGAGCGCACCGGCTTCGCCGAACACGGGCCGCTCGCCGTCGAGCGAATTGCGGTACCACGGAAGATTGAGGAGCACGCGGTTCGGAATGAACGGATAGTCGCGATCGCGTAGCGTCGCGGCCGTAGGACGCAGCGCGTTGCCCGGCCACCATTCGGTCGGCCGCTGCTCCCGCCAATCGTCGCGCGGGTCGAAATCGACGAAGCCAGTATGCGAGCAACGAGCAGATATGTCGGCGAACGCCTCGTCATCGAAGCTCGGCAGAACGTCGAGGAGATCGAAGACGCCAGGACCGCCGGCAACGCAAGTAATGCGGCGACCGGAGATCATCTCGCGGCTCGGAATGCGCCAGACGCGAACGTTCTCGGGGCTCTCGAACGCCGTCGTGGCAACGCTTACGAGCCGGTAGACGTCGGTCGTATCGGGCAGGAACGGCGTGTCGTAGGTCCAGTTCGGTGCGGTAATGACGCTCCGGGTCGCCATACGGCCGAGGACGCCGGCAGCGCCGATGCCGTCTTCGAGAAAGCGTCCGCCGAGATCCCAATAGGCCGCATCGATCGGCGCCGGATTCCCATAACCGGGCGCATCGTCGAACGACCCGCCGTTCACGCCAGCGAAGGACGCCGTCCGTCCTCCGATCGCAGCGACCGTGTCCTGCACGGCGTTGCGTTGCGGCAGCCGCTTTCCGACGCTCGGATCAAGAGCGAAGCAGTGTTGGGCCGCGTCGAAGGCGATCACCTCGATCGTAAGCGCGAGCGCGAGCCACGCGACGCCAGCCGAGACGCGTCGCCACCGCATCGCGATGCGTTCGAGTCCCAGAACGAACCAGAACGCGAGCATTAGTGCCGGAATTGCGAGGAACCGGTCCGTGGTCCGAATGGCATCGAGGTGCGGCACCATCGCGAGCAGCGACCATAGAGCTCTGCCGAAGGGCACCGTCGTCCCGAGTGCCAGGACGATGCAGGCGCCGACGACCGTGAGCGAAAGCGGGTCGGTTGAACTCACGCGGGCGCGGTTCGTCGCGACGAAGTAGATCGCGCCGAGCCAACAAAGCGTTCCAAAGGCATAGAGGAGCGGCAGCCCCGCAGAGGCATTAAACTCGACCATCGGAGACGACAGCGACTCTCTCGGCACGAGCGTGAGCAACCCGACCAACGTCTCGCTGAAGTTGTCCAGGAACGCGCCGGTGACGAGCGTCGACGTTCGTACTGCCGAGTCGCTGAAAAGCGGATGGACGAACGTCGGGATCAGGAAGAACGCACCCGCCGCCAGGCAGCAGCCGATCGCACCGGCCGTCCCGGCGAGCGACCGCAGCGGCCGATCGCCGCGCCGTTCGCTAATCACGATCAACGCCAGGAGCGGCATCGAAACGAACACGAGATATTCGATCGCGATGACGTAGCCCACGACGCCGCATAGGATGCCTACGAGCGGAATCGCCCGCGCTCCGTACAGTCGAACCAGGAAGCGGCCGACGGCGTATGCAGCGGGAGCGAGTGCGGCGATCCATCCCAATCCCATGTTGCCGCGAATCGCCAGCGCCGTTGTCGGCAGCGCAGCATAGAGCACCGCGAAGACGAGCGCCCAGAATCTCGAGCGCCGGACCGCCGCAAACATCGCGTATGCTCCCGCGGCGGCGACGACGACCTGAAGCACGGCAACGAGCTTCATCGCAAACCATGCGTTGCCGACGAGTTTCGCGAGCGGCGCCGAGACCAGGATTGGGAGGTAAGAGTTGAGATAGAAGAGCCGCGTTCCGTTCCACGGCGACCAGCCCAGGGTGTCGAAGAAGTCGAGTGGGCTACGGATCTCGCGCGCCGCCCAAGCGGTGACGTCGTGATCGAAGCCGAGGTCTTTATAATAGGCGAACGGCTCGATCGGTAAGAACGCAAAGAAGCCCAGCGCGACGACGCACACGAAGGTGAGCACGCCGTACGCCGAGATGACGCCGCGATAGCTAGACCGGCGATACCGGGCGGCACCGCGCTTGAGGCGCTCGATGGTCATCACCAGCCCGGTTTGTCGGGGCGCCCGCCCGCGAGCGTGATCGAGCACCGAACCGTCAACGGGCGGACGGGTCCAAGAGGAGCCGGTCGAAGGCGCGTTCGTAGATGCGCCCGGCATGCTGCCACGTGAAACGCTTCGCGAGCGAGGCCGCCTCGTCCGATAGGCGCTGCCACGTCTCGCCTCCATCCAAGAGCCGGATCGTTGCCGCCGCGAATTCGACGAAGTCGTGCGGGCGCACGACGATTCGACCGCGGACGAACACCTCTCGGTAAGCCTCGAGGTCGTATGTCACGGCTGGCGTCCCGAACGCCATCGCCTCGGCGATGGCAATGCCCCAGCCTTCCTCGAGGCTCGGAAAAACAAACGCGCGGGCCGATGCGAGTTCGCGGCATTTCTCCGCTTCGTCGACCGCGCCGAGGAACGTGACGACGTCGTCCAAGCCGAGCGCGGCTCGTCGTCGTTCGAGGTGCGCGAGATACTCGGCGGTCCCCGTCCCCACGATACGAAGTGCGCTCTGCGGCCGCGCTCTTATGACGTGTTGCCACGACTGCAGCAGCTCGTCGAGCCCTTTCGTCGGATGGAGCCGGCCGACGAAGAGCGCGCCCGATCTCGAGGCGCCGGAGGCGCCTCGAGCGTAGCGATGCACGTGGTCGACGCCATGCGTGATGCGAACGACCGCGATGTTGCCGGGAATGTTGGCACGCACGGCGACGCGTTCGTCGTTGACAAAGACGAGCCGGGCCCAGCGCCTGGCGAGCGCGAGGCCAAGGCGCTCGGTCGCAAAGGCCGCGAGATTCCCGACGGCGTTGCCGACTCGGCGCCAGGGCGGCGTCTGCAAATGTTGGATGATGACCGCGCCGCGGCCGCGCCGCGCGAACACGATCGGGAACACGTCGGAGACGAACGTTGTCGTCGCGACGACCACGTCGCACGCAGCGATTTGCTTGCGAACAAAGAACGTCCCGTACAGTCGTAGCGCGATGACGACATATGCTTGAAAGCGGCGCTGCGTGCCCGCCGTCGTCGGCGGAGCACTAACGAAGTGAGCCGCCGGCAACGTCGTGTGCACCGCTCGACGTGCCTCTTCGGGCGCGAAGACTACGACATCGACGTTCGGCCACTGCGCCGCAACCGAGAGCGCGTGGATGAAGCCGCCGCTGAGGTCTCCGCGTCCCGCGGTGAATGAGTTCGCGACGATCCCGATCCGTCGCCTCGGCCGGCCATTCATCCGAGCACACCGGCAAGCGCTCTGCGTTCGATCTCAGCTGCGACGTCCCATGAGAACGTCCGAGCCAGTTCCGAAGCCTCCGCGGCCAATCGTGCGCGCAGATTGTCGTCGGTCAACAGGCTGATCGCGAGCGCGGCAAAACGGTCGACGTCGCCGACGGGCGCGACGAGGCATCCGGCAACGAAAACATTACGATAGGCCGGAAGATCGTAGACGACGCACGGCAGTCCGAACGACATTGCCTCGGCGATCGCGATGCCCCAGCCCTCTTCTTTGCTCGGGAAGAGAAAGATCGACGAGCGCTCGAAACAACGCGCCTTGACTTCCTCATCGACGCGTCCGAGAAATTCGATCGGCCGGCTCGACGGAATGCGACGGGCGATGTCCTTGAGCCGGCGCTCGTAGGGGGCGTCGCCGGCTCCAGCGATCGTGAGCCGCGCGCCGGCCGACGCGCGAGCGATCGACGGCCATGCGGCGAGCAGATCCTCGAGGCCCTTCGTTGGAACGAGTCGGCCGAGGTACAGCGCATCGGCGTTGCTGCGCGCATCCGGTACATCGGAGCGATGGACGTGATCGACGCCGTGCGTCATGACGTGGACCGCAACCGATTGTCGATCGACGCCGATGCGCGTCGCGACGTCGGGACTGTTGACGAGAATGGCCGACGCTGATGCACGAATGATGCGAAACGCGACTTCCTGAAACACGCTCGAAATGATGTTCGGCAGTCGGGGGCCGGGCCGCTCATTTGCTGGCTTGAGGACGTGTTGGATGCAGACGACGAAGGGGGAACGCCGCGCGAGCGCCGCGGGAACGACGTCGGGCACGAAATGCGATGTCGCGAGCAAGATGTCGCACGAGCGGAGTTCACGAACGCGGGTGATGGACGCGATCGTTCGCCAGAGATTGCGAAGCTGAAAGTTGCGCAGCCATCGCCCCGCCGGCATCGCCACGAACGTCGCTCCAGGGAGTTCGCGTTCGATCGTCGCGCGCGCGAATTCGGGGGCGAAGATCCAAACGTCGAGGTCTCGCCAGCGTTTCGCGACTTCGAGGAAGTGGACGTGCCCGCCGGCTTTTTCCCCGAAGAGCAGGTCGAACGTATTGACGAGTAGCCCTACGCGCACGTCACCCGCCGTGCCGTGGACGGCCACAGTACGAAGAGAGCGAGCCCAAGTTCGACGACGACGTCCAGAATGGCGAGCACGCCACTGATGACTTCCGGCTCATACGTCAGCACGACGGACCGCGTCGCTCGGGAAGCGGTGACGGGCCAGCCCATAAACATTCCATCGTCGAGCCGCGGCGGCCCGAGGTCTCGGCCGTCGAGCCGCAGGTGCCATCCGGCGTCGAACGTGCGCGCGAAGGTCAAACGTTTTGGCGCCGGAACCGGCGGCAGCGACGATCGGACGAGCCATGGCACGGACTGATCATATGCAAGGTTCTCGCTGGGTTCGGCGGCTACGACGCGACGAGCTGGTCGCCATCCACGCTCGTCCGATACGATGCATCTCGCGACGCTCGTGAATCCCACTCCGCTCAACGACGATTTGGGTCGCGCATGCGACATGATCCACGAATACCATGCGTACTCGCCAGTTCGTGAGCTCGGGACGGCCGTCCCGGTCCTCCCATCCAGTCGCGGCGCACGGCCCGCAGCTAGGACATAGATGATATCTCCTGCCCGCGCGTCGAGCGCGAGTTGTAGCGGCGCCGACGATTCGCTGAATACGGGCTCGCTCAGGACATTCACCGCTCCTGGGTCGTACCAAGACCAGAGCGAGCCAGAGACCCACGTCGTTTGAATGTTGTTGCTCACGTAGGAACTCTCGAACGGTACGGCGCGGCCCGGCGGCACGGAATCGTCAGCTATGAACGCTTCCAGGAAGCCCACGGCAGAGGGGTCGTCGAGGACGATCGCGTTGCGCGCATTCGCGAGCGCGACCGGCTCGGTGTATGATTCGCGCAGACGTCGTTGCTGTGCTTCGAAATCCGTGAATCGTGCCCCAACGTGGGGCTCGAACGAGGTACTGAGCGCGGAGCGTCGGTTCTCGCGCCACGAGATTCGCGCGATGCCCATGTCGGCGAGCAAGGCGTGGCGGCGTTCCTCAGTCATGCCTTCTCCGATCGCGGCGCGAAGCGGGAGCGGCGGTTCGCCCACGAGCGCATCGTCACCAACGAAACGCGACGGCCCGTAGCCGGCGCTTTCCACGCCGGGCGCAGTCAGCGGCGCCTGGAAGGGCAGCAGCGCCTGGAGACGGGGCTCGAACGGCGCCACCGCTTCTTCCGAGGCGTCGGGCCGGATCGCCGGGACGAGTCGCGACGCGCCGAGTGACGTGTAGGGCAACGTCACGAAGAGCGCGAGCGCGATCGCGATTGGCGTCGCGAACCGGCGCACGCGAGTGAGCGCGAGCGCTGTCAGGAGAACGGCTGCGAGGGCGTAGAGCGCCATCACGTGATAGAGCTCCCGGAACACGGTGAAGAGCGAGTTGTGGAGCAAAAGCCATGACAACGGGGCTGCGAGCGGACCGTACCACCCGGCCGCAAAGAGCGCAGCGGCGAAGCCAACGACCCCAAAGACGAGCGTTCGGCGATCGCGTACGACGGCGATGCCGACGAGACCGATCGCGCCAGCAATGACGGTCGCGATCCCATACGGGACGCCGAGCCAATGCGGCAGCGCGAGTCGATCGTAGCCGATGTATCCGGCATCGTGGATGATCCTCGCGAATGGTGTACTCATATCGCGCTCCCATACGAGGTTGCCGTGCGACCGTGCGAGATTGAAGGCGCCGTGCGGTTCGAACGGTCCTCGCAGCGCGTTAACGTTATGGAGCGCGCCGATCGCGATGATGAACGGAACGGCGAGCCAACGAGCGGGCCTGCGACACATTACCGCCATGACGACGAGCATCACGAACGCGTCGAACGCCGCGAACTGGATCTGCGTCGTCGAGAGCGCGTACAACAGGGCAGCAACGCAAAACGATCGCGCGCAGCGCTTTCCGCTTGCGCCGCGCCAGATATACGTGACGAACCACGGCAGCATCGCATATGCGGCCAACCAAAACACGTGTCCGGCGACGAACTTCTGGAATGCGATCGGGCCGATTGCGTACGAGGTCGCGAGTGCGCGCCGCCCGATAGAGCCGAGTTCGACGTCGAGCTCGTCGAGCAGCGCGACGATGCCGTACATCGCGCACGTGAAGATCGCCGCGAGTAGTATGAAGAGTGCAACGAGCGGCGCGACGCGTGCTGCGCCCATGGCAGCGAGCGCGGCGAGTACCACGTTGAAGCTCACGATCTGGCCGCCGCCGCCGAGCCCGTTCGGATTCCACTGCGAGAGCGCCGAGTCCACAAACCAGCGCACCATGGCGGCTGATGACGTCGGCCAGACCCAATCCTGACGAAACCCCGGAACGCCGTTCCGAAGCGAAAATGCGGCGACCGGCCCGACGATCAAGAGGAGCCAGGGAACCTCGACCGCGATCGCACGGATGATTCTGTTCATTGCGGGAGCCGGTCGCGATTCTGGGAGCGTGGTCCGAGGCCGATCGACCTCGGCAGCAGGTCCCGGACCGATCACGTTTGCCGCGACAGCTCCGTTCTCTTGACTGCATCGCCGCTTCGAGTGTCGGGCGAGACAGCTGGCTTACTCCATAGCCCCCAGCTCGTTGTGCAGAGGACCAGCGCCGCGCCGATCACGAGCGTTCGCACGATGTCGCCGATCGTCGCGTGGAAGAGCGTGATCGCCGTGATCTCGCCGAGCGCGACAATCGCCGTCGGGCCGACGTACTGAAAGCGGTGCAGCGCCGTCTTATACGTCGCCGCGAGGCCAGCAAACGTCAGCAGCGTCGCGGCGACGCAATACGGCAGCAAGTACGGCGCCGCGTCGGCATATGCCGTGCCTACGAGGGCCCGAAGGAAGACCGTCGGTTCGAGGCCGACTACGAGCAGCACGAGCGATGCCACCGTGGCGCAGACGATCGCCGCGGCGCGCAGGATTGGTAGAGCCGACTCGCCTCGCATCGCCTTCGCGGTTGCTTTCGGAAGTACGATCGTCGGGATGAATCCTAAGCCAAACGTCAGCACGCGGCCCCCGAGCGAAAGAGCGCCGTACAGCCCGGCCTCCCTGGGTCGAAAGAAATGCTTGACGAGGATCATGTCCGCGAAGCCGAGCGTGGTCAAGATCGCCGCCGATGCGCCGACGCCGGCGCTCGCTTGCGCGATGCGGCGCCAATCGAGATAGACGGCGACTTCTCCATCGTCGTTCGTCGCCGCGGGCGAGCGGGACGCGACGATCGTGTATGTGGCGGCGATCGCTTCGGCCGCGAGCCACCCGAGCATCGCATTGAGCGGCTCGTGATTGATGCTAACGAGCGCGATGCCGAGTACCGCGCGTAAGCCGCCTTCGAGCAACGTGGAATACGCGAAGCGATGGAAGTCGTGTCGTGCCTGCAGCAACGCTCGCATCGTAATCGTCAGGGTCGCAAGGGCGAGTATCGCCCCGGCGACGAGCGTCAGGCGAGGATCGGCTAAATGGAGGTAGCGTGCGAGAGCATCGTGTGCGAGGACCGTTGCTGCGATCGTGAAGAGCGTTGCCGACGCGGAGATCTGGAGCGTCCGTTTCGAAAACGCGGCAAGCCGCCGCGTGTCGCCGACCGCGTTCAATTCCGCGCCTTGCTTCACGATGATCGTCGCAAAGACGGCAGAGGGAATCGACAGGATTACGAGCGTCGACGTGAGGGACGCAACAACCCCATATCCAGCCACGCCGACCCATCGGCTAATCGCAAGGTTCAACGCATAACTCGCGAAATTAACAATGCTTGTCGAAATAAAAACGAGGGAACCGTGACGCGCAAAGTCACTTCGAAAAAACGCCCTGATTGTATGTTGCTTCGGCACCTAACCGTCTCTTCTGGATGGCGATTCGCAGTATTTGGAGACCACTACCGCCGCGCTCTTATGACCTTTCGCTTAGTAATTCGACACGGTTGTGTGAGATTCCCCACTCGCCGTTGAGTCGCCAGAGAAAGGCATTGTAGCCGCAGCGCTTCGCGACGCGCCTCACGACCGCCGGAAATTGGTCGACGTCCAGTGCTGCGATCGATGCGGTCAGTATCTTTGGCTTCGTAGAAAAGACCGTGAATATCGATCCGTTCGAATCGATAAGATCGACGAGCACGTCGTAGAAGCGATGCCCTTCCCGCAGATAACTTACAATGAAGGTGAGTGCGTCTAGTACGCCGCGCAGTTGCTTCACGTCGACGGTGTGTCCCTGGTGCTGAATTTCTTCAATCAGTGCATTCGTCCTCGGCGACGTCGCGTCGCCGCCGACGAGCAGGAGAAATCGCAGGCCGCGCTTTACCGGAATTACCGACGACCGAGCTAGCAGATCGGCCCACGGGAGATTGCGGAAGACGCTGCTGCGGACCCAGAGTCGTAGGAGCGCGAGTAGCATCGACGCGCTCGTACGCATTAATGCCACCTTTGAAAACGCTGGGACGTCCGCCCATTCGATGGGGATTTCGGTGACGCGACAATGGAACAGCCGCATCGCGAGCAGCAAGTCAACGTCGAAGGCGAAATTCGCGAGCTCGAGCCGGTCGAAGACCTGATCGATCGCGGCGCGCTCGAATACTTTCGCGCCGCATTGCGTATCGCTATACGACAGACCGAAGAGCATCCGAACGAGAAGGTTGAACGCCCGGCTCGCGATGCGGCGCTGGATGGGCTGTTTCCGTGTGATCGATGATGCTGGTAGCCAGCGCGAGCCAATGACACCGCTGAGCTCATGCTGCCGGCAATGGGTAAGCAACCGGTCGATCTGCGCGGGATGTGTCGAGCCGTCTGCGTCAACGATCGCCACATACGGCTCGCGCCCGAGCGTGAGACCGGCGCGTATCGCTCCGCCCTTCCCGATTGGCGCTTCGATCTCGAGCAATTCCACTCGCGGACACGTCGCGGCAAAGCTGCGCACGATATCTGAGGTCTCGTCCTTGCAGCCGTTCGCGACGACGAGGACCGTCGCGGAGTCGCCGAAATGGTCGGAAAGCGTTTGGATCGTCTCCCTGATTCGCAAAGCTTCGTCTTTCGCCGGGACGACGATCCGCAGGGTGGCGGAACTCGCGATCTCGCTCAAATCAAAATCATTCGAACCAGATCGAGAACGAAGGGCACGGCCGCGATCCATCCCCGTGGAATACCCTCTTCCGGGGTGCGGGACCTTGAATTCGGCGATGAAGACCGAGGCCCCGAAGGATCTGGCAAGACGGGCTCCGTCCGCACCCACCGTGCCGAGGCGTTTCAGGCGCGACGTAACGCAGCGCTTTCCGGTACGTCACTGGTCAGAAACAATAACGGCTCGCCGTTGCTGTCTGGCGTCAGAAGTGATTAATCGAATCCTCGCGGAGTTTGCTTCGAACCGCCTGCCAGAATAACGGAAAGAGCAATTCGTGTGGACCCGTGAACGCAAAGCCGCGCCCACCCGTTCCGAGATGGGGGCGCCGAACGACATTCGTCGACGGGCGGTACTGCCGAATGAAATCGAAGTCAGCAGTGGTGAAGTCGCCGCTCGCGCCGAGGTTCCGCGCAATGCTCAATGCCTTGAGAAAGACTTCGGGAAGCAGAACCGCGGAACCGAAGTTGAGATATACACCTCCGTCGAGCAGATCCGACACAACCGCGCATAGTATCCGAAAATCGGTAAGTGAAGCCTCACCGAGCGCGGCGCCGTCCGCTTCAGGATGCCCATGGACCACATCGGTGCCGATTGCGATTGTCACGCACAGGGGAACATCGTGCTGGGCGCACGTCGCAAGCACGGAGCCGCTTGCATTGGGTGCACGAGCCTCAAGTAGCGCGCGTCCAATTGCTCGCCCGGCACCGTCCGACCGGTTCGCCGCGATCGCGCCGAGGATGAACTTAGCTGTCTCCCCGGACATTCCGAAAGATCCGTCCTGGAGTGCAAGGTCAACGTCCTCTGAAGTCCGGCCCACAATTGCGAGCTCAGTATCGTGGATTGTAACCGAGCCATTCGAAGCGACGGCCGTGACGAGACCCGACCGAATGAGACCGCAGATCATTTCGCCCAAGCCGACCTTGATAACGTGGCCGCCCATGCCAAGTAACACCGGCCTTCGCCGACGGATCGCGGTGACTGTGCGATCGACGAGTTCGCGAAGCGATTTTCCGGCGAGAACGTTTGGGAGGGAATCTAGCCACGTCGCAAATGTAACATCTGCCGGGACGGTTCGGCCAAGGTCACTTCGATCGACTTTTGAAGGTCTGGCCTCGAGCGACGTGACTCGCAAGTGACTCAGATCGATGGGACGATATGGCACGAACGCGGGTTCGAGGCACCGTATTGTGCCCCTGCTTTCAGAAAAATCGAGCAACGCGGACTCGCCGGTACGTTGCCGAAGCATCGCCTAGCACAGCGATGAGACTCGACTCTACGCAGATCCGCGAGATCCTCTCGCGCACCGACCTCGGCGGCTTCATCGGCGGCTACGTGCAGCTGCGCAAGCGCGGGAACGACCTCGTCGGGCTCTGCCCGTTTCACGGCGAGAAGTCGCCATCGTTCCACGTCCATCCCGATCGCGGGTTCTTCAAGTGCTTTGGCTGCGGCGCGGGCGGCGACGCGATCAAGTTCCTACAACTCCTCGAGAATCTGAGCTTTCCGGACGCGGCGCGCGCGCTCGCGCGGCGAGCCGGGGTCGAGCTCGAGCCTGAGACGCCGGCCGCCGCGCGCGTTCGCAGCGAGCGCGAGCGGATCTTCGCCGCGAACGAAGCCGCGACGGCGTACTTCGTCGAGCAGCTCCGGCTCGGGAAGGGCACGGGCCCCGAGGCTGCGCGCGCCTACGTCGCGGGCCGCGGCCTGCAGCCTGGGACGGTCGAGCGATTTCGGCTCGGCTACGCGCCCGACGGCTGGGACGGCCTCGTGCGGCATCTCGAAGGCGAGGGCGTCGAGCTCGAGCTCGCCGCGACCGCGGGGCTCGTCAAGGCGGGCCAGCGCGGCCGCTACGACTTCTACCGGAACCGGCTGATGATCCCGACGTTCGCAACGACGGGCGAGCCCGTCGCCTTCGGCGGCCGCGCGCTCGACGGTTCGGAGCCGAAGTATCTCAACACGTCGACGACGCCCGTCTACACGAAGGGCCGCGGACTCTACGCGCTCGGCGTCGCGCGCCGCGCGGCGGTCGAGCGTGAATCGCTCCTGGTCGTCGAGGGCTACCTCGACTGCATCGCGCTGCACCAGGCGGGCTTCACGCACGCCGTCGCGGCCCTCGGCACGTCGTTCACGCCCGAGCAGGCCGCCGAGCTGCGCAAGTACGCCGAGCGCATCTTTCTCTGCTTCGATGCCGACGGCGCGGGCCTCAAGGCGACCGCCAAGTCGATCGAGATCCTGCGCGCGGCGGGCTGCGTCTCCTACGTCGTCCGGCTCCCGGGCGGCGACGATCCCGACACGTTCGTGCGGACCCACGGCGCCGAGGCGTTCCAGGCGCGGCTCGACGCCGCGCTCGAAGACTACGGCGCGAAATTTCTCGCCGACCGCGAGCTCGACCGGCTCGCCGAGCTGCACCTGCCGCCGACGCGCGCGGCCGAGACGTTCGCGGAGTACCTCCGCGAGCACGCCGCGCCCGAGGAGCGCGACCGGCTCGCCGATCACGGCGAGGTGCGGCTCGGCCTCGCGCGGGGCGACGTCCGGCGTCGCATCCGCGCCTTCGGCCCCGCCCATCACGCGCCGCGCCCGCTGCCGCTCGGCGGCTGGAACGGCGCGACGGCGTTCAGCGCCCCGTCCGGGTCGCGGCACGTCGCACTCGGGACGGAGCCGCCGCCGCAGGAGCGCGAGATCCTCGCGGCCTTCGCGGACGAGCCCGCGCTCGTCGACGTCTACGCGGACGCGATTCCGCTCGAGCTCTTCGGCGATCCGCGCTGCCGCGCGATCTACGTCACGCTGCGCGAGCGGCGCGCGGAGCTCGCGTCGGCAGCCGATCTCTTCGCCGCGTTCTCGGAGGACCGGGAGGCGATCGACCTGCTGATCGCGCTGCAGAAACCCGATCGTTCGTCGCGCGTTCGATTCGCCGATACGACGGCGCGGCGAGCGCATCTCGACCGCGTCGTCGAGGGTTACGCGGAAAGCCGCCTGGAGGCTCGGCGGCGAGAACTCGATGCGACGGTCGACGCGGCGTTCGCCGCCGGAACGCTTGCGTCGGTCGAAGAAAGAGCCGAACTCGACCGTCTGGTCGAAGAACTCGAACGGCGCCGTCGCAAACGGCTCGGCGCACGATGAATGCTGGAGGGGGGTGAGCACGCACCGGATGGCTCGAAAAAAAGCGGCTACGGCCGAGGCGACACCGGCGGTACCGCTGGAAGAGCAGATCAAGAAGCTGATCGAGCGCGGAAAGAAGCGCGGCTCGCTCACCTACGAAGAGATCAACGCGATCTTCGACAACGTCGAAGACGTCACTCCCGAGCGCATCGACGAGCTCTTCGAGGAGATCGCGGCGGTCGGCATCGAGGTCGTCGAGGAATCAAAAGAAGAGAAGCCCGCGACGCCCGAGGACGGGCCGGCGGAGCCCGTCGAGATCGTGTCCGCGGGCATGTCGCTCGACGACCCCGTCCGGATGTACCTCAAGGAAATCGGCCGCGTGCCGTTGCTCACGATGGACGAAGAGAAGATGTACGCGATGGCGATCGAGGCGGGCGAGCTCGAATCGCAGAAAAACGGTCAGGCATCGAGCGCGGTCGTCGAGCACGGCTTCGAGGCCAAGCGCCGGCTCACCGAGGCGAACCTGCGGCTCGTCGTCTCGATCGCAAAGAAGTACGTCGGCCGCGGCATGCTCTTCCTCGACTTGATCCAGGAAGGCAATCTCGGCCTGATCCGCGCCGTCGAGAAGTTCGATTACCGCAAGGGCTACAAGTTCTCGACGTACGCGACGTGGTGGATCCGCCAGGCGATCACGCGCGCGCTCGCCGACCAGGCGCGCACCATCCGCATCCCGGTCCACATGGTCGAGACGATCAACCGGCTCATCAAGATCTCGCGCCAGCTCCTCCAGGAGCTCGGCCGCGATCCGACGGTCGAGGAGATCGCGCACGAGATGGGGCTCACGCCCGAGAAGGTCCGCGAGGTCATCAAGATTTCGCAGGAGCCGATCTCGCTCGAGACCCCGATCGGCGAGGAGGAAGACTCCCATCTCGGCGACTTCATCGAGGATCAGGAGGCCGTCGCGCCGGCCGAGGCCGCATCCGTCATGCTGCTCAAAGAGAAGATGGCGGATGTCCTACAGAACCTCACCGATCGCGAGCGTAAGGTGCTGGTCTTGCGGTTCGGACTCGAGGACGGCCATCAGCGGACGCTCGAGGAAGTCGGTCAAGAGTTCGGCGTCACGCGCGAACGCATCCGGCAGATCGAAGCGAAGGCGTTACGCAAGCTCCGTCATCCCTCGCGCGGCAAGGCCCTCAAGGATTACTGGTCGAGCGAATAGCGGCTCGGCTGGAAACGAAAGAGGCGCACGACCGATCCGGTCGCGCGCCCTTTTTTGTCTCCGCCGACGTCGTTACATCGACATGCCGTTGCTCGCTTGGCTCGGCTTTACGAGCGGATCGTGCTCGGCGAAGGCGCCGCTCGGATTGGGCACGAGCCAGACCGGAAGATCGTAGATCGCCGGGAAGACGAACACCGATTTCACCTGGCTCGCGTTCTTGACGACGCCGAGCTTGACGAGATCCGCCGCGGTCGGCGCGTTGATGTCGCCGCCGACGCTCGCGATCTTCTTTGCGCCGACGGCGCCGTAGCCGGTCGTGCCGTCGGCGTTCGTCACGACGTAGTGATCGTGCAGTCCGAACTTCACCCAGCGCGACGGCTCCACGCCGAACGTATGCGGCACGCCGTCGGCTTGCGGCTCGGAGTAATCCGCGCCGAGTAACTTGCCGGCCGCGGAGTACCACAGCTGGCTCGGCGCCATGGCGTCGGCGCTCGTCCAGTGGTGATTCGCGTAGCTGATCGCGCCCGTGTCGTCCTCGTTCGTGTAGCGCTCGTAGCCCGCACGGACGGCGTCGGCCGGCGTCGCAAAGCGCGACGTCAGGTCGCTCGTGATCGCCGCGACGAAGGGCTTCTCGGCGGCGGAGGGCTGCCCGGAGGGCTCGGCCATCACGGCGGCACCCGAGGCGATGACGCTCGCGGCGAGCGCGAGGGAGGCGACGGCAAAACGCATGCGACGGGCTTGCGAGCGCGGGGCGGCGAGTCCTACCGCGCGCTCGGAGCGGCCGAGGCCGGTTGCGCCGGGGCCGGCGCGACCGATGCAGCCGTCGGCCCGACCGACGGGACGGGCACGGAGACTTCGGCCGACGGGACGGGCACGGAGACTTCGGCCGACGGAGAAGGTTCGGGCGTCGGCGTGAGCCGCGGCGCGACGGTTGCGCGGCCGCGCGGATGCGATTGCGCCGGACGCTGCGCGGGCGTGTACAGCGGTGCCGCCGTGATCTCGGCGTGCGGCGTGTCGTATTCGCGCACGAACGGCTGCGGCGTCTCGATCGTCACCGCACCTCGCGCGCCGACGCGGACGATCGCGGCCGTCTGCGCCTGCACGATGGTGCCGACGGGCAGCACGAACTGCCGGCCCTTGCGGAACACCTGATAGATCACGCCGTACGGCACGAAGACGTTCATCGCCTGATCGCCGAGCGCACGGGTCGAGAGCTCGCCCGCGGACCGTTCGATCGCGAGAAACTCGCGCGCGTGCAACGGCACGGCTGTCTCGCCATCGCCGGGCAACGTCAGCGGCTCGAGATGGATCGCGACCGTCCCGTCAACGTCCCCCGAGCCGGCCTTCGTTGTACGCACGATCGAGATCGTTCCGCGCGTTCCGGCGGGAGCGAGCGTCCTCGTTCCGACCACGAGCGGGTCGCGGAGGTGGTACCGAACGATCGACCCGGCCATCGAGGTCGACGAGCTGATCCGGTCGTCGAGCACGAGGACGACGGCCGATCCGAACGGGAGCGTCGCCGGATCGGTCGCGAACGGCGATGTCGCCGACGGTGACGGTTCGGGCGACGCGCCGCGCCGGTGCTCGTGCTCGGGCGGACCCGGCGGCGGGAGGGCGCGCGCGGCCCCGCCGGCGAGGACGAACGACGCCGTGGCCAGCGTCGCGAAGGCGACTCGGCTAGGCGTTCTTCTCGGCTTCGGCGGCGGCGAGCTTGCCACGTTCGATGAGCTCCTTGACCTTCTGACCACCCTTTTGACCGATCTTTTCATAGAAGCCGGGGCCGTAGCGGTCTCGAGTCGCTTCGCCGCCCTTCTTGCCGCCCTTCTTACCGATCTGCTCGTAAAACTCAGGCCCGTGCGTCCGCTTCGTGGCCTCGCCGCCCTTGCGCCCGATCATCTCGTAGAATTCCGGCCCGTACTTGCGTTTGACGGTCTCGCCGCCTTTTTGTCCGGCCTCGCGGACGGACATCCCGGTTCCCGGTTCGCGCTTACTCGTCATCGTGGCACCTTCCGAACGTCGGAGACTCGGGGGACATGACGCCGCCGATCGCTCGCTGCTACTTGGCGCGAGCCCCGGAGTTGCACGCGATCCGAACGCCGCCGCGAGCGACCTGGGTAGATCCGAACGATGAGATTCCACGCTCGGGCGCTCGGCGCAACCCTCGTGCTCGGCTTCGCGACCGCCGGCGCCGTCGCCGCGGCGACACCGGACGTCGGCACGCAGAAACTCGGTGCGGCAAACGACATTAAGATGGACGTGCTCGCCGGCGGCAATCCGGAGCCGATGAACGCGCAAGTCGTGCAGCAGGGCGACACGATCGCGATCCAGATCGTCGAGGGCGGCAACGTCCCGCCGAAGGCCGTCGCGATTGCGAACGGCACGTGCCCGAAGCCGGGTGCCCCCGTTGCGAAGCTGCCGCCGTTCAAGGGCAATCAGTATCAGGCGTTCGTGCATCACGCGCAGCTCGCGAAGTTCATGGACGGCAAGCACGCGCTCGTCATCTACGGTTCGGGTTCGGCGATCTATGCGTGCGGGACGCTCAATCGGCCGAACGCGCTCGTTCATTAGCGTGGCGACTCGTTCGGGTGCAAAGAAAAGCTGACGGGCTCGTAACGGGTCGCCGCCCGGCCGCACGCGTAATCGGGTGCGACGTGAGACGGCGCGTGCTCGTGACCGACGACGACGCGGACGTTTGCGCGTTGCTGACGCACGTCCTCGAGCCGCTCGCCGAAGTCGTGTCGGTCGGCGATGCCGAGGCGGCGCTCGCGCTGCTCGGATCGGGTGCCGCCTTCGATGCGGTGATCTCGGATTTCATGCTGCCCGGCCTCGACGGCATCGAGTTCGTCGCGCGCGTCCGGCGCGACGCCGCGCGGACGCGGTTGCCGATCCTGATGTTCAGCGGCCACGGTGCGCGCGAGATCTCGGCGCGTGCCCGCGCGGCCGGTGCCGACGTCTTTCTCGACAAGCCGTTCGCCATCGCCGAATTGCGCGCGGCGGTGATGGCCCTCTTCGCGCGCGACGCGTCTCGGGTGTGACGTCGGCTGCGGCCGCGCGCGTCGCGGTCATCGCCGCGTCGCTCGCCCTCGACGTCTTCGCGGTGAGCGTCGGCGTCGGTATCAAGGGCGCCTCGCGCGCCGCGAAGATCCAGATCGGCGCCGCGTTCGCGACGGCCGAGGTCGGCATGAATCTCGTCGGCGCCGGGATCGGCGCCGTCGTCGGCACGGCGATCGGCGCGGCGGCGGGCTATCTCGGTTTCGCCGCGCTCGTCGGCGTGGGGATCTGGATGATCGTCGAGAGCGTGCAGGGCGACGACGACGGCGATTTCGACCTCTCGCGCGGCCACGGGCTCTTCCTCGCCTCGCTCTCGATCAGCCTCGATTCGCTCGGCATCGGCTTCTCGATCGTCTACATCGGCGTGCCGCTCGCGATCACGCTCGGCGCGATCGGGCTCGCGGCCGTCGTCTCGACGACGCTCGGGCTCGCGCTCGGTAGCCGGCTCGGCGCGCGCGTCGGCGAGCGCGCGGGGCTCGTGGCGGGCATCGTGCTCGCGATTACGGGGCTCGGCTTCGCGATCCTCAAGTACTTCAACATCGGCTAGCGCAGCGGCGAGAGGTCGGCATAGCCGCGATCGCCCGGCCGCACGCACGAGCGCGGCGTGGCGCCGGCGGCCGGCGTGCGGCGATACACGACCACCTCGCCGAACCGCGCGACGGGCCGTGCGACGCCGTCTCGCAGATCGCGTTCGAGCCGCGGCAGCACGTAGTCGCGATACGCGCCGCCCGGGAAGTTTCGCGCGTAGACCGCGTACTCGACGTAGGGGCAGTAGAAGATCGTCGCGGCCGGGTCGCGCAGGGCGATGCGCGTGTACCATTCGTCGTGCGTCGCGACGCTCGCGCCCGCCGGCACGGAGCGCAATGCCCGCTCCGCGTCGCCCGTGGGATAGATCGCCCGCAGATAGTGCGCCGGATGCATCGGATCGAAGAAGATGAGCACGACGACGCAGAGCGCGACCGCCGCGCGATACGCGCGCCCGACGCCCCCGGCGGCCCGGCGCCCCTCGAAGCGCACGAGCGCGGCGACCGTCGCGAGCAGCAGCCACGGCGCGAAGATCGCCGCGTAATGCGAGCCCATGCGCCAGGCGATGGCCTCGCTCGAGAGCAGCACGAGCGCGAGCGCGGGCACCGCGAGCCACGTCCAGCGCGACCGCAGCGGCAGGAATGCGAGCGGCGCGAACGCTTCGAGCACGTACGTGAGCCGCCCGAACGTCAGGAATGCGGCCGCGTGCTGCGGATGGAGCGCCAGGGCGACGACGAGGGCGACGGGCCCCGAGGCGAACGAGTAGGTGTAGAAGTGCTGCGGCTGCCAGCCGCCGAGGCGCGGGATGACGACGCCGAAATAGAACGCGAGCGCGGCGACGTTCGCGGCGGCGAGTCCGGAGCCCGCGATGGCGAGCGCGCGCGGATCGTCCGGCTCGAAGACGAGTAGGCCTGCGGGCGCCGCCGATGCGCGCGGCCGCCGCGCGGCAACCGCGGCGATGAGGACGAAGCCGAGTCCGGCGAGCGCGAGCACGATGCACGCCTCCTCGCGGACCCCGGCCGAGGCGAGCGCGAGGAGCGCGAAGAGTCCCCAGCGGCGCGCGTCGGCCGCCCACACGAGCCCGAGCGCGAGCGCCGGATAGAACGCGACCTCGTGGAACTCGGTGAACGCCACGGCCGTGAGCGGCGGATAGAGCAGCGCGAGCATCGCGTAGGCGCCCGCGCTGCGGTCGCCGACGTACCGGCGGGCGAGCGCGTAGAGCGGGATCGCCGTCGCGCCGACGAGCGCGATCTGCGCGAACTGCAGCACGAGCGGCGTCCGCGCGGCGAGGACGAGCGGCTCGAGCACGACGAGCAGCGGTGCCCAATGGAAGCGGAAGTGACTGCCCTGCTCCGGGCCGTCGCGCATGCCGTGTAACGCGTCCGCGATCGCTTGCGCGAACGTTCCCGTGTCGGCGCCGTACGTCCAGAGGTGCCAGCGCACCAGCGCCGCGGCGCCGAGCACGGCGGCGTAGACCGCGAGCGCGGCGACGAGGCGTTTCAACGGGCTTCCGCTTTGGGACGCACTCGCGCGGCCCTGCCGAAAAGGGAACGGCCCGAGCTCGAAAGCTCGGGCCGCCGCCGAAGGTCCGGCTCGCGCGTGCGAGCCGCGAGATCTACGGGTTCGAAGCGGTCTGCGGGTCGCCCGCGAGCTCCGGGATCGGTGCGACGAGTCTCGCGATGTTCGCGGAGTCCGGCGTGCCGACGCCGATGATCGGGTTGTAGAACGCCCGGCCGTGCGGGAGCGAGATCTCGCCGTCCACCGACGCGATGTCGGTGTGATAGAAGTGCCCGACGCCGTTGCCGACGGCGAAGGCATAGATGAACGGGTTGATGTTGCCGTAGCGCTGCCCCGAGAGCGACTCGAGCACCGCGAGGGCGCCCGCGAACTCGGGCGATGAGGCGCTCGTGCCAATCGCGCCGAAGAGACTACCGCCGGAGTAACCCAGGTCGTAGCTGTCGCGGCCCGTGCCGCAGTCCAGCTTGATCGTCGCGCCGTAGTTCGGGCAGCCGCCCATGTGCATCGAGATGTCAGGGACGCTGCGGCCGGTGCCCGGGACGTTGCCGAGCGCCTGATAGTACGGCTTCTTGAAGATCGTGCTACGGCCGTTGCCGGAGCCCCAGAGGTAGTTCGTGATCGTGTTGCCCGTGCCGTACGGGTCGAACGGCGTGAGCACCGTATCGGCGATCGCGTTCTCGCTGACGTACTTCGAGGGGAGCGGCGGCACCGCTGGGTTGCTCGGGCTCGCCGGGGTCTTGGGCGCGGTCGTCAGGAGGTTCGTGCCGCCGACACCCGTGGTGTTGGGATCGTCGACCCAGATGCCGGCGCCCGCGATCGCCTGATACGCACCGCCCGTGCCCGGCCCGAAGTACCCGACCGGAAAGCAATCGCGGTCGGAATTGTCGCCCGACGAGAACGTGAAGGTGATGCCCTGGGCGTTGCCCTGCCGGAAGAGATCGTGGTAGGCGAGCAGGATGCCCGTCTGATCGATGCCGTTGTTGTAGGCGGCGGTGAAGTACAACTCGCATTCGCCGTACGACGTCGAGACGATGTCGGCGGCGTTGCTCTCATCGAGGTAGGCGTACGCTTCGAGAAACGGCTCGCCCGGGCCGTTGACGGAGACGCCGACGATCGTCGCCCCGGGCGCGCTGCCGCCCGACTGCTGCACGTCGAGATTCGCCTCGAACGACGTGTTGGAGTTCGGATCGAAGGCGTCCGCGCCCGGGAGCAGCACGTGCTTCACGACGGGGGCCGGGGCGAGGCCGCCCGGGCCCAGCTTCTCGTGCGCGAAGTACTCGGTCGCGTCGGCGGAGCTGAAATCCGCCTGCCCGACCGTCGCGATCGTGACGCCCTTGCCGTTCCCGGTCCGGTACGACGGGTAGCTGTAGGCCTGCTTGAGGTCGTCGAACCAGTAGCCGCCCGTCGGGTGGTAGCGATTGTCCGGCTGGACGGGTCGCGCGAGCGGCTTCGGACGAATCGTCGAGCTCAGCCCGACGATCGTCGCGCCGAGCTGCGTGAGCGCAGGGGTCGGCTGCGGCCGGATGGCGGCGGCGACGCGCACGCGACCGTCGCTGCCGCGGTACGAGCCGAGCTGCGTCTTGAACGCCTGCGAGACGGCGGTCGCCGAGCCCGAGACGTGGAGGAGCTGGGCGCCTTCGCTCGAGACCGTGAAGCCCTGCGCCTTGAGGCTCGCAATGGCGGTCGCGATGGTGTCCGCCGTCGGCCCGTACGCCGCCTTGAACTGCGCGGTCGTGAGGTAGTGATGGTACGTCGGCGAGTTGCGGTCGCTCTGCGCGACGATGAGCGCGTCGAGCTCGTCGCTCTTGCGAAGCGGCAGCTTCACGTCGAATGTCACGGGTGCGGCGGCCGCCGCGGCCGAGAGCGGCTGGAGGCGGGCGGCGCCCGCGGCATGGATCGAGGCGAGCGTCGCGAGGACGCCGACCGTCGTCGCGACCCCAAAGGAGCGTGCTATCATCGAGATCCTCAAGCGTGACCGAAGGAATTAGCTCCGCTCGCCCGACGCTAGAGAACTGCGTCGCACCTACGGAATAATGGGGAACTCCGCCGCCGCTCGCTCAGACCCTGCGACCAAGCGGTTCATCAACTACTCAAGTGATGGCTATTGCTCGCGCGGCGGCGGCGGCTCAGCGACCCGGGATGCCTCGGGCGGGAAGCGCGGGCCGCCGGGCGGCAGGAGGTTTGCCGTTGGCGCGCTTATCGCGCCCCCAGAGGGCGTGCCGCATGGCCGCCCGCCGCCGCCCGGGAGTTCGTCACCTGGTAACCTACCTGATCCGGCGATCGCTCCAAGCGATTCCGCTGCTGCTGCTGATCTCGATGATCCTGTACTGGATCCTGAGCAATGCGCCGGGCGGCCCGCTCGCGCCGTACCTGCAAAATCCGCACATAACGGCCGCCGACATCGTGCGGCTCAAGCATAACCTCGGGCTCGATCAGCCGCTGCCGATCCGGTACGTCCGCTGGCTCGGGCTCGTGCTCCACGGCGACCTCGGCTACTCGACGTCGAACTCCGAGGACGTGGTCACGGCGATCGCCCAGCGCATCCCGGCGACGCTCGAGTTAATGGTCACGTCGTTCGTGCTCTCGCTCGTCATCGGGATCGGGTTCGGCATCTTCGCCTCGATCCGGCCGTACTCGTTGGGCGACTACGCGGTCACGACGTTCGCGTTTTTCGGCCAGTCGATGCCGGTCTTCTGGTTCGCGCTGATGCTGCAGCTGATCTTCGCGGTCAACGGCATCACGGCGTTCGGCTATCACGTCGCGCTGCCGTCGGCGGGCATCTCGTCGACCGACGACTTCGATCTCGGCGACCGGATCCTACACCTCATCCTGCCGACGGTCGTCCTCTCGCTGCTCTACATCGCGACGTGGAGCCGCTTCACGCGCAGCTCGATGCTCGAGGTCATCCGCGCGGACTACATGCGCACGGCGGCCGCCAAGGGGCTGGGCCGCACGCGAATCATCTTCCGGCACGGGCTCAAGAACGCGCTCATCCCGCTCGTGACGATCATCGCGCTCTCGCTGCCGGGGCTCGTCGCGGGCGCGGTCGTCACCGAGACGATCTTCGCGTGGCCCGGCATGGGCCGGCTCTTCTACAACGCGCTCGGACAGTTCGATTTTCCGCTGCTCATGGGCTATCTGATGCTTGTCTCGTTCTTGGTCGTGCTCTTCAACATCCTCGCCGACGTCGCGTACGCGCTGCTCGACCCGCGGGTCTCGTACACCTGATGGCGATGGCCGTCGCACCGACGCCGCGCGAGGTCGCGGAACCCGATCCCGCCGCGTACCGCAGCGAGCGCTTCGGCATTTGGCGCCGCTTTCGCAAGCACAAGCTTGCGCTGCTCGGCGCCTTCGTGATCATCGCGATCGCGGTCGTCGCGTTCGGAGCGAAGCTGCTGCCGCTCCAGGATCCGAACGCCATCGACCAGGTGAACTGGCAGGGCACGCCGCTTGCACCCGGGGTCGCGGGGCATCTGCTCGGGACGGACGACTACGGCCGCGACCTGCTTGCGCGGCTGATCTACGGCGCGCAGATCTCGCTGACCGTCGCGTTCTTCGCCGTGCTCATGGAGCTCGCGATCGGCACGGTCGTCGGCGCGATCGCGGGCTACTTCGGCGGCTGGATCGACTACTGGCTCATGCGCGTCACGGACGTCTTCCTCTCGATCCCGCTGCTGCCGCTGCTGCTTGTCCTCACGGCGATCGTCGAGGATACCTCGAGCAAGGCGGCGCTGAGCTTCGGCGTCATCGTCGTGATCATCGGCGGGCTCTCGTGGCCCTCCGTCGCTCGGCTCGTGCGCGCCTCGTTCCTGTCGCTGCGCGAGAAGGAGTTCTGCGAGGCGGCACGCGCGCTCGGCAACCGGGACGCCCGGATCATCTTCCGGCACCTGCTGCCCAACGCCGTAGCGCCGATCATCGTCCAGGGGACGCTCGAGGTCGCCAACGTCATCATCCTCGAATCCACGCTCTCGTTTCTCGGGTTCGGGATCCAGCCGCCGACGGCATCATGGGGCAACATGCTCGCCAACGCCGAGTCGAACATGGCGATCGCGCCGTGGGTCGCGATCTTCCCGGGGCTCTGCATCCTCGTCACGGTGCTCGCGATCAACTATCTCGGTGACGGCCTGCGAGACGCCATCGACCCGAATATGCGTTGAGCCGGCGATCGCCGCACCGTCACGAAAAGAGTCCGAGCGTGAAGTTCCGCCGCGCAGCCGCCCTCACCGTCCTCGCCGTCGCCGGGCTCGCCTCCGCCGCCGGCGCGCAGACAGCCGCCCAGTCTCCGAGCCCGGCGCCCTCGGGATCGCCGCTCGCGGTGCTCGGCACCCTCGGCTATCGGGTCAGCTCCGTGTCGCAGCGCTCCTCGGTCGGCTCGGCGGCGCCCGTCAAGGCGCGTGGCACCTTCGTGATCGTCCGGATCGACGTGAAAAACCTGACGTCGGTCGTGCAGCGCGCGCGGCTGGAGAGCTCGTTCGTGAGCACGCGCGACGGCGCGCGCTATCCGGTCGCGACGGCGGCGCTCGTCGCGATGCAGGCCGCCTCGCACCTCTCGACCTCCGAGATCACGGGCGAGATCCGGCCGGGGTTCTCGCAGACCTTTCCGCTGGCGTTCGACGTGCCGCGCGGCACGCGGGGGCTGTCGCTGCACGTGCCGGCGTCGTATCCCGACGTCGGCCGCCAGACGGTGCTGCCGCTCGCCCTCGGCTCGCGCTGACGGCTTGCGCGGCGGGCGACGACGCGCTAGAATACCTCGGTTGCCGAACGGATCGTTCGGCGACACGAGCGTGTCCGCGCGTGGGTGGCGGAATTGGTAGACGCACTAGCTTGAGGTGCTAGCGGGAGTAATCTCGTGCTGGTTCGAGTCCAGTCTCGCGCATTGAAGCCCGCTTCGGCGGGCTTTCTCGTTTCTCACGGCGTCCGAAACCGCAGGCGCCGCGCGGCCGTACGTGAATCGACGCCGCTCCGGAGGACTGCGCCATGTGGCTGACCCGTTTTGCGATCGGCCGACCCGTCGTGACGGCCATGCTCTTCATCGCGCTCGCGATCTACGGCGTGATCTCGTACGAGCGCCTGGGCGTCAGCCTCTTCCCGAACGTGGCGTATCCCGTCGTCGCGGTCTCTGCGGGCTATCCCGGCGCCTCGCCCGCGGAGATGGAGAAGCTCGTCATCAAGCCGATCGAAGATCAGCTCGACGGGATGGAGAACCTCGACCGGCTCTCGGCGACCGCGCAGGAGGGGTCGGCCGTCATCATCGCGCGGTTCAAACTCGACAGCGACTATAATTTCTCGACGATCGACGTGCAGCGCCGCGTCGACACGGCGCGGATCTTCATGCCGGCGGACCTCGATCCGCCGAGCGTCTTCAAGATCGGCTCGGCATCGCCGCCGATCATCGAGGAGGCGGTGAGCTCGAAGACGCTCTCGCCCGCGCAGCTCTCCGACCTCGTAACGCAGCGGATCGTCCCATCGCTCAAGGCGCTGCCGGGCGT
>JAABUQ010004015.1_pt1 | contig 25840 bp, 31 predicted proteins | sample 5560001 | NCBI WGS metagenome assembly JAABUQ01 (sample SAMN10711888, study PRJNA513371) | rock metagenome | isolation source: Antarctica rocks | place: Antarctica: Victoria Land, Finger Mt nord | collected 2015-12-18
CTGAAAGCTAGGAAGGAGGACAACCCAAAACTGCTAGTAGAGGAGAAGACACGAAAAGGAAATCCATGCACGTTTGGAAAATCGGCATCTATCAAAACAATGACTTACCGGTTGGCACCAAAACACTGAAGCCGCCATTCACGCATTTCTCTCCGCTCGCAAAATCCTGATTTGGTTGATCTAAATAAGTTTGGCGTGCATGGATTTCCTTTTCGTGTCTTCTCCTCTTACGGTGCCCTCGGAGAGAAAGATCAAGCTTTCAAATATCTGGCGAGAGCCTACTATGAACGGGATTCGCATATCACTTATCTGGCGCTCGATCCCGAAATGGATCCGCTTCGTTCCGACGCACGGTTCTCGGCACTGATTCAGCGCCTGAAGCTTCCCAAATAGAATCATCTTGCCAGCGCGTTTACTGGATGCTTGATTGTTTCGACAAGAAACCAACTGAACGTGACCACAATCCCCAACGCGCAAGACTCAGAGCCCTCCAACAGAAACCAGCTAGAACACAATACGCGCGCCGAGCTGCACGATGCGCGGATCGGCGGCTCCGGCTATTGTGCCGAATCCGTTCTTGTTGTTCAACGTGCCGTTCGGGTTCAGGTAGGCGTTTGTCACTCCACCCGTTATGCCGCCAAAGTTGATCCCGCAATTGATGCCTGATCCATTGCAGCCGCCGGCGGCGAATTGCGCATGGTTGAAGGCATTGAATGCATCGAGGCGAAGTTCGATCCCAAGTCTCTCTCCAAAATAGAAAGTCTTTTGGAGAGACAGATCCGTGTTGTTGATGCCGGGTCCGTAAAAGGGATTGCGTCCTTCGCCAAGCCCCAGAGATCCAGGATTGCTGGAGGTTCCAGGACTGAACGCGTTCGGGTTGAGACGAAAATAGGGGCTGTCGGACGTGCCCTGATACGGGTTACCGGTTACCTGTACACGGGGCGGTTCGGTGTACGAACCGGTAATTTGCTGATTCCCGTAGTCCGGTACGCTGAAAGTAACTTCGTACGGCGCGCCTGTCTGCAGCTTCGTCAACCCCGAAATTTGCCAGCCATCCAGAGTGGTATGGAGAACGGCATTTTTCCCCTTGAAGAACTGCGGCAGATCGTAAACGTAGTTGACCGCCAGCACGTGGCGGCGATCGAAGTTGAGCGGCCCGTAATTGGCGAAGCGCGTCAGGCTATCAATGCGGGTATAGCCGCCATCATCGCTCGCCACGCCGAGGGCTTTGCTGTAAGTATAGGCAAGTCCAAGCGTCAAACCCTTCGAAAATTGCCGGTTGAGACTCACTTGAAGCGAGTTGAAGTTCGATGTCGCGGCAAACTCCTCTAGCGCGATGTCGCCGTACCCAGGATACGGGCGCACCAGGTTGACGGGCAGGGCATTCGAGCCAGGGACCCCGGTTTGCGGTTGGGTTGGATCCGCATACTGCGGCTGGAATAATCGCCCGTAGGGAATCGCGTTCAGATTACGCTTGTCGATCAGATGCCATGACTTCGATCCGACATAGGATGTGTCGAGTACGAAGCTGTAGGGAAGCTTGGACTGAATTCCGAAGCTGTAATTAGAGGTAGTGGGAACCGGTCCGTTAGGATCGAGGGCATTCAGATTGCTCGGGCCCAGCAAGGCGTTTGTCGGATTGATGCTGTTGACAAAGCCGAAGTTCAAGCTTGGCTGAAAGGAAGCAGGAGGATTGCCGATCAAGCCGAAGATTTCGTTTCCCTGATAGCGATCGTAGAAGATACCGCCGCCGGCGCGAACCACCAGGTTCTGCTTACCCGTCACGTCCCAGGCAAAGCCCAGGCGCGGCGAAAAAAGAATTCCCGGACTCGCCACCAGATATTTGCCCGTGCTCTTGTTACCCGCCTTCAGAATGCCGTTGGTCAGGTTTCCACTGCCGGTAACGATGTCGCCGATCGCGTAGCTGGGCATGATTGCGCCGGTCCCCGGATCTTGGGCGACTCTTGCGCCTCCGACGAGCGCAGGCGTGTAAAGCCGAGGCGCCGCCGCTGGATTGTAGAGGTCGGTGTAGAAGTTCGAGGTCTGCAACCCGGCATCGAACTGTGGCTGTATGTAGTAGAGCCGTAGGCCGTAGTCGAGACTGAGGCGGGGCCTTATCTTCCAGGTATCCTGCACATACCATTCGACGTTGCTATAGCGGTACTTCCCAAGCAGCGACGCGCTTGCCTGGTTGAAGTTGTTGTAAACGCCCGCTGCGGCGTTGGCAAAGCCGTAGCCGGTGTCATAGGGGTTGCTCGAGTTATCCCCGAAATCGTAACTGCCGTTAAAGTTGGAGAACGTGGTTTGATCTTTGCGGCTGCGCTGGAAATAAAAGCCGGCCTTGATGACGTGGTTGTTGAGCACCTTGCTGAAGTTGTCGATCAATTCAATCGTGGTGTTGTAGTTGAAGAACGGCGCATTATTGGTGCCGAATCCGCCGGTGTTCTGGAGGCGGCTGCCATCAAAAGTGAATGTCGGAATGAAATCGTCGACTATAGCGCCGGGGTACAACACCGGGAGTCCTTGCAATCCATTAGCAGCTCGCGTCAAGCCGTTCGAGGTTGGGCTGATATTGATTACGTTTTTGCCATACCCCCACGTAAACTCATTCACGGAAGTGGGCGTGAGATTCGATGTCCAGTTGGCGGCCCATGCTCTGCCTGGCCGGGCATCGGTGATCTCCGCTTTGGGAATGCCAGAGCCGAGCACAAAGGAGCCGTAAGGAGAGGTCACCGCGTCATGGTTATAAATGAACCGGGCAAAGACCTTGTTTTTGCTGTTGATATTGAGATCAACGCGGCCTAAATCTTCGCGCCGCGGATAAGATGCAGACACTTGCGACTGGAAATTGTAGCCTACATTACCGGGCGCATTGGGCAACGGATAAGCATTCAGCGCAGCCAACCCGGGCGCATACAAACTGTTCTGCGGAATTTTGTTGCCGGCGAAGCAGGCGCGGCTGATTGGATCCTTGATGCAAGTGATCGCAGCGCCATTCTTGTCGACTGATTGCGAAAAATCCCCCATGCGTTCGAGCGCCGTCGGGACGATGTTCCGGTTTATGCCGTGCGGCTGAAGCTGATTCTGGAACTCTTCGCTCGTGAAAAAGTACACTTTGTCTTTTAACTTCTTGAGGAACCTGGGGCCGTAGATCGGACCGCCGAAGGTATAGCCGACGTCATTGAAACGGAACAGCGCGCGCGGCAAGCCGTCACGGTTGCTAAGCCAGTTGTTGGCATTCAGGCTCTCGTTGCGGTGCCAGATATAACCCGACCCATGAAACTGGTTCGTTCCACTCTTGGTCACGACGCTGATCTGCGCTCCCGAGGAGCGTCCATATTGCGCCTGATAATTGCTTGTGAGAATCCGAAATTCCTGCACGGAATCGAGACTTACCGTTGCGAGTTGATCGCCGTTATCACCTGTATCAACGTTCCCCACGCCATCCAGCGTCAAGTTGTTCTGATTAGAACGGCCGCCATTTACCGTGATCGATCCTACTCCTCCGTGACCTGCGGTCGGCAGGCTGGGGGCGGTGGTAACACCCGGTACCAGGGCCACCAGCGGCAGAAAGCTGCGCCCATTCAGCGCGATGTTGGTGATCTCGGTTCCCGTAATCGAGGCGGATCGTTCCGCGCTCTCGGTTTGAAGCTGTAAGCCTTGCGCGCTCACCTCCACAGTTTCGGTAATTTGCCCGAGTTGCAAAATGATATCGGGAGCGGCAAGATGCTGGTTCCCTAATAGAGTTAGACCGGTGGTGTCGGCCTTCTTGAAGCCGGGGGCTTCCACCGCGACGGTGTAGTGTCCGGGCTGAAGGCTCGGAAAGGCATACAGACCCGATGCATCTGTATTCGTTTTAACCGTGTATTTTCGTTCAAGATCCGTTGCCGAAACATTGGCTCCTGAGACGGTTGCACCCGACGCATCGGCCACTCTGCCCGAAATCGAGCCGCTAATGGTCTGTGCCAGCCCCAATGAACACAAACTGGCAAACAGACAGGCAACTCTCGCGATCAACGTTGAACGCATATACTCCCCCGATTCCCACAAGTATGCCGCTACTTATATCACAATCTGCTTTCGTTTATCACAAATCTGCTTTCGTTTCGGTTTTCTGACGTACGGCGGAAGGGCGCGAGCGCAAGAAGGAAGGGATGAATAAGTGGCCATGAATTAGCCATGGGGTTAAAAGCCCGCTGTAGTAGTCTGTTGTTAGGGCTCTGTTGCAAAGAGCTTTGGCTGAGCTTAGCTGCTTTATTCGAGTCTAAGAAAAGCCCACAAAACCGGCCATTGGCGGGCTGTATTCCTTTCATGTGAACCCTCTCGGATCCTATTTGCAACAGAGCCAGTCGAACTGCTGTCATATTTGGGCCAGTCGTGTATTGATGAATCACTGCAAGTATTCGCGACATGGTTGCGGATCGCAGTGGGTATATCGGCAAGCTTATAGGCCTGATGCCGAGATACGTGTGCGCGATTAACACATCTCCTGTAAAGCATTGATGGACTGTGAGTTAAACCGCTGTATTGTTATTCATTACGCTCCGAGAGCCGGCGGATCTAATCCGTCCTGAGCGCGTCCGCCGGTGCTGCATCCAAGGCAGTAAGAATCGATGGAATCGCAATCAATATCGCAACGACGATTGCGATCCCATTTCCCAGAAGAAAAGAAAAAGAATCAAATGCGTTAACACCATAGAGTATGGCGCGAAGAATCGCCGCTGCAGCGAAGGAGAGCGCCGTTCCCAAGCTTATTCCGATGAAAGTAACTCCCATTGCTTCGTTAAGAATCAGTTGTGTTATTTGAATGGGTCCAGCTCCTAAAGCCATTCGAACGGCTAGTTCTCGTTGCATATGCAACACAGTGTACGCGAGCAACGTGTAAATGCCGACGGCGGCGAGTAGCGTTGAGAGTAGGCCCAACACAATTGAGAGAATTGCGACAGTCCGCTCCGGTGCTGTATTCTCCTCGATCTCCGAGGACAGCATGTTGCCTTTAAGAAATGAAAACTCCGGGTCAACAGATCTAGCCAGTGTGAGAATTGGCTGAATCGCCGCTTGCGGCGGAATCGTGACTTTGACGTTCAGAACGAAGACCTCAAAACTCGATTGCGGTACATAAAACGCGGGACGGATGGGATCTCTTAACGAGCGATACTTCGCATCGTTAACAACCCCTACGATCTCGTACTCGGATTTAGCCACGCTGCCTTCCACAGCCAATCCAAAGTGCTTCCCGAGCGCGGTGGTTAGGCCGCTGGAAAAACGTCGTGTGAATGCCTCGTTCACAACCACTTTCACCTGTGTGGCTTGTACGTCTTCGTAGGACAGATCCCGTCCCGCAAGAAAGGACATACCAACTGCCTTAAAATAACCGGGCGAGACGTTGTTTGAAGCGACCGCCATGAAATCGGATTTGTGAACCCGGAGAACCAGCAGGCGCAACATTTGCAAACATGCCGTGACCTCGTAAAATTCCCAGCGAAGATGTGCCGGCAGCTTTAACAAATGGCAATTCCGTAATCTTGGACGTAAGTATTCGGACCAATCGGCTCTTCGCCTTTGCGCTCGGCAAACGCCCACTGAAGGTGACGACAGATTCTGGGATGATTCCACTCGGAGTCGCCCGGAGTTGAAAGAGGCTACGTACAAGAAGCAAAGAAGTCACCAACAAACAAGTACAGACAGCAATTTGCAAGACGACAATCACCTTACGTCCGATAGCACGTGACGTGGCCCTTGTCGTCTTGAGCGCCGCGACCAGTGTTAACCGAGAATTCGGAATTAACGCAAAGAAGCAAATTGTCACGACACATGCCCAGAGAAATCCTATAAATAGCAAGACACGAGCATTGAGCTGGAATGGTATAGATACAGGAACAGGAGCGGTAAATACGTCGCGAACTGGTGGTAACAAGTGTAAGACAGTGGCGTCGTAATAATAGTTACTAAAAATCCACCGATCGTTCCGATTCCCGTAAGTACTAACGGCTCATGAATTAATTCTCTCAAGAGCTTGAATGATGTACAACAAAGCGCAACACGCACAGCGAGTTCGTGCTGTCTAGCAAGTAAGCGAGCGGCAGTGAAGCTCGCCGCATTCGTAACGACGCTTAGAAACACGAGTAACACAGCCGCCATTAGGAGTTTTATGACGCCTCCGTAGCTATCGCGCACAATCGACGTTCCACGCTCCAAGGAGTCAAGTTGTACATTTCGGTTGATTAAGGCTGAAACAACGTCTGGGGGATCTCCTTCAACATTGGCGTAGTAATCCTTCATTGCACGCTGCCATATCGAACGACACTCCGCTTCGGAGTGAATATGTGAAATGCCGGGTCTCAACCGACCAGCAATTTCAACATCTGCAAACTGGGTCTTAAATCCGACAAGCATCTCAAAAGGAAGTAGAGACACACGAACATCAGGGTTGGTGTCCAGTGCCAGGCCGTTAAAGCCCCATGGCGTCACGCCTACGATAATAAATTGAACGCTGTTGATGGTGATCGTTTTTCCAACGACGGCCGGATCGCCTTTCGAAGCGAAGTTTCCAAAACTCGTAGCTCAACACAGCAGCCGGAGTTCGGGAGCTTTCGGATGAGTCGCTATCGATTAAAGTTCGTCCAACGAGCGCCCGAACTCCTAAAGTTGCGAAAAAGTTGGAAGTTACGGCGTGAACTGTAACTTCGGACGGAGGACGAGGCTCGGCCATGCGAAAATGCATGTGATGACCGGTTTCTCCGAATACTTCCACTGTCCGGGCATGAGAGCGAAGCGCATCATAGGCCGCGAACGGGAATAGCCGTTTTTTGCTGAAACCTGGCAACGGCTGAACCAGTTGCACCAAATCCTCTGGCCGCCGTACGGCCAATTTCCGCAGAAACACGGCATCGAAGATCCTAAACATCGTTGTGCTCGCGCCGATCCCTGCCACCAATGACACGAGCACGAGCAAGGTTGAAGCTGGGCTCCTAGCCCAGGCACGAAATTTTCTTATACCGATAAGCATATACACCAGTGCTATCAGCTAGTAGCGAATAGGGTAGCCTGAGAGCGCAGCTGCGAATCGGACTAGTCTTGGGCAAGCACGCGGCAATTTAGTCCGGCTACGGGCGCCTCCCGATTGCTCACTGCCACTAGCCGAACTCATCGACTTGCCTCGGGAACAAGTGAGTTGGAAGCCCATATTGCCTCGTTCGCGATATTAAAACGATGTTTACGGAAGGGCATCGTCCAGTCAAACTCCACCCATAAGAGCATCACAGGGTCATTTCGCCACGTCGATCTTTGCCAAATTCGAATTCCAAATGGCGTAATAGAAACCCCGGATCTTCACAAGCTCCTCAGGCGTGCCTTGTTCGACGATGGCTCCCGAATCGAGAACCAGTATCTGGTCGGCATTCAAAATCGCCGAGGCTCGGTGAGAGACGACCACCGTAATCATTTCTTCTCGTTTACCGAGCAGTCCGATATTCTTAATCACCGCTGCTTCGGTTTGGAAGTCAAGAGCGGACGTCGCCTCATCTAAAATCAGCAATTTAGGTCGTCTCAGCAACGCTCGTGCAATACAGATCCGCTGTCTCTCGCCCCCCGACAGCTTTAGACCTCCTTCGCCCAACGGTGTCCAAACCTTGCACCAGCAGCTTCTCCGCGGCCGCTCCACGGATAGCGCATAAGCATTGTTCCTCACTCGCATTAGGGCATGCAAATAAAAGGTTCTGTCGAATTGACCCATAGAAGAGCTGAGAATCCTGAGTTACAATGCCAATCTGCTCGCGAAGGGTTTGCAAACAGATTTGATCGATCTCGAGTTCGTTGTAGCTCAGCTGCCCCGAATACGGCCTATACAAACCTGTCAGTATCCGTAGCAACGTAGTCTTTCCAGCGCCGGACGGACCAATGACCGCAAGCGTTTGTCCCTTTGTAACGGATACCGTAATTCCAGTCAAGCTTGGACGCGTCGCTTCATAATGGAAGAAAGTGACGTCCTTGCAACATAGACTTGTTATCGACCCAAGCACCTGTCCTCGCTCGCCTTCTTCGTCTGAGAGACGCTTCAAAAGGTCAACCAATAGCGTGAGTGATGCTTGTGTCTCCTTCAGGAGGCTCAGCGTACTGCCAACCTCCAAAAGCGGCACAAAGATGAAGAAGAGATACACATACAAAGAAAAGAACTGACCAATACTTATGTGATTGACAACATCAAGTACAGCATCGTCGCTAGCACACAGCTCCTTAAGATGTTTACCGCTGTGCCCTGATAGAAGCTTAGGACGCGAAGGTATTTCCATTTAGAGTTCTCGATCTTGAGAATTTCAGCACTCGCCCCTTGTAGACGCTGCACCTCCCGGTCAACAAGTCCCATAGCTTTGATCGTTTCACCGTTCCGAACGGTTTCCGTTATCGAGCTAGATAGATCAGCGCGACTCGAGATTATATTGCGCTGCAGACAAAGAATGCGTCCTCCGAGCAATAAGGACAATAGTGCAAGCGCGGGAATCGCAATGAGCAGCACCAGCGCAATCACAACGCTGACCCGTGCTGCATATATCAGGATGAAGCACACTGCGATAGCTGACGCCAAACTTAAGCCGATCGTATTGGCCAACAATTGTTGAACACTTGAGCGCGCTTTGTCGAGCACTTCCAAGATGTGCCCTGTACGCTGGCCTTCAAGACTCCCGAAGGATGCACGTAAGACTTTTCGGATGCACTCCGAATAAACGCTCATACCAATCCGCTCGGTCGCTGATCTCGTCACGTAATCCTGGATGCTATTCGCCAATCGCCATGCCATAACAGCTAGAATCGAGCCGCCGAACAGTTGACCAGCTCCTATAAAGAACTGCTGAGTGGGTATCCGACTCAACCCTGGCGTTGCGAAACGATCCAATAGCAAACGAAAGATGTACGGATCTAGGAGAAGTAGGGCCTGGGAAAGCGCAGCGAGGGCTACTGCACTACTGAGTGCCTTCCAGTTTTTTGCGAGGTATGGCCACAATATCTGCATTGGCAACAAACAGCAAGATTAGGCGTTGGCTCCGATAAGCACTGATGCCAGTAGCTGGTGGGACATCACGCGATCACTGAACTTCTGACACAAGTCTAAAAAGACGAAGTCTGTCACGGCTGTTTTCTTATGCAGCTCCGACAAGACACGGCTGCAAGTTACCGGACTTCCAACGGCTCGAGGAACCACCGTGATCGGTTGTGGTGCGGACAACAATCTCTGCGCCTGCCAATCACTCTCGGCACAGATTCCTGCGATTGCGATACTGCATCGCGGTTCGGGCATTTGCAGAGAGGGCTTGAACATCTCGCGATATTCACTCATTATGGCTGCCGACTCCAGGATGCTTCGATCCCGATCTAAGAATTCAGCCAAACAAAATGCTGTACCAAGCCTCGCCGCTATTTGCATGCTGGTCCTTCCCCGCCCAAGAACCCACAGCTCTGGTGCGGACATACTCTGTGGGTTAATGATAATCGGTGATTCTCCGCGTAGATCAGATTCGGCGTGCCGTCCGCGTTCAAAGAACCGGAAAAATCTCCATTGCGTTCGGCTGGCGTAGGCACCGATACAAGGCCACTGCTCTCTGTGTTTGGCTGCCGAAGTCCCTCGTACCCGCCGAAAAAAACAGATTGGCACGCTTCAGGATTGGACCGCTGAAGTTTCCGCCGAACTGGTTCCTCTTGAACTGTCCTTTGGGAGCGCCGTTCTTGTTATTGGACCAGGAATTGGCATTCAGGGCCAAATTTTGCAGATAGTCGTACACCTCTCCGTGGAAGGTGTTCGTCCCGCCCTTGGTGATGAGTGTAACGATACCCGCCCCCCCTCGCTCGTATTGGGCATCATAGGTGTTCGTAACGATCTGCTGCTCCTGCACGGAGTCTTGCAGAGGCGAAACCAGAAGGCCCCCCAGTCCAAGGAGCACCGTCAATGAGGATCGACGACTCGCCGGTGCGGCCGCCATTCAGCCCGAACATGCTAGCGTTTTGATCGAATGTCCCGTTCTTTTGCGTCATTCCGGCCGGTCCTTCCGTCGTTCCCGCAACTGCGAAAACAAAATTGAGCGGACTTCTCGTTCCGTTTGGCAAAGCACTTATGAAACAGCTGTCCAGTATGGCCGAGCTATTGGCAGTCTCGGTATCGACCAGAACTGCCGAGCCAGTCACCTCGACTTTCTGCTCCGTACCGCCAACCTCTAACAGTATGTTAATTGTGGCGCTTATCTGCGCGGAAAGAATGAGATCCGTTTTTACATAAGTCTTGAATCCAGGTGCTGTCACGGACAGCTGATAGGTTCCCGGCTACAAGTTATTGATCTGGTAAGAGCCGTCGGCTTGACTCGTGAATTCGCGGACGTCATTGGTGCCAAGGTTCCTCACTTCGATCTTGGCCCCAGTTACAGCAGCGCCACTCGGGTCTGTTACTGCTCCCGTTATAGATGACGTGAACGTTTGTGACATGCAGAGCTGGCAAAAGAGTCCGCATAGCGTTGCTGTCAGCAAAGCGCTCCATCTATTCTGCCAGCGTGCTGCGTGTATAGATTGTAATAGCTGCACGATTCCTCCTAATAACTACTCAATGTTTGAAACCGAGATCTGCGCGAACAGTTGTTTCAGAGTTGCGTCGGCCTGCGTTGTCTTCCCACTAGAAGAAGCTTCGCCATTAGTCCTTTCTTATCCCGACACAGTGTATCAACGTGCCGCATAGGTGCGGGTAGTCTTCGCAATACTGCTGTCGCGCTGTACTCAATCGCGGACGAAAAGAAGCATGCTCTTGATGACGATGGTCAAACCTCCCCAACTCACCCCCGTAAGCCCGACCGCTGGCAATATGAGCCATGCGAAAAAGCGCAGCCGGGAGTTGCCTGGATGAGAAAGTAAAGGCAAGTCTAGAATGGATTAACTCACAACGCACCCCGGCATTGGGCGCGCAAGAAGGAGAACTCTGAGCGGGGACCTCCGAACCCGCTTCAGAGCCCGAGTCAGAGCGCAGCGTTGTGAAGGCGTTCGCCTGGCGAACATAGCGCAGAAACCTCCAATTGATTTGTGCCCTGTCTGTCGCGTGACCTTTCGTTCTGGTTCGCCCGCTCCAGCACCGCTTTGGTCAGTTGCTTCAGCAGACCTTCCGGTCCCACCCAGAAGCAGCTCGTCCAACGCTGCTTCCAACTTCGTCTTCTCTTTCATTCGTTCTCCTATCCTCTCGGCGACATTCGGCCCAAACGGCAATGGTAAGAGAGGGGCTAGTGGACGTTGCCGTTCGATCCGCCGCAAGTGGCGCGGGCGGGAGTCTAGTGGAAGATAACTATTCGATTCGAGTGCGTCACATCGGGAATACCGGGGGAACGGTAAATGGCCGTATCGTAGTGCGAAAGAATTGTGACTTCAGCTCCTCGCAGCCTTTCGGTATAGTTTGCACGAGCGCCGCTGTGAGCCTTGGGATCAATGAACCGGTACTTCAGTACGTTGCGCCAGTCGGCCCAGGAGCGCAGGGGGAAGCCTCTTGTCATAAGCTCGAGGCCGGAATGGTTGAAGAGCTCCGGCAGGCGGCGATGATGTTCGGCCAGCAACTCGCAGGCAAAGGGAGGAAGGGCGGCAGGGGCAAGCTTCAGAATGTCCGTGCGGTAATCGTCCATCCGCAGCTTTTCCGACCACTGCTCCGAGGCGGCGGGCGATAAGGAAATGCCGTGCCGCAGCGCTGCACTGCGTACCTTTGCGGCGGTGAGCACGTCGGTGTCGACGGAAATACCGCGTTCGATATACAGGATTCCGCCCGGGTAAGAATCGAGGAAGGACTTTTTGACCGGCGTCATGTCCTGCACGGGTAGACCGGAATAAAAGGTCAGAATTAAGTGATCGTTGGGAGCAGCGTAGAGTTTGGTGTTGCGATCCAGGTGTAGGAAAGCGAGGTAATCGAGAACGCCTGAGTCGGCGGCCCAGGAGCGGCCGGCAAATGGTTTCCAAAACTGTAGTGTATGGCCGGTCGCGAAAAATGTAAGCAGCAGAATGGCGGCGAGCAGCAGCGCCGGTCCCCAGTAGCTGAGGTTTAAGCGGCCGCGATCAAAGCTGACAAGGGGCATGCACAGGAAGAAGATGGCGTAGCCGCAGATCGCCCAGCAACAGAGGAACGCTAGAGGAGCACGAAGCCGCAGGGCAGGAGCGAAGAACCTCTTGGGCAAATGCAGGCGCGCGAGAATCAGAACGGCAAAGAGAATTGCCAGTGTTACGCCAATCAGAGCCGCCGACCAGTGGAAAGGCGGATAGAGCCAGAAATCGCCGGGAAGTTCCAGAAAAGGCCAAGCGCGGGGGATACGGGCCTGATGGGAGTAAAAACCCGTGGTAAGAATCCACGGAAGCGTTCCGGCGGCAACCAGACTTGCGAAGGCGGCGAGTTTCAGAAAGCCGTCGGGATGACGCCGGAGAACGAAAGGCGTGACGAGCAGCGAAACCGCGGCTGCTGTACAGAAGCTCAGAAGATGCGTGTAGAAAAGAAGAACAAACGAGAATGCCGCCAGCAGGACGTGCTTCCATTTGGCGTGTTTGAGCAGTAGCCAGAGTGAGACCGAGCAGGCGGTCGCGAGGGCAACCTGAGCGGAGTAATAGCGCGCCTGATGCGAAATTTCCAGGTGATACGGGTGAATCGTGCCCATGACGAGCGCGGCCCAACCGGCATCACGTCCATAGAGAGCGCATCCGCCGGCGAAAACGACGATTAGGAAAAGCACACCGAAAAGGGCGGCAGGCAAACGGGCGGCGCGGGTTCGGCGCTTGCGCTCGGCGAGACTGTACTGGATTGAGCGTGGTACATCGGGACTCGCGGGTTCAATTTTCGCCAGCGCGAAAGATCCGGCGATTGCGTAAAGCGGCAGCCAGCCATGGTAAATCGCGAAATGGCTATCGGAATAGCTGACGTCGCGATAGGCGTACTCCGGGTTCTCCGGCCAGGGACGGGTAAGCGAGTTTTCATAGATGGGAAGCCCCAGGTACTCGTCCCCCGGATAGCCTTTCTCGAGAATTGTCAGTGCGTTAATGGAACTCTCGGCTTCGTCTACCCAGAACGGCTCTGCCTCAATGGAGCGCAGACGGATGAGTAGGCCAACCAGGAGGACAGCGGCGAAGAGCAGTGCTTCCCCGAGCACTCGCGGATTGCGCAGGCAGCTAACTGACTTTTTCACTACGCTGCGCAGCAAGAGCGTGGGAAGCGGAAAGCGGATTGGTTAAATGCGCGAGATAGCGGTCCATCAGGCCGGGCGCAACATTTCCCATGAGTGCAAAGAGCGCGCCGACTCTGGGGACGTAGACAGTTTTGCGGCGGTTGCGGATGCCGCGGAGAATGGCCCGAGCAACCTCCTCTGCGGAAACTACGCGGCGTATCTTTTGCACGGCAGGAGGCGCCTCGCCGACTAAGACATGCGCGCGGAAATCGGTATCGACAATACCGGGCGCCACCTTCATGAGGTGCACGGGGGTGTTGCGCACCTCGCGGCGAAGTGAGTCGTGGATGGCGTGCAAAGCCGCCTTGGATGCACTATAGCCGGCCGTCCAGGGAAGCGCAACAGAGCCGGCGACCGAGCCGATCGTGACGATCGAGCCCGACTGCTGTGCCCGCATAAGCGGCAGAACAAGCTGCGCGAGCGCCAGCGGCGCATAGACGTTGACATCGATCAGCCGAAAGAACAGCTCACGCGTCACGCCGGTGGCCGGCGCGTAGAGACCGACCCCTGCATTGTTGATAAGCACGTCGATCCGGCCGTACGCGCTCAGCGTCTTTTCAACTGCTATCTCACGCACTCGTTTATCTGTGATGTCGCCAATAGTGCTAAGAGCCGTGCACGCCGCGACGCAACTTGCACTGGCCGGCAAAGCGACGCTGGAGACCTTCCAACCCGCGGCCTGGAACGTGTGCACACAGGCCGCTCCGATTCCTTTCGAGCCACCTGTGATGAGTACAACAGGAGATGAGTTGCGTTTGCTTGAGGACAACGTCAGCCACGAATGCAATCCGGGTGCCAAAGGCAATTTAGGGACCCGGATTCGCTTCTAGCACCCGCGCAGCGGGAAAAAAGGCAAAAACTTGTCACTCTTCAGCGCTGGCTCGCCTGACCGCTGCCGCCGCCCTGATTGAATTCGGCGGAGCGGTTGCGGGGAACTCTGACCGAACGGCAGTCTCCGCCGGCGAAAGCCGGCGCGAAGAAATTGCTCAACCGAGTTTGCAGGTTTCTACCATCCGCAGTCCGTTTTCGCAGCGCTTCAACTCCGCTGCGGTTCCGTTAGCGGTGCCGAACGAACTTACAACCAGCGTCCTTGGCCTGCTGAATAAAGTTCTGCCTCGGCAATTGCTCCAGTGTGTTGAGTTCGATCGCCACTTTGTTCCGCGCTAGGGCATCGATCAGCTTGGTCATGCGAGCTCGTGTCCAGAGTTCGTCCGCTCCCGCTCTCATCGTCGCGGGAAGGTACGTCGGTGGGTGTAGATATGGATCGGTTCCGCGTCGAGGCGCCTCACGGTCTGGTCCAACAGGCTCTCCCTGAACGCTTGCCGGTCTGTGATCGATTCCGTTTCCTTTGGATCCCATAGGCGTACCGCATGGCCCTGCTCGTGTCGCCAGGTGCGGCTATCGAGTGTGTCAAGAAGTCGGGGATCAAGCGGCCTCGGCTCGGAACTGCGGATACCATCCTCGGAAGACTTCATCCAACTCCTCATTCAGGACTTTCGTTCGTGTCTGTAGAAGCAAATGGGCGCCACGAAGGGTCCATGCCATCTGCTGCTGCTTCTTTACGAACCGTCTGCTAACCACCTGGTTGATAGTGGATTCCACGAACGCCGTACTGATTGTTTCCCCTTGCCGTCTACGCTCACCGAAGTTCGGGATGAACTCGCAACGTTGCGGATGTACGTCTCGAACTCAGTAACACCACCCTCGGCCACTTTCACCGCCGCTGCAGAACGTGCCTGGATCAAGCTCAGATCCAGGATCGAGTTGCTCAGTCGTTCGAGCGCTTCCTCGGTATTGCCATGCCAGAGCAGGTGCTTCACGCTCTCCAGCCGCTTGGAAATGTCAGCGCCCGCTTCTGGCCGCTCTTGCTTTAGTCGCTTGGTTTGCTGTTGGAGAACCTTCAGCCGCATCGTGATGTGGAACCAGTCAATCAGATGCTCGCTGAAGGGATGAAGATATTCTTGCATCCGGCGGACATTCTCGCCACCATCGGACATGAATACCACCTGCTGATTTTCTTGCAGGCCTTGCGATTTCATCAACTCCCATAAGCGCCGGCGCGGCTTTTCGGCGTAGGTTTGCACAAATCCAAAGCACTTGGCGGGTGGCGCTTCGGCGCTTCTGCAGCCGAGAGGCAACTTCTTTGTCCGATAAATCGCTTGTCTGAGCATCTGCGAACAGCTGTTGCTGCTCGAGAGGAACAATTTGGAGCGCTGAATCTGCGCCGCCCACCGCCTCGAGGTACGCGAGAGCCGGATGCGGATCGCCGTGGTAATTCACGCGCCAGGAAAGCAGGAGAGAACCCGCTTCGGTTCGTTTGACGACAAAGCTTTCGCAGCTGTCGCCGGTGAGTTCAAACCGCTGCTTCAGGTCGGGTCGGCTTCGAAGGACGCGCGAAAGGTGTCGCACTCCACATCCAGATCGAATTTGGTGAAGCCCTGTTTCGGTGCGCCGTTTTCCAGAAAGACGAGATCTTGGCAACCCAAGTCAGTCGCCAGCTCTCGCGTTAGCAGGCCCGAGACGGACAGGCGATGCAGCAGAATGCCCTCTTTCAACCGATGAGCGAGCGCCGTAATCTGAACGCCTTCAGCGTGATGGTCATCCTTGCTTTATTCATGCAACTCGCTCTCGAGTCTTTCCAGGTAGCGCTGTTCCCGGTCGCTTACGCGTTCCTTGTTTATGCGCTGGTAGAGCTTCCACAAAAAGAACCCCCTAAATACGATCGTGACCCAGTCGTGAAAAACGAGGGCCCGCAACATAACAATGAGCATGCCCGTTCCAATCACGGCACGATCTATGATCTTGAGAAATCGGTGATGCCGCATTCCCCAGGCATCCACACGAGGAAGAAGTCGGAGCACGAACCAATCGAGCATGTTCTCCAAAAACCATCGAACGTCGGGGATAGTGATCAGGAAAAAAGCCCCGGCAACGCATGTGATCGCGATCCACACAACGAAAAAGGAAGAGAATAGTGCGTCAAGATTTGGGGTCATCAGCTTTCTGATCCTCCTGAGTATTCCAACCGCGCCAGTCTCGACGCCACTGCTCTGGTGGTCCGGGGGAAACGGCCGTCGTCGCATCGAGAGGGATGCCCGGAAAGTCTTTGGCGCGACATAGCTGTCGAACCGAGCGCCTGAGCGAGCGCAAGAACATCACAAACATGCCGTTCCCCGGTATTGCTCCATTCGCAGTGAAGAACGAAATCAAATAAGCCGGGAAACTGGGAAACGTATACAAGGGAGTCTCCGGCCGACTCGGCCTGCTGGGTGCAGAGAAAGCCTCGAGCCCCCCAAAGTAGCGCCACAACGTCACAGAACCGGCTTGCCTAGTGAAGCTCGTCCAGCACTAAGTAGGCTGATCGAATGCGAGGGTCAGCCGAATCGAGAGGGGTGACTCGAACCGCGTGAGCCGGAATCGTCTGAAGCTCCGAGTCCTGTTCCATCACAATGAGGTGGCTGCAATATAAGGAGGAAGGGCCTCTAAAAAGGTGGTCTTTCCGGAGCCGGGACATCCCGTAATGAGACTTTTCCTATTTGCTTGCAGAGACTGCGCGATGCTTTTGGCGAGTGCGGGTGAAATCGTCCCGCGCTCGATTAGATCGTTAAGTGGGATCGACTCTCTTGGCATAGGCATAGGTAAGTTCCTTATCCGGCTGTTTATCGGAATGGTTCGATTCATCTCAACGTCATCCTCGATCCTTTCTGAAAGAGCTGGGGTGTCTCCACCCCAGCTCCATCTGTCTTAACTACAGCCGCCCGAACTGCTGCCACACTGACCGCAGTAGAAACAAGTCCCCTTGCGGCTCATGATTCCGCCGCAATCCGCGCACAGGGGCGCATCACTGACTGGATCGAAAGCCAGAGCTTGCTGCTGTTCCGGTTCGGTAGGTACCAGAGCCGTGTGTTCCGCAATCTCAGTCGTTGCTGTCTGACCGAGAAAGCGCACGCCCAGCCAGCGAAAGATGTAATCGACCACGGACTTGGCGTAGGGCAGCTGCTGGTTCCCTGTCCAGCCACTGGGCTCGAAGCGAACGTGACTGAACTTGTCGACGTAGAACTGCAGCGGTACGCCGTATTGCAGACCCGTGCTGACACTGACCGCAATGGTGTCCATCAAGCCCGAGATGGTGGAACCGGCTTTATTCATCGAGATGAATACTTCGCCGGGCGTGTCATCGGGATAGAGTCCGACCGTGACGTAACCTTCGTGGCCGGCGACGGAGAACTTATGCGTAAGCGAGGGGCGTTCATCTTGCAGTTTGCGCCGGACAGGAGAGCCGCTCGGTGCGGCTGGAGCGGCGGTTTTGCCGGAGCTGAGCGGCCGCGCGCGCTTGGAGCCATCGCGATAAATCGCGACTGCTTTCAAGCCGAGTTTCCAGCTCTCGATGTAGGTTTCGACAACATTGTCGACCGTCGCCGAGGCGGGCAGATTGACCGTTTTTGAGATCGCACCCGACAGAAAGGGCTGCACCGCGGCCATCATGCGGATATGTCCCTCGGGGGCAATCGAGCGTGAGGAACCAGCCGCCGGAATGGCCGTATCGAACACGTTGTAGTGAGCTGGCCGCAGATGCGGAGCGGCTTCGACTGAGCCTGTCTGCTGGACGTGCTCGACGATCGCAGTCGTTTGTGAGTCGTCGTAGCCGAGGCCCCGCAGAGCTTGCGGGACGATGCCGTTGGTCAGCGTCAGCGTTCCTCCGCCCACTAGAGATTTGGTCTTGATGAGCCCGAGTTCCGGCTCGACGCCGGTCGTATCGCAATCCATCATGAAACCGATGGTGCCGCATGGAGCGAGCACGGTGACTTGCGCATTGCAGAAACCGACCTGCTCACCCAACCGGAAGGCGTCTAGCCAGCACTGTTGCGCTGTGTCGTACAGCGAGAGCGGGACGAGTATCGGGTCGACAGTGTTGACGACGGCGCGCTGGTGCCGGACGATCACATCGAGAAACGACTGCCGATTGTCCGGAAAGCAAGCGAATGCTCCCAGGCGCTCTGCAATCCGCGCACTCGTCGCGTAGGCCTGGCCGCCGAGAATTGCAGTTAAACTGCCGGCGTAGGCCCGCCCCTGATCGCTGTCGTAGGGAATGCCTAGCGCCATTAAGAGCGCGCCCAGGTTGGCATAGCCGAGTCCGAGTGGCCGGAAATCGTGCGAATTCTGCGCAATCTTTTGCGTGGGATAGCTGGAGTTGTCGACCAGGATTTCCTGCGACAGAAGAAAGGTGCCGATGGCCGCGCGATAGGTGGTCGTGTCGAACTGGCCGTCTTCACCGAGGAACTTCATCAGGTTCAACGAGGCGAGGTTGCAAGCGGAATCGTCCAGGAACATGTATTCCGAGCACGGATTCGAGGCATTGATGCGGCCCGATCCCTTCGAGGTATGCCAGCGATTGATGGTCGAATCGAACTATAGGCCGGGATCGCCGCATTGATGAGTCGCTTCGGCAATCTGGCGCATCAGCTCGCGGGCGCGATAGGTCTTGACAGGCCCACCGGTGGTAACGGATTTGGTGGCGCATTGACTGACCGAATTTGTTACCGGTGAGGGGTCGTTGCCTCATAAAAATGTTACCCGTGAAAACTCACGGGGGGACAGATGAGGAGGCATTTGAGTTTGGCAACCAGACGAGAGTTGATCAAGGTGGTGAGAGAACGCTACCGCAAGCCCACAGGGGAAAACAGACAGAGACTCCTGGACGAATTCGTTGCGGTGACGGGTTATCACCGGAAGCATGCGATCCGGTTGTTCGGAGAGAAAACCAAAGCCGAAAAACGAGCAGGCGGAACGGCAAAGCGCATTTACGACGAAGCCCTGCAACAGGCACTGATCGTTTTATGGGAAGCGGCAGACCGGATTTGCGGTAAACGGCTGAAGCCACTGATTCCTATCCTGGTCGAGGCGATGGAACGGCATGGCCATTTACAACTCGATGCCGAAGTACGAAAGTCATTGCTCGCAGTGAGTGCGGCAACGATCGACCGTTTGCTGCGCAAGGTCCGGGAGAGTGCAATCGAAGGAAAGAGAAAGAGAGGCGTGGCAACCGCCTGCGCCGGAGCATCCCGATACGAACGTTTGCCGACTGGGATGATCCGGCGCCCGGCTATACAGAGGCGGATTTGGTGGCCCACAGCGGCGGGTCGATGGCAGGAAGTGTGATTCACAGTTTTGTGCTCACAGATGTAGCTACAGGCTGGACCGAGTGCATCGCGCTGGCAGCTCGCGATCAGGCCCTGATCGTGGATGCGCTAGACCGTTTGGCGGGAGCGGCTTCCTTTTCCTTTGTCTGGCTTTGACACAGACATCGACAGTGTTTTTATCAATGAGTCGGTGCTGGAGTACTGTCGCCAGAATGGCATCGAATTCACTCGGTCGCGAGCTTACCGAAAGAACGACCAAGCCTGGATCGAGCAGAAGAACGGAGCGGTGGTACGGAAGCTGGTTGGATACAACCGGCTGGAAGGCTTGTCTGCCGCAGCTGCCCTGGCTCATCTGTACGAAGCATCGAGGCTTTATGTGAATTTCTTCCAGCCCTCGTTCAAATTGAAATCGAAGAAGCGGGAAGGAGCGCGGGTGACAAAACACTATTATGCGCCGGCGACGCCCTACCAGAGACTCATGAACTCCGCTCACATCCCAGAGTCGGTCAAAGGGCGATTCAGTCATCGGTTCGAGAGCTTAGATCCGATTCGGCTTCTCGCCAAGATCCGGTACGCACAAAGCCGCTTGGCTGCTTTTGAGAGGAATGGGGGAACAGGAGATACCCAAGAACAACAGACTCGGACCGCTCCTCAGAAGGCAGCATTAGAACGGGAGGAACGCGCATTCATGGCAAGTCTACAAATGGCATGGCGAGAGGGAGAAGTCCGTCCAACACACCGGAAACCAGTTCGGGCACCGAGATACTGGCGTACGCGCCCGGATCCATTCGAATCAACCTGGTCCATGTTGAGGAGCCAACGAGAGAACAGTCCAGCCATCACTGCCAAAGAGCTATTTGAGCAACTTCAGCAAGAACAGCCTAACGTTTTCCCTGACAGTCAGCTCCGAACGCTGCAGCGACGTGTCAAACACTGGCGGAGAGAGATTGTCAAGCATCTGCTCTTTGGCGCAGAGGAGAGCCTGACCGACGGGAGCGACATCGTCATCGTGGCTTCCACTCAATGACAACTATTTCGCGGTAACATTCTTCGTTGAGGCAACACGGCCTCTGTAATTAATAGCCGCTCCACATTGGGAGTAGGGGCGGTAGCCAGTAAGGAATCGATGAGTTCCGTGCTTTTTTGATAGAGGTCGTTTGACAGTTTCGTCTTCCCAAGCTTGGTCTCTATTTCGGCCTTGATCGCCAGGTTCTTGGGCACGAACCACAGTTCGTCGCGAATCTGGGAATTGGCACGCAAACCGTCGTCAATCGTCGTAAGAGCGTTGCGAAGATCGCCTTCGTGCTCATAGGCGCGTGCGAGTGGTCCGGCTACTTGGGTAAGCCCACGCCAATAAGTTAGGTCACGCGCATATCGCGCAGCTCGTACGTCATCGGCGATCGCGTCACGCCAGCGGCCAAGCTGCTGGTATACGTCGGCCCTGGTCTCGAGTATTTGGTACAGCTTTCCCTTTGCCTGTTGGTGCTCAGCGTGTGCAAGGGCTTCCTCAGCGAGTACCAGAGCCTCCGGGTATCGGCCTAGGCCCGCCAGCGCCTCCACTTTCGAGTTCACTGCGATGCTCGGATAGGGGCCACCAGGAATTGATTTTGCAAGTCGAATGGCTTGGTCTAGTGGTCCCAATGCTTCGGCGTATTTGTGTACGATCTCGACCAGGCCGTTACCATACACGCTCGCGTAGCGCACAATCGCAGCTTTATCGCGGAAGGTTTTTGCGAATCCCCAAGCTATGAGCACCTGCGATTTTGCGGTGGCTACATCGCCTAGCAGGGCGGCCGCGATGCCTTGCTCGCCGCTCGCGCGGCTGGCGAGAAGATAATGGTGTCTTTTTCGCGCCAGAGTCCCTACCATTTGCCAGGTGTTGCGTGCAGTTGCGGCATCGTAGTTCACTTCGAACATTCCGCGGACTGTCAGGATTCTGAGTCGTGTTTCCTCGTCCTGAGCCTCAGGCAGGGTGAGGTCTTGACTTAAGCGCCAGATTTGATCCGGCAAGCTTGATACTTCCATGAGTATCGGCACCTGGCTTACTCGTGCGTACAAAGCCTTAGAATTGTCGTGCTGGGGCATAAACAGTAGCTCTGCTTTTCGATAAAGCGGAGCCGCTCCTTCCCAGTTGTTCGACCATGCTTTTTGGTCTGCCTCTTCCAGAATTGCTTCCGCGCTGCCGGCGCGAGGTTTGGCCGCGGCTCGGTAAACAATCGCACCAAGGTAGACCAGTCCCGATATTAGAGCTATACCGGTGATGGATTTCAGGAGAACTCCGACGACTTTTTTCATTTAGGGAGGTTTACTTGTTTATGGCCCGCCCTGTATCCGGGAACGATCGGGGAAGCCTAAAAAGTTCTGTGCTTCGATTATCCTACTGCTGAACGATTTTTTAAGATCGAATAAAATTTTGCTGGCCTAAGACTGAAGAGACACTATCGCAGGCTCTTGAAGAGCTCTGTTAAGCAATTGCCTCCCCTTTGGCTTTTTTAGATTCCACAATACTGCATAATGCCGGTAGACCGTCATTCAGTGCTTTGACCAGCAACTATGTTGGTTGCACTTGCCGTCCTGTAAAGGCGGACCGCCGCGGCCATCGCTTCCGGAGTGGTTCGACTACTTGGCGAGCGGTGGGTTTCGGTTAGGCGGCGTACCCAACCCGTCGTGTTCCCGTTTCTATAGAGCTGTGCATGCTTGATGACCTGGAATCACAGTAGCCCGATCGGGTCCGTCCATTGCAGCTGAGACCCGCCTGATTACATGCTTTCCTGCTCGTTTGCAAAAAAATACAGCAACTTATACAAACGGGTATGAATGTCAAAAGCCTCCCCCTCCACTCTGGCGCCGCGATTGGGAAAATGGCCTTCGCGTTTGCCGACGAGAGTCCGTTGACCGTGCGGCAAGCTTCGGTCTTTCTCGGTGTTAGCCCCCAAACGGTGTATCTTTGTAGAGCGAAAGCAGATTCCCCATCTCCGCGTGATGGGCCGAAACATCCGATTCCTCAAGTCGGATCTCGAGCCCTTCCGCGCAACTTTCAAACAGGAGGTGGGCAATGGGAAGACAACGTAAGCACGATGGCGGCGTTTACAAACGCCCAGACGGTACTGTGCTTTGGATGTGGTACCGAGATCGAGATGGCAAACGGCAACGCGAAACCACGGAAACCGAACATTGGGAAGAGGCGCACCGACTGTTGCGTCAGCGGCTTGAAGAAAGAGATTCGAACACACTTGCCGTCTTGCGGAAAGGAGAGCAACTCGGATTTCTGGAATGGAGCGGAATTCTTTTTGGAGACCTATTCTCATCCACCTATCAGGTCCGAAAAAACGCATGAGGCAAATATTAGGGCAGTGAAGCATTTAGCCGGAGCATTCGGTGACAAAAAACTGACGGAGGTAGGCCCCGACGAGATAGAAGTTTACCTGCGGTCTCGTCTTCGCGAGCGTGTGAAGATTCGAACTCTGGAAGGCTTTGTAGAGAAGAACCTGGTTAAGCCGTCGACGGTTCATCAAGAATTCAGGGTTCTCCGACGTCTGCTTAATGTAGCTGTCAAAAAGAAAAGGTTACGCAGCAACCCATGTGACGGAGTCGAATTCCCCGTCAAGGTAGATGGCCTTTTCCGACCGCATTACGTAACCTGGTCAGAGCAGCAGAAAATTCAACAGCTCGCACCCGGTTATCTTCGGAACATCATCCAAATCATCACGGAGACGGGCCTTCGTATACACAAGGAACTGCTGTGTGCACGGAAGGACCAGGTTGATCTTCACGACTCAGTCTTTTGGATCCCCGATTCCGAGACCCCGAGCGGCCGAGCCGAACTTCCGATAACTGAGTTGGCGGCTATAGCCTTTCGCGATCAGATCACAATTGCTGGACCCGGCGATTGGCTGTTCCCCAGCAGTGAAAGCGAGAGCGGTCATCTAGAAACGGTCAAAAAATCATGGAGGAAAACACTGGCAAATGCTGGGCTAACGTACTTCCGAATCTATGATCTGCGTTCCACCTTCGGCACTAGGCTGAGCGCCGGCGGAGTATCTGATGAATGGGTCACGCAGATGCTTCGGCAGGGGGATGCGAAAGTTTTTAAAAAATATTCACGGATGAAGCTTCAGATGCGGCGCGAGGCTCTTGGCCAGCTCGACCGATTCGCGAGCGAACGGAATTCTGTCACGTTTTTGGCTCCGACGGACGATTCTGTCACGGTTGTGTCACGGTCGGAACCGAAACGAGGTTCGGCAAACGAGGTCGTTGCGCGTAACCGTAATAGAATCAAGGAGTCCGCGTAATGGGCGGTTAGCTCAGCCGGTTAGAGCGCCTGCCTTACAAGCAGGAGGTCCACAGTTCGATCCTGTGACCGCCCACCATGTAAGCTTTTCTGTCTTAAGCATTTAAGATCTCCATAGATTTGAACTACTCTGGTCCGTTGTTCATAAGATGAGAAGAAATCAGTCGCCTTCCTGATCCTCATTCTTGTTTCGCACATCTGTCAGAATCGCGTCTAGTTTTTCTACCGCGATACGAACTGCTGCCGGGATCTCCTGGACGTAAATGTCTAATGTTGTTGTCGCCCGCGCGTGACGAAGATGAGCTTGCACTTCCTTCACTCCGCCGTACTGGCTTAAATGCGTTCCACAGGTCCGGCGGCATGCTCGGAAATCTATGCCTGTGATTCCAGTCTCGGCTGCGACCCGCTTCAGCGCCGGTCTAAGGACATCTGCCCGGTAGTTGTCGACACGGTACAAACCGCCGTCTGCGTTGGGGAAGATGAAGTCCCGGTCCGAAGAAGGATTCTGAACCATGCGCCACTCAGCCAAACCGGTTCTGAGTGAGGCGGGTAAGGCAACGAAGCCTTTCGACTCCTTAGTCTTCAGCGTCGGGTAGATTTGTCCGTCGATCGTGGACTCATCTAACCGTAGCGCGTGACCGACGACATCATCCCAGCGGAGCGCGAACAGTTCGCCCGGTCGTAGACCCAATACAAGACTCATCCGCAGGATCAGTCCTTCGCGAAACGGCACTCTCGATAGAACCAGCGGAATTTCGTGAAGCTGGAGAAAGCGCTTGTTCTCTGGACGTGTCTCAGGCGTTACCAATCTGCGGGCTGGATTTTTCGAGATGAAATCCTGGTCGACCGCTTCCTCGAGAATGGCTCGGCTCCAAATCAAAAACTTGGTGACCACACTCTTGGAATACTGTTGGGCAAGGCGGTTTGTGATCATTTGGAGCTGGAACTTTTCGATCTCGATGAGAGGAGTGTTTTCCAGCAGCTGAACACAGTACCGCTCAATGTTGTCGATTTGTGTCTGCCGTGATGAGATCTTCCACTTTGCTTCGTACATCGGCAGGAAGCGCTCACGCCAGAACTGACCGAAGATCATGGGCTTCGTCGCTTCGGGCCGTTTAAGGTCGGCGTTCCTGACTATGATCTGCCTGAGCGCATCCTTGGCCTGCTGTCGCGTCATCTCAGCCTTCGGACCGAGCACTACAGCCTTATGTCTGCGGACTTCGCTGCCGTCGGGCAGAGTTTCGTAAATCCAATAGTGCCCTCGCCAGCGTTTACGCGTTTTCCCGACAACTTGCAAGGTCCCGTTCTGACCGCGTTCACGACCACGCTTGACGCGTGAAACAGGGAGCATGCGCCCACGAGGCTCAGTCACGATACACCTCCAGATCTCCGCTGCGCCAGTAGTGCTTGATGAAGCCTTGCACGTCGACAGGGCGGAATCGCAGTAACTTGCCTGCCTTGACCGCCGGGATACGAGGTGATTTACGCGTCGCGTGATCACGGACCCATGCCACTGACACACCTAACCATTCAGCAACCTCGGCCGGTCCTAACAATCGTGCGAATTCATCGCGTTCTGCCGCATTCACCTGCTGTTGTTGAACTCTCAATGCCTATTGCCCTCTCACCCACTAAAGAGTTCGAAATCTAAAAATTTCGGGCACGCCCTTGAGAAACACTTTCGTCCTGCCTTGCCGCATTTTCCACGGCTGCGGTGGAAGACCGAAAATCCACGACAGTTTTGGGGCGCTTCGGCCTAATAAGGATTGGCTTTGCAGCAGCTCGACGGTTTCGGGGCAGAGTACGCGACAGTTTCGGGGCGCCCTTCCTTATTGCCTTCCTGTAAGGTTCCTTTAGAGCAGGACACCTATAGTCGGGAAGCAACCCTGTGGAAATAGGAAATGCCCTGTGACTTTTTCGCATGTCCGAATTTTGGAGAAATCGGACTCGTGTAGGTGCATGGCAATTTCGTGGGCGAAATCCATTTTGGGCGGAGTTCTCGGTCTCTGCTACCTCTCGGCCTGTCCGCGTGTGCTTGATGCACAGGAAAATAAGACCGCTAATGCCGAATTCGCAGAGGCAGAACGGCTTTTCTGGCTGGACAATTGGGTTAAGGCGCGGGACTTGTATTCGAATTGCGAGCATCGACTTGCAACGGTAGATCGTGGAAAAGCTCTGATTTGCAAATT